>Ga0209564_1001427_pt1 | contig 24531 bp, 23 predicted proteins | sample AraplaCol_mMF_r2_FD_184272 | JGI IMG/M metagenome (GOLD analysis project Ga0209564, IMG submission 184272) | Arabidopsis root microbial communities from North Carolina, USA - plate scrape MF_Col_mMF_r2 (SPAdes) (version 3) | ecosystem: Host-associated > Plants > Roots > Endosphere | place: USA...
AGGCTGTGTACGGAAAGGTGCTCATCCTGCTGCTGATCATGATCTACATGCAGTTTAAACCAAGGGGCTTGTTCCCTGATAAAGGAAGGATCGCTGAAGAATAACAACAAAACTATTATACACCATGCCTGATAAATCATCCAAACTGGTCACCCTGCTATTTGTGCTGTTCTTTGCAATAGTGCTGCCGGCCGGTCATCTGCTGGGCATTGTCTCCATCAATACCATTTCACTATGGGGCAGGTACTGCTGCTTCGCCATCGCTGCATTGGGAATAGACCTGATCTGGGGTTATACCGGTATTATGTCTATGTGCCAGGCTTTCTTTTTCTGCCTGGGAGGTTATTGTATGGGCATGCATTTGCTGCTGAAAGCTACTGCCCTCCAGGGCCAGGAGCTGCCCGACTTTATGGTCTGGAATAACTTTACGGCATTGCCTGCATTCTGGCAGCCTTTTCACGGCTTTGTTCCTGCTGTGCTACTGGCGTTGTTGGTACCGGCTGGTATAGCTTTCATCATTGGCTTCTTTGTATTCAGAAGCCGTATCAAAGGCGTTTATATGGCCATCATCACCCAGGCCCTGGCTCTGGGCATGTACTTACTGTTCCTTCGTAATGAAACAAAGCTCGGCGGTACGAACGGGCTTACTAATTTCAAAACGGTACTGGGATTTGATCTGTCTTCATCCTCCACCAAACTGGGCTTATATTTCGCTGCAGTAGTAATGCTTTGCGTTTCATATATACTTTGCCGTAAGATCGTCAGTTCCAAATTTGGAAAAGTGCTGCAGGCTATCCGCGATAGTGAACCGCGTGTAGGTTATACCGCCTACCGCGTACTACACTACAAACTCGCTGTCTTTGTAGTAGCAGCTGTATTAGCTGGCCTGGCTGGTATGCTGTATGTACCGCAAACTGGTATCATTACGCCCGGCCGCATGAGCGTTACTTCTTCAGTAGAAATGCTGATGTGGGTGGCATTAGGCGGTCGTGGCAGACTGAAAGGCGCCATCATCGGTGCGCTATTGGTGAACTGCCTTTACAGCCTTTGCACCAGTCTTTTCCCCGAAGGATGGCTCTTCGTGCTGGGTATCCTTTACATATTAACCGTATTATATTTCGATAAAGGCTTTACAGGATTGTTTGACAAGCTCTCTACCTTACTGCGTAGTCGTCGGAAAGCTGTTGTTGAAAGCCCCGCCATATCAGGGTCTCCCTCCTCGTCGTCACAAGTCGCGGAGGAAAAAACCAGGGTCTCCCTCCCCGTCATTGCGAGGAGCAATGGAGAGGATTAAGCAGGGAGCGCGACGAAGCAATCTCCTCAGGGCCTTCAATAAATTTCAGATCATAGAAAACAAACAATGTTATTATCAGTCAACAATCTCTCCGTCTCCTTCGGTGGTCTCCAGGCCCTCAACCTGTCCCACTTCCACCTTGAAGATAAAGAGCTCCGCGTAGTCATCGGCCCTAATGGCGCCGGTAAGTCCACTTTCATGGACATCCTCTGCGGCAAAACCAAACCCGACACCGGAGAAATATTATTCAACGGCAAATCTACCCAGGGCCTCACCGAAGTAGAAATAGCCGAATTAGGCATCGGCCGCAAGTTTCAGAAGCCCACCGTCTTCTCCAGCCTCACGGTCTTCGAGAACATGACCCTCGCTGCCCGCATGAAGAAAGACGTCTTCTCCTCGCTCTTCTTTAAAATGTCGCCCGCTTTCAAAAAGCGCATTATAGAAGTAGCAGAGCGGGTAGGTTTATCAAGTGTTCTCCACCAGCAAGCCGGCGCGCTTTCCCATGGCCAAAAGCAATGGCTGGAGATCGCCATCGTCGTGCTGCAGGACCCGAAACTGTTGCTGATAGACGAACCCGCCGCCGGAATGTCTGACCGCGAAACAGAACGCACCGGTGAGCTGCTGCTCGAGCTCTCCAAAGAACACGGCGTTATTGTCATTGAACACGATATGCATTTCGTCCGCCAGATCGCCAACAACCGTGTTAGCGTGCTGGTAAATGGTAAACTATTGATGGAAGGCTCCTTCGAGGAAGTAAGGAACGATCAGCGCGTGATCGACTGCTATCTCGGAAGGGCGAATGCGCAACTGGAAAAACTATAATGCTATGAAAGATGCAAATATTTTGACAGTCAGCGGACTGAAAGCTGCTTACGGCGAAAGCACCATCTTATGGGGCGCTGGTCTTTCTGTAAAGCAAGGCGCTATCACCACCGTGATGGGGCGTAACGGGGTAGGGAAGACCACCCTCCTGAAAACAATTATGGGCCTGGTGAAAGCCAGAGAAGGACATATCCTCCTTAACGGACAAAACATCACCAACTGGCCTTCTCATAAAATAACCAGGGCTGGCATCGGTTACGTACCACAGGGTCGCGAGATCTTTCCCAAGCTCAGTGTATACGAAAATCTGAAACTGGGACTGGAAGCTGCCACTGGTAACAAAGCCGCCTTCCCGGAAGAAGAGATCTATGACCTGTTTCCCATCCTGAAAGAATTCCGTCGCCGCCTGGGAGGGAACCTGAGCGGTGGGCAGCAGCAGCAATTGGCCATTGCCCGTGTGCTGATCAGTGGTCCTTCGCTGTTATTACTGGACGAGCCCACCGAAGGTATCCAGCCGTCCATCGCCATCGAAATAGGGAATATCCTCCGTCAGCTGGCTGAAGAGAAAGGCATTGCCGTACTGCTGGTAGAGCAGAAGATCGATTTCGCCAGGCAGGTAACCGACTATTTCTATTTTATGGAAAGGGGTAAGATGGTGAAAGAAGGAGAGGCCCTGAGCCTGGATTTCAGGGAATTACAGGAACATATTGCCGTGTAGTTGTTTTCGGATGTTATAATCTCTATTTTTAGAAGAATGAATCACGACCTGGGTATCATATCAGAAGACCGCAAACTCTTCAAGTACTTTACCATCCGCTATGGTATCGCCCTTACTTTTATTGCCGTTCTCTCGATACTCAGCCAGGTCCGTATCCAGCAACACCTGAACCGCTCTATGGACGACTCGCACGTGATCAATTTCGCGGCGAGATTGCGCACTTACAGCCAGATCCTGAGTAAAGCGGCTTTACAGCTGCAGAACGGTGTCGAATTCGAGAACAACGGCAAAGAGTTCGTCAATACATTACGGCAATGGGAAAAGGCCCAGGAAGGCCTCCAAACGGGCAGTAAGTTCCTGAACCTGCCCACCCAGGACATGGAGGAGATCAACGAAATGTTTGAGCTCATCAGCCATCCCCGGGCAGAGATCATGCGTGCGGCAGAACACATCGTTACCATAGTCGATACCTCGAAGTCTTTCAACCCCACCTTGATCCGCCCTTATGTAAAAACCATTATGGACTATGAGCAATCCTACCTCCTGGGAATGGACCTCATTGTATTTGACTACGATCGCTTTTCCAAAGAACGTATCCGCCAGCTGAAGCAGATCGACTACCTCATGCTGAGCCTCGTTTTGCTCACCCTTTTGCTGGAAGCCGGTTTTATTTTCTATCCCATGGCCGTCCACATCAAGAAAGTGGTGCTGGGATTGATCTCTTCCGAAGAACGGGCCAAGAGCCTGAAGGACGAATTACAAGCGGCCAACGACCGTATGGAGAAGTCCTACAACGAGCTGCGTGAAATGAACTTCGCGCTGGATAAGGCTACGTTCCTCGTAAAAACCGATCCCCAGGGAAGGATCATCTACGCAAACGATAAATACTGCCATCTCACCAAATACACGATGTCCGAGCTGCGTAACAAGCCGGTATTTTATAACAACATGGGTGGCAAGGAAAGCGTGATCTACGATCACATCCGCGACGAACAGAAACGGGAAGAAGTGTGGCAGGATGAGATCTTCGACTACGCCTCAGACGGCGCCGGCTTCTGGCTGGATGTAACGCTGATCCCCGTATTTGACAATGCAGGAAGTCTCTATCAATATCTGATCATCGGCAACGACGTTACGAACCGTAAGAACACGGAGCGTGAGAACCGGATACTGAACGAAGAGAAAATGCTTCGCGAAGGCGTTGAGCAGAAGATCAAGTCTTACGCTATCATCAACGGCCAGGAGAAGGAGCGCAAGCGCATTGCAGCCGAGATTCACGACGGCATCGGTCAGATGCTTACCAGCCTCCGTATGAAGCTGGAGCAGATAGAGGACCGCAGCACTACGCCTGATCCGGAGGTGGTCATGGTCAACAATATGTTGTCAAAGTTGATCACCGAAACACGCCGTATCTGTTCAGACCTCATGCCCAGTGTGCTGGAAGACTTCGGTCTCCGTTCCGCCATCGATGATCTCGTGAAAAGTGTAAAAGATGCCGATCGTAAAATGGAAGTGTTGGTAGATGCCAACATCCGTGTATCGCCGCTTTCCCGTGAACTGGAAATGAGTGTATACCGCATCCTGCAGGAAGGGCTTAATAATGTGGTAAAACATTCGCAGGCTTCCCTGGTGGAGATCTATGTGGATACCTCCGGCGATTATCTGAACATGATGATCAAGGACAACGGTAAAGGCTTTTACTTTAACAATCATCAATTACACCTGAAAGATCTGGCCCGTAAAATGAATGGCATACGCGGTATGAAAGAGCGGGCAGAGCTGCTGAATGGTGCGTTTAACATCAGTACTGAACCAGGAAAAGGGACAATTATACAATTAGAAATACCTTTATAACTATGAGTGCAAAAACGAAGGTCTTTTTGGTAGATGACCACGAGATATTCCGCAACGGCTTGAAGCAATTGGTAGACAGCGAGCCTGATATGGAAGTGGTGGGTGAGGCCGGCGATGGCGAATCTGCATTGCAGGTGCTGCATACGGTTTCTCCCGATGTCATCATTATGGATATCCGTATGCCAGGGATCAATGGAATAGAGACCAGCGAGGCGATATTGAGCCGTCAGCCGCAGGCGAAGATCCTTTTCTTCAGTTTATATGACAGCCCGGATTATGTGGCTAAGGCGCTGGAAATGGGCGCTAGTGGGTATATCTTAAAAGATACCAGCAACAAGATCTTCCTGAACGCCATCCGTACTGTATATAGCGGTAAGTTTTATTTCATAGGTGATGTTACTGATATACTGGTGAAAAAGTATATGGACATGCGTAATGCATCCGGCCAGAAATCGGCTTCTAATGTGGATATTTCTCTTTCCAAACGGGAAGAGCAGATATTGCGGATGATAGATAATGATCTGAGCAATAAGGAGATTGCTGAATCTTTGAACGTCAGCATCCGGACGATAGAGGCCCACCGTTTAAATATTTTGCGTAAATTTCAGACGAATAATATTGAGGAAGTCCTTGCTTCCTGCAAAGAAGCTGATTTATTAAAGTAATTGAAAGCTATGATTGTAACATTGATTGTTCTCATGTGTTTGTTCTTGCTGGGGGGAATAGGCTGGGCGGTGATTGGTATTAATCAGCGTTCCAGGCAGTGGAGTAAGTTTGATGAATAGAGGTTTTCTGGCTTTTTCCGGTATGCTTCTTAGCTAGCATCTCTCTCAAATGGCCTGGAATAATAGCAGCCAGGAATAAAAAGCTGTAAAGAGCGCATCGTACGCTGAAGATCTGTCAGCTGGGGACGTACATCTGTTAGCTCGTACGATATATCTGTTATCTTGCAACACACTTCTGTCAGCTTTCACGGTACATCTGTTGTCTTGTACGGCACATCTGTTGTCTTATTTAACACATCTGTCAGCTTTCGCGGTACATCTATGGTCTTGTGCGGTACATCAGTCGTCTTACTCAACACATCTGTCAGCTTATGCGGTAAATCTATTATCTTGTACCGCACATCTGTTAGCTTACATAGAGTATCTGTCAGCTTGCATTACTTATGAGTTATCTTACATCGAACATCTTTGATCTGTCACGGTGCATCTGTCAGCATACATCACCTATGAGTTATCTTACATCGAACACCTTTGATCTGTCACGATATATCTGTCAGCTTGCATTACTTATGAGTTATCTTACATCGAATACTTTCGATCTGCATCGAATATCTTCGATCTGACAATTTGAATTATTGTTATAAAACAGGAAAGGAGTTTAATCAGGGCGCAATTAAGCTATTGCTGTTTTCTGTACTTTTCGCAGTATTGCCACAAGTTTTGGAAGTTTTCGTTTAATACCGCTACAATTTTATCTTTCTCTGCATTACTTATGCTCTTAGCATCCCTGGATTTTCGGTAAAAAGTGGGTATACTCCAGGAGCATTCTTCGGAGACTTTGTTCCGAAAGGTAATGGGAAACTCCATGAGCTGGGAGTAGATGTCACTAAGCATATTTTTAGGGTTGGGGGTGGTTAATTTGTTCATATATTGGTTTGGTTTAAACAGAAGAAGATAAGTTACTCTACAAAAGAGATGTAGGTCGCAACTTATTGTCTTAGGGCACGTGGTCAATAAGTGAATAGGCCATTCACAGCATGGTATACTTAGTTTAATAGCCCGTTTCACAAAAGATCGCTCTATTCCCAAAGGGAGATTTAGCAGAACGATAGCAAATACGTTTATAAAGAAGCGCAACAATATTATTCTTCTGCGAATATAAGAATTATATTCGAAAATAGTCCTCTTAAAAGGATTTTATTTTTAGGATGTTTTTAAAGGGGTTCTATGGAAAGGATTTATTTAATTATTTAGCGTATGGCAAGAAAGAAAGGAGAACGCAAAAAAGCACCTGAATTGACTCAAGAGGAAGTGGAGGCCCTATTAAAGAGGATTGGAGCCCTTATTAAAGAAAAACGTCGCGATCAATCTAGTCTTGAAGACTTTGCCTACGAGATCAATATCTCCCGAAGTGCACTTGCCAGATATGAAGCTGGAGGAGATATGTTGATAAGTAGTTTTCTCAAAGTTATACATGGATTGAATATTCTTCCCGAAGAGTTCTTTAGAAATATTTAGTCCGAGAGGAACCGACTATCAGAATGAAATAAGAAAGAACATGCCTTCGTGAAATTAAGTAAACGAATCGATTGGGTTGTAGCGTTTTAAAATTAAGCGGACAAAAAGGGTATAAGGATACTGTATTTAGATTTTTATATAGTAAATTTTGATATGTGAGTTGCCTTCCCAATAACAATAGGTTGGATTTAGTTTAAATGTCTAAGTGACGATCGGCTATCAGTTAAATAGTTCGAGATATCCCTGCTGTCAGAATCTTATACCTATTTGCTTTCTATGAATAAAGGTGCTTTAGCCAAAAAATGGAGATATCATTTTCTTACGATAACCTATTTTCAAGTAAACCGATTTTTATATAATGCAAGTAAGCGAAGAAGAACTCATAGAGTTGGTCCAATCAATTAAAGAAATTGGCATACCTAATTCTCCCACAGTTCCACTATCTACTTTTTTGCCTCAATTAGACATTTACTGCAAGCTGTTACTAGCAGTTATTAATTCCAGCCAAACAGATCCTGCATTAGCTAGGCTGGATAAGGATTTTCATAAGCATCTTCGCACTATAGTAGACAACAATTTAGGAGAATATTCAATTGCAATTGAAGCACTAGCTCAGAAGTTTGAAGCGTTCCTAAAGAAATTGGGCTACTTAAACTATGCTAATACTCACTATTGGACGGGAACGCTTACCAGCAAAGGGATAAAGGAAACCACATTAAAGAAGCTTTGTGATGGAGTCCTCGACAACAGGAATAACGCACCCAAAGGAACTCCTCCTTTGAAATTGCCAAAGCCTTTATTTAATAATTCAGGAATTCAACAAATATTAATAGATTGGGCACGTGATAAAGTAAGGAATGCAGTACATCAAGCTCCTGAAATTAGCCGCCAAAACATTATTCTGTATTCTGAAATTATCATAGTATGCTATTTAATAGTTGTAAAGGATAACACTGAATTTCTCAAGCAGTTATTCCTTCCTGAAGCAAAATACAAGCAACAACTTTTGAAAAATTTTGCAAAATGGAAGGAGAAGTATATTACACTTGAGGCTGAAAAGATAGACCCTGAGATAATGAATGAGCTATTCCCTTTACTTGTGGAAACAGATTGGCAGGCTAATGATGAAGAAATATTGCTTAGACGAAAGGGAAATATTATTGAGATTTTTGAAGAAGTAAAGCGATTGGTTATTATTGGTCAAGCAGGTAGTGGCAAATCAACAACGCTGCAATATTTAGCTTATAATTTGCTGCAAGACGATAACAAGATACCATTCTATTTTCCATTAAAAGAGTATACTTCAAGAGAAAGTCTATTAAACCAGATTGCTAGTGAAGTTGGGATAGAAACGGTCTATGTTAAGAAAATGATTGCAGAGGGGAAGGCTATTTTATTACTCGACGGGTTAAATGAGGTGATAAGGGAGGAAGAAAGGAGAAATCTTATAATTGAGATTAATAGTATAAAAGCCCAATATAAAAATTGCCTATTTGCATTAACTACAAGGGTATCTATTTTGCAACACCAGTTTGAATTGCCTGTTTTTGAATTGCAACCATTATCAGACAAGCAGATAGAAGAATTTGTCAGGAAGAACTCTTCAATCAATTTAAACTTGTTCGAGACTTTAAAATTGACACAGCCGAGATTTATAGAATTATGTAGAAATCCATTAATACTTAAGATGTTGTGTTCGGTTATGTCAGATAAAAATATAAATATTCCGGAGACAAAAGGCCTTCTAATTGAGAGCTTTATTAATAATATTTTGCAGCGGGAACAGTTTAAAAACACAACTTTCTCATCCGATAAGTTAAACTTTTTCTTGCTTGAAATCGGATATCAAACAAGAAGTGAAAGTAAGGTGAGTTTTCCATTGGAAGATATCCTAACTGTTATTTCCAAAGCCTCAGCAGAAATTGATCCGCTAGTAGATAGGTTGGGAATAATTAATTCATTAGTTGATATTAACTTTCTGGTTCGAAACAAGAATCAGATAAGTTTTAGGCACGAACTATATCAAGAATTTTTTGCTGCAAAAGGGTTACTGAAAAAGAGCAGTATTGAATCAATAGGTATTCTCTTTAATAAGAAGGAATGGGAGGAGCCTCTGTTATTATATTTTGGGCTAACAAACCAAAGGAGAGAGTTCTTGATCAACCTTTCCGGTGTAAATCCTTTATTAGCTGCTGAATCTATATTGTCGTCTCTGATTATAGATGAAAATATTGAAAACGAGGTTGTTAAGCTTCTGTCAAACCAAGCACTAAATATAGAAGATGGCCAGCTAGCTGCTGACTCTATATCTGCGTTAGTTAAGCTTAATCATACTAAAATAGTACAACACACGATATCGATAAATTTTAACAAATTTGGAAGGAGGTCATTTAAACATTACCCTCAAATTGCTTACGAAATAGTGAAAAAAATAGATGGGTATCATTTTTTGGACTTAGTTCAGTTGTTATTAAATTTAGACCAGTCATTTGCTCCTGCTATTATAAGAGGATTTGAAGATAGAGATATTCAAGAGGATTTAGAGTTATTGAATATTGTAAGATCGAATGTGCATTTTTTTGATTTCAAAATTCTAAAGCCCGCATATGCCTATAAACTATTATTATTAATAAAGCAGGGGAATAGTTGGAGACTCGCAAATTTTGATGTTCATGAATATTGTACATATTTACTTGCTAAGTCAAATTCCAAGTGCGGAAATTTATTACTAAGTCAGCTTGATTGGTCAAATGAGGAGTTAATATCTAGGTTGTTTACACTTCTAAATGCTAAAGAGAACAAGAACCCACTTAATATATTCTGGTTTTTCTATAAAAAATATCCCAGTTCTTTATCAGTTTCAATAATTTTAGCTTGCATAAATGGCAAGAACCTTTATTTACAGGTTGCGGCACTTTTTCTTTGTATAAGAACAAATAATAGGGATTTAGTTAAAGGCAATGAAAAGTTGACACAAATAAATATGAAGTCTAAGGTTGTTAAAAAAATTTCTTCCATAAATACGCTGCCAGTATTTTTAGAGACAATAGAACAAATTGTTGTTAAAATCAGAAAGGATGAATACCTAGAAGAAATGAGCAAAAGGATTGGACAGTCATTCAAATGTAAAGTGGTACGGAAAGATAAGGGAAAGTACCATGCAGTAGAATTAAATGGTTGTCTCGTTAAGGCAATGCTACCTATACATGAAAGTGATATGGTTGGTTTGAACTCGAATAGAAAGCAAGTACTATATTTAACTAAGATTAACTTTAATAATTACTTTTTAGAATTTTCAACTACTAAACCGACATTAAGTGTGTTGTTGAGGAGTAATTATGAAATAGGGAAAGTAATCAATGTTATTATAACTCGAATAGATGTAAATAGCTACTATGCCCAGACAGATTTGGGAATTACCGTAAAAATTCCTTTTGGAAGTAATAAAATGTCGGTATTGACTGCAAAAGATAAGGTTAGAGCTAGGGTACTAGATAATATCGATGGTTTAAAACTTAAATTGCTTATCCCTAAAAAATCTATTCCATCTAAACCTACACTTTTAGGAGAAAAATTAAGGAAGCAATGAGAAACAAGAACGACATCAATAGGAAGAAGATTTGAAATGAATCGTCAACCTTTATTTTTTTAATTGTTGAAATTGCTATGTCAATTCAGTCTGGAATGATAAGTCTGATAGATTGGTCGATCAAAATGGAGAGCTGAAGAATTTAAATGTTATTTAAATGGTTATCCCAATTATTTGAAAAAGTGGTGCATCTGAGCCGGATGCAGGCCCAAATGAAATGGACCATGCCTCAGAGGAACTGGCCAGGATTGTGCGGTCAGTTGAACATTCTTCATCTCATCCAAAAGGAGGCGGACTCCGTCTCTGCCATCCACATGCCGAGCACTTCCTTTAGGCCATCCTTTCTAAGCCCTACAACCAGATAGAAGCTCTTGTTGATGTATTTTTCGTTCTGCTTGACGTTACGGACGATCCAGTCCATTCAGACGGTAAAATAAATAGATTCAATTCAAGCGGCCGGTGCTGCCATTCTTTACTTTACGTGTTCAACAATGCGATTAGTAACGTTAGTAACCGTTCCCTCGCTAACCTCCACTCCGTAGGCATCTTTGACCTGCTCACAAATGTCAGCTTTGGCCATTCCCGACGGTACATGCCGATAATGGCTTCGTCCAATCGGTCATTCATCCTACTGCCTTTAGGGACTAACTGAGGCTCGAACTCACTATTACGATCACGCGGAATAGTGAGTACCATATCGCTTACGGAATCGGTTTTAATTTTTATACACTTCCATTCATAGGGAGCATTGTTAATTTCTTTCTATCATTTCTCCAGCACAATATCCGCCACCCCCTTCGCTACCACTAGCCCATTCGTCGGCTCCGAATTCGTCAACACCACAATCGCTGTCTTCTCGTCCGGCAACCTGAAGTACATTGCCCTAAACCCAGGCAATACCCCTCCATGATAAACCGCCTTCCTGTTTTTATAAGTGCTAACATACCACCCATATCCATAACTAAAAGGAACGCCACCATCGTTGTTACCAGTTTTCGTAGTATCCCCCCACATCTTTTCCCAATTATCCCGTGATAAGATCTTCCCACCTTGTATCACCAACTCCCATTTCATCATATCCTCAATAGTCGATAAGAACGCTCCACTGGGTCTCAATGCAACATAATTCAATGCATTGACTACCGTATCTTCCCCAAGATTCACATATCCACCTGCCCGTCCATATACAATATCCTCCAGTGTAGTTACCCTTGTCGCCATCAGTCCGTTCTTTTCGAATATCTCTTTCTTCATATACTCCGCAAAGCTCTTCCCGCTAATCTGCCTGATAATATCCGCCAGCATAAAGTAACCCAGGTTACAATACTGCCATTTGCTTCCCGTCGGAAAAACCAGTGAATCTTTATACGCCGCTCTGATAAGCAAAGAATCTGTTTGTGTAGCCATCGCATCGAAAGCCGGTGATTCTCTTATCAAGCCAGAAGTATGATTCAGCAAATGCCGGATAGTGATCTTACCCCAGTGCGACGGCGCATCTGCAAAGAATTTAGTCACAGGGTCATCTAGTCGCAACTTACCTTCCTGTATAAATTTCATAGTAGCCACGGCGATCATATGCTTACTCACCGAACCCAGTTTAAAAACGGTATTGGTCGTGACCGGGATATTCAACTCAAGATTTGAGTACCCATATCCTTTTGTCTTAATTACTTTCCCATCCTTGATTATTCCAACCGCCAAACCAACAATACGTTGCTGTGCCATGTTGTTTTCAATGAAAGTATCAATCCTGTCCTTTTGTGCAAACAAACTGATGGGTAAGATCAAGCCAATACAAACAATAACGGATAGAAGCTCAAGCTTGCGTATATAACTTTTGAAGAAAGTTAGCATATATGAGGTGTTTTGTTATTTCACCGGGTTGTTGAGGTTTGTAAATCTATATAAATATAAAAAATGCTGTCATTCTTTGGTAACAGTGGAAGGTAAACTTTATAACCGGCCCATATCATATCCGGGGAATAACTGTATCTTGTGACTTTTGCCGTTATACACTACATTAATACAAACTGCTATCCGCCGTTATTATGTTGAGAATCCATAGCTTCCTGATCGTTGCCGCATCGGCAATTTTCGTATATATTGGTTATGCCGTTTTTTCCTCAGTAAGGTCGTATAAAGCGCTCCGGAACCCTGCCGCTGCATTCAAAGCCGCACTTGATAAGCTAATAACAGCTGGGATTAAAATAAACCCGAACATCCGGGAAAATGACATATTTGATCGGTGGACAGAAAAATTAACTTCTTATAGCCCGATAGAAGCCTTATATATTACTTTAGGCGACAGCACGCAACATGAACCCTACATTAATTTTTCAGATAACTGCTGGCACTTCGACCAGGAAGTCAATAAAGGGAAAGGTGGTTTCGCTAGCATACTTGAGAACCTGAAGCGTATATCTAACGGAGACCTCGGCTTCCAAAACATCATTGACCATTACAACGATGATGAAGGCAACAAAGCATGGATTTCTTTTGAACTCTACGGCGACAAATATGAATGGGATTTAGACCTGAACGATGACTGGGTAGATAGTTATCTGTTTGGTAAAATCCAGGACCTGTGCCGTAAATACAACAAAAAGCGCCGTCTTGCTTATTTCTCTGCAGGTCAAGGCTTCGTTATCAGCTACCTGAATGAAGACGAATTCAATAGTATCACCGAAATAGCGAAACTGAAATTGCGCTTGTTTTAAACAATAGCCAAATTCACTAACACATAAAACCGGACGTCCCCTGTATCAAAACCGGACAATCATTAAAATAAATCAATATGTATTTTACTGAGTGATATAAGCACCGCGCTCTGGCATTTTCTTAGCGCTCCAATCCCGTCAATCCACTGCTATGCTAAAAAACTATTTCAAAACTGCCTGGCGCAGTTTGCTGAAAAACAAGCTTTCTGCATGCATTAATATCGGCGGCCTCTCTGCAGGCATGGCAGTTGCCATGCTGATCGCCTGCTGGATCTATAATGAATGGTCTTTTGACCGGCAGTTTGATAACCATTCCCGCATTGCTCAGGTCTGGGAGATCTGGCCTAACCGCAAAGGCGTTCAAACTCAATTACCCGCTGTTGTTGCCGATGAACTACGGGCTAAATTCGCAGGTAACTTCAAACGGGTCGTGCTCTCTTCGCAAACGCAGGATCATGTATTGAGCATCGGGCAAACAAAACTGATCAAAGCCGGAAATTTCATAGAACCCGAAGGCCTGGAAATGCTTACATTACCAATGCAGCAGGGCAGTATTTCCGGGCTCAAAGATCCATACTCGATCTTATTATCGGAATCACTCGCTAAAACGCTTTTTGCCAATAGCAATCCCCTCGGTCAGATATTAAAAATGGATGATAGCCTTTCCATTAAAGTGACCGGCGTCTATAAAGACTTTCCTTATAACAGCTCATTCAGGAATGTTACCTTCCTTTCACCCTGGGATCTGTACGAATCTTTCGATCCCGAAACCCGGTATAGCCGGCGCAGCTGGGACCACAACAACTGGCAGGTCTTCGTACAGCTGGCAGATCATGGAGACCTGGATAAAGTTTCCGCCAGGATTAAAAATATCAAAGCAGATAACCTGCCCTGGCCAGATGCAAAAGGACACAACCTTAACACCACAGAACTATTTTTGCACCCCATGAGCCGCTGGCATTTGTATTCCGAGTTCAAGGATGGCGAGAGCCCCAGCGGAAGGATCCGGTACGTTAAACTATTCGGTCTCATTGGCGTTCTGGTATTGCTACTGGCCTGTATCAATTTCATGAACCTCAGCACCGCCCGCTCAGAAAAGCGGGCCAGGGAGGTAGGTATTCGTAAAACGATCGGCTCACTGCGCAGACAATTGATCGGGCAGTTCTTTAGCGAATCGTTGCTGGTAGCTATACTGGCGCTTATAATAGCAATAGGCCTGTTTCGATTGTCGCTACCCTTCTTCAATGAATTAGCGGAAACCAGGTTGGCTGTTCCATGGGCGCACCCGCTGTGGTGGGCCGCCTGTATCGGTTTTTGTCTGTTCACCGGATTGCTCGCAGGTAGCTACCCGGCCCTGTATCTTTCTTCTTTCCAGCCTGTTAAAGTGTTGAAGGGCATTCCCCGCTTGGGCCGTACGGCCTCATTACCACGTAAGGTGTTGGTAGTGGCGCAGTTTACCGTTTCCATTGCAATGATCATCGGTACTATGGTTGTTTTTAAACAGATAGAATATGGCCGGGACAGGCCAGTGGGCTATGATCGCCAGGGTTTGCTGATGTTGCAGCTGCATACCAATGAGATCTATGATCATTTTTCCGCATTCAGGAACGATCTGTTAAATACAGGTGCTGTCGCTGAGGTGGCGGAATCTGTAAGTCCGGTGACTGAGTCCTGGCCTTTCAATGGCGGTTTCACCTGGACGGGCCACAGCAAAGCCGTTCCGGGAGATCCCGATTTTGCCATGAAAGGGGTATCGCCTGAATATGCGAAAACAGTTGGCTTACAATTTACCCATGGTAGAGACTTTCGGACAGGACCTTCCGGCGCCGATGCGAAAAATATTATCCTCAGCGAATCCGCTGCCAGGTTTATGGGTTTCGACGATCCCGTTGGCAAAACGGTTACATGGACGGGAATGAGACAAGAATTTACAGTTATTGGGGTAGTGAAGAACATGGTGATGGATTCTCCTTATGAATTGCCGATTCCCGCTATTTTCTATCTGGCGCCCTGGACAATGTCCCATGTAACGATCAGGATCAACCCTCAATTGAGTGCCCGGGAAGCGCTCAGCAAGATCAGTCCCGTATTTGTTAAGTACAGCCCTGCCGAGCCATTTGATTACAAATTTGTGGATGAGACCTATGATGCAAAGTTCCGGATCGAATCCCGTGTAGGCAAGTTGGCAGGCTTCTTCACCGTTCTGGCGATCTTCATATCCTGCCTGGGATTATTTGGCCTTGCTTCTTTTGTAGCAGAACAACGTACCAAAGAGATCGGTGTACGGAAAGTGATGGGGGCAACGGTATTCAACCTCTGGACCATGCTGTCTAAAGACTTTGTGCTTTTAGTTAGCTGCTCCTGTTTGATCGCTATTCCAATAGCCTGGTGGTTGCTTTCCCAATGGCTGCAGCAATTTGCCTACAGAACAGCGATATCTTCGTGGATATTTGTAATGGCGGGCATTGGAGCGATCCTTATAACGTTGCTGACAGTGAGCTATCAGAGTATCAAAGCTGCACTTATGAACCCGGTTAAAAGTTTGCGGACAGAATGATTTTACAGGGCTAGTATTCATCTATTACATTCGCTCCTGTCTTCATTTTCTGCAATACATCTTCAAAGGCTTGTGGTGAAAGCCCATATTTTTTTGAAAATGCAATTGCTTTCTCTTCCATGCGTATCGCCTGCCCGCGGTCTTTCCGCTGCTTGTATAATAGCCTGGCATAGGTGTCCATTGCTTGAGGGACTTCACAAAAATTGTTAGCATGAGCTGCCCATTGTAGTGCTTTTTCGAGGTGCTCAGGTTGATTGGTGAGCGTATACACACGCCATGCGCCATTGTTTAGCTCCTGGCAATAGTATTGTGCAGCGCGCACAAATGAGAATACTACTCTCGGACCATCTTTCGCACCGGCAAGCCGGTTTTTCATCATCGCAGAAAGCTGCAGGGAGTCGGTTCTCTTTATAGAATCTGCGGATATTGTCATGTAATAATTATCATAGTAGCTGGTGGCTGTCTGTAGAAAAGATGTTGTGTCTCCTGTCCCCCAGTAATATTCCATGAGGTGATAAGTTTTGGCTTTGAGCCCTTCCCGCCAGTTGCCGTTTACATCCGCGGAAAAGTCGGCAACACGCGTTGCCAGCACCATATCTTTTTCCCGGATAGCTTTTTCACGTGTCTTAAAGATGATCCGCCTGTTAATTTCAATGCGGTCATTTAGTGGCAGGCCATACCAGGCTTGCCGGAAAAGTTCTGGATTATTTCGCATAGTGGCGTCGGCCTGTGACATTAATATAGGGCTCATTTGTGCAATACGCTGTAATACAGATTCCTTTTCCAGGGAATCTGGCGGTAGCTGCATCACATATTGATCCAGCAGGGAGTCAATAGAATAATTGAGCTTATTTCTGACCTGTAATAGCTTATACAGGTCCGCAGTACTTAATTTACCTGTCGCCGCAGTTTGCTCCAGTTGCCGGATGGCGACTCCATTTTCTTTCTGCTTATAAGCGATCTCGCATTCACTTATATAGTCGGTAGTGTGTGTGGAACTCCCGTTATAACGATGTATGAGTGTACCCTGTTTATCCAGGAATAAAACCATATTGCCACCCTCCGCATGATAGGTTTGTTGCAGGCTTACTCTTTCAGGATGGGTTACGCCTATGCGGAGGACAATGAATCTTGATCCCAGGTATTGCCTCAGGGCATCGTCTTGTAAAGCTTTATCCGCAACTAAATTGCATGTAGTACACTCCCGGGCATCCATCATCATGAAAACCATTTTATTGTTAGCGGCTGCGGAAGAAAGGGCGGCTTTCAGGATAGCTTGCTCGCTAAGAAATTGAGCTTTTAAAAAAAGGGGAAGAATGGTAACCAGGATAGTTAATAATAGGGGCTTATTCATAGTTTTAATGTCTTTATTATTCGACACAAATACCCATTTTTATTTCTTCAAAAGGGTTAATAGATGGTTAATTGGAGCATGATCTTAGGGCAATCTTCGCGGTACCGTTTTATAAGGTGCCTGAATCTCATAATCACAAACTGGCTCGACTTCCGGACATAAAACGGCTTCCAGCAGCACAGATTGCCCCGCTTTAACCATAAACTCAGCTGTTTTGACCTTCCCAAATCCAACGGCTCCAAAGAATAAATAATACCTCCCGGGAAGCCCCCTGAAACTAAAACGACCGTCCTCGTTTGGCTGGGCCCATTCTTTATATCCGCTGGAGTCAAGTTTAACGACTTCCAGACCTATGCCAGCCCTATTATCTACTAAGCCGGAATCCACAACCTTAATATCGCCACGAATCAAAACAATGCCATTTTTATTGACTGGCGGGCCAATAGTCAAAACGTAAGCACTCCCGTTAGGTTTATTGCCCGTAATCCGTTTTATAGAATTACAGGCAGTAAGAGCAATAAGGCATATCAAATAACGAACATGCTTCATATGCGGCAAATGTAATTATAATGGACACACCAACACACCTGTCGGCTCTATATATATGCCCGAGGGTGTGAGTACAATCTGGTTGATAAATTCAGCCTGCCTTAATCCCTTGATCCTTTCTTGCGTTAATGCGTCCAGGTTACCAAAGTAGGTGGTGCCCTGCAAGCCACCAAGCACCATGTCGATGTAGAATTGATTACTAATGTTGTATCCCCGGGCGGCGCCATACCCCTGTAGATTATAGGCATTGTGTTCCACAAAAGAACGATTCATTTCTTCATGGCTCACATAATCATCATTCCAATGAGTAGCCAGATACTCCTGATACATTTGCGGGAACGTCATGATGGCGTTTGGCTGTAATTGTCTCCAATAGACCCCAGGAATGCATGAGAAAGCTCGTGCAGCAAGGTCTCGGCCATGCTTACATCAGTTGCGGTATTAGCATAGCTAACATTAATAGTCGTCTCTGCAAGTCCCGCCGTGTAAGGAGGAAGTATATTTGTCGTGGCCGCCTTGTTAGCTGCAAGTGTTCCCATTTTAATAGTCCACTTGAAATTGGGGATAGTGCCAAATACATCGTAAAGAGCTTTGCCCCAGAAACCATTCCCATTAGGAAGATCTCTTAGCTGATTTAATACAGCCCTGACACAGGGGCTTGCCTGAGAAGCATTTATAGAGGTGTCAAACTTTATGAGGAGGTTCAGCTTTGCAATAGGATAGGTATTATTGCCCCCTGTGATAGTACCAGGAGTTCCGCCAGGAGGAGGGTATGTCCATCCGCCGGGGTTAGAGCCGGTTGGTTCTCCGGGCCAGCTGTAACATTGCATTTCTGTATAATCATAGAAACATTCTTCCGGATAAGAGCCGTACTGAACGCAGTAATACCAATCGATCAGATCACAATCGTCAAATAAGCTTTCCGTACTTGGGGCTCTTTGTGTTGTGGAAATAGTAGGAACCATTACCCTCATCAGGCGATTCTTATACTCGTAAGCCTTCAAAGGCGTACCGTTCCAATCGGCGACGACGACGGTGCCACTAAATGTTTTCTTGCTTGAATACTCGTCGGCCACCTTGATATAGATCTCCGCCGTTTCAGTGCCAGCTTCATTCCTCCTATAGACCAGAAAGGCATTTCTGTCCGCATTCAGTTTAATTTTGCCGTGGTCTCTTGTTACTTTCAAACCTGGCATGGACAATGGGACAACCACAGCGTCCTCTCCAAACAGCTGCTGGAGACTGGCTTTCTCCCATTTTACTTTTCTGTCTGGCCGGAACTTCATTCTGCCGGATTCGGTAGCGGGGGCTTTGGAAGTAAGCACTTTTGTCTCAAAATAATTTCTTGCTTCTTCGATCAAAGTCTCAGGCGCTTTTTGATCTGTTTTTCTGCAGCTAAGAAAGGCGGTAAGGAGAGTTGCAATTAGTAATAGGGTTTTGTTCATACTATTTGGGATATTTTTTGTTGTGCGCAATTACACATTTATAACTCCCAAAAAAGGTTAACAAGTAGTTAATAAAAATCTATGAAATGCAGTGCTGCGGCTGATTGTATCGGAGTGTATTAATATTTTAAGGTCATTATTTTTATGTTAATACATCCTGCTTTTATAAGAGGCTTAGCTGCATATTAACATTTACTTCTTCAAAAGTATTTTTCAAAATCAAAGTGATATCAGCATCATCTTAATCATTCTCCACTAATCACCCTTTACCTCACCTTCCTCGCCACCCACAACGTATCATACCTCCCATAAAATCTAAAACTCTCATTCCCCATCACCATATGCTTAATCACCCACGTCGGCCCCAACTCATCCCGCGTCTCATAAAAATCATGAAACGCTATAAACCCTCCCCGTACCACCTTCCCCGCATACAACTCAAAATCACTTTTACACCCCTCTATAGAATGATCCCCATCTATAAACAACAGATCAATCTTCTCAAAGTCATTATGAAATTGATAAGAATACCCCTGCTTGATCACAATATCTTTAAGTACTCCCAAGCTCCCCATATTCTTCTTAAACTGCGCTAACAAATTATCATCCCCCTTCTTACTCAGATATATTTCCCTGCTACCCTCATCCGCACCCGCATCTGCATTGAACGGATCAATCGCATACACCTTACCGGATTTAATCCCTTTTGAAAGCACATACGTGCTCTTTCCCTGCCAGCTACCAATCTCCACCACCGTCGCATTGCGCGGCAGCTTACGTGCCGTCAGATAAAGCCCCAATGCCTCTTTATCCGTCAACCAACCATCCAGGCCCCGGAAAGCGCTTATCTTCTGTAATGCATTTTTTTCTATCAATTGACGGATCATCGTAATAATTGTTTGTTCCTTATTTAGAATTAAGCTCTTTAGCCCGTACCGCAGGAACTACCAACGCAAAATATTCCTTCACAATCGCATCTAACACCAGCTTCGGTTTTTCCTTATAAACATAATGGCCGCTTCCATAAGCCATCACACTTTTCCGCTTAGGTGAAGCCGCTCCAAATTGCTCATGACAGCTCTTCCACCGTTTTGCATCCGGTGTTCCTTCAACAGGTGTCCTTTCAGCAACAATATCTGTAACAGAAATGTTCAAAGGAAAAGGAGTGCGTCTCATCAACTCCGCATTTTTCCGTAAGTTGACAGATAAATAATATGCTCCCAGGTTCTCCCGCTTAAATTTTTCCAATTTGGGCTTTGTTTCAAGCTCCACTTGTGTTACATAAGCATCCGTAAAGAAACAGGAAGTACTCGCATCAATCAGTACAGCAGCTTTTACAGCTTTAGGATGCCGGGAAGCATATAAAGTAGCATATAAACCTCCCAGGGAATGCGCCACCAGCATGATCTCACCACCATATCCCAATTTCTTAAGCCCTCTTTCCAACTGTTTAACCTCATTCAAAATCCCCGTATGATTGGTATCGAGCCCGCTTTTTCCAAAACCTGGGCGGTCATAAGTGATCAGCGTGGTTCCTACAGTATCTGCAACAGCCGGAAGCAAATTTTTCCAGGCACGCCCATCATCCCCTCCGCCAGCCTCGAACAAAATAGGTATGCCTTTGCCTTTGATGATATGGAAATGAAGCTTATTTCCGCCAACATCCACCAATGTGTCAATATCCTGGCTTTTAACAGCTAAAGGACCTATGAGAAGATAAACACTCAATGTTATCAGCAGCCGGATTTTCATGTTTTTATTATTAAGATATGCAAAAGTTCAGCTCTACACCCGCTACCTACCAATGCTATATTTTCCTACCTTTGCGTTGTGTATTCAAATATACAACGCCATTCTTTGACTGAATATCTACTCTTCGCATTCTTAAATCACCAGTAATGAAACAATTCCGCCTTTACATACTTGCATTGTCCTGCTGTATCATCACCGTTACTGCTGCTGCGCAGGACAACACGCCTGTTGTTAAAGTATCCGGCGAAGTGGCCACTCCACTCAGCCTTTCTGCCGCCGATCTGTCAAAGATGTCCCGCACTACCGCCACGCTCCATGACCGTGATGGGAAAACGCACACTTACACCGGTACCCCCATCCGGGAGATCCTGAGCCGCGCCGGTGTAACCACCGGTTCCCAACTCCGGGGCGAAAACCTTTCCAAATACCTCCTCGTGAAATGTGCGGATGGCTATGAAGTGCTCTTCTCTCTCGCTGAACTGGATTCCAGTTTCACCGACCGTGTGATCATCCTTTCTGATACCCTGGACGGAGGCCCCTTACCAACCGGAAAAGGCCCTTTCCGCCTGGTAGTGCCCGGTGAAAAGAAACCCGCCCGCAGTAGTTTCCAGGTAACGGAAATGGTGATACGTTTTGCGAAAGATTAACCTGGTCCGTCAGCTATACTGCTGTGCTATTTACGGTACGTGTTTTGAGCAGTTTTAGCTAAAACAGGATATGGCAACGATAATGGTTCGATACATGGTCAATGAGCTCGATCCTGCAGTCAATTTCTACACTGAACATCTCGGATTCCAGACCGGACAGCAGGCAGCGCCCTATTTTGCCAAGCTCTCCCGTGATAACATAGAGCTGGTGCTAAGCACACCCTTCGGGCCTGGCGGCGCAGCCAAGCCCATGTCAGATGGACAAAAAGCAGAACCCGGAGGCTGGAACCGCCTCATTATTCCCGTGGATGATCTCCCGGCAACAATCGACAAGCTCCGTGAGGCGCAGATACATTTCCGCAATGAGATCGTAACCGGACCGGGCGGTGCACAGGTAATACTGGATGATCCTTCCGGAAACCCGATAGAGCTCTTTCAACCAGCCTCAGAAGATCCACCGGATGATGAAGCGGCGATCCGGGCACTTGAAGACAGGTTTGCAGCGGCAGTTAATTCCGGCGATGTTGACGGCATCATGAAAAACTACGTGCCGGATAAAAGCCTTGTTGTGTTTGATGTTGTACCGAGGGAGGAAATTTTTGGAGCTGACGCCTATCGTAAGGATTGGGAAGACTTCTTCACCCGTTTCAAGGGCAAGCCAACATTGACTATCATTGACCTCCGTATCACCGTAGACGGTAATGTTGGATTTGGTAGCTGTTTCACGAACATTACAGGTACTGACATGCAAGGCCGCCCGGTAGATCGTACCGTACGTGTTACCGCGGGCTATCGTAAGATCGGCGGCAATTGGGTGATCGTACATGAACATATCTCCCTGCCGGTTGATCTGGCTACCGGCAAAATGACTCCTGTTAAAACGCCATGATAATGAGTGCTAAAGGTTTTCATCGCCCCCGGATCACTCATGTAGTTTCTCTTGCATCCGATTGCAAAATGTTGTATTTTCTGCCCGTTAGTAATCCATCCACGCATGACACGTATGAAAAAACTATCCATCTTATTACTATTATTCATTATTTCTACCTCCGCCATTCCTCCGGGTTTTAATTGGAAAAACATTCGTGTTCTCGTTTATACCAAAAACGGTCAGGGCTATGTGCATCAGAACATCCCCGCCGCCATAGCTGGTATCCGTCAGCTCGCCCTCAAACATGGCTTCCAGGTAGATGTCTCCGATACGCCTGCCGACTTTACCGATGAAAACCTGAAAAAGTATAACGCGCTGATCTTCGCCAATACTAACAACGATGTCTTCCACACCGATGCCCAGAAACTCGCCCTGATGCGCTTCATCCAGGCCGGTGGCGGCTTCGTGGGTATCCACTCCGCCGTGGGTACCGAACGCAAGTGGCCTTGGTTCAAACGTATGGTTGGCGGCACCTTTGTACGCCACCCGCCATTCCAGCCCCTGAAAGAAATTATTATAGATGCCACTCATCCATCTACTTCTTTTTTACCTAAGATATGGGAGTTGTCCGACGAATGTTACTTCGTTAGAGAAGTGAATCCGGACATTCACGTGCTGGTCGTTCACGACCTCTCCGGCATCAATGATAAGGAGAAACCGGATTTCTACGGATCCGTCTTTCCGGCTGTCTGGTGCCACGAATTTGACGGCGGCCGCCAATGGTACACTGCCCTTGGCCATGACGCAAAAGTTTATGCTGATCCCACTTTCCAGCGCCACCTGCTTGGCGGCCTGCAATGGGTGCTCAGCAAACAACGAAAACTGGATTATTCCAAAGCCCGGGCCCTCCATCCCGATGATCCTTTGCCGTATTAAAAAAGTTTGATGTTTGACGTTCGGAACAAACGTGCCCGTTAAGCAGCTATTCCCGAACTTCAAACCTCAAACCTCAAACTTCAAACCTTAACCCAAATTTGTTGTAATATGAATAACCATTCCACGAGACGAAAATTCCTGAAAGACACTGTCAAAGGCGTGGGCGCCCTGGCGCTCACTTCATTCCCTGCCATCGTTCCTGCGCACGTATTAAGCGGTCCGCTGGCGCCCAGCAACCGCATTAATATCGGCGCCATCGGCAATGGCCGCATCTCCCGCGGTCACGACATGCCCGGCGTCTGGAAACACGACCAGGCCCGCATCATCGCCGTATGCGATCTTGACAGCAACCGCCTCGATGCCGCCAAACACCTCGTAAACGAATACTACACGAAGAAAACCGGTAAAGCTTACGATGGTGTAAAAACATATTCCGATTACCAGGAGCTCCTCGCTAATAAAGATATCGACGCTGTTATCATCAGCACGCCCGACCACTGGCATGTCATTCCTGCCATCCATGCGGTGCGCGCTGGTAAAGATGTTTACATGCAAAAGCCCGCTTCGCTCACTATCGCCGAAGGCCGCGCCCTTAGCGATGAGGTACACCATAGCGGACGAATACTACAGATCGGCAGTCAGCAACGTTCCATGCCGCAATTCAAACGCGCCTGTGAGCTGGTCCGCAATGGACGCATCGGCAAACTGCATACGGTATACGTAGGCCTTCCCATCGACGATCCTAAAGAAAGCACCGTCGAAAAGGAAATGCCCTTACCCGCTGTGCTCAATTATGAAAAATGGCTCGGCGAAACGCCTTATGTTCCCTACACCTTAAAGAGAGTACATCCTTTAGATGATTTCTCCCGTCCGGGCTGGCTGCGTTGCGAACAATTCGGCGCGGGCATGATCACCGGCTGGGGCGCTCACCATTTTGACATCGTAAATTGGGGGATGGATACTGAATATACCGGTCCTGTAGAAATTACCGCCAGCGCACAATTCCCCGCCGCAGGTAATTTATGGGATGTGCATGGCCCCTTCAAATCCGAAACCATCTTCGGCAACGGTGTTAAAGTGCTTGCCAGCAACGAATATCCCAACGGGGTAAAATTCGTCGGGTCAGACGGATGGATCTTTGTTACCCGGGGCAACTACGCCGCCACTGCCAGCGATCCCGTAT
>Ga0209564_1001435_pt1 | contig 24459 bp, 28 predicted proteins | sample AraplaCol_mMF_r2_FD_184272 | JGI IMG/M metagenome (GOLD analysis project Ga0209564, IMG submission 184272) | Arabidopsis root microbial communities from North Carolina, USA - plate scrape MF_Col_mMF_r2 (SPAdes) (version 3) | ecosystem: Host-associated > Plants > Roots > Endosphere | place: USA...
CAGCTTGCTCGACTATCTCGCGCCAAGCGTGATGTCCGCCTTGCGGCATATCGTTCCGCTTTCATCGGTGGACGACGAGCTGAAGAAGTTCTTCAAGGATCCTCGCGTCAGGCTCGCGTTCTCCTTTCAGACGAAGTACCTCGGAATGTCTCCATTCCGATGTCCAAACCTGTTCACGTTTCTCGCTTTTCTTGAATACGAATTCGGCGTCTGGCATCCCAAAGGCGGGTGCGGCGCCGTCAGCGAGGGAATGGCGCGAGCTGCGCGCGACCTGGGCGTGGACATCCGATTAAACGAAGCGGTAACCGAGATCGTCTTCGAGGGCAAGCAGGCGCGGGGCGTGAGAACTCGTTCGGGCTTCACGCAGGCGGATGCTTCGATCGTAAACGCAGACTTCGCGCACGCGGTGACGAGCCTTATTCCCAATCGGCTTCGCAAGCGATGGTCGGACAAGAAGATAGAGGGCGCCAAATACTCTTGCTCGACCTATATGCTCTATCTCGGCATCGAGGGGCGTTACGATCACTTGGATCATCACACCATCTTCCTGGCCAAAGATTATGCCAACAACATCTCCGAGATCGAAGATGCGGCAGTCGTCCCGGGCAATCCGTCGATCTACGTCTGTAATCCCGGCCGTACCGACCCGTCCTTTGCCAAAGACGGTAACGCATCGCTTTATGTGCTGGTGCCAGTAGGCAACTGCGGTGCCGTTGACTGGAGCAAAGAAAAACAGACGTTCCGGAATACGGTGATCGACCGTTTGGAAGGATTTGGTTTGAAAGGTCTCAAAGAGCGCATCCGTTACGAAAAGGTGTTCACGCCGATCGATTGGCGAGATCAACTATCCGTCTATCGGGGTGCGACCTTCAATCTCGCTCATGGCCTCGACCAGATGCTGTATTTCCGGCCGCATAATCGCTTCAACGACGTCGAGGGCGTCTACCTTGTCGGAGGCGGGACGCATCCCGGATCGGGACTTCCTGTCATCTACGAAAGCGCTCGCATTTCGAGCGATTTGGTCCTTGCCGATTTCGGCATGGCCGATCGAATTCCGTCGGCTGAAGAGGCTCCCCGGCCTCTGGAGCAACTGCAGGAGCAGGTCGCATCCGACGCGGCCAAGGCATAACGGTGTAAGCAATGGATCAAGCAACGTTCAAAAAAACCGACAATCCGGTGATCGTCATCGGATCTGGCTTGGGGGGACTTGCGTCCGCGGTGGTGGCGGCGGCAAGGGGGCATTCGGTTGCGGTTTACGATAAGAATGATTGGCTCGGTGGCAAGGCTGCCGTCCTCGAAGAAGGTGGTTTCCGTTTCGATATGGGACCGACCATTTTAACCGTCCCAAGTGTGCTCCGGCGGATCTTTGACGAGGCAGGCGAGACCCTGGAGGACTGGATCCCATTGATCCGGCTGGATCCGCAATGGAGATGTTTCTTCGGTAAAGGCGATGTGCTCGACCTCGTCGAAGATGTGCCGGAGATGGGTAGGAAAGCCGAAGCCTTTTCCGGAAAGGATGGTCTCGCTAAGGGATACGAGAAGTTCCTACGAGTGTCCGAGCATCTCCATGACGTCTCCGAACGCTTCTTTTTCTGGAAATCGGTTGAAGACATCCGGGACACGATGAACATTCGGGAAAACATGAATCCCGCGACGCTTCGCGATGTCCTTTCACTTCGCATGGGGCGTTCGGTTGCGAGCACTATTCGCGGGATGGTGCCGGACGAACGGGTGTCGCAGATGCTCGATCACTTCACGCAGTATGTTGGCTCTTCACCATTTGCGTCGCCAGCAGTCCTCTGCTCAATTGCTCATATGCAGACCAGCGGCGGCGTATGGTACCCGGTCGGAGGGACGCGCGCTGTGGCAGAGCAACTTCGCAAGCTCGGCGAAAAGCTTGGGGTGAGCTATCACACCAACGCCAATGTCGAGGAGATCCTCGTCCACAACAACGTCGCGACGGGAATTAAACTCACCAACGGCGATCGGATCGCTGCTTCCGCAGTCATATCGAACATGGACTCGCTTCGGACTTACAGCGAGCTGGTCGGGGGAGACGCGGCAAGGCATTACGCACGAGCTGGTTTTGAACCGGCCTGTTCGGGCGTTGTGCTTTATCTGGGGCTGAACAAGCGATACGATCACCTGCTTCATCACGATTTCGTCTTCTCGGATGATGCTCATGAGGAGTTTGACGCCATCTACAAGCGCGGAGAGCCCGCACCCGATCCGACGTGCTACATCGCCGCGCCCTCGGGCAGCGATCCCAGCGTCGCTCCGGAAGGCGGGGAAGCACTATATGTTTTGGTTCACACTCCGTATCTACGTCCGCACCACGATTGGTCTGAAATGTTTCCGGAATACCGCCAGGTGATCCTCGATAAGTTGAAGCGCACCGCCGGACTGACGGACATTGAGGACCGTATCGTTTTCGAGCGTCACCTCACGCCGCAGGACATACATGACCGCTACAAAGTGCTGAATGGCGCGATTTATGGCCTTGCGAGCCACGGCAAGTTTACTGGTGCGTTCAAGCCCGGCAACCGAAGCAGGTTTGTAAAGAACCTTTACCTGGCAGGCGGAGCCGCGCATCCTGGGCCAGGAATGCCGATGGTGATGATGTCGGGTTGGATCGCGGCAGACGCCCTGGATAGCGATCACCGGACGATGTCGGCAGTATCGTGACCGCGGTACGAAAGAAAGCAGATGAAGCCGCTGCGCGGGCAATCGCGCAGCGGTCGAGTAGGGTTTTCAGAACCTTCGGTTGGATCTTCGAAAGAACATTCCGAAAAGGCTTTCACGCTGCACGGATCGTCTCAACGCGAGCGCCCGTCCTTCCGTGGGGCAAACGCGTGGTCATTTACACTAATCACGCCTCATGGTGGGACGGGGTTACATATGTTTTGCTGGCAAAACACTTGTACCCTTTTCATCGGGTGTACACCCCTGTGGATGCGGACGTGTTCGGAAAGTACGGATTTATCGCGAAAATCGGTGCCTTCGCCGTCACACAGAATTCCAGGCGAGGGGCACTGGAGTTTATCTCTGGCAGTAAGGCTGTGTTCTCGCTGGAAGACGGCCTTCTCGTCGTGGCGGCGCAGGGGCGGTTTGCCGACCCGCGTGAGCGTCCGCTTGCATGCGGTGCCGGGATCGCACACTTGCCCGACCATGTGTCCGACATCGTCTTCATTCCGCTCGCAATAGAGTATCCGTTTTGGCTTGAGAAACAGCCCGAAATGCTCCTGAAATTTGGACAGCCTGTTGATGGCAATGAATTGGCCGCTCTGCCGGTGCGGGACAGATTGGCAATGCTGGAAGGGGCATTAGCGGCTCAAATGGATCAGTTGGCGACGCTTTCCATCGCAAGAGACGCACAAGCCTTCGATATCTGGCTTCAGGGGTCAATGGGAGTGAACCCCGTCTACGACGCGTGGCGTCGGCTTGTGTCCAAAGTCCGGGGGCAGGATTTCAACGCCGGGCATGGTACGTCACGATGATGTTGGCCTTGACCATCGTTGCCGTTGTACTTGGGTTGATTCCGGTTTGTAATACCTTGGTTAATTGCTTTCTTCTGCGTCGGCCGGATGAAGCCACCCCTCAACCATCTGTATCCATTTTAATCCCGGCGCGGGACGAGGAGGCAACGATCGGTCCGAGCATCGTCGCAGCGCTAGCGAGCCTCAACGCCGAGATCGAGGTTATCGTGTTGGACGACGGCTCTGCGGATCGCACGGCCGAGATTGTAAGAAACCACGCTTCCATAGACGATCGCGTCCGTCTCGAAAAAGCACCTGCGCTTCCAACAGGGTGGAAAGGTAAGCCTCACGCCTGTCACGTCCTGGCCAAGCTTGCGCGTCATGACCTACTGCTCTTTGTGGACGCCGATGTCCGCCTCGCGCCTGACGCAGCAAACAGGTTGGCATCAACCGGTTCGGACCTCGTCAGTGGCGTGCCAAAGCAACTTCTTGGGGGACTTTTCGAGCACGTGATCATCCCGATGATCAATAGCCTGATCTATGGATACCTGCCGATTGGCCTGATGCGGTCTCGCCGTGCCGATCCATCTCTGACAGCTGCTTGCGGACAGTTGATGATGATCCGACGTTCGGCCTACGAGGCTTGCGGAGGCCATGCGGCGATCGCTTCAACGATGCACGACGGTCTCCAGCTTGCTCGCCATTTCCGCCGGTCGGGTCTCAGCACCGATCTTGTTGACGGCACGCAGCTCGCCTCGTGTCGCATGTACACGTCGTCGCGGGATGTCTGGACAGGGTTTTCGAAGAACGCGACGGAAGGCATGGCCAAACCGGTCGCACTGCCGGTGTGGACGTTGTTGTTGGCCGGAGGCTGGCTCTTGCCCGCCGGTATCCTCCTGGCAGCAACCTTTGGAGACGATGTCGCGGCAACGCCACTTCTGCTCGGATTGGTTCTGCTGCAACTCATTGCGAGGCTCGCGCAGGCTTTTAAATGCCGCGAACCGATACTTGCCGTTCTATTGCATCCGCTGGGAGTCGTCCTGACCCTCGCGATTCAATGGACCGCTTTGCTGGCGGCGTATCGCGGTCGGTCTGTCGAATGGCGAGGACGCGCCTACACCCCGAACACCGAGTGATCGAAATGCCAGGCGACGCACAACAATCGCCCGATTTGGTCGAGGCCTTTGAGCGATTAACGGACGCATTTCATCGGGAGAGTGGTCTCTCCCTAGAGGAAAGGTGCGACGCCCTAAGATCATTGCGCGGTAGCCTTGTTGATCGTCGCGAAGATTATGCCCAAGCCATTGACGCCGATTTTCGGGGGCGATCAAGGCATGAGACACTGATCACCGAAGTCGCCGTCGTTGTTTCGGCGATCGATCATACCCTATCGCATCTGAAGAAATGGGCATCCGTAAGGAAGATTTGGCTTGGTTTTCCGTTCTGGCCAGCGTCAGGGGAAGTAAGACCGCAGCCGCGAGGCGTCGCCGGTATCATCGCTCCATCCAATTATCCCTTGCAACTGACGTTGATGCCGCTGATCGGAGCGTTGTCCGCAGGCTGCCGCACGCTCGTGAAGCCATCCGAACTTACGCCGCGGACAGCGGATCTGATATCCGATCACCTCAGCGGAGCCATCGATGCGAGCGCGGTCGCCGTTGTACAAGGCGGCGCCGAAGTAGCGGCGGCATTGACCCGACTCCCGTTTGACATCATCCATTTTACCGGTTCGACATCAGTAGGTCGTAAGGTCGCAAGCGCGGCCGCAGAGAACTTGACGCCGACCATTCTCGAACTCGGCGGCAAGTCGCCCGTCGTTGTCGATGAGAGCGCTGACCTCGGCGCAGCCGCACGATCGATTGTGGCGGGGAAGCTGATCAATGCTGGACAAACATGCGTGGCGCCGGATCACGTCTACGTCCCCCTTTCTCTCAAAGAGCGTTTCATCACGCACCTTCGTAAGGCCGCCAGGGACCTTTACCCCGATCCTGGAAATGGGGATTACACCGCAATCGCCTCGGATCGCGCTCGGGAAAGACTGATCGAGCTCGAAACGGAACAACTATGCCTACCGCTGTTCGACAAAGAACTTACGTCGCCCTATCTGACGCCCAAAGTGATTGATGCGCCGACAACGCATAGCCAGGTCATGAAGCGGGAAATCTTTGGGCCGCTTCTCCCGATGATTGGATACGAACAAATCGAGGAAGTTGTTTCCGCAATTAACGTGCTTCCGAACGCCTTGGCGATCTATTGGTTTGGTTCGCCGAATGAGCGATTGGAAACGTTGATACAAAGCACGCGTTCTGGAGCCGTGAGCGTCAACGAAACCGTCCTACACGCGGGCATTCATGCTCTGCCGTTCGGCGGTGTCGGCCAATCCGGAATGGGGAGGTATCATGGAAAGGCTGGTTTCGACGCTTTCTCGCTAGAGCGCGTTATTTTCCATCAGACCCGATGGAGTTTGACGCAACTTATGCGTCCGCCTTACGGCAAGACCGCTGAACGGATTTTAGCCGGACTAATGAGGCGCTGATTGTATTGTTGGTCCGAGGTAGCGCGGACGCTTTGGCCAGAAATAGTTCTTTCATGAAACGCTTGGGATTCATGCGATTGCCTTTGGCGCAGCTTCCCTCCACCAATTGCGGTGACAACGAAAGCCACGAAGTTCTCAGGAAGTATTAGCTTGTGGCGGTATCACCGCGATCTTCCGATCGAGTATCCACAGTTCCACGCCGTATTCGCGGCCAAGACAACCAGCGAATCTAATCGCATCGGCATCATTGTCGGCGACGATGATCTGGAACGACGTGTAGTTCCCGTCGGAACCAATGTCTTAGGCACGATATTCTGGCATCAAACTGTCTCGTGGAAGATTGTGCTCTGGCGTCACCAATATGCTCACCGATGACTAGAGAGCCGTTTCAAATTGAGGGGTTCAAGGCGCATCTCGCGCCGGAAGCTGAGAGAGGCTCGGACTAATGCTCATTCACCGGAGAAACGGAGACGCGTGCCGCTGTGAGGGCTTCTTCGCTTTCAGCAAGCTGAATCCAGGAAAGTGCCTGGTGAAGCTGCCGAACCATTTCATCTGGGTCATCGATCTCATAAGCTTGCTGGCCGACTGCGGAAGCCCGCAGCCGGTATGTGAGGGACAGCGGCGATAAGTGTCGATTCACGTGCACGATTGCACCGTTCCTTGATCAGTAGCGCTGTCGCTGTGTGACAGCGCCCCAGACAAAAAGGACGATGATAGCGCCGACGGTGGCACCGATCAGACCAGCACCTTCACCGATCCGATACCAACCGAGTGCTTGTCCGAGGAAATTTGCAACAACCGCACCAACTATGCCGAGCAAGGTCGTCATGATGAAGCCGCGAGGCTCATTTGGTCCGGGCATGATGAACTTGGCGATAACTCCGGCCAGAAACCCAATAACGATGGTCCAGATAATTCCCATGGCGCTCTCCGCTTCTCGTGAGAGCGGAACCTATTTGTGGGCATGCTGTTCTGCAATGACACGCAATGACCACCGTCTAGTGCAGTACTACCAATTTATATTCTTTATCATACTACCTGCCTGGGTTGTTGATGTCTCATTCGGTTGATCGCTCGCAGCTTCAGATGATCATTGCTGGTCTCAGTGAAGGCGTCATGATCATTGAGAACGATCAGACAATCGCATGGGCGAACGACGCCGCATTGGCGATGCATGGCGTGGCCGATATCCGAGCCTTGGGTCTTACGGTCGATGAGTATCGAAGCCGTTTCTCGCTCCGCTATCGCAACAATCACGTTTTGGAAAGATCTCAGTATCCAGCCGACCGCGTGGTTGCGGGCGAGGTCTTTGTCGATGTGGTGGTTGTCGTCAGCCCGGCATCAGATCCGGAAAACGAGTGGGTCCACCAAATCCGAAGTCTCGTGATAACCGACAAGAATGGCGAGCCGGACTGTCTTGTTCTCGTCATGGCTGACGTGACCGAACGTTTCGCTGCGGAAGCTCGTTTTGAGCGTACGTTCAACGCCAATCCGGCCCCGGCATTCATCTGTCGCTTGGCAGATCAAATCGTCGTCAAGGTCAATCAGGGCTTTCTCGAAATGATGGCCCTCGAGAAAGATGAGATCCTCGCCCAGCCTATAAGCAGAATCGACATCTTCGCCGACGCGCCAGATCCAGAGATGCTTGCCGAGCGGCTGAACGAGGGACGCACAGTCCCTCAAACCGAGCTGGTCGTGCGTACCGGAGACGGGGGGCGCAAGTTAGTAATCATGGCCGGGCAGCCTATGGAGGTCGGCGAAGAAGACTGCATGCTCTTCACATTCGCAGACCTCGACGCCCGCGAAAAGGCGGAGTCCGCGTTGCGTCAGAGCGAAGAGCGCTTCGCGAAGGCCTTCCAGCTATCGCCGGTCGCGACCGCCTTAATGAAGCTGAATGAAGGCACGTTTCTGGATGTGAACGCTGCATTCACGACGCAGTTTGGCTTCGGGGAGGCAGAATTGATCGGGCGTCGCCCACGCGACATCGAACTCTGGGGCGATCCAGACGCGAGACAGGAGTTCGAGACCAAGATCGTTCAGACTGGCACTGTTGCATCGCTTGAAGCGAGTATGACCTGCCGCAACAAAAATGAGCTTTACTGCATCGTGTCGGCTGAGACCGTCACCATCGCTGACAGCAAATGTATCCTTGCAACATTCCTGGATATCTCCGAACGAAAGCGAACCGAGCGTGAGCTCATGCAGGCGATCGACGCCGCGATGGCCGACGCATCATGGCTGAGCAAGGGCATTATCGAGAAGCTGGGGTCACTTCGCCGTCCGGCTGCGCAGTCGAAGGCGTCGCCGATCAAGGATCTGACGGTTAGAGAACGAGAGGTGTTGGTCCTCATCTGCGAAGGATTGACGGACGCGAATATCGCAAAACGGCTTTCGGTATCCCTCAACACTGTCCGCAATCACGTCGCGTCGCTTTATCGCAAGCTCGGCATCCATCGTCGAAGCGAGGCGGTGATTTTTGGACGTAAGCACAATCTCGGTCCGAAAGATGAGTGAATATGATGTTTTCGCACCATGCATATGAGACATCTGCACTATTGGCTGATGGGGCCGGGTTGCCCAGTATGTTTGACGGGACGCAAAGGACTGTTCGATGACCGAGAAGGCTACCAAAGGTGCAAAGCGGCAAGCCTCCGGATCGATCAAGGAAGCGCTTGGCAAGATAACCGGCGATGATGCGATGGCGGCGGAAGGACGTGCAGATAAAGCGTCCGGAAAAGCTAAGGCTGCCGAACCGCGCGGTAAGAAGTCGAGCAAGAAGTGAAAGCGAACCGGCCGCCCAGTGGCCGAAGGGAGATCGAGCATGGATTCAGATCGCATCGAAGGCGCCGCGAAGGATGTCGCGGGCAAGGTAACCGAAATTGCTGGCGAAGCAGTCGGTCATGAGAAGACGCGCGCCGATGGGGTGGGCCTGCAGATTGAAGGTAAGGCGCAGAACCTCTACGGCCAGGCGAAGGACGGAGCTCGCGAGCTCGGAGATCGAGCTGAGGACGCGTTACGACAAGCAGATGGTTTGGCCGACCGCGCAATCGCCGAGGGAAAACGCCAAGCGCAACGTGGTGCCGATGAATTTGAAGACCTGGTCAAGGAACGACCGGGCAGGGCCATCATAGCAGCCCTCACGACAGGGTTTCTCGTCGGACTGCTTTTCCGAAAAATGTGAGATTGCGCGTCGTTGATGCGCGCAGATTTATTCTAAGGATGTTTGGAGATACTGATGACCGTAAATGCTCTCGATCAGGATCACTTCGACGCCGGCGCCACAGCTTCACGTGTGGGCGACAGTGATGTGCGCACCGTTGTACTCAACGAAATTTCGTGGGGCGCCGTATTTGCCGGTGCTGTGATGGCTCTGGTGATCCAGACCATCCTGAACATGGTAGGTATCGGCGTCGGCCTAGCATCCGTCGATGCGGTCGCCGGCACGTCGCCAACCGCAAGCACGCTCACCGTCGGCGCCGGTGTTTGGCTGGTAGTCTCCGGTATTGTCGCGTCGGCAATCGGCGGTCATCTTGCGGGCCGTTTATCCGGAAAGCCGCTGCCGATAACTGCAGCCTACCACGGTCTGATGTCGTGGGCTGTGTCCACTCTTGTCGTGCTCTACGTTATAACGTCGGCCGCGACCGGTGTCGCTGGCGGCGCGCTCAGCACCGTATCCTCCGCCATCGGTGGCGCGGGGCGCGCTGTCGGTGCGGCCTCTCAAGCCGCCGCCCCCGCGCTTACTGACATCAACGATCCGCTGAAGCGGATTGAAAATCAGGTTCGCGACTCATCCGGCGGACAAGATCCAGCAGCGCTTCGCGACACGGCCGTTTCTGCGGTCCGTGCAGCGCTGGTCGGCGATGCCAACGAGCAAGCCGCCGCGACCGCCAGGGCGACCGATGCCCTCGCGAAAGCGCAGGGTATTTCGCAGGATCAGGCGCGACAGCAGGTGGCCGACATGCAGCAGAAATATACGGCCGCTCTCGCGAAGACTAAGGAGCAGGCAAAGGTTGCTGCAGATGCGACAGCTAAGACCGTTTCAAGAGGCGCAATCATTGGCGCGATTGCCTTGTTGCTCGGTGCGCTTGCGGCATTCTTCGCCGGAAATTCCAGTGCAGTTGCATCCTCCAGCGGCCTGACAGGCACTCGCCGGCTCTGAAGCTGGAGTGGAAAAGGGCAGGGGAATTGCTCCGCCGCGCTCCACGATCGACCATGTGATCCTGGCATCGATATGCCGGGATCCTTGGATGGGATCCAGCTCGCATTCTTTTGGGGACAGATTGCTTCCGATGGTGATTGCCGGCGGCAAGCAATGCCTAAATGATCCCGACCGTCCGACGAAAGCGGTGCAAGACCGTACTTTTCAGAAGAAATGGGCACAGTTCTGCAGGAAGCGCCGATTGGCTTCTTCCGTCTGGCGAGCAGCTGTCAGCCGAGCGAACTGTAACGTCGCTTCACAGGCTTCGGGACCTCGCGCGGAACGACCGGTTCGGTGGCTACAACGGAGCTTGCTGGCGGCCATGCCGACTTATGCCATTCTGGATGCAATAAAGCCGTGACCATAGGTGCGGGTGCCATCGGCTCCATCACACTGCTGGCATAGGTCACACAAGACAACAGGCTCAGACAGGTAGCCGCTTTCAAACCAAGGATCATTAAACCCATCCTGAAGCGGGAGACAGATGCCTCGCGTCGACCCCGTCTTCATTGCATCCGGTCAGACGAAAGACAATCAAACTTGTGCTTGCAGGCGGTGGTCGCTCGATGCAAGAAGCGGACGGTTCGCAGCGAACGCAGGCTTTATATGGCGGTATGGGCCGAATGAATGGGAGCGGATGTCTCTTAAGGCTCTGCTGAGCACCGCTAGCGGCCTTCGGTCGGCACGCCCATCGATCCATCAAAGGTTGATGGAGCGGCATTAGCCCAACGTTCACGCGCACTATTAACGATTGTTGGCGCCGCAGAAAATACCACTGGGAGCTTGCCAGCGATCAGCGTAACCCGGACTTCTGTTTTTCGGGCAGATATTGCGGCTTCCCATTAGCCCGGGAACTAAATAACGCGCCCCGATCTTGTATTCCGCCAAACCCAAGTGCGTCGTCAATCGGACACGCAGTGGGTTCCTGGCAATTCGTCAAGACGTTTTGCTCGCTCTAGATTGCGTGCCTCCGTGCTCATTGCTTTAGCTCCAGACTGCATCTCCCGTCATTCGACCCCATCGCGAATGCCTAGAAAACTGAACGGTACCCATGGTCGCTGCTTTAAGTGTTTCAGCGAAAATGGGGCCTAGACACATGAAGTCACTGCTCGTTGCTGAAGAGCCGACCCACAGCTCCGAAATGATCTCCCACGACTTGGCGTCGCTTCACAGCGACGCTGATCTGGACCGGATCACCGCATTCGCGGCCAAGCTTTGCGAAGCACCAATTGCTCTCGTCAGCCTCGTCGGTCCGACGACGCAGCGTTTCGTTTCGGATCACGGCCTCGGACAGACTGAGACACCTCGCGAATGGTCGTTCTGTGCCCACGCTATGGAAGGGTCGGACATCATGGTCGTACAAGATGCGACTAAGGACACCCGGTTCGCCAACAACCCCTTGGTCACGGGAGAGCCATCAATACGGTTCTACGCGGGCGCACCCTTGAGGTCTTCCCGCGGAGTGCCGCTCGGCTCGCTTTGCGTGATCGACAGTGTCCCGAGAACCGGCCTCACTCAGCTACAACTGGACGGACTCAAGCTCCTCGCAGACCAAGTAATGGTCGTCTTTCGCGCCAGGAAGCAATTGAAGGCTGACAAGGACGCGCAAGCAGAAGTCGAAAGTGCTCTTTCCGAAACCGAAGAGAAGTTTCGGATTCTCGCTGACACGATGCCCCAAATGGTGTGGTCAACGCTTCCTGACGGATTTCACGACTACTACAATGCAAGGTGGTACGAGTTCACGGGCGTGCCCGTGGGATCGACGGATGGTGAGGGCTGGAACGGAATGTTTCATCCTGACGACCAGGAGCTTGCTTGGGGTAAGTGGCGCCATTCGCTCGCGACTGGCGAGCCTTATGAAGTCGAATATCGTCTACGCCATTCCAGCGGTGAGTATCGCTGGACTCTTGGACGGGCTCTACCGATGCGCGATCATGCTGGAGAAATCCTAAGATGGTTCGGTACCTGCACTGACATCCATGAGCAGAAGCGCTTACTAGAGGAGCGGGAAATCGTTAGCCAAGAGCTAAGTCACCGTATCAAGAATATCTTCGCGGTGATTGGCGGATTGGTAGGGCTCTCGAGCAAAGCTCATCCGGAGATCAAAGAGATCGCGCGTGACCTCCGTGCGCGCATCGTATCCCTCGGCAAGGCTCACGATTTTGTCAGGCCTCACAGTGCCAAATCTAAACCTTCAACCGTACAAGACAGCCTCACCGGTCTTTTCGAGACGCTTATGGCGCCTTACGTCGCGTATGAGAGGCGTGTCTTGCTAAAGGGGGACGATGCCGCCATTGACGACCGGTCTGCCACGCCATTGGCGCTCGTATTTCATGAACTGGCTACTAATGCAGCCAAATACGGCGCTCTCTCGGAACCGGACGGCGTAGTTGAGATTGAAATCGAAGATCGTTTGGAAGATGTGGCCATCACTTGGACGGAAAGAGGCGGGCAGCCGGTCGAAGTCGTGCCCGAAACGAGCGGATTCGGCTCTCAACTGATCGACATGAGCATCAGAAACCAGCTTGGCGGCAACATGGAGCGCGCATGGTCGTCCGACGGACTCGTTGTGAAGGCTGTGTTGCCTAAAGCGTCGTTGAGCCGCTCTCATCGCCGAACAGGGTAATTTCGGGACTATCAAGATCAGAAGTCTTCCCCGCCGTATAGTTTGCCACGGCTACAAGTGCGTCTTCGCTAAATGGCTTGCGTATGTAGCCGATTGCCCCTGGAGCAATAGGATCGATCTGCGTCGGATTGGCGGTGACGTAGACAACACGAATTCCAAACTCTTGAGACAGGTCGTATGCGACTTGCGGGCCGGTTCTCCCGTCACGCAAATTGACATCCACAAACGCAATTTTTGCGCGCGGAGCCGCCGCGAGGGCTTCCTTTCGATCGGCAGCGACGCCGACCACGTCGTGGCCAGCCTCTTCAAGCACGCGCTCGATATCGCCCGCGACGAAGATCTCATCTTCTACGATCAAGATTGAAGACACGAAGGTATTCCGGAATAGAATCTACGAGTGCTTGAAAACTCGATTGGGTGACAAAAGTTCCGTAAGACCTTCCGGTGAACAGCGTGTTCTGACAGGCATTGGCCAAGCTACCGGCTGTGCGAGCCGGATCTCCTAAACAGCACGCGACATGCCGTATCAGATCCATTTGGCCCACCCCGTCAAGCCCTCGCGTCAGCTTTGCTCAAACCACTCCGTTCAAAACGCCAGAAGCCCGTAGTTGAGCGCGCCGTTGGATCGGACTGGAAAATGCAAGCCCCAACTCTGCTGCACGTCGTTTGACAGCCGCAGTAGAACGTCTCATGGCACCTGTGGCCCGCATAAGAGACGCTCCTTGGTTTGCGAGCTGTCTGAGCCGTTCGTCATCCTCGACAGTCCACGGCTTATTCGCTTTCTTGAGCATGTTACGCTCGCAAGCCAGCGTGGATGCCAAAAACCACTATTAGACCGAGAATCATGGACATTGCGATCCCGCAGGAAATCGAACTGGCCGTGTTAGAAGACGGCGGAAATAATTTAGGATCTGGAAACATGCAGCCTCCTCGTGTCAGCGACAGACAATTTCACAGCAGGCTTGTGGTTCGATGCTGTCGATCGCAAGCGGATCTTGGACAAGCCCGAATGACCGGAGAAGGTAGCGTCGTCGAAAATGTTGGTGCCAGATGAGATGGAGCCGAGAGGCGGAATCTTTTGGGACAGGTCTTCGGACGGTCTGCGGATACAGTTGTTTCTTGAGCAAATTGCGCGCGCACTCGAAAAAGCAGCTCTCCGGTCTTCTCCAGCAGCAGACCTTCACAAATTGAGTAACAACGGAAGGCTCATGGTCACAATCGCTATGACGGTGATTCCTAGTGCGAGCTCGCCGCTTGGCGGCTCATCATCCTCTTGTCGCGGTCTGCGGGGGGCTTTAAACACGACTAAACCTGACATGAGTTTTTGGAAGAAGATGACGAACTACGCTGAGAAACTCGAAGACGCGATAGTCCGAAACGATATCGACCAGCTTATCAAATACGCGTACGGCGACGCGTGTCGGTGTCACAAAGTAAAAGGCGAACCGCTTTGCGTTTGCAAAATGTTTGCAGAAGCCCTTCGGAAGAAAATAGCACCGCGCGCGCTCTTTCAGGATCGGATAGAGCGCGTGTCGACGCGGGCTTAGAAAGGCAAACGAGGGGCCCTCAGGCCCCCCGAAGAATCCGTTAAAACGGCTTTTTCAGCGTATCGGCAGTTTTGTCTACCGCATCCTTGGCGGCGTTCTTCGCATCGCCCATCGCTTGCTGGGCATCGCCCTTGGCTTCCTGCGCCGCGCCTTCGACCTTGAGCTTTTCAGAGCCGGTCATTTCGCCAATGCCCTGCTTAGCTTTACCGACTGCCTCATTGGCCATACCCTTAATCTTGTCAGTGGTACCACTCATGGTTTTCCCAATTTCTTGATGAACTAATAAATCCAGAACTCGCTCTGCGCATCTGCGGTTCCTTGCTGTAAAAATTATATGTCGTACATCAGACAAAGGACGACTTTAGCGGTTTTTAGTCGCAGCATCGCGCTCCAGTTGTCTCTACAATGACTTGGGAACTTTTTGGAACGGCGCTGCTTGTTGAGCACTTTCAACATGGAGCCGACCAATGAAAATGCTTCCCCTGATCGCCGCCGCCGCCGTTCTCTCCACCGCTGCCTTCGCCCAGACGGCGACGACGACCACTGGCGCGGCTCCAGCCGAGGCCAAGTACTCGACGGTATCGAAGGATGAGATGTTCTCCTCGAAGCTGAAGGGGCTGAACATCACGAACCAGGAAAACTCGACGGTCGGCGAGATCGCGGACATCGCCATCAAGAACGATAAGGTGGATGCTTTCATCCTGTCTGTCGGCGGCTTCCTCGGAATGGGCGAGCGCTATGTTGCGGTGTCGCCGAACTCCGTATCGATCAGCCACGATGCGAATGACAAGTGGGTGGCAAAGATGAACACCACCAAGGATGCTTTGAAGGCGGCTCCCGAATTCAAGTATCCAAAGTAATCCCTCTTACACGGACAAAGGCCGCAGCGACAGCTGTGGCCTTTTTTGCGGCATTAGGTAGCAAACGCCACCAGACCTCGGTCTCGGCGCCTGCCATATTGGCCCCATCTAGTTTCGGGGTTTTTGATGGAAGTGGTTCGCGAACTGCGGCGCAAGCAGGACGAATTGAGGTCTGATCGTCAGGACCTGATCGATAAAATTGCGAAGATCGACACGGATATCGCCGCGGTCGATACGGTTATCCAGATTTACGAACCCGATCATGCGCCTTTGAAGGCGAAACCCCGGCGCGCTGGCATACGAAGCCCATTCCTCGGCGGACTGTTAACCGACGACAATCTTTCCGCGCGCATCCTGAACACGCTTCGTCTCGCGCAAACGCCGATTTCATCCCATGAATGTGCAATCCGGGTGGCGTCGCAGAAGAACGTTCCGGAAGACGATCCCCGAATGCCGGACATCGCGAACACGGTTGCGATCTCCTTGTCCGGTCTCGCGAAGCGAAGCCGCGTCGAACAGATCAAAGGGGACGGCCGCGCGTTCCTATGGAAGGTCTCCGCCTGATGCGTGCATCGTTATCTCCATCAGTTCTTTGGGATTGGCTCTGCCGCATCATGCAGCAGCACTAGCCATATGCTGCATCCGCGTCGCTTCGGCGAGCTCTCTGGAGAAGCGCGAAATCGCCAAATACGTGTAAAGATGCCAAGGGTTCTGACCTTTGATACTTTCTTCATCAGTTGACAAAGATGCGATGGCCGAAGGCACCACTTCATCGAGGCCAATCTTGCCAAAATAACGCAGCCAAAGATCCTCTGCGCAACTCATCGTCCAAGGCCGATCATGTGATGGGAACGCTGGCCAATTCCCGCGCCAGTGACTTCCGCTTTGAATGAAGGTCTTCGTAATTTCGAGAACGGCCTCGGATGCCTCTTCGACGTTTGGACGCGCCTCGACATCATCGACTTTCTGGCGCTGCTTAGTGCTCCAATCCGAAAGATATTGCTCGATTCCCGGCAGGTACGATCGAAGCTCCGAGGAAACGACCTTATCGTTGTACTTCGGTTCAAGTTGCGGCCCTGCGGTCTAAGAACTGCGATCTCGCCCACTTTCAGCTTCCTTCGTCAACGTCTACCTCAAACAGTATTGTGAGTGCGGAGAACCATTCCAATCAAGCCACAGCGTGATTCAACTGGTCCACACGAGATCATCCGGCTTATTTCCCTGCCAGTAACCGCAGAGATTGCGCGACGCTGGATGCAACAGGGCACGCGTCAGCATCTCGATCGTCTGCCCGCGGTTGCCCATGCGGCGACGATCCTCGCGCCGGGCCAGTTCGGCCGCGTACCAATCCATGTATTTCAGCGAGAAGCGGTGATGGACGCCGCGATAGGCGCGAGGGACACGCGAGAAGAAGCTCTCGATGATGTTTTTCGAAACCCCGAAGCCATGCTGATAGGCCTCCGAGTGGTTGACGCGGGTCAGCGTGTTGAGGCCGCAGAGTTCGTCGTAGGCCAGATGCTCGTCGGCATAGACATGGGCCTCCCGGGAGACGTGGGACCGGACCATGTCCCAGGCGCAATCGGAGTTCTCGCTCGGCGTGACGCGGGTCAGCGTCTGACCGGAAGAGTGGCGTTCCCGGACGGCCATGACGACCACGCGCTGCGGTGACTGGATCTTGCGGCGGTCCTCACGGTCCTCCTTACGGTTCTCGGGGCGGATACCCGCTGTCTCTTGAGCGCCGAGCTTGGGCCGGATTGCACGCAAGCGTGCTGTCAGGCCCAAGCAGCCCGGCGTCCTGTAATACGACCAGTTGTCAGCCGTTGGTGGTATTGTATCTCTAATTGATATCTGCTCTGTTTCGCGGAAACTGGCTGACATCAGTAACACTCGCTGTAATTAGATTCCGGGCAAAAAAAGTGAGATGAGAGGGTGGGGGTTGTTGGGGATCTTCTGAGTGTCGAGGATCATGAGCATGGCGGGGAGACCGCCTTTGATCGCCTCGATTATCAGACTTGTTGGGGTATCGCACGCGTCGTCGAACTGCACTCGGCGCCGGGAAGCCCGCCTTATGCGGTCGCATTCGAGTTTCACGAAGACATTGCGGAGGTCGATGACGTCGCCAACCCGACCTTCCTTCGACTATATCAGTTGAAGACCAAGAAGTCAGGTTCATGGACGTTAAGCACCATTGCAAAACCAACCAAGACCAGTTCGGGCAATGTCAAACTGTCTTTCGCCGGAAGGATGCACGTCAACCTCAAGAAATTCGACGATATCACAGAGAAGGTCGTCTTCGTGAGCAACCTTCCGCTTTCTGAGGCGGGAGGGACGGTCGGAGAATTTCATTTCGAACTGGCAGATGACGATAAACTGGAAAAGTTTCTCGATGCGATGAAGGCTGAAAGCTCCACGTTTTCTCAATCCGACGATCTTCATCGCTTCCGTTTCCTTGAATGCGGGCTTCACCTCTCGACCTATGAAAGCACTGTCGTTGGTAAGATTGCGCTATTCTTGGCAAACGAGATCGACGGCGACGTCAATGCAAAACAGTTCTATTTGACGCTCGGATTCCGCTGCCGTGAACGCACCAAAAACTTGGCCGACTTGACGTCGATTGAAGAACTGGTGGCATCGAAGTTTATAACTAGAGCATCCATATCCGCGGATCTCGAAAAGCTGCAAAGCGGGCGGATCAGACGACCGCAATGGGAAACGGTGTCAAGGTCACTCGCTATCGGCCATCATCGCGATGAGCGCGAGTTGCGCGATGCTTGGTTCGAATATGAGATGACGCAGATTGCAAGAGCCACTCCCGCGACGAGGAAGCTTGCGGATCATTTGAGGGGGCGGGTTACGCCGATCATCAATTCGGCATCCACTCTTCTTGAAGGAGCCGTAACTGCAGGCGCAACGGTTCGAGCCGACATAGAAGCCGTGCTGGGTCCACGATCCGAGAAGTTCTCAGTTGCCGCAGCACTTTACGAGTACTCTCGATGACGGCGGCCGAAAATTACCGGATGCTCATAAGAAGCTTGAGAAAAAAGACAGATGAAAAGCTTGCGCTTCGAAAAGATCGAGTTGCTGTCCGCCAAGGAGAAGAAGGCGAGGGCAATCGAGTTTCATCCGAAGCTGACGATCTTCAACGGGACGAATGATGTCGGCAAATCGTCGATCATAAAAAGCATATATTGGGCGCTCGGCGCCGAACCGCGAATGATTCATCCGAAGTGGAAGGAAGCCAACGTTCGAGCGTTGCTGACTTTCACGGTGGATGGCGTCCAGTACTCCATCATGCGATCTGGGGGGGCCTTTGCAGTATTCGATGCAAATGATCACCTGTTGCTTTCGACGAACAGCGTAACGCGTGAACTGGGTCCATTTCTCGCTGAATTATTGAATTTTCGGCTCGTGTTGGCCAATCGCCAGAACGAAGCGGAGATCCCGCCGCCTGCATTTGCCTTTCTGCCATTCTACGTCAATCAGGAGGGAAGCTGGGAAAGGCCCTTCGCGGCCTTCGACAAAATCGCGCAGTACAAGAACTTCAGAAGCGCTGTAATAGACTTCCACTCGGGAATTCTGGGAAACGAGTTTTACGAGCTTGAGGCCGAGAAGAAAAAGATCAGATCCGAAACTGACGAACTTGGGCGAGATCGTCGGATGGTTACGAAAGCGATCGAAAAGCTTCCCGCAACATTTTCGGGCGTCGAGTTGACTATTGATGGGCATGAGGTTGCCATCGAGCGCCTATTGTCGAGACTGCGCAGTCTCAGGGAGATGCGCCAAATCCGTGCCGCGAGATTGGCGGAAATCGTTGACATGCGGTCCTCGCTCGAAAGTCAGGTCAGTATCGCGAGGCACGCGATCGCCGAACTCGAGAAGGACGCTCGATTTGCGGCTGGGCTCGAGGCGGAGGTCCATTGTCCAGTCTGCAACACTAGGCACGAGAACGACTTCGCCCATCGGTACGGCATTCTCGACGATCGTGAATCTTGTCTCCAGTTCATCTCTCACCAAAATGAGACGATCCGAGGATTGGCCGGGGAGGTACGCAAGCTGGAAAGCGAGATACGCGGTTCGGACAGTGTAATAGAAGAGGTACAGGCAACCCTGGCGGAAAAACGTGGTGACTTGACATTGGGCGAGGTCATCAAAAGCGAGGGACAACGTGCCGCCGCGGACGTGTTCCATGCACAGATCGGCGAAATCGACGAACGCGTGGGTGGGCTCAGCGCACGTATCGATGAGATAACCAAGGCGCAGAAAGACCTGAAGGACCCCGCGCGTCGAGACCGCATCGAGAAGTTCTATGCTGTCCTGATGACGTCATATCTAAGGGAGTTGGACGTGCTGAACTATGATCAGGATGCGTTAATGAAGATTAATGCGACGATCATTGAAACGGGGAGCGACGCGCCGCGCGCAGTGCTCGCCTATGACTTGGCGTTTCTGCACACGATCCATGAGTTCGGCAACTCCTTCACCGCGCCGATGGTCATCGATAGTCCGAACCAGCAGGACCAGGATGCAAAGAACGTGGCTGCGATGATCAGCCTGATCGTGAACAACATTCCGGATGAGGGTCAGACAATCCTTGGCTCCGTGGAATTGCACGGCATCTCGCCCGGTGAAGCCAAGGTCTATGAATTCAAGGAGAAGCTGTCCATCCTTACGACGTCGGAGTTCCACATCGTAAGTGCCCGAATGGACCCGTTAATCCTGAAGGTCATCTAGAATTGTCGCGTAACGTGTGCCGCTACACAAGCGACGTGCTTCTACCCAGCGGGATCCAATGCTTGTATTGAAAGCGCCCCTAGAATGTCAGTTTTCGATGATATCGGCAGAAAGGATGTCTATCCGCACCCTACGGACGAGGCACAATTCTCCTATCTGAATCGTTCCGGAAGGTCCGAAGTGGAACGTGTCCGCTTGAAAGTCGATGAGTGGTTCACCTGATAATTCTTTGTCAGTCCGGCTGCCAGATAAACCCAATGGAGGCAAAAGCCGAGTTGTTCATCTGGTGAACAAAATGAAATCTGAGCTGGCGCCCTCCAACATCTTTTCGTCATGTCCGCCAACAACGAGAAAAAGTTGACGGAGGAAGCACATGACGATGCGCGCAGCGCGTTTGCACGAGATTGGTACGAAATTCTCGATCGACGAGATTGATGTGCCGAAGCCGAGAGAGAACGACGTTCTCGTCAAGGTGAGAGCCTGCGGCATCATTCCCAACATGAAGAACGTTATGGCGCATTACGCGGAGTGGTTCCCATTCTTGCCGCTTCCGCCATTGCCCGCGATTTACGGCCTGGATGCATCGGGCGTGGTCGAAGAGGTTGGTAGTCAGGTCAAGGCCATCAAACCCGGCGACCGGGTGTATGTGAATCCCGGCGTATCGTGCGGATCGTGCCACGCCTGTCGGTGCGGGCAGCCGATCAATTGCGATGCCTACACTTTCCTCGGCTATTTCGGTTTCGGGCCGCGTTCGAAAGATGTCTTCGTCGATTACCCGACGGCGGGGTTTGCGGAATATATGACCGCGCCGGCGACGTCTCTCGTTAAGCTTCCCGACGCCGTGTCATTCGAGGAAGCGGCTCGTTTGGGCTACCTCGGAACGGCCTATTCTGCGCTGCGCAAAGCGGGGGCGAGGGCGGGCACCAGCGTTATCGTCAGTGGCGCGAGCGGGACCCTCGGCCTCGGCGCGGTTAGACCCGGTTTCCTGACGACCCAACGCCCTCCGGAACGGTAGGCACCGATCTGACATCGCACATGGGAGCGAGCTATGGACTCACGCCTAAATTTCACGATCGCGCGCATTCGGCGCGACATCCGGCACCTGTCGCGCGAGATGCAGGCTCGCATCGACGCGGATGAGGATGCGCCCTCGCATTGAGCTTTTTGAAGATCCGTAGAGTCTCATCTGCGGTGATCTGGCTATCGAGGGTGAGTACTGGAAGAAGGTAGGTTGCGAACCTTTCAACGACCAAATCTCGAAAATCATCAAGAACCCGGAAGGCCTGGCGTCGGGAGCTACTTTGCACTTCCGCTTGCCAGAACTCGCTAAATCCCCGCTGATATGCCCTCGGATCGAAGATGAGGTTCGTCGGAAATAGACCACGCTCGTATTGATAAAAGGACTCGGCGTACTGAGCATTGCTGTCCGATACCGGAACGCCATCCGGCCGCGTGGTGATGGAGATGATAGCGGTTTCAACCGAATCGGGATGGGCGACCGCTGTTTCCATGTCGAAGAAATATAGCCGATACTCGGGCGGCAAGGTTGCTTCGATGCGGACAGGCGTTGGTCGACAGAGAGCCTGGTAAGCTGCGGTCAGTCGTTGCTGTCCGTCTAGGATCAGCTGAACCGCCTCACTCTGCTCTGCCGTTTTTTCCGCACTTGCGAGCGACCGATTTCCGATAGGCCCTGCGTGCGTGAAAGTAAAAGAACCGATCGGATCCCCCGCCGCAATCGAGGCGATAAGCTTGCGAACATCATTGTCTCCCCAACACCAAGATCGTTGGAAGGAAGGCAGTTTCAGATGACCATTGTCGATATCAAAAACGACGCTCCTCAACGACGGGCTTGTCACTTTGTAGTTCTTGACCGCGCGGGACCGTATGGTGGAGATCATTTGGTTGTTCCTCTGTTCTTCTAAATGATCGCGGCGAGTTCTCCGCGGTGTCAAGCGGCGTAGCCGCGCGCTTATGCGGTGCTCCAGGCGATAGATTGATTCAAGGTGGCCGCTTTCGTGGATAGCTGCGAAGTCAGAGCCTGCGGGGCGTTGAATGTCGTCCGCCGGCAAGTCGAAGTGTCTGCCAAGCTACGGCGCGACCGTCATGTGATCGCCAAACATGACGTCTTGCGATCTCAATGGCATTAATCGAGCCGACTGAGTGGAGATGGGACATGGCTCGCTAAACTGGGCTCCACATGTCCCAGGAGCCTGATCTGTGATCGGGCAAGCTTGCGAGCTTTCTCGGTTGGTCGAAAATCCCGAGCGGTCCGCGGTTTCGAGGGAGCCCGGTTGCTATTGTCCAACCGAGTAGGGACGTGACACGCTGACCAAATTACGGAGCAGCTTCCAGACGAAGTCCGCCGCCGTTTCCGGGCAGAAGTCACGCCCGGTGCGCTCACGCAGATTGTGGAACTCTCGGAGAAAATCCAATTCGTTCCGAGACAGATAGGCGTCAGCATGAGCGCAAAGCAGCTGAGGCACTAATTCGACAGTTGTCTTTAAATGCCTGAAATGCGCTTGCCGTGCGTCCAGGTGGTCGATGCCCCAGTCGCTCCGTTCAAGAATGCTCTCCCTCTCGGCCTCGTCAAAGCCCTGCTTCAAAACAATCGTGAACATCGAAGAACTCCCGTTGATAGACCAATGTTCTTGGTTTGATCCGATTGAGTCAACGGGAGCGTGTTGATTTTGCTTACCTTTTTTAGGGGACAAACTTTCAGGGGACGAACTATGCCGGTGCCCACAGGGATCGAGGTCAGCGGCACCAATTACCTCATCCCTGTGGATGCCAAGCTGAAAACGGACCGTTCCGTCCAGTTCGAGGCGGTGCCGCTCGACTCGGTGCTGGCAAGCGTGGAGAGCGCGCGAAAACTGCGGCTGGTCATCCTGGATGCCTGCCGCGACAATCCGTTCCTGCGTGACATGGCCAAGACGGTGGCGAGCCGGTCGGTGGGCAGGGGTCTTGCCCGGATCGAGCCGGAATCCAGTGCAACACTCGTGGCTTACGCGGCCAAGGCGGGGCAGGTGGCGTCGGATGGTGTGGCCGGACAGGCCAACAGCCCCTTCGCCACGGCGCTGATCCGGAACATGGGCAAGCCCGGGGTGGAAATCCGCAAGTTCTTCGGCCTGGTTCGCGACGACGTCATGGCTGCGACTGGCAATAGCCAGGAACCGTTCGTCTATGGTTCGCTGGGCGGCGATGACTATTTCCTCCGCAAACCGTGATGATCATGTCGCAGGGTCGTTGCTGGCAATTGGCGGGCGGCTCTGGCAAGACCTGACGCCATGGTAGACGCTTTCCAAGGCCTCACCGATTTCGTGAGGGAGCATCAGGCATGGGCGGCGCCCATTGTTCTGCTCCTCGCTTTCGGCGAGTCACTCGCATTCGTATCGCTGCTGATCCCGGCCTGGGGCGCGCTGATTGCCATCGGCGCGCTGGTGGCCGCCAGCGATCTCAGCGTCTGGCCGGTGCTGATCGCCGGCGCCATTGGCGCGGCCCTTGGCGACTGGCTGTCCTACTGGGTGGGATACAGATACAAGGACCGCGTCGCGCAGATGTGGCCGTTGTCGAAATTCCCTAACCTTCTGCCTCGCGGCGAGGCGTTTATCCGGAAATGGGGCGTCCCGAGCGTCTTCATCGGCCGCTTTTCCGGTCCGCTCCGCGCCTCGGTCCCGCTGGTCGCCGGCATTTTCGAGATGCCGTATTGGCGCTTCCAACTGGCCAATTTCTCCTCCGCTTTTGTCTGGTCAGCCGTGCTCATCATGTGCGGCGATGCACTCTCGGTCGCGACCGAATGGGCGTTGAAGTACAAATAGCCGCACGCACCGGATGGAATAACTCGAAGACGCAGGTGTTGAACCGGCGCATGGCGATCTGCCGTCTCGCGCGGCTGTCAAACCGCTGATAAAGATCGCTGCGACAGTTGACCGGCATCATGCAGGTCAAGCTTCACCTTGGAGGGATCGACTATGGATTTGTCACGCCGTCAGGCTCTTGCAGGCGCTGCCGTGCTCGCCGCGTCTCCGCTTATGACCTCTGCTCCCGCCACTGCCGCCGCACCGCTTGCCGAAAAGCAGGCGCCGAGCTTTTATCGCTACAAGGTCGGCGATGCCCAGGTGAACGTCATCTCCGATGGCGCCAACACTTTTCCGCTCGCCGACACATTCGTCCTCAATGCGAAGAAGGACGAGGTCAATGCGCAACTCGAAAAGTCCTTCCTGCCAAAGGACAAGATGACCATCCATTTCGCTCCGCTCGCCATCAACACCGGCGGCAAGCTGGTGGTGATCGACACGGGCAACGGCCCCGGCGCCTTCGCGAGCACAAAGGGGAATGTCGGGCAGTTCGCCAGCAATCTGGCGGCGGCCGGCATCGACGCCAAGAATGTCGACATGGTCGTGATCTCGCATTTCCACGGCGACCACATCAACGGTCTGCTGGCCGCTGATGGCACGCCCGCTTTTCCGAATGCCGAAGTGCTCGTCC
>Ga0209564_1001444_pt1 | contig 24267 bp, 17 predicted proteins | sample AraplaCol_mMF_r2_FD_184272 | JGI IMG/M metagenome (GOLD analysis project Ga0209564, IMG submission 184272) | Arabidopsis root microbial communities from North Carolina, USA - plate scrape MF_Col_mMF_r2 (SPAdes) (version 3) | ecosystem: Host-associated > Plants > Roots > Endosphere | place: USA...
AGCCGGGAGTCCACCGACGTGCTGTCCATCCGCTTCGCGCTGGAAGGCCGGCTTGAGGTGGATGACCGCGAGATTCCGCTTCAGCTCTCCACCACGGTTGGTGCAAACGGCAAGGTCAACATCAACTGATTCCAGCGGCCCTTTCTTAAACAGTCCCCCGAGCGAGTGAAAGAACATCATGTTCAATCGGTACTACGAAGATGAATTGAACAAGCTCAAGGGACTGGCCGTCGAGTTCTCGCAGGCCAACCCCGCGCTGGCGCCCATGCTGGCCGGCTCCTCGGCCGACCCCGACGTGGAACGGCTGCTCGAGGGCGTCGCCTTCCTCACGGGCCTGACGCGCCAGAAGCTGGACGACGAATTCCCCGAGTTCGTGCAGGAGCTGGCTAACCTGCTGTTCCCGCACTACCTGCGCCCCATTCCCGCCAGTACCCTGGTCAGCTTCGAGCCCAAAGGCATGCTGGCCGAGAGCGTGCGCATCGCCGAAGGCGCCAAGATCGATTCCGTGCCGGTGGACGGCACGCCCTGCCGTTTTCGCACCTGCACCGAACTGCTGGTCCACCCGGTCGCCCTTGAGAGCGCGCGCCTGGCCGGCGGCCCCGGCCAGGCGCCGCGGCTGGTCCTGAAGTTCGCGCTGCAGGGCGGGCTGGACGTGGCGCAGTGGACCGACCCCTCGCTGCGGCTTTTCCTGGGCGGCGGCTACACCGAGGCCTCCAAGCTTTTGCTGCTGCTGGCCAACCACGTCAAGGCGGTGAGCCTGACCACAGGCGACGGCACGGTGACCGAGCTCGGCCCCAAAGTCCTGCGCCAGGCCGGCTTCGACAGCGAGCTGCTGCCTTACCCCAGCCATGCCTTCCAGGGCTACCGCTGCCTGCAGGAGTTTTTCATCCTGCCCGAGAAATTCCTCTTCGTGGACATCGTCGGCCTGGACAAGGCACTGGCCAGGGGCACTGGGCCCCAGTTCGAGGTCTCCGTGCTGCTGGACCACATCCCAGACTGGATGCCGGAGATACGCGGCGACAGCTTCATGCTCAACATCACCCCCGCGGTCAACCTGTTCGAGCACGCGGCGGACCCGGTCAACCACGAGCACCGCGCCAGCGAATACCGCCTCATGCCCGAGGCCGCGAACCGCCAGCACTACCAGATCTATTCGGTGGACCAGGTGGTCGGCTACCAGCAGGGCGCTTCGCGCGAGCGCACCTATGTGCCTTTCGGCATGCTGCGCCACGACGGCGGCAGCAGCTTGAGCTATCGCACCACCCTGCGCCAGGCCACCGTGGGGCGGGGCAGCGAGGTCTTTCTGTCGGTGGCCTACCCGCCGGGCGACCAGCCCCTGCCCGAAACCCTGTCGGTGCGCATCACCTGCACCAACCGCCAGTTGCCGGAGAGCCTCAAGCTCGGCGACCTGAACCGGCCCACCAGCAGCTCGCCCGACCGCATGAGCTTTCGCAACATCCGGCCCATGACCGCGCCGCTGAACCCTCCCTCGGGCGAGGCTTTGCTCTGGCGCCTGATTTCGCACGTCTCGCTGAACTTTTTGTCCATCGCCAGCGCCGAGAACCTGCGCGAGCTGCTGAACCTTTACGTGTTCTCCGAACGCCAGGAGCAGGGCCAGGAAACCGCCAACCGCCGGCGCATCGACGGCATCCAGGAAGTCACCGCCACGCCCGAAACGCGGCTGGTCGGGCGCGGCAGCCTGCTACGCGGCCAGCAGATCCGCATCAAGTGCCGGCTCGATTTTTTCGCCGGCATAGGCGATATGTACCTGTTCGGCTGCGTCCTGGACCGTTTCATCGGGGACTACGCCGGCATCAATTCCTACACCCGCGTCGAGCTTGAAGACGCTTTCACAGGAGCAGTCTTCAAATGGCCGCCGAGACTGGGTCAGCAGCCGCTGCTGTAGAGGAGCAGCTTCTCGCCCAGGGCGAGAGGTTCTCCTACTTCCAGGCCATACGCCTGCTGCGCCTGTTCGGCAAGGCGCGCGGCATGTCCACGGACAGCCTGCGCATACGCCCGCGGCTGAGCCTGGGCTTTCCCGAAAACGACATCGACCGCATAGAGCCGCGCGAGGGCGGCGGCTACCGCATCACGGCCAACTTTTTCGGCCTCTACGGTGTCGCTTCGCCGCTGCCCACTTACTACACCGAGGACCTGTTCGAGGAGGAACGCGAGGGCCGCCATGCGATGCGCGACTTCCTCGACGTCATCCACCATGCGATGTACCCGCTGCTGTTCGATGCCTGGCGCAAGCATCGCCTGCAAGACCGCGTGGTGGAGGACGGCGATGCCGGCGTGCTGGACCAGCTGTATGCCTTCATCGGCCTGCGCGACGGCGACCTGCGCGCGGGCCTGCCCGCAGCGGACGGGCTGCTGCGCTACGCCGGCCTCTTCAACATGCACCCGCGCTCGGCTTCCGGCTTGCACACCCTGCTGGCCGATGCCTTCAGGCCGGCGAAGGTCTGGGTCGAGTGCTGCACGCTGCAGCACGTGCCCATTCCCGCCGACCAGCGCCTGCGCCTGGGCCTGCAGGCCCATGAGCTCGGCGAAACGACTTACCTGGGCAGCCAGATCGACGACTACGGCGGCAGCATCACCATCACGCTCAGCGACCTGCCCGAGGATTCCTTCCACCAGTTGCTGCCCGGCACGCCCGGCCATGAAAGGCTGGAGTTCCTGGTGCGCTTTTACCTGATAGACCCGCTGGAAGTGCGCGTCGTGCTCGAGCTGCGGCACGAGGACGCCCGGGCGGCCCGCACGCTCGACGTGTCCGACGCCGCGCCGGAATCGGCCGCCACCAACTGGACCCGCCTCGGCATGGACACCTGGCTCACGCCCGAACGCGTGCACCAGCCCACCCGCGTGCAATTCACCCTTTAATCCTGGCCCTCATCCCTTCCACCCCTCAAGAAAGAAAACATCATGCTGCTGGTCGAATTGAAACCCCTGGTCGGACGCCTGAATGCCTTCACCAAGCAGGCGCTGGAAGACGGCGTGGGCCTGTGCGTCTCGCGCAGCCACTATGAGATCACCGTCGAGCACCTGCTGGTCAAGCTCTTTGACAACGTGCAGGCCGACGTCGCGCTGCTGCTGCGCCAGAACGGCGTGGACGCGGCGCTGGTCAAACGCGGAATCGACCGCGCTCTCGAAGACATGCGCACCGGCAATGCCGGCAAGCCGGCGTTTTCGCCGCTGCTGCTTGAACTCATGCAGGACGCCTGGCTGATCGCTTCGGTCAACCTGGGCGAGGCGCGCATACGTTCGGGCGCGGTGCTGCTGGCCTTCCTGGCACGCGCCAGCTATTACGCCACCGGCGACTACGCCGAGCCGCTGCGCGCGCTCAACCGCGAAAGCCTGCTCAGCGGTTTCGGCGCCACCTGCGGCGCCTCCATCGAGGAAACCCCCGGCGCGGCGGAAGGCGGTGCTGTGGGCGGCGGCCAGGCAACGGCCGGAGGTGAAAGCGCGATCGCGCGCTTTTGCGAGAACTTCACCGACAAGGCCCGCAACGGCAAGATTGACCCGGTCTTCGGGCGCGACAAGGAAATCCGCCAGATGGTGGACATCCTGGCGCGGCGCCGCAAGAACAACCCCATCTGCGTCGGCGACCCTGGCGTCGGCAAGACCGCGGTGGTTGAGGGCCTGGCGCTGCGCATCGTCGACGGCGACGTGCCCGATTCGCTCAAGGATGTGACCATCCTGGGCCTGGACATGGGCCTGCTGCAGGCCGGCGCCAGCGTCAAGGGCGAGTTCGAGAACCGCCTCAAGGGCGTGATCACCGAGGTCAAGGGATCTGCCAAGCCCATCATCCTCTTCATCGACGAAGCCCATACCCTGATAGGCGCGGGCGGCCAGGCCGGCACCTCGGACGCGGCCAACCTGCTCAAGCCGGCCCTGGCGCGCGGCGAGCTGCGCACCATTGCCGCCACCACCTGGGCCGAGTACAAGAAATACTTCGAGAAAGACCCGGCGCTCGCCCGCCGCTTCCAGCCCGTCAAGCTCGACGAGCCCGACCTCGCCACGGCGGTCATCATCCTGCGCGGCCTGAAAGAAAAATACGAAGACGTGCACCGCGTGGTCATGCGCGACGACGCCATCGTCGCCGCCGCCGAGCTTTCCAGCCGCTACATCACCGGCCGGCAATTGCCCGACAAGGCCGTGGACCTGCTGGACACCGCCTGCGCGCGCGTCAAGGTGCTGCAAAGCGCCAAGCCCGACGTGCTCGAGGACAAGGAACGCCAGATGCAGGCCCTGGCCCGCGAGCAGCGCGGCCTGGAGCGCGACCGCGACAACCACCAGCCGGTCGACATGGAGCGCTTGGACGCCATCGCCGGCCTGGCCGCCACGCTGGCAGCCGAGGCCGAGGTGCTGAAGGCCGAATGGGACAAGCAAAAAGGCGCGGCCGATGCGCTGCTGGCCGCGCGCGCCGCCTGCCAGGCCGCCAAGGCCGCGAATGCCCCGCCGGCCGAGTTCGAGACGCTGTCGAAAAAAGTCGCCGAAGCCGGCAAGGCCTTTGAAGCGGCCCAGGGCGCCAGCCCGCTGGTGCGCGTCGACGTGGACCCGGACGTGGTCGCCAAGGTGGTGTCCGACTGGACCGGCATTCCCGTCGGCAAGATGCTGCGCGACCAGGCCGAAAGCGTGATGCGCATGGAGTCGGTGCTGACTGCCCGCATACGCGGCCAGGACCATGCCATGCACCAGATCAGCGAGGTGCTCAAGACCGCCAAGTCCGGCCTGCGCGACCCGCAGCAGCCGCTGGGCGTGTTCCTGCTGGCCGGCCCCTCGGGCGTGGGCAAGACCGAGACCGCGCTGTCGGTGGCCGACATCCTGTTCGGCGACGAGAAGTCCACCGTCATCGTCAACATGAGCGAGTTCCAGGAAAAGCACAACGTCAGCCGCCTGATCGGCTCGCCCCCCGGTTATGTGGGCTATGGCGAGGGCGGTGTGCTGACCGAGGCGGTGCGTCAGCGCCCCTACTCGGTGGTGCTGCTCGACGAGGTCGAAAAAGCCCACCTCGACGTGCTCAACCTGTTCTATCAGGTCTTTGACAAGGGCATGCTCTCGGACGGCGAAGGCAAGGACATCGATTTTTCCAACACGGTGATCTTCCTGACCTCCAACCTGGCCACCGACGTCATCACCGAAATGACTGCCGGCGAGGACAAGCCCGACGCCGCGACACTGCTCTCGGCCATCCGGCCCATCCTGTCGGCGCACTTCAAGCCGGCGCTGCTGGCGCGCATGACGGTGATTCCCTACTTCACGCTGGCGCAGGACGCGCTGGCCGGCATCGTGCGGCTCAAGCTGGACAAGATCGTCAAGCGCCTGGCGCACAACAACAAGATGGCCTTCAGCTACAGCGATGCGGTGGTGCAGCAGATCGCCGCGCGCTGCACGGAAGTGGAAACCGGCGCGCGCAACGTCGACTTCATCCTGCGCAGCAGCATCATGCCGCTGATGTCGCAGGGCATTCTTTCACGCATGAGTACGGGCGAGCAGCCCGGCAGCGTGAGCCTGGAGCTGGGCGCCGACGGCGAGTTCGCGGTGCAGTTCCAGGACAAACCGGCCGCGTGAGCGCGAGCCGCCTAAACAGGATTCAGGGGAAAGTAAAAAATGACCTCGTTAGCAAGCAGGCTGGGCGCCAACAAACGGTTCGAGTTCGTCTCCAGGGAGTTCGACGCCGGCAAGTTTTCCGTCGTCAACATGCGGGGCGATGAGGCCATCTCCAGGCCTTTCCGTTTCACGCTCACGCTGGTGTCCGACGACGCCGACATCGACATGAAAAAAATGCTCAAGGGCGCGGCTACCTTCAGCATTTTTTCGCCCGACGGCAAGATGGCCACGCCCTACCACGGCGTGCTGGCCGAGTTCGAGCAGCTGCACCAGGCCGGCGGCTATGTCTTTTACCGCGCGGTGCTGGTGCCGCGCCTGTGGCGCCTGTCGCTGTACCGCATCTCCGAGGTCTACCTCAACGAGCAGTCCATTCCCAACATCCTGGAAACCGTGCTCAAGGACGGCCGGCTCAGCACCTCGGACTTTGAGCTCAAGCTCTCCGGCAGCTACCGCCAGCGCAGCTTTGTCTGCCAGTACCAGGAGACCCACCTGGACTTCCTCTCGCGCTGGATGGAGAAGGAGGGCATGTACTACTTCTTCGAGCATGATGGCGCCGCCGACAAACTCATGATGGTGGACGACAGGAATATGCACCCGGCCCAGCCGGTGAAGGTCAATTACCGTCCCTCGGACGAGATGGACACCGGCGGTGCGCCGGACTCGGTGCAGGGTTTCGTCTGCCGCCAGAAGCCCTTGCCCCACCAGGTGGTGCTGCAGGACTTCAATTTCCGCAAGGCCGATGTGGAGCTCAAGGTGACGCACCCGGTGGCCGACGACGGCATGGGCGACGTCATGATCTATGGCGAGAACTTCCGCAACGAGGACGAAGGCAAGCGCTACGCCAAGCTGCGCGCCGAGGAACTCATCTGCTCGGGCGAGGTGTTTTTCGGTGAGGCCACCGCGGTCGGCCTGCGCAGCGGCCACTTCATGGAGCTGGCCCATCACTACCGTTCGCAGTTCAACGGCCAGTACCTGGTGACCGAGATCCATCATGAGGGCTCGCAGGCCGGCGTGCTGCTGGCCGGCATCAAGAGCCCCTTCGGCGGCAAGGACGGCGAGACCAGCTACCACAACAGCTTCCGCGCCATCCCTTCGGCGGTGCAGTTCCGCCCCGAGCGCGTGACCGTCAAGCCGCGCATTCCCGGCACCATGAACGCCACCATAGACTCCGAGGGCAGCGGCCAGTACGCCGAGCTCGACGAGTACGGCCAGTACAAGGTGCAGTTGCCTTTCGACCGCAGCGACAAGCCGGCCAACAAGGGTTCGGCCCGGGTGCGCATGGCTTCGCCCTATGCCGGCAGCCAGCACGGCATGAACTTCCCGCTTCACAAGAATGCCGAGGTGCTGTTGTCCTTCGCGGGCGGCGACCCGGACGAGCCCATCATCCTGAGCGCGGTGCCCAACTCGGAAAACCCCAGCCTGGTGGCCAACGACAACCCCAGCCAGAACGTGATCCACACGGGCGGCGGCAACCGGCTGGAGATGGAGGACAAGGAAGGCAGCCAGCACGTGAACCTGTCGACGCCGCATGCGTCCTCCTACATGCGTATGGGCGCACCGGTGGCCATGAACAACGTCAAAAGCCTGAGCGCCGCGGCCAGCCTCGACGAGCTGGACGCGATCGCCAACAACGCGACCATCGAGCAGCAGACCAGCGGCAGCACCTATACATCGGCCGGCGGCAACTCCTATACGGTGACCAAGGCCAATTCCTACAAGATCACCTACGGCGACGCCAGCGCGGTGACCAAGGGCAGCGCCAGTTCGGTGGTGGACGGCAACAACGATTCCGAGGTCAAGGGCGACACGACCAAGACGGTGCGCGGCAATACCACCACCACCAACTACGGCAACGTCACGACCACGACCCATGGCAACGTGACCACCAGCGTGTTCGGCAACGCCATGACCTTCAACAAGGGCACGGTGAGCTCGGCCTGCCTGGGCGCGAACAACGCCTTCTTCCTGGGCCAGCGCGCGCAGGCGACCGTGGGCATCAACACCACGATGAACTACGGCTTTGTGACCAACATCAACATCGCCACCCTGCTCGAAATCCTGCTGGTCAACAAGATCACCCTGCAGGCCGGTCTCAAGAACGAAACCGGCACGCTCAAGACCAGCGACAACGCGACCACTTTCGCGGCCACCGCGTGCAGCGTGGTGACCGGCGGCCTTTCCAATACCGTGTGCGGCTTGTTCGCGGTGGTCTGACCCATGAAAGTCATCAAGCCCATCCGCCTGTCCGTCCTGTACAAGGCGTATTCAGACGGCCAGCGCGACCTGCTCGCGGTGACCGGGATGGTGCTCATGCCGTTTTCCGAACCCGCGCAGCTGGTGACCGAACCCGCGCTGTGGAAGTTCGCCGCCGAGCAGCTCGGCAAGGACGCCATGCTGGATGCCGCCATGCCCAAACAAAGCGGTGAGTTCGTGATGGTGGGCAAGTGTCATGCGCCCGGCGGCGTGCCCGTCCCGGCCATGGAGGTCAAGGTCAAGGTGGGTTCGCACGAGAAAACCCTGGCCGTGGTGGGCGACCGGCAGTGGCAGCAGGTCAAAAAACAGTGGCAGGTCTCAGAGCCCGTACCCTTCACCGAGCTCGAGCTTGGCTACGCCAATGCCTTCGGCGGGCCGGACTTCGCCAACAACCCGCTGGGCAAGGGCATGCCGCCCGCGCAGGAGGGTGCAGCTTATCCGCTGCCCAATGTGTTCGACCCGAAAAAGCCCATCGTTTCCGTCGAGGACAGGCCCGAGCCCGCCGGCTTCGCACCCCTGGACTTCATGTGGCCGCAGCGCTTCAGCAAGGCCGGCACCTATGACGAGGCCTGGCGCAAGACCCGCTTCCCGGGTTATGCCGCCGACATGGACTGGACCATCTTCAACACGGCGCAGCCCGACCAGTGGCTGCCTGAATTCCTGCGCGGCGATGAGCGCATTGAGATCACCGGCATGCACCCCAGCCAGCGTGTGCAAAGCGCCACGCTGCCGGCCTTCGCCGCGCGCTGCTTCATCACCGAAAAGACCCGTGACGGCGAGGAGTTCCGTGCCGTGCCCATGCACGCCGAAACGCTGGTGCTGTTCCCGAACGCCTCGCACATGGTGCTGATTTTCCGCGGCACCGTGCCCATCGCCAGCGACGACGCGACCAGCGTGCTGCATCTTGTCGCCGGGCTGGAAGACCTGGGCCAGCCCAAACCCACCGAGCATTACCGCCAGGTGCTCGCGCAGCGCCTGGACAAGCGCAAGGGCGCGGCCCACTCGCTGGACGACAACCCGCTGATGCCTTCCGGCCTCAAGGATGCGCCCCCGGTGGCCGAGGTGGCCGAGGTCGATGCCAGGACGCAGCTCAAAGGCCACCTGGAAGACAACCAGCGGCGAAAGGCTGAAAAAGACTTGGCGCGCGGCAAGCAGGAAGCCGCCGCGCAGCGCGCTCAGCTCATAGAGCTTGCCCGCATCAACAAGCAGCCGCCACCGGACCTGTCGGCGCTGGACAAGGTGCTGGCGCAGACTCTCCCGCCCAAAGCGGCTCCCACGCGCCTGGACCAGCTGCCGCAAATCCTCGACGAGGTGGAAAAGGAAACCGCCGTCGCCCGCGCCGCCGCGATGGCGCAGAAGAACGAGATGGACAAGATGCTGCGCGAGCTGTGCAAGCAGCAGGGCATCGACTTCGACAAGCTTCCCAAGGGCGGGCCCGCGCCCCGTGTGAAAGCGGCTGAAGCGCTGGGCAAGCTGCAAGCCGTCAGCGCGGCCAACAAGGCCATGGGTGTGGCCAACCCCGAACTCGACAAGCTGCTGGCCGACCCCCAGATGGCGCAGCGCCTCCAGCAGGCCGAGCAGGTTTCGCTCCAGACCTACCGCATCGGTGCGCAACACTATTCGCCCACCGATGTGGGCGCCCAGGCCCAGGTGCTGCGCGCGCAGGTGCAGGCCGGCCTGGCCGCAGGCGCTTCTTTCAAGGGCCAGGACCTCACGGGCGCCGACCTCAGTGGGCTGGACCTGGCCCACAGTGATTTTTCCGATGCCTTGATGGAAAACGCCGATCTGTCGAACGCCAATCTGTCAAATGCCAGGCTGGCGGGTGCTTTGCTCGCGCACGCCAGGCTGGCCGGCGCCACGCTGGCGCAGACCGACCTGTCGAATGCCAACCTCGGCAAGGCCGCTATGGCTGGGGTGAAGGCGCAGGGGGCCAACTTTGCCGGCGCGGTGCTCGACGAGGCCGACCTCACGGGCGCCGACCTCAGCGATGCGAAGCTTGATGGCGCGAAGCTGGCGTCGGCCAGGCTGCGCGGGGCGAAGCTGCAGCGGATCTCGGCACCGGGCGCGCACTTGATGGACATGTTCAATGTCCAGCCCGACATGGCGCTGGAAGAGCAGCCCGGCATGGACTTGCGCGGCCTGGATTTCTCGGGCGCCCAACTCAAGGGGGCCTTGTTCATCAACAGCCTGCTCGATGGCGCGAGTTTCAAAAACGCGAACCTGGAGGGCGCGAGCCTGGTAGGTGCGTCCGCGGCGGGTGTGGATTTTTCCGGCGCCCGCCTGGTGGGTCTGCGCGCGGTGATGGGCACGCGACTTGAAGGCGCCGTCTTCAAGGGTGCGGACCTGAGCAGGGCCAATTTTCGCGGCGTCGCCATGGACAAGGCCGACCTCAGCGGGAGCACGCTGGAAAGCGCCGACCTCTCCGAAGCCAGCCTCAAGCTGTCGGTGCTGACCGGCGCCAAGGCCACCAACCTGCTCGCCGCCAAGACCGATTTTTCGAATGCCCGCCTGGACGGTGTCAATTTTTTCCAGGCCGTCCTGCAAAAAGCGGCTGTCCCGGGCGCGGACATGCGCAAGAGCAGTTTTTTCAGGGCCGACCTGCTCAAGCTCAAACGCGACGACCTGACCTTGCTGGACGGCGCGGACCTTCGCAACACCCTGCTGAAAGAGACCGGCCATGACACCTGAGGAGTTCAAGGAGCGCGCGCTCGACGGCGAGGTCATACAGGGCGGGGACTTTTCCAACGCCGACCTCCGCGGCATCGATCTGCGCGGTGCGGTGATCGAGGAGGTGCTGTTTCGTGGCGCCAATCTCGCGGGCGCCCTGTTTGACGAGGCCGTGCTGGACCGCTGCGATTTTTCCGACGCCAATTTCGCGGGCGCCAGCCTGTGCCGTACCGTGCTCAACAAATGCCAGCTGCCTGATGCCGGGCTCGAAGGCGCGCAGATGTCAGCGGTCAAATTGGTGGAATGCCCCATGGCCGGCGCTCGGCTGGCCGGCGCCGAACTCGCGATAGGCGTGATGATTTCCTGCGACCTGAAGGGCGCGGACTTCTCCGGCGCCAACCTGGACCGCGCGCTGCTGCACAAAAACCAGATGCAAAAAGCCCTGTTCACCGGGGCCAAGCTGAAGCAGACCAATTTTTATGAATCCGAGCTGGCCGGTGTGCAGTTCGGGAAAGCCGAATGCTTCAACCCGGTATTCTTCCGCTCCAGGCTGGCGGGCATGGACCTGTCCGGCCTGGTGCTGACGCTCGCGCAGTTCACCGAAGCCGATCTCAGCGGTGCCAATCTCTCGGGGGCGGATCTGACCCAGTGCAACTTCAAGAGCGCCAATCTCTCGGGCGCGCGGCTGGACAAGGCCAGGGCGGCCAACGCCCTGTTTCCCGACGCCCAACTCGGCGGCGCATCGCTGGCCGGTGCGGTCCTGCACCAGGCCATCTTCATGGGCAGCGACCTGTCGGAGGCCGACCTCACGGGATGCGAGCTTTACCAGGCGCAGTTCGCCAAAGCCAATTGCCGGGCCGCGCTGTTCAAGGGCGCCAACCTGACTTACAGCGATTTTTCGCATGCCGACCTCAGCGAGGCCGATATGTCGGACAGCACCCTGACAGGCGCCAGGCTGCACCGTATCAAGGAAGAGAAAACCCGATGGCAAGGCGCCAACCGTGAACTGGCCAGCGGCACGGATGCCGAGCTGGCCGCCGCCGAGGACTTTGGTGCCGCCGCATGAAGCGCGGTATGCCTCGCAACCCTGTTTTGAGCAAGGAGTGAAAAGATGATCACCAGCCCCGTTAAAGAAAAATCCCTGGCACTGCAGCAGCAGTACGGTGAAGTCACCCAGGCCGCCGGCGCCGCGCTGTCGGTGCGCACCGGCGAAACCGTGCTGCGCGCGCGCCGCGCGGCCAGCTGCCTGCTGGCGCCGCTGGTGGGCGACAAGGTCTTGCTGGTCAGCGACCACGACGAGGCCTATGTGCTCGCGGTGCTGGAAAGGGCCCAGGCCAACCAGGCCACGCTGGAGCTGCCGGGCGACACGGAAATCCGTGCGGCCGGCGGCCGGCTGCGCCTGAGCGGGCGTGACGGCATAGGCATGGAAACCGCGTCCGACGTCTCGCTGCTTGCGACCCAGCTCAATGTGAGCGCGGTGCAGGGCGAGGTGCTGGTCAACAGCCTGTCCTTCACCGGCGACTTTCTGCGCGGCTGCGTGGAGCGGATCAAGCTGGTCGGCCGCAGCTTTGATGCCGTGCTGGAGCGTTGCCACCAGCGTGTGAGCCGCTCCTACCGCCAGGTCGACGAGATCGACCAGGTCAAGGCCTCGCAGATGTACTACGAAGCGAAGAACACCTTCTCGCTGCACGCCAGGAACACCGTGATGACCGCCGAAGAGCTCGTCAAGGTGGACGCCGAACAAATTCACATGGGCTGAAGTACGATGTTTGCCAATACACAAATGGGCGGCATGAGCCTGGGGTTTCCCGATGTCTGCATCGTTCCCATTCCCTCGCCGGCCGGCCCGATCCCGACGCCGATGCCTTTCCAGAACACCGCCATGGACATGGTGGGCTTCCCCGCGGTCTACGTTGTGCTGTTCGGCGGCGCGCCGGCGGAAAACCTCCTGACCATGTCGCCCATGAGCAGTGGTGACACAGGCGTCGGCGTTGCGTCGGGCATGTGCATGGGCCCCAAGCGCCCCCTCCTGGGCTCTTTCAAGGTAATGGTCGGCGGCATGTTCGCGACGCGCCTGACCAGCCTCAATATCCAGAACTCGACGAACTGCCCGGGCGTGAGCCTGGTACCGGCCCAGTTCCGGGTGCTGCTTCTGTCATAAGCCAATAAGCCCAGGGCGCCAGGCCTGCCTCTCTTTTTCATTGCCCAGAACTTCCGGGAACTACCATGGCTATCTCCGCACAACAACTCGCCGCCAACAAGCGCTTTGAATTCGTCTCCCGTGCCTTCGGCGAGGACAAGTTCGCCGTGGTGAAGATGAGCGGCTTCGAGTCCATCTCCAAGCCTTTTCGCTTCACGCTGACCCTGGTCTCCGACGACCCGAACATCGACTTCGACAAGGTGCTGCAGAACCCGGCCGAGCTGCGCATCTTCACGCCCGGCGGTACCAGCGCCACGCCCTATCACGGCATGGTCGCGGCCTTTGAGCAATTGCACAGCAGCGACGGCTATGTGTTCTACCAGGCCGTGCTGGTGCCCCGCCTGTGGCAGATGTCGCTCTACCAGGTGTCCGAGGTCTACCTGGAGGACCAGCCGATTCCCGACACGCTCAAGAAGGTGCTTGAGCAGGGCCGCCTGACCGGCGCCGATGTCCAGTTCAAGCTGTCCGGCAGTTACCGCAAGCGCAGCTATGTCTGCCAGTACCAGGAAACCCACCTCGACTTCCTCTCGCGCTGGATGGAAAAAGAGGGCATGTACTTCTATTTCGACCATGGGGAAAACAGGGACAAGCTGGTCATCGGCGACAACCGCAGCATGCACCCGGCCGATGCGGTCAAGGTGCGCTACCGCCCCATCAACCAGCAGGACACCGGCCGCTCCGGCGATTCGGTGCATGAGTTCGTCTGCCGCCAGGAGCCGCTGCCCCGGCAGGTGGTGCTGCGCGACTTCAACCACCGCAAGGCCCACATCGAACTGAAGGCCACGGCGCCGGTCTCCGACAACGGCCTGGGTGAGATCAACATCTACGGCGAGAACTTCCGCGACGAGGAGGAGGGCAAGCGCTACGCCAGGCTGCGCGCCGAGGAAATCCTTTGCGGCGCGCGCGTGTTCAGCGGCGAGGCCACGGCCGTGGGCTTGCGCAGCGGCTACTTCATGGAGCTGGAGCGCCACTACCGCGACAGCTTCAACGGCCGCTACCTGGTCACCGAAGTCCAGCACGAAGGCTCGCAGGCCGCGGCGCTGCTCACCGGGCAAGGGCAGTCGGGCGAAGGCGGCGACGGCCAGGCCGAAACGAACTACCACGCGAGCTTCCGCGCGATCCCGGCCGACACCCAGTTCAGGCCCAGACGCAGCACCTTCAAGCCCAAGGTGATAGGCACCATGAACGCCGTCATCGACGCCGAGGGCCCGGGCGAGTATGCCGAGCTCGACGCCTATGGCCAGTACAAGGTGCAACTGCCCTTTGACAACAGCGACAAGGGCGCGGGCAAGGGCTCGGCGCGTGTGCGCATGGCCTCGCCCTACGCGGGCAGCGACCACGGCATGAACTTCCCGCTGCAAAAGAACGCAGAGGTGCTGCTGTCCTTCGTGGACGGCGACCCGGACCAGCCGGTGATCCTGGGCGCGGTGCCCAATTCCGAAAACCCCAGCATCGTCAACCAGGTCAATCCATACCAAAACAAAATCACGACGGCGGGCGGCAACCTGATTCACATGGGTGACCAGAAGGGCAAGGAAGTCATGTGGCTGCACTCGCCGTTTCACAACACCAGCATCGGCTTGGGTTCCATAGACCCCAAAGGCGGCGGCAGCCTGTGGACGAGCACCGGCGGCAGCTCGGAAAGCGTGACGGTCGGCACCAGCAATAGCCTTTTTGCGGGCATTAAAAATTCCGTCACGCTGTCCATCGACAACTCGCTGACGGCATCCATGTCCAACAAGATGGGCATCGGTTCCAGCGTCGGTTTCGCGGTCGGCTACGACGTGTCCTGGAAAAAGGGCAAGAGCGTCTCGCTTGACGACAGCACAAGCTATTCCCTGAAGACCACCGGCAAGCTTCAGGGGGCGGAAAGCGTCACCATTTCCGGCGGCCAGCGCATGGCCGTCAAGGCGGCGGTGGAGGCCGCCAAGACCTCGGTTCAAACCGCGGTCATGGCCAGCATGGCCCTGAATGCCGTCGCGGCCGGCACAGCCGGGAAATATATTTCCGACATCACGGATGACAAAGGGAAAGTGGACTTTTTCAAGCAGGCCAGTGGCGAAAGCATCAACATGGCTCGCGGTATAGGTGTCGCCGGCGGGGCCCTGTCGGCGGCCCTCGTACACGGTGTCATGACGGCTGCCGCCAAAACATTCGCAGCCGTGGGCACGCCGGAAGCGACCTATGCCACCAATATCTGTTTGAATGACAAGAGCATCATGATGTCTTGCGACACCATCGCGCCGCTCAAAAAGGGCTTTGTCAACATCAAGAATGAGGAGGTGTCGGTGAAGGTCGGCACCAGCGTTCCCGGGGCCGACACCGTTCTCTTTCCGAAGACCGAGATAGAGAGCAATGCGAACAGGATCAACATAAGCGTCACGCCCCTGGCGGGCATTACCAACCAGCTTTTCCTGAGTGCTTCCCAGGCCAAGGTGGGAATGGCCAATCCGGACGGCGTGATCTCCCTCTCGCACGAAATTGGCGGCAGCGTGAAGCTGCGCGCGGCGGGCATGGTGGCCGAGGCCGGCACCTCCAAGCTTGATATGACGCTGGCCGGCGGGGCAACGCTTACCGGAGGCCCCTTGAGCAAGGTGTCGGTGTTGCCGGCGGAGGTCACCGCCTCATGCGGGCCGTCCTCGATGACCACCACTGCCTCGGGCGTCATGCTGACAGCGCCTGGGGGCAAGTGCGTCGTGGCGACCGCGGCGGGTGTGATCATCGCCGGTCCCCTCATCCGCCTCGGTTAAGCACCGGAGCGGCCTTTCCATGAAAATCTTCAAACCAGACAACCTGGCGCTTCTTTACCGCAGCCTGCGCGTTGCCGGGAAAAACCGGCTCTCGCTGGGGCTGATGGCTTTTTTCCCCTTTGACAAAACCGGCATGGAAGCGCTCCTGCCGGAGGCGCAGATGTGGGCGGATGCGGCAGCCGCCATAGGCGCCAATGCCGTGCTCGATGAGGGCGGGCCCAAGTCACGCGGTGAATTTCTGGCCTACGGCTCGGCGTTCGCTCCCGGGGGCAAGCCGGTGGGCGAGATGCTGGTCAGCGTGGCCCTGGGCGCGCTCAAGAAAACCCTGGTGGTGCATGGAGACCGGCACTTCAATGCTTTCGGCCTCATCAGCGCGCCGCAGCCGTTTGTGTCCATGCCCATCGTGGCGCAGAAAGCCTTCGGTGGGGCAGGCTCCGCCGAAAATCCATCGGGCAAAGGCCTTGTTGAGATCAAGGCCGCGGACGGTTCCAGCGTGTTGCCGCTGCCCAATATTGAAAACCCCGCAAAGCTGGTGTTGAGCGCCGGCGACACGGCGCCTCCCGCCGGCTTCCGGGCCCTGGCTCCGGAATCGCCGGAGCGCGCCCGCCATCTCGGAAGTTTTGACAGCCGGTGGCTGGAGAAGACCTGGCCGCACCTGCCGGATACCACACATCCAGACTATTTCCAGGCCGCGCCGGCGGACCAGCGGCTGCAGGGCTTTTTCCGCGGCGACGAAAAGATTTCCATCACCGGCATGCACCCCGCGCGCGCGCAGATGGAGGCGGCGCTGCCCGCCTTGCGCGCCCGTTGTTTCGTCAACCGGCGGGCGGGTGGCGGTGAAGCGTTTTCGGAGATCGAGACGCGTGCCGAGACGGTCTGGCTGTTCCCGGAGCTGGCTTGCGGCATCGTGCTTTACCGCGCGATGGCCGATACCGCGGATGAGGACGCCGAAGACATATTGCATGTGATGGCCGAATGGGAATCCATGGCTGAGGCGCCTGGGGACTTCTCGCACTACCGCGAAAAATTCCTGCGCCAGCTTCCGCAAACCCCACAACAAGCGACTGCCGCGGCCGTCGACGCGCCGGCGGGCACGCCTTCAGCGATACCGGCCGCTGCGGCAGCTGCGCCTGTTGCGGCAGCCGCCGCTGTAACCCCCGCAGTCGCTGAGATGACGCCTGCCGATTTCCTGGCCCAGAGTCCTGAGCTGCAGGAAGTGCACCGGCTGGCGGCGGAGTTGAATAAAAACACGCAGGAGATGATGCAAAAACACGGTATCACTCCGGCCGACCTGGCGCCCCATCTGAAGGAGCCGCCGGAGCCGCCGGTCCAGTCCCTGGAGGCTGTGGAGAAAATGGCGGCCGACCTGCAGGCGCATACCCGGGAGGTCATGCAACAGCACAATCTCACCGACAAGGACCTGGCGCCTTTCATGCCCAAGCCGGAGGTCGAGTCCGCCAATCCACTCGGCGACATGGAAAAAGCTTTTCTCGACCTGCAGGCCAACACCCAGGCGATCATGCAGAAGACCGGCCTGAAGCAGGCGGATATTGATGCCTTCATGGCCAAATCGCCGGAGATGGCGGACATGGTCGGCAAACCCGCGCCCGACATCAAAGCCGTCATCGCGGGACTGGCCGCCGTTATGCCCGCCGCGGCCCTGCCCAAGGCCACCATGCCCGAGCTGCCGCAGGATGCGCCTGCGGAACCGGAGCCTGTGGCAGCGGCCCCCCGGCTGACGCGTGAGGACGTTGTGGCGCGCCACGCGGCAAAGCAGGGTTTTTCTTCATTGGACCTGTCCGGCCTGGACCTGTCGGGTCTGGACCTTGCTGGCGCGGACTTCTCGTCGGCGCTGCTGGAGAAAACCAGCTTCAAGGACAGCCGGCTTGGCGGCACCACCTTCAGGCACGCACTGCTGGCCGGTGGTGATTTTTCCGGCGCCGACCTGAGCGGTGCGGTGCTCACCGGCGTGAGCGCGGGTTCAGCGCTCTTTGCCAAAACCCGCCTGGACGGCGTGGATGCGAGCCAGGGCGACTTCAGCGCGGCGGATTTCTCGCAAGCGCAATTAGGCAGGGCCAACATCGCCGGCGCCATATTCGACGGATCCAAGATGGCCGGGATGAAAGCCGCCGGCTGCAATGCGCAGCAGGCCAGCTTCGCCGGATGCGACCTGGCCGGCGCCGACTTGGCGGACGCGCGATTGACGGCCGCCGTATTCACCGACGCGAAGCTCGGCAAGGCCAACTTCACGAATAGCGCCTGTGACAATGCCGAGTTTTACGGCGCCGATGCCACGCAAGCCAACTTCACCAACGCCAACCTGAAAGCCTCGCGTGCGAATGCGGGCAGCCGCTTCGCCGAGGCGCAACTGGGCCGCTCACATCTGGGGCGGGCTGCGTGGGAAGGTGTGCTCTTGGCCAAGGCCAATCTTGAAGGCGCCACGCTGGACGACGCGGACTTCAGCCGAGCCCAGGCGGGTGGCGCCCTATTCGGCCGCGCTTCGGCCAAAGGCGCGAAATTCGACAAGGCCGACCTCAGCCGCGCCGACTTCAGCGGCGTCAATCTTTTCAAGGGCTCGCTGCGCAAGGCCAACACCGAAGCCACGCTGCTGCGCAAGGCCAATCTCTACGGCGTGGACTTCTACGGCACCTCGCCCACCATCGCCAGCCTAGAAGGCTCCAATATCGACCAGACCCTGCTGATGGTCAGAAAGCCGGGGGTGTGAGCATGGATGTGACACAAACCCTGGAACTGCTGGCCGAAACGCGCCACCTCGTGAATGCGGACCTATCGGGTGCGGATCTGTCGGGACGGGATTTTTCCAGCTGCCACTTTGAAAACGTTCGCATGGTGGGGGCCGATCTTTCGGGCGCCAGTCTCTCGGGCAGCGTGTTCCAGGGCTGCGACCTGAAGGCGGCCCGGTTCAGTCGGGCCGATCTTTCCAGCAGCCAGTTTTTTCATGCCGGTTTGCAGGAAGCCGTGCTGGATGGCGTCAACGCGGTGGAGTCCACCTGGGCGGATGCCGACTTCAGCGGCGCGCAGGCCGGGGCCGCGGATTTCAGCCACGCCCATGTCGAGCGCTCGGTTTTTTCGGCGACGAAGTTTGCCGGCGCAAAACTGGTTAAAGCCACCTTCCATGAATGCGTGTTGAAAGGCGTGGACTTCGCGGGCGCCGACCTCACCCGCTGGACGGCGATGGGAACGGACCTCACGACGGTCAGCTTTGCGCAGGCCCGGCTGGTACAGGCTTACCTCAAGGGCTGCAACCTGGCCGGCCAACGCTTTGCCGGTTGCGACCTCACCATGGCCATCTTCAATGAAGCCGGGCTTCAAGGCGCGGACCTGTCGGGCCTGCTCCTGGACAGGACTAGCTTCATGGGCGCGCAGCTGCAAAAGGCTCAACTGGCCTCGGTGCGGGGCACTTATGTCGCGCTGCTGGGCGCGGACCTGAGCCAGGCCAACCTGGCCGGCGCGGTGTTCGAGATGGCGGATGCCAGCGACGCGGTTTTCACCGGCGCGCGCTGCGAGGCTTCGCGCTGGCATATGTCGGTGCTGCAACGCATCAAGGCCACGGGCGCGGGCTTTGCCAACGCCGGCCTGGTTTATTGCGACCTGCCGAATGCCGACCTGTCGGGCGCCGACTTCAGCGGCGCGGACCTGAGCGGCGCCAATCTTCATGCCATCCGAGCCGATGGCGCCCGCTGGGACGGCGCCCGTCGCGAGGGCGTGCGTGAAACCGATGAAGCGCTGGCGCGGGCCGAGCGCTGGCAGGCGGCCTGAACGCCGGAACATTCATCAAACAAGCAGAAAAGCAGAAGAGCAGAAAGCGAGCAGACACATGTCACAAGCATCCCTACCCCTCACGCCCGCCACCCTGGATCCGGCCATCGGTCTCGTGTCGGCCACCATCACCGGACAGGCGGACAAATGGTTTTTCCTCGACGGGTCGGAGCGTGCGCTGCGCGCCGACAGCTGCCTGATAGCGCCGGAATGCGGCGATACGGTGCTGGTCTGCAAAGGCGTCACCGTGGGGCTGGCCAGCGTGCCTTATATCCTGGCTGTTCTGTCCCGCGCCCATCCCTCGCACGGGGTGCTCGCCTTGCCCGGCGGCACGGCCGTGTCGTGTGACGAGGGCAAGCTGTCTTTTGCCGCGAAGGAAATCGCCCTGGATGGCGAACGCTCCGTGAGCGTCAAGGCCCCCAGCCTCGACATGAAGGCGGCGCGGGCCGACATGCAGTTTGCCAGCCTGCGCACCACCGTAAAAGACTTCAGCGGCATCCTGGGCAGCGTGACCACGGTGGCGCAGAGCATCAACTCCACCGTCGGCCGCCTGCTTCAAAAAGCCACCAACAGCTTCCGCTGGACCGAAAACGTGGATGAAACCCGCGCCGGCCGCATGCGCCTGCAGGTCGCCGAGCGCTTTCACCTCAAGTCGCGCCACGCAAGCGTGATGGCCGAGAGCCAGGTCAAGATAGACGCCGAAAAAATCGACCTCGGCTGATCGCCGCGGCAAGAAACGCCTCCACGAAAGTTCTGCACGAAAGCCTTCAACATGTTCGCTGTCACCAAACAAAACGGCCAGTGCATGGCCATGCCCGATGTCTGCAAGACGCCCGCGCCGCCGGGCCCGCCCGTCCCCATTCCGTACCCGAACACCGCCATGCCGATGATGGGCAATCCCGCGACCATGAAGGTGTTGATCGCGGGCATGCCGGCGCTGACGAAAGCGTCCAAGATCACCATGAGCAACGGCGACCAGGGCGGGGTGGCCGGCGGCGCCGTCTCCGGGAAAATCATGGGCGCCGCTGAATTCATCATGGGGAGCATGAAGGTCAAGCTTGAAGGAAACCCCGCCGTGCGGCTGGGCGACCCGACCAAGCAGAACGAAGGCAATGCCGTGGGCTCGGTGCTGGCGCCCAGCCAGGCGGTCGTCATGGTCATGAGCTGAGCGCGCTGAAGCAAAGGAAACACAACATGAAAACCGTCTGGATCACCGCCCTCAAGGAAGACCAGCCCCGCGTGGCCGCTGTGACCGCGGTGCTCAAGCGCTACGGCCTGCAGTGCAAGGGCCACTTCTGGGTCGACCAGCCCGACAAGATGGCCTGGCGCGTCGCGATGGAGGCTTTGCTCGAAGCCAAGGCCGATGCCTGGCTGGTGCTGGTGGATGGTGACGAAATCAAAAAGCCTTCTGTGCGTTACGGCCTGTCGCTGATGGCCGCGGCCTTGCGCAGCGCGCGCGGCGGTTTCCCCATGCTCACACTCTGGAATTCGCCGCCCGCGGCCGAAGCCGCGCTGCCGCCGCTGATGGCGCAGGCCGAGCTGTTGCTGGAGTCGGGCGCGAGCTGGCCCGCCAAGATCGTCGCCAAGGCCAATATGCCGCCCAAGCCGGCGCCGGCCGAGTTCCGGCTCGACGTGCTCGGCAACGAGCGCTTCGGCCAGTGGTTCGAGATCGGGCCGGTGAACGGCGCCTGGTCGGGTGTGGTGTTCGGCGTGAGCGGCGAGGGTGTTGAAATCAACTTCCAGGCCGTGGGCCCCAAGGGGGCGCTGCCCGACAAGACCAGCCTCGAGTTCGCCCAGGAGGGATTGCAGATCAAGGCCGGGGGCCGCGACTTCACGGCTTGGGCGGTCAGGAACGCGGTGGGTGCCGACGCGTCCTATTTCGCGCGCGTCAAGGGTTCGCCCGAAGCCATCCTGTTCATGCCCTATGCGGAGGAAAGCGACGCGCCCGCAGATATCGTGTGGCTAACTTGACGAGCCGCCCTGGGCTATCCGGCTCAGTCCAGCCGCTTGCGCGCCGGGCCGGTGATGTCGCCGCCCGCGCTGATCAGCAGGGCCTCGCCCGGGTCGTAAGGCAGTTCGGCGACGCGCTCTTCGTCGTTGAAGCGGTAGCCGACGCGGTAGACCGACTGGCTGTGCGCGGTCTGCAGCCGCTTTCCGCATTGCTGCTCGCGCAAAAAAACCTCGACCGGGATGTCGTCGTCAGGCCCGTTGCCGGGTTCGGCCGGCACGGCGGGCGGAAACACCATGTCCCACAGCGCCTTGCCGGCCAGCGCGCCGCCTATCATGCCGACGGCGATGGGGGCGGGTTTGTGCTTGCCCAGCTTGTCGCCTATGCCGCCGCCGACGACGGCGCCGGCCACGCCGCCCGGGCCCAGCACAAAGCCGGCGCCAGCGCTGCCGACGATGACCGGCACGGCCCAGCGTTTGTAGACGGCGGCCGTGGCGTGGCGCTTGAGCAGGAAGCCGCCCGTGAAGCCACCCATGGCCGCGCCCACCAGGGGCACGGCGTTGCGCAGCAGCCAGGGTTTGGCGTTGTTCTGGCGCACCAGGTATTCGCGCTCGGGAACCAGCACCTGCCAGCAGCTTTGCTCGACGGTACTGGTGCTGCTTTGCGTGGCGTAGGCGTACAGCACGGGCGCCACCACGGGCGGGGGAGGGAGCTCAACCTCGGCCACGGGAGCGGGGGTGCTGTTCTGGGCAAAGGCCGGCGGGGCAGGCAGCGCCAGCGCCATGCAGATAAGCCCCGGGTAAATTGCCGCTCCAATTTGCATGGCTTATTATCTTCATTCCCGAATGAATTCACCAAAATTACCTTTATTAACGAGCAGGCAAAACTTGGTTGAACAAAGGTCTAAGGGGGTGCGGACATGGCGGGTGGCGGGCGCCTGCCTGGCCCTGGCCGTGCTGGCGCCGGCGTTGGAGGGGTGCGCCACGGCCAATTCCATGATGGGCGGCAACACGCGCAAGGAGGCCGTGGCCGAGATCGCCTGGAATTTCGCGCGCAATGCCATCCTGGTGGAGGTCGAGGCCGACCCCCGGCTCAATGAATACAGTGGTGAAGCGCATACGCTGGTACTCGGTGTTTACCAGATGGAAGACTCCGCGGCCTTCTATAAATTGATCGCGGACGCGGCGCTGGTGGGAAAATCGCTGGAAAGCGGCAAGGGCGGCGAGGGTTTTGTGCATTTCGCGCGCTACGTCGTGGCGCCGGGCCAGCACACCATCCTGCAGCTGGACCGGGCACAGAAAGCCAAATTCGTCGGTATCGCGGCCGGGTATTACCAGATGGATGCTGCGCGCAGCGCCCGCCTGTTCGAGGTGCCGCTGACGATAGCGAGCGAGGGAATGGTCAGCACTACCTACAAGGCCGCGCCCGCGACCCTGGCGGTGCGCCTGAATTTTGGCCCGGAAGAGCTGCTCAATGCCGAGCGGTTGAACCGGGAGGCCGGGGCCAAAACCAGCGAGGCGGTTCCGCTGGACGGGGGAGGCCGGGAGATCAAGCTGACGCCTGACACGGTCAAGGATGCGATGAACGTCAACAGCGCGGTGAAGAAACTGGACAAATAAGGACAGCAGGCAGCACATGGAAGAAAAACAAGGCATTTACTGGCACCAGGGCATGTTCCTGCAGTCCCAGCATTTCCAGATGGCTGACCTGCACAACCAGTTCCAGCACAAGCCCATGCAGGAGTCGGGCCTTCCGCATTTCTGGGGCGTGGGCGAGCTGGAGCTGGTCGCGGCCGCGGCCAGCAACCGCACGGTGGAAGTGCAGGCCGCGCGCCTGCTGTTCCAGGACCGCACCTACATCGAATACCCGGGGAACGCCGTCATCAAGGCCAGGCCTTTTGACGCGGACTGGGTGGAGGGCGACAAGCCCTTCACCGTCTACCTGGGCCTGAAAAAACTCAGCGCCACCGAAAGCAACGTGACCATCGCGGCGGACCTGACGCAGGCCGGCGGGGTGGCCACGCGCTACGCCACGCTGGCCAACCCGCCCGAGGTCGCCGACCTGTATTCCGACGGCCCGGCCGCCCAGGTGCGTACGCTGCTGCACGTGGTCAAGGTGTTCTTCGAGGGGGAGATCGACAAGCTGCAGGACTACAGCCTGATCCCCATCGCGCGCCTGGTGCGCGACGGCGATGCCATCAAGCTGTCCGAAAGCTTCATCCCGCCTTGCTACGCGATTTCAGGCTCGAATGTGCTGCTGCGCCTGGTCAAGGACATCCGCGACGAGCTCACCGGGCGCGCGCGCCAGCTGCAGGAATACAAAAGCCCGCGCGAGATGCAAAAGGCCGAGTTCGACGCGAGCTACATGGTCTTCCTGCTGGCGCTGCGCTCGCTGAACCGGGCCAGCCCCTACCTGTTCCACCTGACCGAGACGCGCCAGGTCCACCCCTGGCTGGCCTACGGCGCCATGCGCCAGCTGATCGGCGAGCTGAGCTCGTTTTCGGAACGCTTCAACATGCTGGGCGAGGCCGAGGACGGCACGCCCGGACTGCCGCCCTACGACCACGCCGACCTCGGCAAGTGTTTTGAGCGCGTGCGCACCATGGTCAGCCACCTGCTCAACGAAATCACCGTGGGCCCGGAGTTCCTCGCCATCCTGCAGCCCCAGGGCGACTACTACGTGGGCCAGTTGCCGCGCAACTTCTTCGGCCAGCGCAACCGCTTCTACCTGGTCATCCGCACCGAGCAAAACATGGACTGGGTGGTGGACGCGGTGCAGCGCGACGTCCGCCTGGCCGCCACCGACGAGATGCCCGGCCTGATCGCGCACGCCCTGCCGGGGCTGGAGCTGATCCACATGGCGGCCGCGCCGCAGGGCCTGCCGCGCCGGTCGTATTCCTATTACTTCCGCATCGAGCAGATGAGCCAGCAGTGGGAGGTGGTGGAGCGCGAGGGCTCCGTCGCGCTGTACTGGATGGATGCGCCGGCCGACCTCAAGGCCGAAATTGTTGTGTTGCGGAGATAACGCGTGCGCCTGGTTGACTGTTTCATTCCTTTCAT
>Ga0209564_1001465_pt1 | contig 23868 bp, 22 predicted proteins | sample AraplaCol_mMF_r2_FD_184272 | JGI IMG/M metagenome (GOLD analysis project Ga0209564, IMG submission 184272) | Arabidopsis root microbial communities from North Carolina, USA - plate scrape MF_Col_mMF_r2 (SPAdes) (version 3) | ecosystem: Host-associated > Plants > Roots > Endosphere | place: USA...
GCCGAAAGACTGTCCGGGATTTACCGGAAGCGTTGTCCGGGAATTAGCGGAAATGCTGTCCCGGATTTAGTGAAATCGCTGTCCGGGATTTAATGGAATCCATGTCCGCGAATTACCGAAACCCGCACGCAGTACGCGCGCACCTAAATGATAACCTGTTCTCCCAACTCGACAACGCGATTTGCGGGCAGGTGGAAATAGTCGGTGGGATCAATCGCAGAGTTCGCCATCGCTATGAACAGCTTGTCCTGCCATCTCGGCAAGCCTGAGTGCGGGTCGGCAACCAGCTTGCGCCGGCCAAGATAAAATGACGTCGTCATGATCTCGAACTTGAGGCCGGCCTTCCGGCACTGTGCGAGCGCCTGCGATGCATTTTGATCGTCCATGAAGCCGAAGCGTAGCTCCAGCTTGCTGAACCGTTCGGAAAGCTTTGTGAGCGTGTAGCGATCCTTTTCCGGGACATAGGGGACTCTGGCCGTCTTGATGGTCAGAATGATGTTGTGCTGATGAATCACGTGGTTGTGCTTGATGTTGTGCAAGAGGACCGCAGGGGTACTGTCGGGTGTAGCGGTCAGGAAGATAGCGGTTCCCGGTACTATCACGGGAGCATGTTCGGACTTTCGCTCGACTGCGGCTATGAATTGGTTGAGAGGGATTTCCTGCCGGGCCGTCTTCTGGCGCAGGAGGCTGACGCCTTTGCGCCAGGTCCACATCATCGTCATTAGTGTGCCGGCGATGAGGATGGGCACGTAACCGCCATCGTGTATCTTGAACAAGTTGGCGCCGAGAAAGACCAATTCGAGCAAAAACAGGGGAAGCAGGACCGCAATAGCGGTGAGGGCCGGCCAATTCCACTGGTTGCGGACGAACGCAAAGGCGAGGATTGTGTCGATCACCATGGCGCCGGTGATTGATACGCCATAGGCGGGGGCAAGAGATTCCGAACTGCCGAATACAAACATGAGGACAAGTACCCCGGTCAGGAGCGCGGTGTTGACCAATGGGAGGTAAATCTGGCCCGTCTGGGTTTCCGAGGTGTAGCAGATCTCGAACCTTGGCAGGAAGCCGAGATGGATCGCTTGCCGCACGAGCGAAAACGCTCCGGTGATCACCGACTGGCTGGCGATGATCGTCGCGGCAGTGGCAAGGATCACCACGGGCAAAAGGGCCCAGCGCGGGAACATCAGGAAAAATGGATCGGAAATGGCTTCGGGATGGGACAGCACCAGCGCGCCCTGTCCGAGATAGTTCAATGCCAGTGCCGGAAACGCGATTGCGAACCAGGCCGCCTGAATCGGGTGGCGACCGAAATGGCCGAGATCGGCGTACAGCGCCTCGGCTCCTGTCACCGTGAGGAAGACGGCGCCGAGCACGATGAAGCCGACAAGACCGGCACTCCACAAAAAGGTAACCGCATGGATGGGATTGAAGGCTGCGAGGATCGCCAGATCGTCCCCAATATGGGCGACCCCGGCTGCTCCCATAACGAAAAACCAGACGAGAGTGATCGGCCCGAAGAAGCTGGAGACGGCTCCCGTGCCGCGGGACTGCACGGCAAACAGCAGCACCATGATGGCGGCCGAGATCGGCAGGACGTAATCATCAAAAGCTGGCGTGACGAGTTTCAGCCCCTCCACGGCCGAAAGAACTGAGAGCGCCGGCGTGATCATGGCATCGCCGATGAAAAGGGCGGCACCCAGGATACCTGCCACGAACATGCCCGTCGCATATCGCGGGGCCTTTTTGAGGAGCAAGGCAAGCAAGGACAGCGTGCCACCCTCGCCATCGTTGTCGGCACGGAGCAAGAAGAGCACGTATTTGCAGGTGACGATCATCGTCAGTGTCCAGATCATCAGCGAAATGAGACCGACGACCTCTTCGCGCCCCAGACCACCCTCCGCAAACGGGCGAAGCGCTTCACGGAAGGCATAAAGCGGACTTGTTCCGATGTCGCCGTAGACAACGCCTACCGACCCAAGGGTGAGCACGAGAAACTGGCGCAGAGTATTCGCATGAGCCGGTGCATGGTCGAGGGAGGCGGTCATGGGTTCTCCCCAAAATGGTGGACCCGAGGGCATACGATTGTGCTTTTCAAGTATCAAATGTAACTCGCGCGGTGGCCCTTGCAATGCTTGACGAGGTGGCCTTCATCACCGGGCGATCAATGACAGAGGCTTCACCATTTGAGCTGCCTGCCTGCTCCGCCGCCCGTGTGTAACCTTGAAAGACACCCACCACCGTCATTCGCGTTTGTGAAGGGAAGCGGCAACCTGATACCGTCCACAGTCAAATTCTCTCATCGCGCATCGACGACGCCGCTGTCCGGCGCTAGCGGCTTATAGACGTTTATGGGCTCGTAGAGGGAGGCAGCCATGTGCTGTCGACCGCCAACTTGCTGGGAATTGCCTAAATTACTGTGCGGAGCGCAGGCTGGCCAGGAGGCGATTATCCCCTTGGGGCGGGAACATGACCTGGACCATCTCCGATGGCTGCAGGCTGTGGGCATGCTATTAGTGCCGCCAGACCTTCCACGCGGAAAGCAAAAGGATCGCTGCCAACGCAGCCAACAGTACTGCATCGCAATTCTGAGCAACCTGCCTCCGATGAATGTCCCAGCGTCATGATGATCAGGAACGTCCGGTTGCCTTCGAGGACGGCAAAGCTCCCGCCTGCTGAGCGGAGATTTATGAACGATCTTAGCCAATCCCGAAAAAGGCGAGGATTGCGACCACAATAACGACAAGGCCGACGAGATAGATAATCTGGTTCATGTCAACCTCCTTTCACCGAACCCAACCGTTGCCAAGCCGATACGTTCCCCTCGAGAATCGGTCTAAGAGTTGAAGCTACGCGTCGTGGGTTTGACGGCAGAACTCCAGAGCGCGTCCTTAACCAGGATTATTTGTAGCCAAGATCGACGGCCCGATGGTGTCGCCAACACGCAGATGTCCGTCTCCCCTCCTGTCACAACCAGCGTTCCGATATCCTGCTCGGTTAAAGCGCGATGAAGCTGGCCGTTGATCAAAGGTGAGTAGGTGACTTTGTCACAGACGCGTGCTGGCGGAATCAGGCATTCCAGTTCCGGAATAAAGTCAACTAGAATCGGGTCGAGCTCGGTCATCATCATCATCATGCGCAGTAGGTTCGCCACATTCCTGGTCGCTCTGGCGATGACGGCGTCACGAAACGAGTGAATATTGTGCGGTCGGGAAACCGGGTAGCAATCTCGGCAACCTGGTCGAAAACCTTGGGTATCCAAGGCGCTTGCCAGGGAGTCCCTTCGGAAAACATCCGTTGCATGTCAATGCAGAGGTGGGACCTCCCAGCCTTGCTTATGGTGAGCCAAGCGCGCAGGCCCAAATGACTGGACTCCCCAGGAGATCGAGGGCGGATCGGCTGCCCAGGTTGCCGGCCGCAGGATATCCTCAAGGGCTTTATCGGCCGCGACAACAAGGCGATGGGTCGTCCGGTCGGAGTAGCGATCGACAAGAGCGGCGCGCTGCTTGTGGCAGACGACGTCGGCAACGTCATCTGGCGCGTAAGCCGACGGAAGGGGGATGATCCGCCCCATCGGATGATGGCCGCCGAGCAGAGTATTCCTATTGGATGACCTAGGCGCAAGAGTTCGAGCCGCCGGCGCTACGGCACCTGTGGTACGCTGAGATGTGAAGTGCAGAAATCGGGAATTTCATGTGCCGCCAGAGGTCAATTGCCCTGAAGCCCGTGCAGTGAGTGTGCGCTGTCGGAAATGATTTGACTCGCATACGCAGATAGAAGCGACGGCCACGCCTCATGGAGGCCAAGCCGCGATCGGTGGTTCCAAGCCATTCAAGGCGAGGGATAGGAGACATCCGGACCGGGCGGCATGTTGTCGGCTTCCCGTCGCCTCAGTCGAGTGGAGAAGTTCGCGTTACTGCCCTTGATCTGAACGCCAGGAAGCGTCAGGAGCGGATACTTGGCCAATATGACCGAGCGTCTCAATTGGGGCCGATTCCCGCTGGTCTGGTTCTGGTGCCACACCTTCGAAAACGGACGCAATGTTGCAATCCATCCTCACATGTCTATGGCGTCTGGTTGTCTAAGATGCCGAGATAGCCTCCGGGGATACGCTCGTGAACAAGCGCCCACATGTCGTCCACCGCAACAGGCGCGTCCGGATCATTGACGCTGATACGAAGATCAGCTTGGCAATGGCCAAGTGTTATGTGCGATGTGCGGCAGTCGTGCTATCCTTGCTCGCAGCGAGGTGGTTGTCATGTCGGACATCGCGGCTTGGCTGGCCCGCCTCGGGTTGGACAAGTACATAGATGCGTTCACCGCCAACGAAGTTGATTCAGATGCGCTTCGGCATCTCAGTGATGATGACCTGAGAGAGCTGGGTTTACCCATCGGCCCACGTCGCAAGGTTCTGGCGGCGATTGCGGCAATGGTCGATGACACCATGTCGCCAGCGAGTTCCGTGTCCGCCCCAGCGCCGCCGGGGCACGAAGCCGAGCGGCGGCAGCTAACCGTGATGTTCATTGACCTCGTGGGCTCGACCGAGCTGTCACAGCGGCTCGACCCGGAGGAAATGCAGGACGTCTTCCGTGTCTACCAAAGTGCCGTGTCGGCGGAAATTGCACGCTACGAGGGCTATGTGGCCAAGCTCATGGGCGATGGCGTGCTCGCCTATTTCGGTTGGCCGAAGGCGCATGAAGACGATGCCGAACGGGCCGTGCGGGCCGGCCTGGCGGCAGCGGCGTCGACCGCCAGGCTGACGCCCCCCTTGTTGGGCGAATCCCTTGCAGCCCGTATTGGCATTGCCACCGGTCTCGTCGTGGTCGGCGACCTGATTGGCGAAGGAGCAGCACAGGAGCAAGCGGTGGTTGGCGAGACGCCCAACCTCGCGGCACGCCTGCAGGCCCTTGCCAAGCCAAACACCATCGTGATCGCTGCCGGTACCCAGCGGCTGGTTGTCGGGTTGTTTGAGATGATCGATCTCGGTCTCCAGCAGCTCAAGGGCTTCGCAACGCCCGTCCCCGCCTGGCGCATCATCGGCGAGGCTGATACGGAGGGGCGTTTTGATGCGCTGCACGGCGTCGCGACACCGCTGGTGGGGCGATTGGAGGAACTCGATCTTCTGCTTCAGCGCTGGCGGCAGGCTCGGGCAGGTAAAGGCCAGGCGGTGATGCTGTCGGGCGAACCGGGCATTGGCAAGTCGCGGCTGACTGCCGCGTTGGAAGAGCGATTGATGGCCGAGCCGCACGCACGGTTGCGTTACTTCTGCACTCCGTACCACGTCAACAGCCCGCTCTACCCCGTGATCCAGCAGCTTAGACGCGCTGCCGGACTCGGCGGAAACGACAGCGCGAGCACGAAGCTCGACAAGCTCGAGTTATTCATGCTCCAATCGGTCGCGGACAAGACTGAAGTAGGCCCGCTTTTGGCTGCCCTGCTTTCGATCGACTTCACCGGCCGCTATCCACCGATCAAACTGACACCGCAATCGCAGAAGGCCCGCACGCTAAGGGTGCTCATCCAACAGCTTGAAGGGATCGCGGCCTACCAACCTGTTTTGATCGTCGTCGAGGACACTCACTGGATCGACCCGACGACGGGCCAGTGGCTCGACATGCTCGTTGACCGCTTGCGCTCCCTGCCAGTGCTTCTCATCGTCACCTTTCGTCCCGAATTCCGGCCGCCTTGGCTGGAATTGTCACATGTGACGCCGATACCGCTCAGCAGTCTCGGGCGAGATGCGGGAGCGGCAATCATACACCGTATAACGGGCGGCAAGATCCTGCCATCGGAGGTCACCAACCACATCCTCGCCAAAACCGAAGGCGTACCGCTGTTTGTCGAGGAGCTGACCAAGACGGTTCTCGAATCAGACTTCCTTGTCGAGGCTGGCAATCACTATCGATTGACAGGCCCATTGGTCCTATCAGCCATTCCGTCAACGCTGCGAGACTCATTGATGGCTCGCCTCGATCGACTCTCCTCGGTCAAGAGCGTGGCTCAGATCGGCGCGTGCATCGGTCGCGTCTTTCACTATCGGCTGCTGGCCGCCGTCACCGGAACTGATGCCGCCATGCTCAGCGATGATCTTCAAGATCTGGAAAAATCCGGGCTCGTCTTTCGAAGCGGCGTCGTCCCCGAAGCTACCTACGTCTTCAAGCATGCACTGGTGCAGGACGCCGCCTATCAGAGTCTGCTCAAGAGGCGGCGACACCAGATCCACGCGATCATCGCGTCAACGCTGGAAGCGCAGTTTCCGGAAGTTGCCGAGATCGAGCCTGAGACGCTCGCGCATCACTACACGGCCGCCGGGCTTGCCGACCAGGGCGGAGCGTACTGGCTGAAGGCTGGGCAGCAGGCACTGAAGCGATCGGCGAATGTCGAAGCCATGGCCCACCTCGGCAACGGGTTGGGGCTGGTCGCGTCCCTGCCCGGCACCGAGGCCCGCTTACGGCGCGAAATTCATTTGCACAATGCCATGGGAGTGGCCGCAATGGCTATTAAAGGTTGGGGCGCTCCGGAAGTGCTGCGCGCCTTCTCGTCGGCACGCAAACTTTGCGAGAAACTGGCCGATAGCAAAGAGCTCTTCGTCGCGGTTCGGGGCGAAGCCTCATACCACATGGTATCCGGGCATCTGCGCGAGGCCGATGACCTCGGCTGTCAATGTCTGCAGATCGCTCAGTCCGCGAATGATTTAGACCTTCTCCTCGAAGCGCATCATCAGTTGTGGGCGACCAAATTCTACATGGGAGACTATCTAGCCGCGGAGAAGCACGCAGACTGGGGAATGGCGACCTACGACCCAGACAGGGATCATCGTCTGACTTATATCTACACAGGCCATGATCCCGGCGTTTGTTGCCGGAACTTCTCTGCGATGATGCTCTGGATTCGTGGGTATCCAGACCAGGCTCTTCAGCGCGGTCGAGAGGGGATGTCGCTGGCGGAGCGAGAATCCCATTCCGTCACAATTGCCGTCGCGCAGTCCACCCTGGCCTTTGTCCATCTCCTGCGGCGCGAACCCGAGGCTGGACTTGAATGGGCGCAACGGCAACTTGAAGTAGCCATTAAATTCGACTTGCCGCTCTTGGCAGGGACAGCCCGTTTCCACGTTGGTTGGGCGCTCGCCCAGCAAGGAGAATTGCAGGACGGTATCCAGGAAATGCGCAAGGCGGTCGAAGGAATTGCCGCGACCGGCGCAGAGGCGGGCATGAACTTTTATCTTTGTGTCCTCGCGCAAGCCTACGGTGAGCTCGGCGACGCAAGCGAGGGGTTGACCCTGCTGGAGAAGGCGTTCGGCATCATCGCCAAATCCGGCACGAAGCATCTGCTGCCTGAGTTGCTGCGCACGAAGGGTGAGCTGTTGTCGCGGCTGCATGCGCACGACGATGCCGTTGAGGGATGGTTTCAGCAATCTCTGATGGCCGCTCGCTCCGAGAGTACGAAATTGCCGGAGCTGAGAGCTGCAACAAGCCTCGCGCGCCTCTACATCGACAAGCGGCGCGACAAAGAGAGCCGAAGCCTTCTCGGCCCCGTCTACGCCTGGTTCACCGAAGGCTTCGATACGCTCGACCTTGTCGATGCCAAGGAGCTGCTCGACCATCTGCGATAGGCGGCAGCGCCAACGCGACCTTCGGCATACAGCAATGTCCGCTTCAGGTAGAAGCAAAGTTTGCTTCTACGGCTGAAATGGCGGCGCAATGCTGTCGTTTGCAGACCTAAGCGTGGGCGCGCCTTACGGGCCGGACAGAACTGTGCTTCCAAGAGCCCTGCAGGCCTTGATGTTCACCCTTTGGGCCACGAGGATCGCATAATGTATCCAACGGAACTCGGGTTCCGTTGACTTAGGCGCTATTTCGGCTTCCTGCCGGCCTTCAACGGATCCGGCGGTAGGGCTGATTCCGCTGGAACCGCAAATAGCTCCGAGATGTCGATACCTAGTGCGGCCACTAAGCGATCGAGAAGGTCGACGGAAGGGTTATATTCGCTGCGCTCTATTCCGCTGATCGCCGTCCGGTCGACATTCGCATCGACGGCCAGATTCTCCTGCGTGATCTTTTTCGAAGTTCTAATTCGCCGGAGATTCCAGGCTATGCGCGCGCGGGTGTCCATAAGGCATCGCCACCACCTTGCGTAGCGTTAATCCATAGAATATATTCTACATATTTCTCAGAAACGTGTGCTCTGCAGCGGCATTCTTCGTTGCCGAATACGACGTGTCGTGCCCGGTGATTGGAGAGCGAACATGGAACTACGCCAACTCTCCTACTTCGTTGCGGTGGCCGAGGAGCTGCATTTTAATCGGGCGGCGGCGCGGATGTGCATCGCTCAGCCGGCGTTGAGCTCCCACATCCAGGCGCTGGAGAAGGAGCTCGGTGTTCGGCTGCTGGAGCGGTCGACACGGCGGGTCGAACTGACGCGGGCAGGGGAGGTGTTCTACGATCGGGCGGTCCGGATCATTGGCGATGTCGGACTATCGGCCGAGGTGGCGCGGTCGGTTGCCGGCAAGGCGGCACGCACGATCAAGATCGGAACTGTCTATCCGGCGACCATCGGCGTGCTGCCGGCGTTTCTCGCGCGCATCGGTCGGAAGTTTCCGGATGTCACGCTGCATGTGACAAGTGGTTCGACCAGCGACATCATCCGCGGACTAGAAAACGGCCAGATCAATCTTGGCTTCATCCGTCCGGTCGAAAACATCGGCTCCTTGCGCTTTTTCTCGATTGCTCATGAGCGCTATCTGCTGGCCGTCGAAAAGGCGAGCCCGCTGGCGCTTCGAAGCGAGATCGACATCGAGGACCTTCGCTCCGAAAAGATCATCGCCTTTTCCCGTCAGAATCTCTCCTACTCGGAGCGCTATTTCTTCGAGATGTTCGAGACCCATGGTCTGACCGGAAACATTGCCTATAGCTGCGACGACACCTTCTCGCTGGTATCGCTGGTCTCAGCGGGCCTCGGCATCGGCTTTGCCCCGGAATGGACGAAGGATCTGCCGAACCGCAACTTCGAGCTTAAGCCCGTGCGCGGCGTCGATCTGAAGATCGGGCTTGGTGTTGCCTGGAACAAAGAAGACCCAACCGCGGCACGGGACGACATCATCGACATCGCCCGGTCGCTGGCGCGGTCGGGCAGGTGAGGGGCGGTGGCTGATCTTCTAGCGTCTGATGAAAGCCGGGACCCCATTTTGGGTTGAGCCTCCGCAGGGCGGAGGCTCAACCACGGTGCGCGTTCTTAAAATTGAGGAATTGCGCGGCAATAAAACCAGCATGAATCTCATTTTTAACGTGTGCTTTTCGGTTGCGCAATTACAGGTAAAGTTTGTTCCTAAGACATGGGTGACAACCTCGTGCGCACGGGTTGTCGATGGTGTGCAAGGTCCTCTGTTCCAGTCGATGTATTTTGGCAAGCCGCTCCAACGCGCTATACTTTGGACGGCTAGCTTATGCCTGCCGTACATTTTGCTTTTTATTGGTTCTCGGTTGTCTGCCAGACGTTCGCCGCAAACAGCTTGACACGGCAATCGCTCAGGGTCGTGCTCTCGTCGCTTATGTTGGCATTTCTGACACGGCGGGGCGTCGAAAATCCCTTCTTCGGCCTCAACCGGCGTCGCTTGCGCTCCTCGACTTATCGCTTGGGAAGGCCCAGCGGTGAAATCAGCGTAGCATCTCTGCAAGGCTCTGCGGCTTCTTTGGCGATCGAGCGAGCTCCAGGCCAGATAGAAGATCGAGCAAATGTTCCTTCATCAGGTCCGCGGCCCTGTCGGATTCGCCTGCTTCGATGGCATCGACAAGCGCATGATGCGCGTGGCTTTCGCAGGTAGTGTCGCGCCGCTTCCAGTAAAGAGCGATAATCAGGGAGGAGTGGGAGACGAGATCACGGACGAAGCCGGTCAGAATGGAATGCCCGGCAATTTCCGCGATACCCACATGAAATCGCGCCGACAACATGATCGCGTCGCTGTCGCGGCCGGCATGCAGCGCCTCATGCTCCTTGTCGAGATGGCGACGCAGCAGCAAAACGTCCTCCGGCTTAGCCACTTGCGCAGCAAGGGCGGCGACTCTGGGTTCGATCAGTGCGCGCGCTTCGAAAACCTCGCGCGCCTCTTGGGTTGACGGCTGGGCCACAAAGGCACCGCGATTGGGTTCTAGTCTTACGAGACGGTCGTGGGCAAGCGCCTGAAGAGCGGCGCGGATGACCGTGCGGCTGACCGAATAAAGCGAAGCGAGCTCGTCTTCCGGTAGCTTCGTGCCCGGAGCGAGCCGATGACCGACGACTGCGTCCCGGAGGCCGTGATAAATCGGCGACCAGCGCGTGGCCGGCATCCGACTGTGGGTTTCCGGATCGTGTATCGCCGACATATTCATCGCTTCTGGGGGGCTCGTCTTTTGTCTCGCCCGCCGACGGGCAACATCCTTGGGCATCCCGATGCATCCTTATCGAAGCTTGCTCAACCCCGGCGACAATGGCGCGTAGTGACCAGCAAATTGCTTGACGAGCGGCGTGGCATAACCGCCGACCTTCGAGGTTTTAAGACCCAAGCTCGAGATAACTTCGGCAAGCCTGACCGCACAGGCCACACCGTCGAGCACCGGCACCCCATGTTCGCTGGAAAGCTGGTGGGCCAAATCGGCCATCCCTGCACAACCGAGTACGATCGCCTCGGCTTTGTCTTCGGCCATCGCACGGGCAATTTCAACCGAGATCTTCTGACGGGCTTCAGAACCCGGCTTTTCGAGGTCAAGTACGGCGACATCCGAGGCCCTGACCTTGGCGCAGCGAGAGGATAGGCCGTATTTCGATAGATTGTGCTCGATCGCCGGCACTGAGCGCGCGAGCGTGGTGACGACGCTGAACTTGCCGGCAATCAGCGTTGCAAGGTGAAACGCCGCTTCGCCTATTCCAATGACCGGCGCGCTCGTAGCGCAGCGCGCCGCATCGAGACCCGTATCGTCGAAACATGCGATCACAAAGGCGTCCATATCTTCTGCCTTGAACATTTCGGCGAGGATGCCTGGCACCACGAAGGCCTCATCGAAATAGCCCTCGATGCTTGGTGGGCCGTCCTTGGGATTGACTGCGATGATCTTGGTTCCCGCCGACGCCGCGATTTTTGCTGCTTTGCCGATCTTGTCGGTCATCGAGGCCGTCGTATTAGGGTTTATGACAAGGATGCGCATATCCGGTCCCGCCTACACTTCGCCGCCGAGATAGAGATGTCTGACGCGGTCGTCATTTAGCAATTCGGCCGAATCGCCGCTGAGCGCCACCTTGCCGGTCGTCAACGCGTAGGCGCGCTGGGAGATGCGCAGCGCCATGCGCGAGTTCTGCTCGACAAGCAGCACGCTGACCTTTTCGTCGCGATTGATCGCCACGATAGAACGGGCGATGTCCTGGACCAGCTTCGGCGCGACGCCAAGCGACGGTTCGTCGAGCAGCAATAGGCGAGGGCGCGCCATCAGTGCTCGGCCGATAACCAGCATCTGCTGCTCGCCGCCGCTCATCGTCCCCGCTTGCTGCGCGTAACGCTCCTTGAGTCGCGGGAAGCGCGTCAGCACCATGTCCATGCTCTGTTGGATCTCGACCTTGTCGGAGCGGGTGAAGGCGCCCATCAGAAGGTTGTCGCGCACCGTCATGAACGGGAAGACACGACGCGCTTCGGGCACCATCGAGATACCCATACGGACGATCTCATCGGGCGCGACGCCGTCAATGCGGTTGCCGCGATAGCGGATTTCACCTTTGCGGATCTTTCTGAGGCCGGTGATGGCCCGCAGGATCGACGACTTGCCCGCACCGTTGGCCCCGATCAGGGCGACGGTCTCGCCTTCCTTAACCTCGATCGACACGCCCTTCAGGGCGTAGACGTGGTCGTAGTAGAGTTCAACGTCATCCAATTTGAGGAGCGGTTCCATGGCCTACAATCCGATCGATTCGTCTTCGACACCGAGATAGGCTTCGATGACGTCCGGGTTCTGCTTGATTTCTGCAGGAGTACCCTCGGCGATCTTCAGGCCGAAGTTGAGTACGACGATGCGGTCGGAAATGTTCATGACGGCCGGCATGTCGTGCTCAACTAGGAGTACGGTGATACCGCGATCACGCAACTTTCGAACGATTTCGACCGCGCGCCTGGTCTCGTCGTGGTTCATGCCCGCGAAGGGCTCGTCGAGCAGGATCACGGACGGATCGGTGGCAAGTGCGATGGCGATACCGAGCGCCCTGAGATGCCCGTGGGGCAGGTTGCTGGCAATCTCGGCCTGCATCGCGCCCAGCCCAAGGAAGTCGAGGATCTCGTCCGCGGATCTCCCGAACGCGTCCAGATCGCTGCGTGCCGAGGCACTGCCGAAGTAGAAGCCGGCGAGGGTGGCGCTCGATCGCAAGTGATGCGCCGTCACGACATTGTCGCGCACGGTCATGTTCTTGAAGATCGTCGTCTCCTGGAAGGTCCGCACAACACCCTTGCGGGCCACGATGTGCGGCGAGAGCCCGGAGATTCGCTTCCCCTTGAACCTCACTTCGCCTTCGGTCGGTCGCAGGAACGAGGCGACCAGCTTGAACAGGGTCGACTTGCCGGCGCCGTTTGGCCCGATGACCGAAAGTATCTCGCGCTCGCGCACCGAAAACGAGACGTCGTTGACTGCGACGAGCCCGCCGAAACGTTTGGTAAGGCCGATAATTTCTAGAATGTCGGCCATGGCGCTAGACGCTCCTCTTGCCGGGCAAGGCCAGGCTCAGCAGACCGTTGGGCAGGACCAGCATCAGCAGGATCAGCACCGTCGAGAAGATCAGGAGCTGGTATTCGCCCGTCTGGAACAGCACGTCCCAGCCGAAATAAAGAACAAAGGTTCCAAGCATCGGTCCGAGCACATAGCCGAGTCCACCGAGGAAGCAATTGAGCATGAAATTGACCGAGTCGGCGACCGTGAAGCTCGACGGATAGATCGACTGGGAGATCGACGCGAACATCGCCCCACCCACACCACCGAGGAAGGACGAGAGCGCATAGGCGACGACCCGGAGGTAGGCGATGTTGACGCCGATCGAAGAGGCGAGCTCCTCGTTCTGCTGCAGCGATTGGCAGAGCTGGCCGATGCGCGAATGGGCAAGCCTATACAGACCGAGGAAACACAGCGCCATCAGCAACACGGCGACGATGTAGAAGGCAAGCCGGGGATTGGCGAGGTTCGAGAAATCCGGAACGAGAGTGATGCCGAAAAAGCTTATACCGGTGGGCAAGGGGATGCTGACAATGCCTTTGGCGCCGTTGGTGATCGGTATGGCAAGGGCAAGCAGGCGCGCCACTTCCGTCAGTACCAGCGTCACCATGGCGAAATAAACGCCGCGCAGGCGCAGAATGGGCAGCCCGATGAGAACGCTTGCCGCAGCACAGAATAGGCCCGCCAGCGGCAGGGTCAGCCAGAAAGACACTCCATAGTTCATCACCAGGATGGCGGAAATATAACCGCCCATCAGCGCGTAGGCGCCCTGGCCGATGTTGATGCGGCCGATATAGAAGGTGATCCACACGCCCGCGCTGATGATGCTGAGCAGCGCCACCGAGGTCAGCGTGTAATAGAGATCGGTCCGCCCGGTGGCGCTGATGAGCAACGGCACCCCGACGAGAAGCACGAGTAGGAAGAGTGCGGCCGCGACGATTTTGGGAGTTGCGGATGTTTTCATCGCATCAGCCCCACGGTTTGCCCATCAGCCCGTTCGGGCGGATGCTCAGGAAGACCATCAGCAACGCGAAGATGACGAGATAGGTGACGTCGCCATATTCGCGCAGCACGGTGAGACCAACCGATTCCATCATGCCGAGGATGAAGCCGCCGGCAATGGCGCCGGCAACCACGCCAGCGCCGCCGATCATCACCATCAGAAAGGCCTTGATCGAGATCGGTCCGCCGATGCCGGAATTGACGCCGGTGATACTGACGAGTAAGCCGCCGACGACCCCGGCGAGCATCGCCCCGAGTGCGAAGCCGATCATCGAATAGCGCTCGACCTTGACGCCCATCAACTGTGCGGCAATGCGGTCTTGCGCCAGTGCCCGCATGGCGCGCCCCGGTTTGCTGTATTGCATGTAGAGCATGAAGGCGGCGATCATCAGTATCGCGACCACGCCGACGACGATACGATCGTAAGGCAAGATCACACTGTCGGAGATGAAAACGCCGCTGACGATCTTCGGCACGCCACGCTGTTTCTCGCCGAACAGAAGCAGGATGATGGCATCGAGGAAGAATGCGGTGGCAGCGGCGAGCAGCATCGTGCTTTCCTCGCGCTTGCTGCGTCTGATCACCGGCCGGAAAAGGAATTTCTCCATCAGCGCGCCGACGACCGCCAGCGTCACCCCCGAACAGATCAGCGCGACCACGAAGGGCAGCTTGAGCTGGCCGTAAACCGAGTATGTCACGAAGCCGCCCAGCACGTACATCTGTCCGTGCGCGAAGTTGAGAACGTTCATAAGCGCGAAGATCAGCGTCAAACCGAGCGCGATCAGCGCATATTGGGCACCCAGATAGAGACCGTTGGCAATGACTTGTTCCATGGCTGCAAATCCGGTCGACGGGGAGGTCCGGGACCGGCCCCGAACCTCGATTGACTTTTAATCAGGTCATGTCAGTCCACTTCGCCGACGAACAACGTTTTGAAGGCTCCGTTTTCGAACTCGGTCACCACCATCGGTACCGAAACCTGTCGTTTCTGGCCGAATGAGGTCATGCCGACATATTTCAGCGTGCCACCCTTGGCGTAGGGGTTAGGCGCGGAGAAGCTGTCCATGGTCTTCTTGAACTCTTCGACATTGTCGATTGCCTTGGGGTTCGCCTTCAGCGTCTCGATGATGTATTCGAGTGCATAGACCTTGGTGTTGGACTCGTCGTTGTATTCGCCGAACTTCTTGGTGTAGCGATCGATGAACTCCTCCATCAATGGCGTACGGATCTCCGGGGTCGAAGCGCCGCCGACGGAGATGAAGCCGTTGGCGAGTTCGCCCGCGCCTTCCTGCAGCACGGTCGCATCCTGTGCTGTTTCGGCCGAGATCAGGCCCCCATAGCCGAGTTCGCGCGCCGCGCGGATGAGCAGGGGTGCGTTGGCGGGGGCCACACCGGACAGGACGAGCAGATCCGGCTTCAACTGGACGATCGGCGTCAGCACCGGTGTGAAGTCGCGTGTGTCGTTCTGGTAGGTGTCGGTCTCGGCGACCACTTCCAGCCCGAGTTCCTTAGCGGCAGCGACGCCGCTGTCACGCTGGCTGATTGGGTCGGATTCGTTGGCGGCGATGAAAGCCACCTTCTTCACGCCCTTGTTTTCCTTCAGATATTTGTAGATCGCCGGGCCGGATTGATAGTTGGCGACCATGCCGAGGACCGCGTTCGAGGCCGGTGCGACATAAAGCGATTTCGGGAAGGCGTAGGGGAAATAGATAATCCCCTTGGATTCCGCCACGGGACGAACGGCCGCCGCGCCGTCATCGACATTCGGTCCGACGACATAATGGATGCCTTCTTGGGCCATCTTCTCCATGCCGGCGATGGCCCGCTTAGGATCCTTCTGGTCGTCAAAGGTCACGATGGTGATGTTGTACGTGTCCTCGCCGATCTTCACGCCGCCGGCCTCGTTGAGCCAATCGGCGCGTGTCTGCATCGAGCGAACATTGGATGTGCCCCAGGCCGCGGCGGGACCGCTGGTCACGCCGACAAAGCCAATCTTGAGTTCCTTGTTCTCCGCTTGTGCGGGAAAGGTGCTTGCGACTGTAATTGCCAGGATCGAAACGGCGCCGAGCGCCAACGATTTCAATGTCGAGCGTCTGTTGATCATCTCACTCCCCATTTTTGGCATTCCCGGGGCGAATTGGAACAGCCGGAATACTGTAAGGAAATCCTAAAATACACTATTGTCAACATATGATATACGTATTGTATACGATCGCCTGATGCTGAAGCGTCCGGCCACCCTTGGGGGGCCTTGGCTGGGGCGACCGTCGTTCGTTTTTAGGACAAGACAGAAGTCTTAAAACGCCGGCCGCGGGTAGAACGCGTCGGGCCGCCCGGTGGCATGCATCTGGCATCCTCAAGCCGCGGAGGCCGCCATCGCGTAGGGGCGGATGACTGGCTGTCCCAACAGGCCGCACCCCGGACTGCCCAGGGCTGCTTCCAGTCTCATCGCCTCAACGGTGTCAATCGAGCCAACGCAAAACGTAAGACTCGCTACGGAAAATGAGTTTCCTCTCATCGCTCCGCACCGAGACCGAAATCTCTGTGCCGTTGCCATCGGAGAACTCGTCACGTGCGACATCTACCAAAGCGGCCCGTACTGCGCATTTGTTAGCCCCTAGGTGCCGGAGATCATGTCCGGAGTGCGGAGCCCCGCCAGCGGCAGATGACCGCTGCTAACCATTGCCGCGCCGGCCTCCACTGCCGCTATCGTGAGGGCGATCCGAAGTCCTGACTGAGCCTCTGTTCGTGAATGGCAGACCGACGTGTTGTTGGATCTCATGGTTTGGATGCCGCGTAGGAATCTCTCCGGCCGCGCCTCATGGCCGTTTTGCGGATACTCGCAACTGTTTTTTCGAATAGATGGTTCGATATCGACGATCGTCATCGAGCATCGCTGAACCGGCATTTATGGCCTCTGCACGGAGCGCGGGCACCACTGCGAAACTGACCGTTCGATCGAGCTGCCAAGGCCCGCCTAGATATCTCCAGAGGTCCAGGCCTTCCAGCATCACTGATCGCGGTTTGAAATCGTGTGTAAGTTGTTTGTGCAAGGTGTCTGCGGCTGTCCTCGAAACTCTGTTTTGGACGGTGATATGCGGCTGCCACCCCTGCATGTCCTGGCCACCCAACCATGGCATGAAAGCGGTTCTTAACTCTGCATAGAGCTGCTCAAGTGCAAGACTTCTTATCGTGAACGCGACACCCGCGCCGAGATGGCGAACACTGGTTACCTCCGCGCGAATCTGGCCACGCTTGGTGGCAGCAGACTGCAATTCTCCGACGATCCGCTCGAGGTGTTCACCCGGTAGCCGCTGAAACATCGTCAGGTGAGCTCGAAGGAAGTTTCGATCCGACGGAAAATGCGCCTTTCGAAGGCGATCGAACGGTTCAAGGTCTGTCTCCGCGATCCGGGCGGTGAGGATGAGCGGTTTGCGGGTCTTCAAGCCAAAGTCCTGTCGATGCTGGGTGGGGGCAATGTGCCTTACGACGGCAGATGTGCAAGCGCAGGCTGCGTGTTCTTCACGAGACGCCGGCTAAGATCCGGTTCGCCGTCGTCCCACCAGATAGGGCCATCTTCACCAAGCGCCACCTTGGCATCGCCCACCCTCCGGCGCGTGCGCGACGCGTCGGTCGCTTTCATAGCAAGGTTCGCTGCGCTGGCTCGATAACAGCGGGCGGCTCGAGTTCACCCCGCCTTGCCAACTCGGTCTGGGCGCTGAAACGGATATCGCTATCTCTATCGTGAAGAAATTCCGTGAGTGTCGCGGTGCTAAGACGATCCCAACCCTTCCCGCGATCTGGCCCGGACGGCACGCGCGGCAGGAGCCCCGGCTCGGCGCTCCACGCCAGCAACTGATCGAGCGATGTCGCGTTCAACAGGTCGCGCAGATGATGAGCCGTGACATAGGCATCCGGCATGCCTCGATGGGCCGGCAGTCCTATCTCGTGAACGAGACCTTCCGGCATACGCTGGTAGCGGAGCATCTGATTGGAAAACCGCGGGAGCTCGGGCCAAACCCGTAGGGCGCACTTCCAGGTACAAATCCAGGGTGAGCCGCCGGTCAGGCGAGTGGTGCAGTACCGCTGCTCGAAGGCCGCACGATGTGCAGCAAGAGCGTCGATCCTGCCGGACGGACGCAACACTCCTGGCGCGACATCTTTCCAGTAGGGCGCGCCGGCGACTTGTTCGTCGAGAATGTGATGGATGGCCATCGTGTCGGGCGAAATCGGCCGTCCTGGATTGACCATCAGCGCGCCACGTTCATCGTTGACGGCCCAACGTCCATGGTCTTCAAGGACCACATCCTGCCAGCCGATCTCGCAAACGTCGTTCGGTCCATTGCCGGCCGTTTCCAGATCGATGACGCGAACGCGGGATGTCGACACTGCTTGCTGTTCTCTCGTCCTAGTGCGGTCGCCCTGTTTCTAGTGCGAGCCGGTTTCTCTCCGCCTGCTCATCGTGGGTTTTGTTTCGACCCTTGAGGCCGATTCCGGTGATCGAGACAGTGGGATCTAATTATCTAGTGCAGCAAGGTATCGCCCGCCACTTCGAATGACGAGCGTTGAGCAAAGTCGAATTGCCGTCCACCACGAGCCACAGCGCGTTATCCAAGGACTGAACCGTCAGGGGTTTGCGTTTCTCCTGATTGCCTTGCGCCGCGGCCAACATATGGCGGTTGGCATTGACGATGCCTCGTTCGCGCGCACGCGCGTTGACCAACTGTTCGAGCGGAATAAGGAGGTGTGGTTCGCCAAGATCGAAGTAAAGCGAAGGATCATCCGGAAGCCGCGCGAGCGTGGCGGCGATATCGTGATTCAACTCGATCTCCACAACAGCGCCGTCGGGTCGGAGAGTGGGATACTTGAGCAACATTTCTTCAGTTTTCATTGCGTACCTCTGGCAGGCTCGTGATGCTTGGCGCTACAGCGAAGGGTACTCGCTTGCGATGGGTTTGAACGGATTGAACCGCGGGATGCCAATTGGCATAGGCGCCGCGCTACATTTGTTGCTCCGCGCCTATGTACGCACGCGCTGTCGGGCGCTGCGGTAGATCAGATCCGACGATTGCGGTGGTTGGTTAGAGGCTGAACTCAACGCCGCACCCATGCTTTTTGCCTGCTGCTCGGTCAATCTAAACTGCAGTGACGACACATCCGTTCGCCCCGGGTCAACACTGAATTCGATCCTCAAGACGATGTCACGACTCCCGTCTGCGGTGACGGCTTCGGCCTTCCAATCGATGACGGTTGATGCTCGAAGATTTCCCCGTGCGTCTTTGCTCCAATCATTCATGTGCAAGCTGACCCCCCTTTAGCGCGAAAGTTGGCAGACCCCCGGAGCGCGCAGCTTTCGTTCCCGTCCCCGACCGCGCTACGTAAATTGGTTCATACCAATTCAGGGTAATGGTTAATTGTTTGCTTGGCATTAAAATTTGCAAACCGAATGACAATGAGTGCTTCGGCACTTCAGCTGCTTTCTGGTTCCGGTGCTCATCCGTCGGCACAACGGTGACCAAGCCGTTCCGGCATTACTTCATCCGTGCGGCATCCGAGGCGTTCTTGTTGCGCCGCACACTCGGCTTGACATTTTGTGCGACGCACATAAGCTCCCGCTTATGGATTAGGCCGCCACCAAGGAGACACCCCGTTCAACTTCGCCGATGCGAACAAGACGAGCAAAGAAGTCATTGAGGTAGCAGTGAAGAGCTACTCCGCTTGGACAAAAGGTCTCCAGGCAATCGCGACTGAAGCTGCCGAGTATTCCAAGACGTCGTTTGAAGGGGGCGTTGCGCACGTTCAAAAGCTATCGGGCGTCAGAAGCGTTGAGGCAGCATTCTAACTTCAGACCAATTACGTCAAGGCAAGCTATGAGAACTTCTTCGCCGAGGCCACGAAGATTGGCGAAATGTATGCCGACCTCACGAAGGATGCCTACAAGCCTTACGAAGCGCCGGTCGCCAGGGCGGCGGCTGCAAAGGCCGTCACAGCTGCAGCCGGATCGCTAGGTTGAGAGCAAGTTTCGCAAAGGAGCGGTTGTAGCAATTGCGGCCGCACCTATTATTTTCGCACGTCAAAATCCCGATCGAGAAATCGTCGTTCTGCACCACACCAGGGAGAGGTCCACGGCCGACGCTCATCACCGCGGGATCGTGAATATAAGCTTTCGGACGGCGTAGTTGTCTGCTGAAGCCCGATTCCGAGGGTGTTATGAGCGGCCTGCATGACATCAATATCGTGGATGTAACTGACGGCGGCCAGTTCCATCATCATTTCGCCGACGACCATGTCAACGCGTCGAGGCTTAACGGTTGCGTCCTGCGCGACATGGGCCTCTATCTGACCACCGTTGGGGTTGTCGGCGCGCGCAAGAGACGCCTTGATCGATCGCTCTGACGCTGGCCGCCTTGAACGCCCTCAGACTTCTGCCATAGTTGCCGCGTCTGTGAAGTCGAACGCTCAGATGGAGGGCCCTGGATTTTACCCGTTTCGGATCTGGGGCCGTTCTTGTTTCTCATAGTCGTTGGCGGGTCGCCTTTGTGGCTTCGCGGCAGATTTCTAGGACATCCTCTTTTCCCATACTCCGGACTGTCCCGCAGACCGAGCACTGAAACCGTTCTCTTGTCTCCATCTCGGAGAATGCGAGGCGCTCTCTCGCGCCGCATTTCTGGCACTGAATTTCAAAGCTGTCGGAGCAATCCATCACTGCCTCCCGTTGCTTTCGAAATACTCCTACAACCTGGTCCACCCAAAGGTGATTTCAAGATGACCTATCGTCCACCGCTGGAATGGCTCCAGCCTGTGAAGATGTCGCGTATCATCGCGCATCGGAGTGCCGGCGCTTATCAAGCCTCTGAACACGACTAGGAGCACTATCACTTCGAACCTTTCCGGCGTTGCGCTGTGGCCGTCAGGATATGGTCATGCCAGGGATGGGCGCCACGCAGATCGCGGGCGAAGGCGATGACGCACCGGTTGACGTCCCGGATCCCAGCGTCGTCGAGCCCGAACTTTCGGCCCCCAGCCGCCATTGGCGCCCAGGTCGGCGTGTCACAAAGCCCCGACTCGCGACCTGAGCCAAGTCGAAATACGAAACCGCGTAGCGCCGCAGCATCTCGCGCCCCTCTGGGCTGTCGAGCAGGACGAGGGAGGCGAACAGCGGCATTTCGGCGCCGGTGCGGTCTCCCTCAAGATCTCCTTTGTGTGGCTTCGGGGGGAACTCCCGTCTGTCGCATGAGTTTCACTAGGATCGAGTGGCGGCAAAAGGAGAGAAAGCCCGATGACAAATATTAAAGCCAGGGGATTTGAGAGCCCATCGCATTTGCGGGAGCACCTGGACGAGCTTGAGCAGGAAAGTCCCGCCGAAGATTCCTCGGTGGCAGAAGCCGTTCTTTCCCCTGCGGAAGAGATCGCGGAGTTGCGCGGCGTGGTCGCAGAGCTCCACGCTCGGTTGGTAGCAATCCGTGAACAGACGGATGGGATAGATACGCCTCGATCGCGCGGCGTCCTTCACCCCTGGCTGAGGATTGTCGTCACGGCTGCGACCACCTTCGTTCTCGCGCGTCTGGTACAGGAGTTTCGTCTCGGCGCGCCGGGGGCCGCGGCGGTACCGTTGCTTACCGCGCAACTAGACCGCAGGTTATGGTGAGTCACTTACGCGTTTCCGGTCCGATTGGTCTCATTGACTCTGCTCTGTCCGCGTTTGAAATAAGACTGATAGTTGAAGAGGGAACAACTCGTGGCAGACGAGAACAATATCGAGACCGTCGAGACGACGACCCCGGCAGAAATTGCGCCGGCGAAGAAACGCCGGGGGCCAAGGGCGAAGAACGTCGCTACGGAAGCAACCGCCGAGACCGCTCCGACGGCAGATGGTGCCAAGGCGGGAAGGGGACGCCGGAAGAATGCCTCGAGGTCGGCCGACGACGTGGCCTTGGTCGAGACCGTCGGCAAGACCCGGGCAAAGAAAGCTGCCAAGGGCGCCGGTAAAACCTCAGCTCAGAAGCAAGCCACCCCAGTGGTAGCTCCGGTTCTTGATGACATTACGGACCTGCTTCAGCTCGAAGAAGAGAATGCGCGCTTGCGCAAGACGCTGGCCGAGAAACTGCGGGCCGAAAACGCGGATCTACGCAAGCGCCTTGGTCTTGCCTGATCCCCGGTGCTGGCCGATTGGAGTTCGCGATCCGACCGGCCATGCCGGCGCGTCCATCAGACTGGTAGCGCTCAATCCACCGCGCCACAATCTTAGCAGACACGCCGTAGACCTGCGCCGCCCGGGCTTTGGAAAGACGACCTTCGATAACCGATCGGGCCATCTCCTCTCGACGCAATGGCGAGTGCCGAAGCCTGGAAACTCCAGCCTCCTCGGTTCCGGTTCGAATGGACAACCTCCTGAAAGCTCACAACTAGCTAGCGATAATTCATCGTCCCTTCCCTCTTCGGGGAGCCGCAGCCCTAAGTCCCTTTGGCTTTTTTTGGCCGCTCGGCCAGGGCCTCACGCGTCAGCGTTTACAATGGCTGAGAACCTTCGGCGGCATGAACGGTAGAGGCGCAACTGCGACGGACATTTCTCGTTCCCAACGGCTGGCGATCCGTGTTCTCCAATCCCCGCAGATGTTCCCAGTGGGTGAAGGGTCGGGTGTGTCGTTTTCGCCCAGTCTTTCGGCTCGAAGCGCGTTAACTTTGTTCACAATCTTTAATTTAGCAAATTGAAATCTTCTCTTTGCTAATCCATCAAATGTGTTATGAATTTATTAAGGATATGGGGTGCCGAGGCCGATTAGGGAAAAGCGGCCGAGGGAACCAACATAAATTTCAGGATGTTAGTTTTGGGAGCGGCTGATTTCTCCGTTGCCCGATAGGAGTAGATGTGTGCGGAGTAGTTTCGCGTAAAGAGGGTGCCTTGGTTCCGAGGTCTTGGAAACCGATTCAGGGTGGCTGGTTTCCCGCACTCTCCGTGGATGAGATTTATAGCGCCACGTATTTTCCGAATCTCCTACCAAGCGGGCGATCGCGACGCCATCGTCCCGGGTTCGCCCGCTTCCGTCTCGGTCGCTCTAGACATCAATATGACATCGGTTCTTTGGCGCACGTTGCGCCTTGCATGAATGATTTTCGATCAAAGATGGGGTGGGATCACCGGCGGCACATAAGGGTGCCCGTCGGCGACACCCCGTAACATCACCGTACCTCGATACGGGGTACGCTTGGCGAGAGGGGAAGGGCCATGGCTACGCAGACAACCGGCGGTGGGAGCACTACATCTTTCGGCAATACACCGCAGGCTCAGAGCGACACCTATGGGTGGACCGAGGAGCAACTGCAGTCATCCGGCCTCTACAATTCTTCTACCAACACCATCACCCTGGACGTGATGGCAAACGATCTCGGTGGAAAAGCGAAAACGCTCTGGTCGATCGAGGACGGCGGGTCCGATGTCATGTCGGAGTTGCTGAAGAGTAACGTGACAACGGCATGGGAGAAAACCGCAGAAGGAAATTGGATACGAATCTACAATGGAAAAATCGAATACAGGATCGATGACGGTTCGAATTCCCCCAACAGAGCCCTAAGCATCGATTCACTGACCGCCAGCGACCACATTCAAGACTCGTTCTACTATTCGATCCGGTTGGCCAACGGAACACTCAGCTATGCGAAAGTGACGTTGGAGATCATCGGCCAAAACGATGCTGCGGCGATAGACGGCAAATCCACGGGGACCGTAACCGAAGCAGGTGGCTCAAACAACGGCGATCCAGGCCTGCCGTCCGCCTCAGGCACGGTGACGGTGTACGATTCCGATCTCGGAGAGAAGCATTTCCAAGCTCCATCGGAAAGTGCGCTTAATGGCTCGTATGGTAGCTTCAACTTCGATGCGACGACCGGTGAGTGGACTTACGCGCTAGATAACGCGCGCACGGCGACACAGGCGTTGCAGGCCGGCCAGGTGATGACCGAGACACTCACGGTCTGGTCAGCCGACGGCACGGCGAGTAAAGACATCGTCGTTACCGTCACCGGTGGTAACGACGATCCGACGACGTCGGCCGTGACGCTGGCAGCGATCGCCGAGGACAGCGGCGGACGTCTGATCACCCAGGCCGAGCTTTTGGCCAATGCCAGCGATATCGATAGCGCCACGCTGACGGCG
>Ga0209564_1001469_pt1 | contig 23854 bp, 25 predicted proteins | sample AraplaCol_mMF_r2_FD_184272 | JGI IMG/M metagenome (GOLD analysis project Ga0209564, IMG submission 184272) | Arabidopsis root microbial communities from North Carolina, USA - plate scrape MF_Col_mMF_r2 (SPAdes) (version 3) | ecosystem: Host-associated > Plants > Roots > Endosphere | place: USA...
GACAGTTCGGTCCCTATCTGCCGTGGGTGTAGGAATATTGACAGGATCTGTCCCTAGTACGAGAGGACCGGGATGGACATATCTCTGGTGGACCTGTTGTCCTGCCAAGGGCATAGCAGGGTAGCTATATATGGACGGGATAACCGCTGAAGGCATCTAAGCGGGAAACCCACCTGAAAACGAGTGTTCCCTATCAGAGCCGTGGAAGACGACCACGTTGATAGGCCGGGTGTGGAAGTGCGGCAACGCATGAAGCTTACCGGTACTAATAGCTCGATCGGCTTGATCGTTCTCATTGACTATGCTCATCCCCCGGCAACCGCAAAGCGGTTGTCCGGATCGATGATGCTTGAAGACGTGTTCAAATAAAAAGGATGTGAAAACATCCACCAGCTTCTCATTACAAAAGTTGCGCTTTGCCGACCTGGTGGTTATGGCGGGGTGGCTGCACCCGTTCCCTTTCCGAACACGGCCGTGAAACGCCCCTGCGCCCATGGTACTTCGTCTTAAGACGCGGGAGAGTAGGTCGCTGCCAGGTCTGCAAAACGCAACTTTGATAATCAATCTTCTCATTCACGCCAACGGCCCAAAGCCGAGCAAAAGGGCCGCCCACAAAGCGGCCTTTCGTGTTATAATGGTGCCAGGAAAACACGAGACAAATTGCAAGCAATTTGCTCGGGCAGTAAGCGTAAAACGCCAAAGGCGCTTTACGCAGCCGCGACAAATCCCAACAGGATTTGCGCTGGACGCGGGGTGGAGCAGCCCGGTAGCTCGTCAGGCTCATAACCTGAAGGCCGCAGGTTCAAATCCTGCCCCCGCAACCAGATCTTTCCTTCCAAAATCAATACGCTCCTCCTGGAGCAGCCCGCTCGGCGGCCAATCGATTCACTGGATCGATTGCTTATCCGCCTCGCCTCGTCAGGCTCATATCCTGAAGCTGAAAGGTCGGTTGGGCGCAGCCCGATAAACAGTCCAGTGGACTGTCTTAAGACCCGAACGGCGCAAAGCATGCAAACGAAACCAGATAGACAAAAGCCCGCCTCGTGCGGGCTTTTGTCTATCTCGGTAACAGGTCGAGGATTTAACGCCTAATCAGGCGCACGAAAGTCGAGAATCTCAGTAACCGGTGTTCTGCCCCCACATTGTCCGCCGTCGCCTGATCTGTGATCGAACATTCCATGGATGAGAGACAAGGAGTTTCTCCATGGAGTCTACATTGGAGGTCCTCACAACGCGTCGGAGTAGGCGTGACGCGCACCGCCATTGGCCTGACGAGGTAAAGGCACGTATCGTTTCGGAGAGCCTGAGACCAGGCGTAACAGTGAATGAAGTGGCTGAACGCTACGGGCTGAAGGCTAACCACCTGTCATCGTGGCGGACGTTGGCTCGGCAGGGCAAGTTGGTGCTACCAGAGCCGGAACACGCGGTCGAGTTTGCGGCTATGGTTGTCGACACTCCAGCGCCGGAGCCGCAGACTGTCAAGGTCGCTTCCCGTGCCGAGATTGTCGTAGGCCCTGTCACGATCCGTCTTGAGGAAGGCGCGTCTGCATCCCGGATCGCAGCTATCGCTCGTGCTTTGGCTGCGGCGACATGATCTTCCCGTCGAACCGCGTACGGATCATGGTGGCGACCAAACCTGTCGACTTCCGCAAGGGGCATGACGGATTGGCGGCCTTGGTGAAGAACGAACTGCACAAGGACCCGTTCACCGGAACGGTTTTCGTGTTCCGGTCTCGCAAGGCGGACCGGTTGAAGCTGATCTACTGGGATGGCTCCGGAATCGTCATGGCCTACAAACGGCTGGAAGAGCACACATTCACTTGGCCCGGCATCAAAGATGGATTGATGACGTTGAGCCACGCCCAGTTCGAAGCCCTGTTTGCGGGACTTGATTGGCGGCGGGTTCATGCCGTCCAGACGAGGACGCCAGAGGCCATCGAATAGCTGCGGCACGATGACTCAGCACCGCAAATTCAAGAGGCAAATCAGCTCAGGATTTGGTAGTTTCCGGCCATGCTTGATGCCGCCGACCTTCCCGATGATGTTGCTGCCCTGAAGGCGATGCTGATTGCGGCACAGGCACGCGAGGCGGCCAAGGACGTCGCGATAGCCAGCAAAGATGAGCATATCGCCCGTAAGGATGAGCGGATCGAGCGGCTTGAGAAGCTGGTCGCAGCGTTCAAGCAGGCAGCCTTCGGGCGCAAGTCCGAGAAGACCGATCCTGACCAATTCGACCTGGCGCTAGAAGACCTGGAGACGGCTATGGCCGTGATCCATGCCGAGGATGAGACGGACGCTCCTGCAGCAAATAGGATTGCCAAGCCACGTGCGATCAATCGCGGCTCGCTTCCGAAGCATCTCCCGCGTATCGAGGAAGTTATTGAGCCAGAGAGCCTGATCTGCGGCTGTGGCGGTTGCCTCCATTGCATTGGCGAAGATGTCTCCGAGCGACTGGACGTGATCCCGGCACAGTTCCGCGTGATCGTCACTCGTCGCCCCAAATATGCGTGCCGTAACTGCACTGACGGTGTCGTTCAAGCTCCGGCTCCAGCCCGACTGATCCAGGCAGGGCTGCCGACGGAAGCGACCATCGCCCATGTGCTGGTCTCCAAGTATGCCGATCACCTTCCGCTTTACCGTCAGGCACAGATCATGAGCCGCCAAGGGATCGATCTCGACCGCTCCACGCTGGCCGATTGGGTCGGACGGGCAGCGTTCGAATTGCGTCCCGTGTTTGACGCACTGGTCGCGGACCTGAAGCGCTCGACCAAGCTGTTCATGGACGAGACCCGCGCTCCGGTTCTCGATCCCGGCTCGCGCAAAACCAAGACCGGATACTTTTGGGCACTGGCGCGTGATGATCGCCGAAGGGGCGGTGGCGCTCCGCCGGGTGTCGCCTTCACCTATGCTCCTGGTCGGGGAGGCATTCATGCCGAACGGATACTGCAGGGTTTCTCCGGCATCTTGCAGGTGGATGGATATGCCGGATACAACAGGCTGATCGCACCAGAGCGTGTCGGCCCAGACATTCAGCTTGCCTATTGCTGGGCGCATACCCGGCGCAAGCTGGTGGAGATCACCCGCAACGGCTCAGCACCGATTGCCGAGGATGGCCTCCGGCGGATCGCCCAACTGTATCGCATCGAAGCTGAACTGCGCGGTCTTGATCCGGAGGCCCGCCTCGCCGTACGGAAGGAACGATCAGCGCCACTCGTCGCCGACATGCATGACTGGCTTGTCCATCACAGGGCACGCGTCGCCACGAAGTCCCCGCTCGGCGAGGCATTAGCTTACATCGCCAAATACTGGAATGGCCTGAAGCTCTTCCTGACCGATGGCCGTATCGAGATAGACAACAACAGCGTCGAGCGAACCATTCGGCCGATTGCTCTCAATCGCAAGAACGCGCTCTTCGCCGGACACGATGCAGGGGCCGAGAACTGGGCAATCATCGCCTCGCTGATTGAGACCTGCAAGCTCAATACCGTCGATCCGCTGGCTTGGATGACCGCCACGCTCGCCGCCATCGTCAACGGCCACAAGCAGAGCCGGATAGAAGAGCTGCTGCCTTGGAACTACTCTGGACGGACGGTCGATAAGTCACGTGTGCTTTGCTGTCATTCACTCTAAATCAGCGCTGTGGCTGTTCTGCTCTATCGAAGTACGGAACCGGAATGGGCTGCCCGGAACACTCCTCCGAACGCAAAGCCGAGGATAAAGCCGGTGAGCGGCCAAGCCCACCCAACCCCCGGCCCGCTAAAATAGCTGTCGATCAGGTCGGCTGCGGTCAAGAGGGCTGTTGAGCCAGCAGCCCCAGCGAGTCCATACGTGACGACGTGGCGATGACGGGGTCCCCAAGTGTGGTATAGCGCTGTTGATATCGCGCTCGCCGCGAACACGACAACCAGAAGAATATAGGACACTATGTTGTCAGTGAACGGCTCAAACCCGCGACCCGCCACCGCTCTCTTGACGTTGAAAAATACCAGCAACGGAAATGGTGAAACCATCACGAGGGACAATATCATCCCAACTGAATTGAGAGGGGGCAACGCTAGTTTCCCTTGATGGTATATAAGGCAGCTCGAAACCATCGACTTACAACAAATTCGGATTTGGTCGTCAACGAGAATACGCTCGGGCCAACAAGGCAAACTCACTCGGCGTACCCCCCGCCAGCCTGCTCAAAAGATGAAGTCAAGGTGTGGAGCTGACACCGCTTACGAATCTCATTCTTTTAGCCTCGGACGTAATCTCGCCGGCCGTCATCCTCTCCTTGAAATCTGCATGTAGCTCGGCGATGAAGCGGGGTTCCATGAACGTCAATTATCCATCGGTGCAAGGATGCCGGCGATTAGACCGCGCACCTGCAGGGTTGCCGGCTGATGGCCAGAGGCTGGCTGGATCGACGCGGCTGCATTCCCCTCTATTTTTGCTCCCTCATGCACACAAATCTCATAGCGAGAAGGCCGTGCGTTCGGCCTGATATATTCGCGGTGTCCTTGGTGCCGTCAAAATGCGCTGAGGGTCAATACGGCCGAGAACAGTAGGAGGGTTGCGGATCCGCATCGCCGGGCCAGTAACGGCATTTGCTTTTCATTTCCCAGGACAATTCTGCCTGTCGAGAGCCAGATCGAAGATACGAATAGGACGACGAAGGCGAGGGTTGCGGTGGCGGCTGTCGCAGACACATCCCCTGCAGAGGGCATCATCGTAAGCCCGATGATAAGCGCCTTGGGATTCAACAGCGTCGTGATTGCCAGCTGCCGCACTGTCACAATCTCGGTGGGACTGGATCCGGCACCCCAGAGCCGCAGGGCGAGGTAGAATACCCAGGTTGCGGAGGCAAGCTTGACACCTTGTGCGGCCAGAGGGTGGCGGTGGAGAAAAGGACCGGCCAGGCCAGATGCCGGAACGACAATAATAAGATAGGCGGCTACGACAGTGCCAAGCAGCATGATCGCGCGCCCAGCAGTCAGACCCTGAGAGGCCATCGCCAATATCGCATTGGTCGGCCCAGGCAAAATGAGAAGCGCAAAAACGCTGGCTGCAAAAGGTAAGAGATGCACTGCTTCGGTCCCTCGGTTGCGTCACGCTTTTTGCATGGTCAGCCACCTCAATCTTTGACAAAGATCACTTTGCAGCCGGAACATTTCTCGTGGCCCGACCGTTGGGATGAGCTAACTCTGAGGTGCCGCGATGCCTCGCATGATCAGTTTCATACTCACTCGATTGGCCACGGGCTTTGCAATTGGATGCGCCACGGCATTCCTGGTTTGGCAGAACGGTTTTTTCTCTCCCGGCGCCATGGCAGGCAATCTTGATAATTACCTTGCCCAAGGGCTGTTCATTTATCTCTTCGCGAGCACGATAAGCATGGGCTACTTGGCCACAGCTCTCCTGTTGGAAGAAGAATAGCTGCCTTAATCCCCATCAAAAGGCCCGGCCGACATTCTGGCTCAGGCAACCATCCGCGCCAAGGCGCAGCGCGACCAGAGCGAATGCAGGGCCTCGACCAGATGGGCGATATCGGCATCGGAATGCAGCGGCGTCGGCGTGATGCGCAGGCGCTCGGTCTTCTTCGGCACGGTGGGATAATTGATCGGCTGGACGTAGACGCCGCAATTGTCGAGCAGCAGGTCGGAGATCCACTTGCACTTGGCCGCATCGCCGACCAGCACCGGCACGATATGGCTCGGATTGGGCATATGCGGGATGCCGTTCTGGTCGAGCAGCATCCGGAGCTTGCGCACGCGGTCCTGGTGGCGGGCGCGCTCGAACTGGCTGACCTTCAGGTGCTGGATCGAGGCAACGGCGCCGGCTGCCAGCGCCGGCGGCAGCGCGGTGGTGAAGATGAAGCCGGAGGCGAAAGAGCGAATGAAATCGCACAGGGCCGCGGAAGCCGCGATATAGCCGCCCATCACCCCGAAGGCCTTGCCGAGCGTGCCTTCGATGACGGTCAGACGGTCCATCAGCCCCTCGCGTTCGGCAATGCCGCCGCCACGCGGGCCATACATGCCGACGCCATGCACTTCATCGAGATAGGTCATCGCGCCATATTTGTCGGCGAGATCGCAGATCTCCTTGATCGGGGCAATATCGCCGTCCATCGAATAAACGCTCTCGAAGGCGATCAGCTTCGGCGCCTTCGGATCGGCGGCTGCAAGCTTGGCTTCGAGATCGGCGACGTCATTGTGCTTCCAGATCACCTTGTCGCATTTGGCGTAACGGATGCCTTCGATCATCGAGGCATGGTTCAGCGCGTCGGAGAAGATGATGAGGCCGGGAATTTTCGCGCCGAGCGTGCCGAGGGCTGCCCAGTTGGACACATAGCCCGATGTGAAGATCAGTGCTGATTCCTTGCCGTGCAGATCGGCAAGCTCACGCTCGAGCATGACATGATGGTGGTTGGTGCCAGAAATATTCCGGGTGCCTCCCGCACCCGCGCCACAGTGGTCGATGGCGTTCTTCATCGCCTCGATCACTTTCGGATGCTGGCCCATGCCGAGATAGTCGTTGGAGCACCAGACCGTGACTTCCTTTTCGCCATCGGCCGTATGGCGCGTCGCGCGCGGAAAATTGCCGCGGTGACGTTCGAGATCGGCAAAAACGCGGTAACGGCCCTCAGCACGAAGCCCGTCCAACTCGTTTTTGAAAAACGCTTCGAAATCCATATGCAAACTCCCCTGTGTGATCCGAGCAATATATTGTGAGGAGTTCGGCGTATTTGATCTCGATCAAGTTGGATGGAGGGAGCTTCGACGAATTGCCCCTAGCCGTCTGCTGATCGCGGACGGTCATTCCAATCGTTGCAGCCGACAGGCCGGTTGTTTGATCAGTATCAATTGTCGGAACGGCATCTGGCATTAAAGCTCGAAGGGTGCTGTCTCAACCCCTTTCGGTCCCGGTCAGCCGAGCGATCTGGAGCCGGTCACGATAGGCGCCGACGCCCAGGCTTTCGATCAGGGTGCGAACAGCCTTTTGCTTCAGCTCCGACTCCACGTTGCCATCGAGTGTGACCTGGCCGTTCTTGACGGTCACCTGGACCTTCTGAGGCGTTATCCCCAACTCCGACCTCAGACGCGTTCGAACCGCCAGCCTGATCGATTCATCTTCCTTTGGCAGCGGCGCCGTCTGGGCATCGATGATCAGGCCGAGGATGTCTCTGCGGCTGACAATCCCCACAAGACGCCCGTCCTCAACGATCGGCAGCCGCTTGATTCGATGCGCCTGGAGGCTTTCGGCGATATCCGATACCTCGCTGTCGGGGCATGCCACGATGACATCCTGAGACATGACATCGGCGACACACCAGCCATTGCTGGAAATATACCGCTCAAGGTCAATCTCGGATATGATTTCGGACGCGCGGGCGGCGCGGGGGGAGAATCGTATCTCTTTTCGCAGCAGCAGGTCGCCCTCCGTCAGCATTCCGCAGACGCGGCCCTCGTCATCAATGACAGGAAGGCCGCTGACATTGTTTTGCATCATGACAGCGACGGCGTGGCGTATGCCGACCGCTGGACCGGTCGACACCACGTTGGTGGTCATTATGTCCTTCGCCTGCATTGTCCTGCCTCGTTCATAGAAATTGTTGCTGGGATGACGATAATGCGAGCTCGTCGAGCCGCCATTGATCTTCGTCAAACAGCGCGATCCTCGCGAAGAAGCTCGCCGAGCCGCGCCTGTTCGTCCGCCATAGCGCGAGACGATATAGTTCAGCACCGCCTCGTCGCTGTCGACATCGGTGATGCGCTCACGCACCAGCAGGCGCAGATCCTTGGCCAGATCGCCGTTGGAATCGTCGATCGACTGGTTCTGGCAGACCATGCAGCGCAGTTCGGCCGACAGGGTGCAGGCCCGCGCCTCGAGCGGCCACGACGGCGAGCTCCCAAAACCGGCACGATGGAGAGGATGAGCGCCGTTGCAAGCGCCCGCACCAGCGCGTAATGGCCGATCTCGATGATCATGGCGTCGCCTTCGCTTCCTTCCCCGAACCTTGCTGGCCCTGGCCTTCTTTCCACAGCCCTTGGGCTTTCAGCCTGTCGGCCACGTCCTTCGGCATGTAGGTCTCGTCATGCTTGGCAAGCACGGTGTCGGCGACGAAGACGTTCGTTCCCGGCGTAAACATGCCTTCGGTGACGACACCCTGTCCCTCGCGGAAGAGATCGGGGAGGATGCCGGTATATCTAACCTTGACGGCATTGGTGCTGCCGTCGGTGACGGAAAATTCCACCGTCGAGCCGGTATCGCGCACGACGCTGCCCTCACCGACCAGGCCGCCAAGCCGGATGCGGGTTTCCGGCGCCACCGGCGTCTTTGCGAGATCCGCGGGCATGTAGAAATAGGCGACCGACTGGCTGAAGGCGAACATAACAAGCAGTACGGCGGCTGCGATGAAGCCCATGCCGCCTGCGATCACCGCGAGGCGCTTCTGCTTGCGCGTCATTGCGTCGATCCTTCCGTAGATATGCCGAGTTCCCTGGCAAGCGCCAGCAATTGCCTGCCCTGCTCACCGGACGGCGGAAAGGCCACAAGCCCGCGCCTCAAGGCGCCGGCGGCGCGATCCTTGTCGTTCAATACGGCGTAAGAGCGGACGAGCCGCATCCATCCCTCGAAGTTTTTCGGATCCTGGCTGAGCTTGGCATCGAGGCTTTCGACCATACCGCGGATCATTTGCTGACGGTCGCCGGCGCTCATATTCTCAGCCGCCGCCACATCTTCCTGCGTGGGGTTGCCGGGGGGCACCGGCGCGCCGGGGGCACTAGGATTGCCAGAGGCACTCGGATTGCCAGAGGCGGACGGATCGGCGCCGGTGCTTGGGGTCGTGCCGCCATTCATGGCTATATGCTCGTTGACAAGCGGCAGCCAGGGCGCATCGGCCGGCGATTGTTTCGCCAGCGTCTCGAAGGCCTGGCGCGCCTCGTCGGGTCGTCCCGCCTGCTCCATGCTGAGGGCGATGTAGAAGCGGGCACGCGGATTGTTCGGCTCCAGCGTCAGCGACTGCTCGAGCACCTGACGCGCCTCTTCCGTCACCACGCCATCGGAGAGCGCCATCAGCGTCTCGGCAAGGCCGTCGAGCCGGGCCGGGCTCGGGCCGAGAAGCCGGACGGCATTGCGGTAGGCAGCCTGCGCGTCATTCGCCCGCATCGTGCGGAAATAGATCGGCGCCAGCACGTCCCAGCCCTTGCCGTCATCGGGATTTTGCGCCAAATGGCGTTCCGCCTTGGCGATCAGCACGGCCACGTCATCGCCGGGATTTTCCAGCCGCGCTTCCAGCGGCTGCGAGGGCAGGTCCGGCCGGCCCGTCGTCAAATACAAACAGAGCCCGAGAACCGGCAGGAGCAAGAGGACAAAGGCCTCGGTGAAACGGTGATGCCGTGCCGCCTTTGGCGTCTCCCTCGGCTCATCGGCAGAAACGGCGATCAGCCGCCGGCCGATTTCCGCCCTGGCATAATCAGCCTCCTCCGGGGTAATCAGGCCGCCATTGAGATCCCGGTCGAGTTCGCGCAACTGGTCGCGATAGACCGCCGCCTCGCCCGCGCGGCTACTCTCCGCCGCCTTCGCTCCGCGCAGAAGGGGGTAAAGCAGGATGGCGGCGACGACTGCCGTGAGAACGGCAACGAGAATCCAGAACAGCATGTCGCCCAAATACTTGAAGCGCGCCTTCATTCCAACTGCCAAAGCCGGAATGACGAAGATTTGAGGCTATAAGCCGCAATTCAGAGCGGCGACCAGCTTCCGTCGTCGTTGCGGCAGGCCGCGCCCCGCACCACGGTGTCCTTGCCGTCGATAGTCAGCGTATGGGTATATTGCCGGCAGTTCTGCGAACCGACCTGATAGGGTGCTGCCGCGACAACCTTGCCATTGATGTCCTTGCCGGTCCAAAGCATCGGCTGGCCGACGGCGGCTCCCTCCAGCGCCCGATATTCCGCCTCGAGCGCCCGCTGCTTGTCGCTGTCGCTAAGCGTCACGCCGCTGCGGCCGACGAGGCCGCCCTGCAATGCAGTGATGAAAGCGGCCGATGCCGAGGGCTTGCTCGAAAAAATGCCGCGTGATGTGGCGCCCTTTGTCGTCACGCAGCCGGACAGCGCGATGGCAACGAAAAGGGTGGAAACGATCATGCCTTGCGAGCGAAAAATCATTGCGTCGAACCACGATCAGAGGTCAAATTCAGCCGATCGAAGTGCAGCGTCCCCGTGTCAGCATTAAGGCAAAGCATGCTATGCATTTGCCACTATCTTTGTGACATCAAGTAGTTGCTCATGCAACATCCTTTGTGACGCCGGGCAGGATAAGCTTCGCCTTCAGCCCGCCCCACTCGCCGCGGGAAAGCTCGAGCCGCCCCTGGTACTCGTTTGATATCTCGGTGACGATCGAAAGACCGAGCCCGGTTCCGGGCTTGCTTTCATCGAGCCTGCGGCCGCGCTTCAGCGCCTCGCGGATCTGGTCAGGCTCCAGGCCCGGCCCATCGTCCTCGACGGCGAGCTCCACCCAGTGGCGGCGTGCGCTCGCCTCCGTCCCCTTCACGTCCTCGCCGGCTTCGACGGCCGAAAGCCGCACCCTGCTTTTGGCAAAACGCGCAGCGTTTTCCAGGAGGTTGCCGACGGTTTCCTCCAGATCCTGCTGCTCCATGGCGACGGCAAGATGCGGCGGCGAAACCACGAGGTCGAATTCGGTATCGACGTTCAGCCGGCGCATGACGCGCACCAGCCGCTCCAGCGCGGGCTCGGCATCGGTGCGGGCAAGCACGGATTCGCGCTGTGCGGCGATGCGCGCCCGGTTGAGATAGGACTGTACCTGCCCCTGCATCGACTCCGCCTGGCTGCGCACCAGCTCGCCATGGGATTTTTCCAGCACCCGCGCCTCGTTCAGGAGCACGGCGATCGGCGTCTTCAGCGAATGGGCGAGATTGCCGACCTGCATGCGCGCCCGCTCGACGATGCGGCGGTTGCTGTCGATCAGGGCGTTGACCTCGTTGGCGAGCGGCAGGATCTCACGCGGGAAATCGCCCTTCAGCTGCTCGCTCTCGCCGGCACGAATGCGCTCAAGTGCTGCTCGCGCCTTGTCGAGCGGCTTCAGGCCGTAGAGAATCGCCAGCGCGTTGACGATCAGGCTGCCGACGCCGAAACCGGCGAGCGCCAGATAGAGGCTGTGGGAAAAGTTGCGGACATCGTCCTCGACGACATCGACATTGCCGGTGACGCGAAAGCGCGCCGCGCGCCCATCGGTATCGAGCACCACTTCGGTTTCGGCCACCTGCACACGGTTTCCGGAGGCATCCGTCACCTGGTAGTAGCGTTCGTAATTCTTGTCGAAGGGCGCCTCGACGACGGAAGGAACCGGAATGAGCGCCGAGCCGAGCGAAGGCGATACCAAAGGGGCGGTCGTATAGGTGCCGAGCGGCTCGACCACCCAGTACCAGCCGGTCTTCGGTTGGGCAAAGCGCAGGTCGCCGAGCTGCGGACTGCCGCTCAACGCCCCCTGATCGCCGATCGTCACCGAATTGATGACGTTATAGAGCTGCGCCCGCAGCAGATCCTGGAAGCCGCGTTCGGCGCTCTTGCGATAGAGCGTGGAAATCAGCAGGCCGATCACAACAAGCGCCACCGTCGACCAGACGGTGGTCAGCAGCAATACACGTGCTGTGAGCGACTTAATTCGCATGTTTCGGCGCTTGGATGCGGTAACCGAGACCGCGCACCGTTTCTATTAGGTCGACGCCCATTTTCTTGCGCAGGCGGCCGACGAAGACTTCGATCGTGTTGGAATCGCGGTCGAAATCCTGGTCATACATATGCTCGACCAGTTCCGTGCGCGAGACGACCTCGCCCATGTGATGCATAAGATAGGCAAGCAGGCGATACTCATGCGAGGTCAGCTTCAGCGTGGTGCCGTTGACCGTCGCCTTCGAGGACTTGGTGTCGAGACGCACCGGCCCGCATATGATCTCGGAGGAGGCATGTCCCGCCGCACGGCGGATCAGCGCCCGAATGCGCGCCAGCACCTCTTCGACGTGGAAGGGCTTGGTGACGTAATCGTCGGCGCCCGCATCGATGCCGGCGACCTTGTCGCTCCAGCGGTCGCGCGCCGTCAGGATCAGCACCGGCACGCCGCGGCCGGCGCCCCGCCATTTTTCGAGAACGGTGACGCCGTCCATCTCGGGCAAGCCGATATCCAGAATGATGGCGTCATAGGGTTCGGTATCGCCAAGGAAGTGGCCCTCCTCGCCGTCGAACGCCTGGTCAACGACATATCCGGCCTCCTTCAGCGTGTCCGCCAACTGCCGGTTCAGATTAACGTCGTCTTCGACTACCAGGATGCGCATCGGTTCGCCTTCGTCCGCTTCAAATCGATCATGTCCTGAATAAGCCGATTCCGCTTACATCGGAACCTTTACCGTCACCTTGCGTGGACGTTGTCCGTTGCCCTGTACAAGAACGGTGATGATGCAGGTATCGCCCACCGGTTGCACGGACAGAAGCTGGCCGCCCGTCTCCTCGACGACCTGGGCTGCGGCGGCGCTGCAATCGCCTGCTACGCGCACGACAAAAGTGCCCGTCGCGTCCGGTGAGGGCGCCGATACCACCAGTCCGGCGGCCAATGCTGCGACGCTCAGAGGAAAGGCCATGTCTTATGCTTTCAAGGTAATGCCAACTTGTTCCGAATATGTACTCACGCGACCTGAATGGCAAATGAATGCACGGTAATCCAGGGTGTTTAGAACTGTTCTCGACCGTTGGGGACGATCGATTTGCGCCATGGGAAACCGCCTCTGCGGCAAGCGTTGGCGGTCCTCCCCGCGGGAAAAAATACTCCTCAACACGGGCTCAGCGAGTTCGCCCCCCTTTTTACAAAGGCAAGCCGACGAGTTTCACCATGACCGCCGCAGCCGAATCGGCCGCGCCCGTGTCGATGCCCCGGCATACCGGCAGATGGCAGCAGACGCCCAGCCGCGCCGGTCGCCCTGAAATTGTACCGATGTTTCATGTCATCATTTCATCGTTTCCCGCGTTTATGGAAAAGCACGGGTGACCGCGTGCCGTAGCTTTCACCGCCCGATTGAAGCTGTTACGCTCCTGCTACCCCGCATTTCAAACCGTTCCAGCATCGATGCCCAAATCCTTCCGCTTCCGCTCGGCGCAGACAGTCATCGTCCTCGCCATTACCCAGCTCATCGGCTGGGGCACGACATTCGACATGCTCGGCGTCATGGGCCGTGTCGTGGCACCCGATCTCGGCCTGCCGAACGAGGTGGTGTTTGCCGGTCTCACGATCATGATGATGGTCAGCGCAATCGTCGGTCCTGCGACCGGCCGCTGGCTTGGCCGCTATGGTGCCGCCCGCGTGCTTTCGGCCGCCTCACTGATCTTCGCGCTCGGCCAGATTCTGCTTGCCGCCGCAAATGGCATCGCGCTCTATGCCGCAGCGTGGATTATCATCGGCATCGGCGGCGCGCTCGGCCTTTCGGCGCCGGCCTATACCGCCGTCGTCGAGCGCGAAGGGGCGAATGGCAAACGCGTCATCGCCATCCTGATGCTGTTCACCGGGCTTTCGAGCGCCATCTTCTGGCCGATCCTCAGCCTGCTCAACGAGGCGATCGGCTGGCGCCTCACCTTCCTCGCCTGCGCGGCGCTGCAATTCTTCGTCTGCCTGCCGCTGCATCTTTTCGCCCTGCCGAAACCGATTACAGCGCATGCCGAAGGCGGCACGGCGGAAATCGCCCCGGTGCCACTTTCAAAGACGGCGCAGCGCAAAGCCTTCCTGCTGATTGCCGCAGCCACGACGATCTCGACCTTCGTCACCTTCGGTCTCTCGCCATCGCTGCTCGAAATCTTCCGGCAGTCCGGCGCCTCACCGGCGCTGGCGCTGCAGCTCGGCTCGGCACGCGGCGTCCTCGGCATCTCGGCGCGTTTCCTCGACATGCTGCTCGGTCGACGCGGCAACCCCATCCTCAGCGCTGCAATGGGCATCAGCCTGATGGCGGCAAGTTTCCTGATGATGCTGATCGCCAGTCCTTCGACGCCGCTCCTCATCACCTTCGTCCTGCTCTATGGCTTCGGCTCCGGCGTCATGACCGTCGCCCGCGCGCTGCTGCCACTGGCGCTGTTTTCACCGCGCGAATTCGGCCTGCAATCGGCCCGGCTGTCGCTGCCGCAAAACCTCGCCAATGCCGCCGCCCCCGTTATCATCACCGCCATTCTCGACCGCGCCGGCACCGGCCCGGCACTCCTTGCCTGCGCCGTTCTCGCAGCATTGGGGCTGACCTTCGTGCTGATGCTGATGGCGCTGGTGCGCGGGGCTCGCACATCGGAGCCGAGCCCGGCCGTTTCGTGATACGGGTCTTTGTGTCGATGCAGGCGGGCCGCTGCGACCGACTTTTCATAAACGTGCCGCCGCTTTGGCGAATCTTTTGAAACGCTTGCCACCGCTCTTTCAAGAGTTGAGTCCAGCGGCTTAGAAATTGATTCAACTTTGCAACGGCCGGATTCCGGGGAGCCGGTCATCCATCTGAATTTCCGATGAAATAGCAGCCTGTACCGCGGAATTCAGAGCGGCCGCGTCACCGCTGCATGGCTGTCATAATCGGCGGCGATCCGCTTTTCCCGGAGCGGTCGCACGCGCTCGATCGAGAGCTGATAATCGGGATGCGCCTTGTAGGCGGCCAGGGCCGCTTCATCGTCGAATTCGCCATAGACCACGAGATCGATCTCGGTGCCCAGCTGATCGGTCTTCACATTGGTGCCGATCTCCAGCAGCCGCGCGTGCGGAATGCCGGTCAGGATCGAAAGCCCTGCCCTCACCTCCTCCAGATGTTCCTCCTGCACGGTGAAGAAGACGATATGGCGGATCACGCGGGAGCTCCTGTCAGATGAGGCGGTGAGCCGCGCGATAACACGCTCGTCTCGGGCCTTCAACCGCTCGATCGCGTGCGCGAGGGATCCGGACGTATCGCCGCATCAAAGACCACGGCATAGCTCGCGAGCTTTTCCGCCCGGTCAGTGCCGTTGACGATGCGGCGCGCATTCACCCAGTCCTCGGTCGCAGCATTCAGGTGATCTTCGAGCTTGTGGCCGGTGAAGCTGCCCTGCAGCATGCCTTCGATCAGGATCGTCACCGCCACCTCCATCTCCATCGCCCGGTCAGGATCGGCAACAAGATCGATACCCGTCAGCACACTCATCGCCTCATAATTCCGCTTGTGGGTGAGCTGCACCAGGCCGCGCCCGAGCCAGCTGCGGCCGTCCTCGTCCGGCCGCCAGTAGGGCGTCTTCACCCAGGAAAGCCTGCCCGCGGCGAAGGCCGCCTCCAGGATCTCGACCGCGCGCGCATCGCTTTCCGCCAGCGTCTCCCGCACCGGCTGCATCGTATAGGCGGTCTCGTGGTAGGCGGTTGCGAGGATATAAGCGAGCCACCGCCGATCGGCATGAGAAAAGCGCTTTTCCCAGGCGTCGAGAATCGCCGTGATACCCACTACCTGAGGCTGAGTCAGCTTTCCTTTGAAGAGCCCGTCCCGCACCGCATCGAAAAAGAATACCCGGTCCATGTGGACAACCATTCCGCGCTTCCCATAAATATCATGGTTAAAACCGTCTTAATCGATTAAAATCCATTTAATCGTTTAAAGTGTTTAAGCCACTGATTTACACGCCTTTTGTCTTGTGCAATGCATCTTCCTGCCCTGAAGCCTTGACCCCGAAAGAGGAGACTTCCGATGCAGACGCCCGCCAACACACAAACCACCATTCCCCAGCACCTGGTCGACCAGATGGAAAATGAGTGGCGCCAGATTCGCCTTGAACGGGAAAATCCCCGTCCGGCGCAGCAACCTCAACAACAACGCTGAGAAATATACACAAAGCGGTGTCGATGTAAGGGGAGCCCTTAATCGAGCCGCTTATTCGCCTCTCTTCGCGGTTCGCCGCCTCCCCAGCTTGTGTGCCGTCGACGCCCGACCAATACCCCGGCCAGCTCATGGCGGCCGGGTATGTCTAACCGCGACAGGCTCATCGCGCCGTAGCGTCAAGCCGTTTCGCCAGCGTTTGCAGCGACCTGATAAAAACCGCTTTATCATCAAGTGCGCGCGACAGCACCAGCGCGCCTTGAACGCCGGCGACGCTTTCCTCGGCGAGTGCTCGCGCCTCCTCCTCAGGGCAGCCAGCCCGCACCAGCGCCGCTCGCAATGCGTCGATCCAGCGAATGAAATAGTCGCCGATCGCCACCGAAAACCGCGCCCGTGTCTCGTCAAGCGCGAGGGCTCCGACAAGGCAGATCCTACCGCCGGAACGGAAATAATCGTTGACATTCACCCACATCGCCGCGATCGCCTGACGGGCGTCGTCATTTCTCAGCGGCCGATAGATCGCCTGTTCAAACCAGCCATCGATCTCGGCGATAACAGCGCTCGCCATCTCCTCCTTGCCACCAGGAAAGAAGTGATAAAGGCTGCCCTTGCCGATGCCGGTTCGCTCGGTGATGCGGCTGAGCGACGTGCCCTCGTAGCCGAACTCGCGGAAGATTTCCGCCAGCAATGGCACGACGTCTCCGCGTTCATAGACGGTCTTCACCTCAGGCTTTCCCCGGCTTCAGAGGCCGAGTTCGGTCAGGCCGGGATGGTCGTCCGGTCGCCGGCCGAGCGGCCAATGGTATTTGCGCTCCGACTCCCGGATCGGCAGATCGTTGATGCAGGCGAAGCGGCGCTGCATGAGGCCGGCGGCATCGAACTCCCAGTTCTCGTTGCCGTAGGAGCGGAACCAGTTGCCGCTGTCATCGTGCCATTCATAGGCGAAGCGGACGGCGATGCGATTATCGGTGAAGGCCCAGATTTCCTTAATCAGCCGATAGTCCAATTCCTTCGCCCATTTGCGGGTGAGGAAGGCGACGATCTCGGGGCGGCCGGTGATGAATTCGGCGCGGTTCCGCCAGCGGCTTTCCGGCGTATAGACAAGTGAGACGCGCTCGGGATCGCGGCTGTTCCAGCCGTCTTCGGCAAGACGGACTTTCTGGGTGGCGGTCTCCAGGGTGAAGGGTGGAACGAGGCTGGACATGAGATCTCCTGTACTGATCAGCTAGCACTGTACCTATCGGTACAATAATTGGCAAGGCGCCTTTGGTGGCATCCGGCGTTAGAGGTCGATACCGAGGCTCCAACGCAGCGGCAAAGCATCCGGTCGAAATACGATGTGTTCGGGCGTGAAACGCCACAGCCTTTCCGCCCGTTGAATGGTTGCAATCTCGGGCGAATCCAGCAGCACCTCGACCCTTCCCGTCATCTGCAGCACGTCGCCGGTTTCGAAGTCGACGAAGACCAGCCCCGCCCTGGGGTTGACCAGGAAATTGCCGAGCGTGTTGAAGAACCGATTGCCGGGAAAATCGGGAACGGTCAGCACGCCATCGGCGCCGACGCGCACGAAGCCGGCATTGCCGCCGCGATGGGACACATCGACCTGCCGCTCGCCATTGTCGCGATCGACATAGGAAGCGACGAAAAACGTATCGGCGCCTTCAATCATCCGCCGCGCCCGATCGTCGAGCTGGGCGGAATGAAGCGGCTGCATCGCTGTGGGTAGATCAGGATCGCGGACAAAGGCGGAAGAGCGAAGCTGGATATATTGCGGGCAATTGCCGAAACTCTGGCCGACACGTACCGAAAAACTTTCCACGCCGGTCCTGTGTATCACGCCGTTCAACCGGTTGCGCCGCCGGGTCTCCAATTGGATGCCGAGCATTGCGATTGCGTCGCCATCTTCCACACCGGCGTCGGCGGGATCGGCCGCGTCGCGCGGCAGGCTGACATCGAGAATCTCCGGCTCCGGCGAGGACATGAAACCCGGTCGCCCAGCCCGCATCGTTGCCCAGACATCGCCCTTCGCATCGACCGTGCCGAGCACGACGAAAGGCAGCATCGGAAAGAAAGCGCGATGCTGTTCCGGCATGGCCCGACGGACAAAGTTCCGCCCAGGCCCGTCCATGCGTTCGACGACGCCGACGCTGCGCTGCATGGCAAGCTCGCCCTCATGCCAGGGCGATGTGCCATCCTGTCTTGTCTGGTCCAGCATTGTAGCTTCCTTCCAGGTAATATTCGGAAAGCGAGAGACGATCCTCAGGCGGCGAGGCCGATCTTCGTCTTGCGAAAACCGACGAAACCCGGCAGCGCTTCGATGCGCGCCAGCCAGGCGCGGACGTTTGGATAGGCCGAAATATCGACATTCCCCTCCGGCGCGTTGGCGATGTAGCTGTAGAGCGCGATGTCGGCGATGACAGGATTGTTGCCGAGCAGGAAGTGGCGGTCTTCCAGTTCCGCCTCGACCAGTGCGAGGATGCGGTGCGCCCGGGCGATGACTTCCTCGACGCGGAAATCGGCGCCGAAGACGGTGACAAGGCGGGCAGCGCAAGGCCCGTAGGCGATCTCGCCCGCGGCGACCGACAGCCATTTCTGTACCCGCGCCGCGGCCAGGGCCTCTTCCGGTAGCCAGTCGGTGCGGCCGTATTTGCGCGCGAGATAGACAAGGATGGCCGAGGAATCGGCAATGACCACGCCGTTGTCGTCGAGTACGGGCACCTGGCCGAAGGGATTGAGCTTCAGAAAGTCCGGGGACTTGTGAGCACCTGCCGCCATATCGACCTCGATCAATTCATAGGGCACGCCAAGCAGTGACAGGAACAGGTGAGCCCGGTGCGAATGGCCGGAAAGCGGATGATGATAAAGTTTCATGACAGTTCCTCTGGTCTTCTAATGGAGGCAAGACCTGCGCCCTCGGCGATGGCCGCTTAGAACCATCTGCACCGAAATTTATGGCCTTCCGCTCACCTGCAGTAGAATGCTAATCTGGAAAGCGAGCTACCAATTTATGGAAGGCTGGAATGGACCGCCTCGACGCCATGACCGTGCTTCTTGCCGTTGTCGAACAGGGCAGCCTGTCGGCGGCCTCACGGCATCTGCGCTCGCCGCTTGCCACCGTCAGCCGCAAGGTTTCGGAACTGGAGGCACACCTCAACGCCCAGTTGCTGCAAAGGACCAACCGGAGGATCGCGCTGACGGAGGCCGGCCGCTCCTATGTGGAGGCCGCGCGGGAAATTCTCGATCGGGTGGAAGAAGCGGAACGGACAGCCGCCGGCGAATACAGCACACCGAAGGGCGAGCTGACAATGACCGCGCCGATCGTCTTCGGGCGACTGCATGTCCTGCCCGTCGTGGTCGATTTCCTCAAAGCCTACCCCGATATCAATCTGCGGCTGATGCTTGGCGACCGGCTATCGAACCTGGTCGAGGATCATATCGATCTGGCGCTCAGGATCGGCAACTTGCCGGACAGCAACCTGATCGCCACAAGGCTCGGCGCGATCCGCCGCACGGTCTATGCCAGCCCGGATTATCTCACACGGCACGCGGCACCCCGGCATCCGGGCGATCTCGCGGCGCATGACTGCGTCACCTTCGAGGGCATGGCTTCGACGGTAAGCTGGACATTCACGGAGGGAAAACGCGATTTCGCCGTGCCGATACGCTCACGGCTCGCCGTCAATACCGCCGAGGCCGCGGTCGATGCGGCCGTCGCCGGCCTCGGCATCACGCGTGTGCTCTCCTATCAAGCCGCACGCGCTGAAACGGCGGGGCTGCTGGTGCCGCTGCTTGCCGATTTCGAACCGCAGCCGGCACCGGTGCATCTCGTCTATCCCTCGCAGGGGCTGGTGCCCCTGAAATTGCGGGCGCTCATCGATTTCGCGACGCCGCGCCTGCGGGCGACGCTGAGCAAGGATCAGGCGAGCTTGCCCTCTTCCGCCTTGTAAAAATACTGGCTGGCGACCAGCCAGCCCTTCAGCGGCCGTAGCGGAGGAATGCAGGTGGCGAGCATGAAGGGACCGGTGATGAGGAGTTGCACCCAGAAAGGCGCAGAGAAAGCCACCTCAAGCCAGACGCCAAGCAGCACGCTCGGTATGCAGGCGAAGCAGATGACGAAGAAAGCCGGGCCGTCGGCCGGATCGGCGAAGGAATAGTCGAGGCCGCAAGCCTCGCATTCCGGCCGCAATGTCAGGAAGCCCTTGAACATGTGTCCCTGGCCGCAACGCGGGCAGCGTCCCCTGATGCCGGTCTGCATTGGAGGAAGCGGAGGATATTCGGTGTCCATAACGATCTCACTTTCGTGCGCCAAGGACATTGATGCGATCAATGTCCTTGAATGTATGCATTCAATATAGTTACACCATGCGGGATTGTCCAATCAATTTGTCAGAATGACGCAGATCGCCCGCCAGCTGGCGGCAAGCTGATCGGGGTTTCGCAAGCTCAATTTGAGAGCCGAGACAGGCCGGAAGGCAGATGTCGCGGTCGATCTGATCCCCGCCCCGACGTTCGACCGCGTCGGCAAGCAGGTTGTCGACCTGCTGTCAGAAAAATGAAGCCGCCATCTCCGGCGGGCCTTCGAGCGCATGCGCCATGAATTCCAATGCGCCTTGCAGCTTCTCCCGGGTGACCGGGCCGCCGAGGCAGACCCTCACCGCTTCCGGTGCAGGGCCCTCGACCGTGAAGGCATCGCTTGCCACCACGGCGATGCCGGAGGATTGCATGTGACTGGCGAAGGTGGAGCGGGTCCAGCCGTTCAACAGCGGCAGCCAGATGTTGAAACTGAGCGGATCGGCGCTGTAGCTGCCGGCGGGCAGGATGGCGGCGACCATCTGCTGGCGGGCGGCGGCCTCGGAACGGATGAAGCGCAGGATCGCATCGGCCGTGCCGTCCTCGATCCAGCGGGTGAGGAGCGCCATGTTCAATGGCGAGGCCATGACATTGTTGGCGCGCATGGCGCTGATGAAGGGCCAGACGGCCTTGGTATCCGGCGCCACGACATAGGCAAGGCGCAGACCTGCACCGATGCATTTCGCCAGTCCGCCGATATGCCAGGTCAGATCAGGCGCTGTCGCCGCAAGCGGCGACGGGCCTTGCAGCGGAATGAAGCCGTAGGCGTCATCCTCCACGATCGGCACCTGATATTTGCGGGCAACGGCGCAGATCTCCTCGCGGCGTTTGGCCGGGATCGTCAGTGTCGTCGGGTTCTGCAGCGTCGGATTAAGATAGAGCGCCTTCGGCTTCAGCCTCTCGCAGGCTCTAGCGAAGGCGTCCGGCAGGATACCCTCCTCATCCATCGGCAGGCCGGCGAGATTGAGCCGCAACTGGGCGGCGATCGAACGCATGCCGGGATAGGTGACGATCTCCGAAAGCACGGTCTCGCCGGGTTTTGCGAGCAGGCCGAAGATCGCCAGCAGCGCCGGATGGGCGCCAGGCGTGACGAATATCCGCTCCTGCGAGGGCTTGAGCCCGCGACGACCGAGCCAGGCGGCGGCGGCTTCCTTGTCCATACCGGAGCCGCCGAAACCTTGATAACGCAGAAGCGGAACAAGGTTTGCGGCCACCGCCGACATGCCATCGCGCATGCGGGCAATCAGTTCCGGATCGTCAGGCTCCGGCGGCATGTTCATCGAGAGATCGACGACGGATGCACGGCGGGGATCGGGCGCCATGTCGAGCGTCAGACCTTGACTCTCCGTGCCCGCGCTACCGGTGACGAAAGTGCCGCGGCCGACATGCGAATCCACGAGCCCGCGTTTCTGTGCCTCTACATAGCCTCTGGCCACGGTGGTGAAATCGACATTCAGCCGCTTGGCGAGCTCGCGTTGCGGCGGCAGCCGGTCCCCGACCGCCAGATGGCCGCTGCGCAGATCCATTTCAATCAAATCGGCGATCGCCATGTAACGGGGGCTGCTGCTGCGGCTGAGATCGGGATGCCAGTCTTTCATTTCGCGATCCATGCCAGTCTGATTCCTGATAGGATTGACTGTATATTGTTGCATACAACCGCTGTCACGAAAAATGTTGCGCGCCAAGTCCGGAGAGCGACGCAGGACGAAATGCTGCAGCTTTTGCGCATGCCTTAGTACATTTTAATGACGAATGCGTGGATTTGACTGCTATCCGCGCCGCCGCAGCCGATTCGGCAGCGTGCACGCCGATGACGTGCTGACGATCCGCTCCGCTTGCTGCCGCAAGCGTGAAGCCATTGCGCGGCTTCCGCTTGGGCGAGGCGCTGCGGATCGAGTTGATCGGGCTCTCACCCGAGAAGGCCGGGGTGAGGCGCGAGGACGGCAGGACAATCGGCAGCATCTTCAGCGCGCATTGACAAGGGTTTGCCGCGAGCTAGGGCTTCAGGCCGCGAAAGCGTCAATGCCGGTCAGCCGTGCCGACAAGATCCAGAGGCGTGCCGCCTCCTCGGGATCGGCTGCATGGCCGCTGACGCCGCCGGGTTCTCCATCCGTCGCGCGGATGGCGATATCGCAGTCCTCGCAATAGAGGCCCCCCATACCGTCGAGTTGCGGCGAGGTCGCCGCCCAAACCTGCGTGGCGGCGCCCTGGGATGGCGTCTTGAATGTCGGATCAATCGGATTGCCGGCCTCATCGATCCAGCCGGCACTAACCATTTCCTCCTTTGCGAGATAGCGCTGCAAGGGGGTAAAGATATTGCCCGGGTGCAGCGAAAAGGCGCGGATGCCAGTGGCGCGCCCGAGCCTGTCCAGATGCACGGCGAAAAGTGCGTTGGCGGTCTTAGACTGACCGTAGGCCCGCCATTTGTCGTAACCGGTCTCGAATTGCACATCCTCCCATCGTATGGCGGAGTTGCCATGGCCACCTGAGGAAACCGAAACGATGCGAGCGCCGCGCGAGATCGCCGGCCAAAGGCGGTTGACCAAGGCGAAATGGCCGAGATGATTGGTCGCGAACTGTGCCTCCCATCCGTCGCCGACACGCGTTTCCGGGCAGGCCATGATGCCGGCGCTGTTGATCAGGATGTCGATGCTGCGGCCAGACGCGACGAACCGCTCGGCAAAGACGCGCACGCTTTCGAGGTCGGAAAGGTCGAGCCGATCAATCTCTACGCCGTCGATACCGGCGACCGCGCTGCGCGCCGCCTCGATGCTCCTTGCGCCGATGGTCACCTTAGCGCCGGCGCCTGCCAGAGCGCGCGTGGTCTCGAGCCCGAGGCCGGAATGGCCGCTGGTGACGATGGCGTGCTTGCCGGAAAGATCGAGACCGGCCAGAACCTCGTCGGCAGTCGTGTGGGCTCCAAATCCGGAGCCGATCGGGACTTGTTTGTCATTCATGATAGTTGCCTTTGTTCTGCGAAGGTGTCGTCGCTCGAGGCGACGGTCGCGAGAATAAGGCGTGGTCTCCAGACGATCCATGCGCTAAAGTCCGGCATATCTTCGCCATCGTCCGGATTTTTACATGGACCCATTATCCGATGTTCTCGCATTGCTGAAACCGCGCAGCTATGTTTCCGCGGGGCTTGACGCTGGCGGCGCTTGGGCGATCGATTTTCCGCCCCCTGATGGCATCAAGTTCAACGCAGTGATTTCAGGCGCGTGCTGGCTCAGCGTCGATGGCGTCCCCGAAGCTGTCCGCCTGGAGGAAAGCGACTGCTTTCTGCTGACGAGCCGCCGAGCCTTTCGTCTCGCCAGCAATCCGGCTCTCGAAGCGATCCCGTCCGATGCGATCTATTCGATCGCCCGCGACGGCATTGCGACTTGCAACGGCGGGGGCGATTTCTTCCTAATCGGCAGCCGCTTTTCCTTTTCGGGAGGAAATTCGGACATCCTACTCGGAATCCTGCCGCCAATCGTCCATGTGAAGAGGGATTCTGATCACGCCGCCGTGCTGCGCTGGTGTCTCGATCGGATGACGCGCGAATTGCGCGACCAGCAGCCGGGTGGCTTTCTGATGGCGGAGCATTTTGCTCATGTCATGCTCATGCAGGTATTGCGCCTCCATATCGCATCGCCGAATGCGCGCGGCGTCGGCTGGCTT
>Ga0209564_1001471_pt1 | contig 23835 bp, 30 predicted proteins | sample AraplaCol_mMF_r2_FD_184272 | JGI IMG/M metagenome (GOLD analysis project Ga0209564, IMG submission 184272) | Arabidopsis root microbial communities from North Carolina, USA - plate scrape MF_Col_mMF_r2 (SPAdes) (version 3) | ecosystem: Host-associated > Plants > Roots > Endosphere | place: USA...
CGCGTCGGGTCCTAGTGGTCGGCCGGCGGCGTCGCGGCCGGGGCGTCGCCCTGCTGCTGGCGGCGGGCCTTCATCTTCGACATGGCGGTCGTCAGCTCTTCCACCGTGATCTTGCCGTCGCCGTCGGCGTCGACCAGGGCGAAGCGTTCTTCCTTGCGGCCGGCGGCGACCCACTCGGCCTTGTCGACCACGCCGTCGGCGTTCTTGTCCCAGGCCTTGTGGATGGTCTCGGGCGACGACATCTGAGCCAGGGCCGAGCCGGCGGCCAGGGTGGTCAGCGCCGAGAGGGTCAGCGCGACGATCTTGCGGTTCATGTGGTTTCCTTCCGGGACGTCCCTTGGCGCGGACCATCGACGCGGTATGTTGCGGCCATATTTCGGCGTTAGGCGGGATTGCGGCGACGGCGCCTAGCGCTTCGCGCCCGGGGCGGCGTTCGCGGCGGGCTGATCCGGCGCGCCGTCCCGGACGGAGACTCCGCCTCTTCCGTCGATGCTGATGGTGACCGGCTTCGGCTTGGCGGGCGCGCGCTCGGCCGGGGGAAAATCGATCCTGATGATCCCGGAGGCGGACAGTCCCCACACGATCAGCACCAAGGCGGCGGCGCAGAGCGCCAGACCGAGGAGGCGCTGCCGGTCCATGCCCTAGTGCTTCCCGCGGTCGCGGCCGAAGTTCGGCTCGGCGCTTTCCTGGCCGGCGGCGACGATGCCGCGGCGGATGGCGCGGGTGCGGGTGAAGTGGGCGTGCAGGGTGTCGGCGTCGCCCCAGCGGATGGCGCGGCTCATGGCCTGCAGGTCCTCGGTGAACCGGCCCAGCATCTCCAGCACCGCGTCCTTGTTGGCCACGAAGATGTCGCGCCACATGGTCGGGTCGCTGGCGGCGATGCGGGTGAAGTCGCGGAAGCCCGAGGCCGAGAACTTGATCACCTCGCTCTCGGTGACGTTCTCCAGGTCGGCGGCGCTGCCGACGATGGTGTAGGCGATCAGGTGGGGCAGGTGGCTGACCACGGCCAGCACCAGGTCGTGGTGCTTTTCGTCCATCAGCTCGACCTGGGCGCCGAAGGTCCGCCAGAAGGCCGACAGCTTGGCGACGGCGGCGGCGTAGGCCTCGTCGTCGCTCTCGGCCGGGGTCAGGATGGTCCAGCGGTTCTCGAACAGCTCGGCGAAGCCGGCGTCGGGGCCCGACTGCTCGGTGCCGGCGATCGGGTGGCCCGGGATGACGAAGACCTTGGACAGGTCCAGGGCCTTGAACGCTTCGACCACGTTGGCCTTGGTCGAGCCGACGTCGGTCAGGGTGGCGCCGGGCTTCAGGTGCGGGGCCAGGGCGGCCGCCACCTCGGGCGTCGACAGCACCGGCGTGGCGATCACCACCAGGTCGGCGTCCCGGACGGCCTCGCCAATGTCGCCGGTCACGTGCTCGGCCAGGCCCAGTTCGCTGACCCGGGCGCGGTGCGCCTCGCTGGCGTCGGCGACCGTGACCTGGCCGACCACGCCGTGCTCGCGGGCCGCGCGTATGATCGAGCCGCCGATCAGGCCGCAGCCGATCACGGTCATCTTCGGGTACAGGACGCCGGGGTGGCTCATCGGGCCAGGAACTCGCGCAGCAGCTCGACCACGGTCCGGTTGTGCTTTTCCAGCCCCACGGTGATGCGGATGGCGTTGGGCAGGCCGTAGTTGCCCACGGCGCGGACCAGATAGCCCTTCGAGGCCAGGAACGCCTCGGCCTCCAGCGCGGTCTTGCCGGGCGTGGCCGGGAAGTTGATCAGCACGAAATTGGCCGCCGACGGCGTGACCTCCAGGCCCAGGCCGCCGATCTGCTGGGTCAGCCAGGGACGCCATTGCTCGACCAGGGCGACCGAGCGCTGCTGGAACTCCGTATCGGCCAGGGCGGCGATGGCCGCGTCCTGGGCCGGGATCGAGGTGTTGAACGGCGGGCGGATGCGCTCCAGCGGCTCGATGATCCCCGCCGGGCCATAGGCCCAGCCCACGCGCAGGGCGGCCAGGCCGTGCAGCTTGGAGAAGGTGTGGGTGACGATGACGTTCTCGGCCGTGCGGGCCAGATCCAGCCCGTCCTCGAAGCGCGGATCGGTGCAGAACTCGGCATAGGCCCCGTCCAGCACCAGCACCACCGACGGCGGCAGGGCCGCGTGCAGGGCGCGGATCTCCTCGCCGGTCAGCCAGGTGCCGGTCGGGTTGGCGGGGTTGGCGATGAACACCAGGCGGGTGCGTTCGTCCACGCACTTGACGATCTCGTCGACGGCGACGCGCTGGCCCGGTTCCTTGGCGAAGCGCACCTCGCCCTGGCAGGCGCGGGCCCCGATGGCGTAGGCGGCGAAGCCGTGCTCGCCCTGGACGATGTTGTCGCCGGGCTCCAGATAGACCTGGTTCAGCAGGGCGAAGATCTCGTCCGAGCCGTCGCCCAGCGTGATGCGCTCGACTTCCAGGCGGTAGTGGGCGGCGATGGCGGCGCGCAGGGCCGAACCCTTGCCGTCCGGATAGATGTGCATCCGGTCGACGGCGTCGCGATAGGCGGCCTTGGCCTTGTCGCTGCTGCCCAGGATGTTCTCGTTGCTCGACAGCTTCACCGGATGGGCGACGCCCTCGATCTTCGACTTGCCGCCCACATAGGCGGCGATGTCGAGGATGCCCGGCTTGGGCATGGGGCGCGGCGCGGCGAAGCGGTCGGTGGTCGGAGCGGTCATCTGGCGAACTCGGGCGGCGAAGGCGGTCTTCTTACACGTCGAACTGGGTGGGCGCAGCCCCGATGACGCCCGTAAGCGAGCCCGGGGCGCGGGCCAGGCGCTCGTCGCCGGCCTGGTAGAAGCCCGACAGCGAGAACAGCTTCAGCCCGCCGGCCTCGGCCACCAGCTCGCCGGCCACGCCGTCGGCCGACAGCGCCTCGACGACGGCGCCGGCGGCCTTGGGGCTGTCGGTGACCCAGAAGGTCTGATCGCCGCCGGTCGGCTCGACCTCGACCTCGGCCACGGCGAAGGCCACCTGCGGGCCCCAGCGCTCCAGGCAGGGCAGGGCGGCGAAGATCTTCAGACGCGGCTCGGCCAGCAGCCGGCCCCACCAGGCGTTGTCGGGAACCAGGCCCAGCACGCCGACGCCCCACGGGGTCTTGGCGGCGGCCAGGGCTTCCCTGTCGGTGGCGACCACCGTCATCGGCGGGGCGACGCCGAACCGCAGGCGGGCCAGCTCGACGGCGCGAGCGGGATGGGAGCCGCCCCAGACGGCCAGGTGATAGGGGCCCTGGCGCGCCAGGCTGTCGGACATCAGCTCGCGCCAGAGGCGGATGACCAGGGCGTCGCTGGCGGCCTTGCGGGGCGCTTCGACCAGCTTGCGGACGATCAGGGCCTCGCGGCCGGGGCGCAGGCCGAAGCCAGTGTCGCCGGCCGCTTTCTTGGCGGTGGCCACGGCGCGCGCCAAGCCGGCCCGCTCGTCCAGCAGGGCCAGAAGCTCACCGTCGATGGCGTCGATACGCCATCGGACCTCGTCCAGCGAAGGCGTCGCATCGCCCGCGTCGCTACCCATGATTTATCCCCGAAATTGGAGGCCGGACCATAGACTTTGCCGCCGGAGGCGCAATAGGGCGCGATGGCGGGAATAAAGTTGCGTGGCGAGTTTGTACGCGCGGAGGACGCCCCCTCCGTCACGATGCGTATTCGCATCGCGCCACCTCCCCCGCGATGCGGGGGAGGAGAAATCGGCGCGTCTTCTCCTCCCCCGTGAAACGGGGGAGGTGGCGCGTCGCGAAGCGGCGTGACGGAGGGGGCGTCTGCAGATCAATAGACCCGCGGCGCCGGCCCCGTGTCGAACAGGCCCAGCCGCGTGCGGCCCTTTTCGAACTTCAGCGTCGCCGACAGGGTCGGGTCGCGGCCCAGGGCCTGGGCCACGGCCGCGGCGGCGGCTTCGGGACTCTTCAGCGACTGGCCGGAAGAGGGAATCTCGCGGACGGTGACGTCCAGCGCCCCTTGCAGGCGGCCGTCCTCGTCCACCGTCAGGGCGCCGGACTTGGCGTCCAGCAGCGCCTCGCCGGCGTTCAGCTTGCCCTGCTGGACGGTCAGGGCCCCGCCGGCCTTGGACCAGTCGCTGACCGCGTCGGACCAACTGGCCCCGTGCAGGGCGCTGATCCTGCTGACCTTGGAATCCCAGATCAGGTCGGCGGTGCGGTCGGCGGCGATGCGGCCCATCAGGCCGGTGAAGCGGGCCTTGGCGCCCTTGGCCTCGAAGAAGATCGCGCCCTGGTCGTCGGGGCCGGGCCGCACGTGCAGCTGCAGGCCGGCCGTCGACAGCAGCGGGAACGGCGCGGCCCCGGCGACCGGGGTGAAGACCAGGTTCGCGCCCTCGACCGAGATCCGGGGCGGATACCGGTCGAAGCCCGCGAAGCTGGCGCGCAGGGCCTGGCCGGTGATCTCCACGTCGCCGTTGATCGGGCGGGTCATGACCACGCCCCGGGGCGCGACGATCACCCAGTGGCCGATGTCGTAGGCGTTGGCCTCGCCGTTCAGCTCCGGCGCCCGCACGGCCCAGCCCGAAGGCTCGGCGACCCGGGCGTTGACCAGCCTGACGTCCATGCGGAACGGATAGCCGCTGAAGGTGCGGGTCTCCCACGACAGGTCGTAGCCGCGCGATTTCAGCGACACGGCCGTGGCGTCCATCCGCTGCTCGGCCTGGCCGCGCAGCCACAGCCAGCCAACGCTCCAGCCGACGGCGACGATCGCCAGAATGACGAAGGGCGCCAGCAGACCACGACGCCGGGGCTTGCGGGACGGGGCGGCGGCGTTATGGGTCATGGAATGGGCGGCTCCGGTCGGGAACGGTAGATGAGCGTTGTAGACGAGGTGGCGGGCGGCGAAGACCGCTGGGTGTTCGGATATGGATCGCTGATGTGGCGGCCTGGGTTCCCGTTCATAGAGCGAAGAACGGCGTTGCTCCATGGGCGCCGCCGCGCCTTCTGCATCTATTCGGTCCACCATCGGGGCACCTACGAGCGGCCGGGCCTGGTGCTGGGTCTGGCCCCCGGCGGTGCGGTGCGCGGCGTGGCCTATCGGGTGGCCGGCGGGCGATGGCCCGAGGTCTACGCCTATCTACGCGAGCGCGAGCAGCCGACCGAAACCTATTTCGAGGCCTGGTCCGAGCTGAAGATCGACGGGAACGGCAGGGTCAGATCGCTGGTGTTCCTGTCCGACATGAAGCACGGCCAGTGGGCGGGGGCGCTGACCCTGGACCAGCAGGCCGAGCTAATCGCCGGCGCCCGGGGCCTGTCGGGCCGCAACATCGACTATCTGCGCGACCTGGTCATGCACCTGCGCGAGGACGGCGTGCGCGACCATGCCATGGAGTCGCTGCTGAAGATGGTCGAGGCCCGGGAAGCGGCGACGGTTTAGGGGCGATCCGTCGAGCGATGAAAAGATGGCGGGGACCGTCCACGATCGGTTGTCATTGTGCGGCCCGCATCGCCTCCAGCCGCTGATACGCCGGGCCCAACCGTCGCGTGCAGATCGCCCGCAGCGCCGGGGTCGCCGCCTGCTGCTTGTCCTGGACGTCCGGCGCGAAGGCCTGTTCGGGGGCCTTGGCGTCGCGGACCGTCGCGGCGCGCATGGCCTGGACCTCGGCCGCCGACGCCGTCACCCCGAAGTACGGCAGGATCTCCGTGAACAGGGCCTCGGGCAGCTGTCGGTAGTTGACCAGCCTGCCGCCGCCGAGCGGGTGGTGACGCGCCGCGCCCTCGCACAGCGCGGCCAGCACGCGGGCGCAGTAGTCGGCGTCCGGGACGGCGGGCATGTCCAGGCCCAGGCGCGCGGGCGGGACCAGTTCGGGAATCATCTGCACGCCGCGCCGGCGCAGGTGCGAGACCAGCACCTCGACCGGTTCGCGATAGAGGAAGACCCAGGGCGCGTCCGGGAAGGCGCGCCGGAACAGGGGCAGGTCGCGCACGTGCCAGCAGTCGAGCTTGAGGAACAGGCGACGCTCGCCGTAGCGCACCTGGCCCAGGGCCGCGACCATGGCCCGCAGGACCGAGACCTTGGCGTCGTCGTCGACCGGAAGCCGCAGCACCGCGTCGATCGGCGCGGCCTCAGAGATCACCGCATGGGCCGGCGGGGCCGCCAGCATCCGGGCCGCCAGGGTCGAGCCGCAGCGCGACATGTGGAAGACCAGGCCGTCGGGGGCGCGGGCGGGGCGGGCGTCCGGGCCGGGCAAGGGTGTGCGCAGGCCGACCAGGCGGTTGAGGGGACGATATCCGGCCCGCGTCAGGTCGTCGGCGTAAAAGGACCCGACCAGCCGTCGCCGCCCGAACCATCGCCAGCTCACGACCGGCTGTCCGCCCAGGTCCGAGACCTCGGCCGGCAGCCAGCCCGGCTGGGCGGACGCGCGCCTGGCCGGCGGGACCGAAGCGGCCTGAATCGCCGCGCGGATCTCGGCCGCCTCGACCGCGAATCCCGCCGCCCGCGCCGCTTCGACCGCCCGCGCGGCGAAGGCGTCGTAATCGTGGATCGCGTCGAGGGCTTCGGCCAGGCCGGCGTCGTCGAGGATCAGGTCGCGCAGCGCCTCCAGCCCCGTCGTCGTCATCGCCCGTCTGATCCCGCTTGCGGCGCCGCTCGCCGCCTCATAGCGTCACTGAATGGCCTACCCGGACAGATTGCAACTGCCGTTCAGCTTCGACCCGGGCCTGCTGCAGCGTGACCTGGACGCCCTGGCCGCCGCGCCCTGGACCGCCCACTTCGTGCGCCAGAACTACGAGGGCGACTGGAGCGTGATCCCCCTGCGCTGCGCGGCGGGCGAGACCCATCCGATCCGGATGATCTATTCCGACCCGGCGGCCACGGAGTTCGTCGACACCCCGTTCCTGGAGCCCTGTCCCTATTTCCGCGACGTGATCGCCGCCTTCGCCTGCGAGGTGCGCAGCGTGCGCTTGATGCGGCTGACGTCCGGCTCGGTGATCAAGGAGCACACCGACCTCGATCTGGGCGTCGAGACCGGCGCGGCCCGGATCCACGTGCCGGTGACCACCAATCCCGACGTCGAGTTCCTGCTCAACCGCACGCGGGTGGAGATGGGGGAGGGCCAGGCCTGGTACCTGCGCCTGGGCGATCCGCACGCGGTGGCCAACCGCGGGACCAGCGACCGCGTGCACCTGGTGCTGGACCTCGTGGCCGACGATTGGCTGATGGGGTTTTTCGAGGCGGCGGCGGTCGTCGATGAAGTTTGAAGCGCCCGCTAGTTGGCCAGCCACCAGATTCGGGCGCGCGCTTCGGCCTCGGCGGATTCGACGGAGTCGTAGAGACCGCAGTCAGGACCTGACGCCTTCCACCGGCCCGAGGCGCTGTCCATCGTTTGGCGGCGGTACGTCGCCAGACCGTCGGCGCGTATGACGATCAACGCGCGCTCCAACCCGTCGGAACGGGTCAAGGTTCCGGCGATTTCCTCCACAACTACAGCCCCTCGTCCTCCAGCGCCTTGGTCGCGGTGTTGATCCGGGTCTGCAGCTCGCGCATGAACTCGCCGCGCTTGAGGCCGGCGGGGATGGGGGGCAGGTATTCGAAGACGATCCTGCCCGGCGGGCGCAGGAAGCCCTTGGGCCAGTGGACGCCGCAGTTCAGGGCCAGGGGCGTGACCGGCAGGTTCAGCTCGCGATAGAGCGCGGCGATGCCGGGCTTGTAGTCGCCGGGAACCCCGACCTCGCCGCGTGTGCCCTCGGGGAAGATCACGACCTGGCGGGTCTCCTTCATGCGGTCGACGGCGTCGCGGACAAGCTTCTTCAGCGCCGCGGAATGGCCCTCGCGGTCGACGACGATCATGCCCGCCTTCAGCCCGTGCCAGCCGAACAGCGGCACCATCAGCAGTTCCTTCTTCATCACGAAGCAGGCGTCGGGCAGCAGGGCGAACTGGCTGAAAACGTCGAACATCGACTGGTGCTTGGCCGCGACCAGGGCCGGCCCGGTGGGCCTGAACTGTTCGCCGCGCACCTCGACCCTGATGCCGGCCAGCCAGCGCAGGGCCCAGATCAGCCCCTTGGACCAGGTCGACAGCGACCAGGTGTTGAACTGGCGGGGCAGAGGATAGGTCACGATCATGCCAATGGCCCAGACCACCGACCACAGCCAGAAGAACAGCTGGAACAGGAACGAACGCAGATAGATCAAGACGATTCCTTCGCCGGCTTCTGGGCGGCCTTGTCCTGGGGGCCCAGCTTGAGGAACGCTTCGCGGCCCAGGATCGCCAGGTACTTGCAGTATTCCACGATCATCCGCCGGGCGCTCGTGCCGCCTTTCCACCAGCGGTGGGCGTTCAGGCTTTCGGTCACCACGGGATAGGGATGCAGGGTCACCCCGGGCATGGCCGCGCGCAGCTCCAGCATCGAGCGGGGCATGTGATAGTCGGCGGTGACCACGATCAGGCTGTGATAGTCCTTGGCCTTGGCCCACTCGGCGCTCTCGCTGGCGTTGCCGATGGTGTCGGCGGCCGCGTAGCCCAGGTCGATGCAGCATTCGTAGATCGGCCGCACGGCCTTGGTCACGCCCAGCACGTCCTCGCGCGAGGCCTCGCGGTTGACGCCCGAGATCAGCAGGCGCTTGCCCTTGCCGGCTTCCAGCAGCTTGGTCGCCGCCTCCAGCCGCACGTTCGAGGCGCCGGTCAGCACCACCACCCCGTCCGACACCGGAGGCTCCTGGGCCGGCGTCGACTGGTCGACCCGGCTGGTGAAGGCCAGCAGGCCCACGAACCAGACCATCACCAGGATCAGCAGCGCGGCGAAGCTTCTCACGGCATGCCTCTCAACAGGCGCAGAGACGCGGCTCGGGCCGCGATCCCGGCCACCAACGCCGCCACCAGCGGACAGGGCAGGGGCGCCAGCAGATCGGTCCAGGCCAGCGGCAGGACCGGCGTCAGGCCCTGGCCGCCCCCCACCAGCCGCGCCGCCGCCCCGATCATGGCCGCGCCCACCCCGCCCAGCAAGCCGGCGAAGAAGGCCATGCCGGCGAAGCGGTTCTGGAACAGGTTGGCGATGAAGCCGTCCTCGGCTCCCGACAGGTGCAGCACCTCGACGATGTCGTGGCGGGCGGTCAGGGCGGCGCGGGTGGCGAAGATGATCACGGCCGCCGCCGCCGTGGCGATCAGGCCGAACACGCCGATGGCGGCCCAGCCGGCCAGGCGCGCCGCGCGCTCGATGTCGGCGATCCAGCGGCTGTGGTCGTCGACCACGGCGTCGACATTGGCGTCCTTCAACGCCTTGTTCAGCGTGGCGGCGGTGGCGGGAGCCCTGGGATCCAGGTCCAGGGTCACCAGGCGCGGCACGGGCAGGTCGGCGATCAGGGCCTCGCGGCCGATCCACGGCTCCAGCAGGGCCTCGGCCTTGTCCTTGGGCAGGGCGCGGGCCTCGGTCACGCCCCGCACGCCCGCCAGGGTCTCGGCGGCGCGGGCCGCGGCGCTGTCGGGGCTTTCGCTGGCGCGGGGGCGGACCACCACCGTGGCCGAGCCGGTCAGCTGGGCGGTCCAGCCGGTGGCGGCGCGGGTCGAGGCCAGGGCCGCCAGGGCCGTCAGGCAGGCCAGGAAGCACAGCACCGCGACCACGAACACCAGCGAGCCGTCCCGCGCGTCGCGCGGCGGCAGCAGCTGGCCCGGCTTCCAGCGGGCGACGGAGAAGCGGTCGCTCACCCTTCGTCCTCCTCGTAGCCGTCGTCGTAGCCGGGGTCGGGTCCGTCGTCGGCGACGTCGACCAGGCGGCCGTTCTCCAGGTGCAGGGTGGGGCGGTTGGCGCGGGCGACCAGGTCCTCGTCGTGGGTGGCGATCAGCACCGTGGTGCCCAGGCGGTTCAGCTCGACGAACAGTCGCAGCAGGCGCAACGACATGGCCGGATCGACATTGCCGGTCGGCTCGTCGGCCAGCAGCACGTCGGGGCGGTCGACCACGGCGCGGGCGATGGCCAGGCGCTGCTTCTCGCCGCCCGACAGGGTGGCGGGCAGGGCGTGCATGCGGTCGCCCAGCCCGACCCACTGCAGCAGCTCGGCCACGTCATCGCGATAGCTGGCCGGCTTGCGGCCGGCGATGCGCAGCGGCAGGGCGGCGTTGTCGAACACCGGCAGGTGGTCCAGCAGGCGAAAGTCCTGGAACACCACCCCGATCCGGCGGCGCACGAACGGCAGGTCCTCGGGCCGGGTCAGGCTGATGTCGCGGCCGAACAGCTCGACGCGACCCCGTGACGCACGGTGCGCCAGATAGATCAGCTTCAGCAGCGAACTCTTTCCCGCGCCCGACGGGCCGGTGAGGAAATGGAAAGACCCTGGGTGTAGGGTGAACCTGAGATCGCTGAGCGTTTCCGGCCCCCGTCCATACCGCATCGAGACCCCCTCGAAGCGCACGACGGGGACGGCGCCGCCATCCTGGACGTCATCGGTGCGCAAGGGTGTGTCGCTGGGTCGTGTGGACATGGTTGGCAAAATCGGCGACCTCGTGTGTAGGAGCGGGGAGCGTCCGATTCGCGGCCATGATACTGACCTGTCCCGAGTGCGCCAGCCGCTATTTCGTCGATGACTCCAAGGTCGGCGCGGCTGGTCGTGTCGTGCGTTGCGCGGCCTGCGGGACCCGCTGGACGGCCCGCAACGAAGAGGCCCTGGATCTGTTCGAAGAACCCTCGGTCGCCGACCTGGCGGGCGAGCCGAACCTGACCGCGCTGGACGGCGCGTCCAATCCCGCCGACGATCCGCAGACCCCCGTCGACCAGCTGCCGGGCGAGGAGCTGCCCAAGGTGTTCCGGGCCCGGGCCGACGCCGAGCGCCGCCTGAAGGAGGCCAAGACCACGGGCGTCATCTGGGGCGGCATGGTGGCCGTCATGCTGGTGATCCTGGGCTGCGCCTATGTCTTCAACATGAACGTGGCCCGGCTGTTGCCCAGCACGGCCGGGGCCTATGCGTTCGTCAATCGGCCGGTCAACACCGTCGGCCTGACGGTCGAGGATCTGAAGGCCGAGCCGACCATGCAGGATGGCCACGCCGCCATCACCATCACTGGCGTGCTGCGCAACATCACCGACCACGCGGTGACCACCCCGCCGCTGCGGGTGGCCCTGCTGAACAAGCACGAGAAGCGGGTGGCCGGGAAGCTGGCCGCCGCCGCCGATCCGCTGATCCCGCCCAGCCAGACCCGGCATTTCTCGGTGACCCTGCTGGATCCGCCGCGCACGGCCAACACCCTGGAGATCGGCTTCGCCCTGGAGCCGGGCGCGGCCAGGCATGCCGGTCCCGCGGCCCATGTCGAGAAGGCGGCCGACCCCGAGGCTCCGTCGCTGCGCGGCGCCCAGGACCAGCCGGCCGAGCTGGCGGCGGGCGCGCCGCCGCCGGTCGACGAGACGCAAGGGGCTGGACAGGAGCCCCCAGGTCATGAGACCGGAGCGGTCGACCCGGCCCCGGCCGACCATCATTGACCCAGAAAACTTGACATGACCGAGCGCTCCGCCCCCGAAGTTCTGATTTCCCAGGAAGAAATCGCCGAGCGGGTGGAAGCCCTGGCCCAGGCCATCGCCCCGCGCATCGACAACGACACCGTCGCCGTCTGCCTGCTGACCGGCGGCCTGTGGTTCGCCGCCGACCTGACGCGGGCCCTGTGGCGGGCCGGTCGCGACGTGCGCTTCGACGCCCTGTGGCTGGCCTCCTACCATGACGAGCGCAAGAGCTCGGGCCGCTGCGAGGTCCGCGCCGACCTGCAGCGCCCGCTGATCGGCCGCCGCGCCCTGGTGGTGGACGACGTGCTCGACACCGGCCTGTCGCTGGGCGAGGCCGCCAAGCTGGTCAAGGACGCTGGCGCCAGCGAGGTCCTGACCGCGGTCTTCGCCCGCAAGCCCTGGGACAAGCCGCGCATCGAGCCCGACTTCGTCGCCTGGGAAGCGCCCGCGCGCTACCTGGTCGGCTACGGCCTGGACGACGAGGGCAAGAGCCGCGGGCTGCCGTACATCGGGGCGCTGGACTGAATCATCTATGTGAGGGGGCCACACTTGCCCCCACCTGACCGCTTCGCGGTCTATCCGCCCCCATAGGGGGCGGAGCCTCGCGCTTTAGGCTCTTCCCCCTTTGGGGAAGACGGTCGCCAAGCGACCCGTAGGGGGCAGGTGTTAGCCGCCTAAACCCAGTCCGGCGGCACGTCCCGGGCCAGCATCTCCTCATACGACGGCCGCGCGCGGATCACCGCGAACCGGTCGCCGTCCACCAGCACCTCGGGCACCAGCGGCCGGGTATTGTACTCGCTGGCCATGGCCGCGCCGTAGGCCCCGGCCGACATGAAGGCCACCAGGTCCCCCGGCCCGAACGGCGGCAGGGCGCGGTCGCGGGTGAAGGTGTCGCCGGTCTCGCAGATCGGGCCGACGACGTCGTAGCTGGTTTCCCCGGCGCGCTTGATCACCGGCCGGATGTCGTGGAAGGCGTCGTACATGGCCGGGCGGATCAGGTCGTTCATCGCCGCGTCGATGACCAGGAAGCGCTTGCCCTCCGGCCGCTCGTGGACGTGGATCACCTCGCTGACCAGCACCCCGGCGTTGGCGGCGATCACCCGGCCCGGCTCGAAGGCCAGCTTCACCGGCAGGTCCTGGATCGCCTCGGCGACCATGACCGCGAACTCGGCCGGCGAGGGCGGTTCGGGCATGTCGAAATAGGGCACGCCCAGGCCGCCGCCGAGATCGAGGCGCTCGACGTGCAGGCCCTCGCCCAGCAGCTGTTCGACCAGGCCGCGCATCTTGCCGAAGGCCTGGCGCATCGGCGTCAGGTCGGTGATCTGGCTGCCGATGTGGCAGGCCACGCCGATCGGCTCGAGGTGGGCGTGGTTGCTGGCGTTGGCGTAGAGCCGCGCGGCCTCGGCGAACGACACGCCGAACTTGTTCTCGGACTTGCCGGTGGCGATCTTGGCGTGGCCGCCGGCCGCGACGTCGGGATTGACCCGGAACGCCACCTTGGCCTTGACGCCCAGCTCGGCGGCGACGGCGGCGATCAGGTTCAGCTCGGGCTCGGACTCGACATTGATCTCGGCGACGCCGGCCTTCAGCGCGAAGGCGATCTCGCCGCGCTTCTTGCCCACGCCCGAGAACACGATCCGCTCGCCAGGGATGCCGGCGGCCAGGGCGCGGCGCACCTCGCCCTCCGACACCGTGTCGGCCCCGGCCCCCAGCTTGCCCAGCACCTTCAGCACCGCGACGTTGGAATTGGCCTTCACCGCATAGGCGATCAGCGGGTCGACGATCCCGGCCCCGACCAGGGCGTCGCGGAACACGGTGAAGTGCCGCTCCAGGGTGGCGCGGGAATAGACATAGACCGGCGTGCCGACGTCGCCGGCGATCCTGGCCAGCGGGACGCCTTCGCAGGCCAGGCCCTCGGGGCCGTACTCGAAATGGTTCACGTCGTCAGTTGCCCTGGGCGCTGGGGAAGCCGGCGCCGGAGGGGCCGCCGAACGGGTCGTGCGCGCCGCTCAGCGGCGCGGCGCGGGTCGTGCGGTTGCTCGACGCGGGGTCAATGTTCTCCTGCGTGCCGTTGGCGCGCGCGGGCTGGTTGGCGGTGGCCGAGCCGCGGCGCCGTTCGGCCTCGTAGGCGGCCTTCTTCTGGGCGTTCCACAGCGGGGCGGGGCGCTCCAGCTCGGCCTGCTTGCCGCAGGCGGCGGCGGTCAGGGCCAGGGCGGCGATCGTGAGCAGGGTGAGGGGACGGATCATCCGAGCAGTTCCTTCCAACGCGCGATCTGGGCGCGGACCTGGGCGGGAGCGGTCCCGCCGTAACTCGTGCGGCTGGCCGCCGAGGCGGCGGGCGTGAGCACGGTGTAGATTTCAGAAGTGATGCGCGGCTCGATCGCTTGCAAGTCGGCCAGCGCCAGTTCCGCCAGATCCACGCCCTTGCCCTCCGCCGCCTTCACGGCCGAGCCTGTCACGTGGTGGGCGTCGCGGAAAGGCATGTTCAGCTCGCGGACCAGCCAGTCGGCGAGATCCGTAGCCGTCGAGAACCCCGCGCCGGCGGCGGCGGCCATCTTCTCGGTGTTGGGCGTCAAGTCCGACACCATGCCGGCCATGGCCAGAAGGCTCAGCTCCAGGGCGTCGAAGGCTTCGAAGGTCGGGACCTTGTCCTCCTGCATGTCCTTGGAATAGGCCAGGGGCAGGCCCTTCATGACCACGGTCAGGGTGGTCAGCGAGCCCAGGATCCGGCCGACCTTGGCGCGGATCAGCTCGGCCGCGTCCGGGTTCTTCTTCTGCGGCATGATCGAGCTGCCGGTGGTGAAGGCGTCGGTCAGCTTGACGAAGCCGAACATCGGCGTCGTCCACAGCACGATCTCCTCGGCCAGGCGCGACAGGTGGGTGGCGGTGATCGAGGCGGCCGACAGGGCTTCCAGCGCGAAGTCGCGGGCCGAGACGCTGTCCAGCGAATTGGCGGTCGGGCGGTCGAAGCCCAGCGACGCGGCGGTCTGGCGGCGGTCGATCGGGAAGGGCGAGCCGGCCAGGGCGGCGGCGCCCAGCGGGCACTCGTTCATCCGGGCGCGGGCGTCGCGGAACCGCGAGGCGTCGCGGCCGAACATCTCGACATAGGCCATCAGGTGGTGGCCGAAGGTCACCGGCTGGGCCGGCTGCAGGTGGGTGAAGCCCGGCATCAGGGCGTCGGCGTGGGTTTCGGCCTGGGCGACCAGGGCGCGCTGCAGGCCGTCCAGCTGGGCGGCCGAGCGGTCGCAGGCCTCGCGCACCCACAGGCGGAAGTCGACGGCCACCTGGTCGTTGCGCGAGCGGGCGGTGTGCAGGCGGCCGGCCGTCGGGCCGATCAGCTCGCGCAGCCGCGCCTCGATGTTCATGTGGATGTCTTCGTATTCGTCGCGGAACGGGAAGGTCCCGGCCGTGATCTCGCCCTCGACGGCGTCCAGGCCCTTGAGGATTTCCTCGCCGTCGGCGCTTGCAATCACGCCTTGGCTGATCAACATCCGCGCATGGGCGCGGGAGCCCGCCAGGTCCTGCGCCCACAGGCGCTTGTCGAAGCCGATGCTGACATTGATCGCCTGCATCAGCTCCGCCGGCTTGGCCGAGAACCTGCCGCCCCACATGGCTTGGCCCTGGCCGTTCGCGGCGGGCTTATCGGAGGCGTCGTCGGTCATATGAGCGAAATCCAGTCGGGCAAGGATCAGGCCGCGCGCAAGCTCGGCCCGCTGAAATGGGCGATCGGCGCCGTTCTGCTGATCGGCGTCGCGGCGGTTCTATACGTCATCGCTCAGGCTTCGTTCAAACCCGCAGGCGGCCTCGACCTCAAGGAATTCAAGAAAGCGTCCTTAGAGAAGCTGGACGTGCCGGCCCAGCCGCGCGCCGCGCCGGCCACGGTGTTCGCCGACGCGGCCGGAAAGCCGCGCACCCTGGCCGATTTCAAGGGCCAGGTGGTGGTGATGAACCTGTGGGCCACCTGGTGCGCGCCCTGCAAGAAGGAGATGCCCACCCTGGCCAGGCTGCAGGCCGCCTATGCGACCCAGCCGCTGAAGGTGCTGCCGATCAGCGTCGACCGCGACAGCGACCTGAACCTGATCCAGGCGGAAATGGCCGCCAACCCGCCGCTGCAGGTCTATCGCGACAAGAACTACAAGATGTCGTTCGAGCTGGAGCCGCGCGCCGCCGGCTATCCGACCACGGTCCTCTACGACAAGCAGGGGCGCGAGCGGGCGCGGATGTCGGGCGAGGCCGACTGGTCCAGTCCGGAGGCCCGCGCCCTGGTCGAGGCGCTTCTCCGCGAGCCTTGAGCCAAAGCAGAGCGAGAAAGAGCGGCGCGCGCGCTTAAGGATATCGCCGTTTTTTGAATTGACCCCTCAACGAGGGCGTGTCCACTCTGGCCCGCAATCCTGGATTTGGGCCTGCGAATGCTACCCGGACAACTGAGATTGTTACCCGCCCGCTTGTCCGGGCATCGGATCGGCCTTCTCTAGGAGACACTCCATGGCGACCGGCGTAGTGAAATGGTTCAACGGCACCAAGGGCTTCGGCTTCATCCAGCCCGATGACGGCGGCAAGGACGTGTTCGTCCACATCAGCGCCGTCGAGCGCGCGGGCCTGCGCAGCCTGGACGAGGGGCAGAAGGTCAGCTTCGACACCGCCGAGGAGCGCGGCAAGATCGCGGCGGCCAATCTGAAGCCGCTCTAGGCCGCCGTTCCTCGTTCGATACGCGAAATTGACGGGCGCCGGTTCCAACGAACCGGCGCCCGCCTGCTATGGAAGACCCGATGACCGTCGATCCCCGTCTTCTCGAAATCGTCGCCGATCGGGCCTGGCCGGCGCGCCAGAGCGGAGCCCTGGGCGGCTGGCGGCTGAACGCCTCGGACGGCTGGTCGCTGCGAATCAACGCCTGCTGGCCGCTGGGCGAGCCCGACCGGCCGATCGACGAGGCCATCGCCGCGGCCGAGGCCTTCTACGCCGCGCGCGGCCTGCCCGCCCGCTTCAAGCTGTCGGACGGGGCGGTGGTCCCGGCCAATCTGTCCGAGCACCTGCGGGCCCGCGGCTACAGGCCCACCCACGGCACGGTGGTGATGGTGGGCGAGGCCTCGGGGATGATCGCGGCGATGGCGGACATCGCCGTGACCCTGTCCGACGCGCCGGACCCGGCCTTCGAGGCGGTGCTGACCGCCAGCGCCGCCGGCAACGCCGCCGACGCCCGCGAGCGCCTGGACGCCCTGGGCCGCATCCCCGCGCCGGCCCGCTTCGCCCGGCTGGAGATCGACGGCGAGGTCGCGGCCCTGGGCGCCAGCGCCGTGGACGGCGAATGGGCGGGGATCTTCGGCATGCGCACCCTGCCGAGCCACCGCCGCAAGGGCCTGGCCCGCCGGATCCTGGCGGCCCTGCTGCACGAGGCCCGGACCCTGGGCGCCCGCCGCGCCTACCTGCAGGTCGAGACCGACAACGCCCCGGCCATCGCCCTCTACAGCGGCCTGGGGTTCGTGCCGGCCTATGGCTACCGGTACTGGGTGGTGGAGTAGGGAAGGGGACGCGCACTCACGGCGGTGCGCCGGCCGGTTTGCAGGGCGTTCAGTGTGAGTGCGTGTCCCCGGCTGAACGGCCGCCAAGTCGCTGATATCCCTGACCTAAAACTTTATGCCCCGCACCCTCTCGGACCGGCCGTATCCTGGTCTCACCTCGACGCAGGGAAAGGGCGCATGGCCAGCGACCAGTTGCGGCGGCGGGGGGCGATCGAGCGGGAAGCTCCATCGGCGGTCCTTTTGGACCAAACCTCGCGTCTCCAGGGCCGGCCGGGCATGGAACACTAAAACGGCGTGACGTGAGGGCTGGCGGATCAGCAGGCGGGCGGTGACAGGCCCGCGGTCCGGGACCAGGGTTCGTTGACCTGGCCCGCCCGTCGGAGGCTTCAAGGCGGCGAGGCTCGAACAGGGCTCAGCGTCGCGGGCTTCCGGATAACGACCGCGCGGAGCGATCGGGCTTCGTCGAAACGGTATTCTTTTTCCAAACTCCGGACGGCGTCCGGCGCTCCGCGACCCTTTCCATACGCTCAGCGGGTTTCCGCGTGAGGATGAGAAGCCGTGCCGGTGAACACTTGCCCCCACCTGACCGCTTCGCGGTCTGTCCGCCCCCAGAGGGGGCGGAGCCTCGGCGCTCTTTCCCCTCCGGGGGAAGACGACCGCGAAGCGGTCCGTAGGGGCCAAGCGGGCGGTGCGCCGACTACGAGTTCCCTAATCGAGGTCAAACACGAACTGGTCGTGCTCGGGATGCAGGCAGCTCTGGTCGATTGGGGCTGTCGGGTCGGCCAGGAAGCCGCGGATCATCCTGCGGGCGCAGGCGCTGCCGCGCGACACGCCGTGGGTGGTGTTGGGGATGATGGTCAGCTGGCCCTTGGGGAAGCGGCCGACCGCCGCCTTGGCCACGGCCGGCGGGCAGCCGGGGTCGATCTCGGCGGCCAGGAACAGGGTGGGGATCGGGCTGGAGACCGGCTGGGCCTCGACCGGGTCGGGCCGGCCGACGTCATAGGCCTTGCAGACCTGGAAGTAGCGGCCGAACGAGTTTTCCAGCAGGCGCGTGACCGGATCGCGCTGGGCGCCCTTGCGCATGGCCGCCTCGCTCTCGAACGGGAACTCCTCCTTGCACAGATGGGTCAGGTGCTGGGCCTCGTTGTAGCCGCTGCGGCCCTGCATCTGCTCGGCCAGGGCGGTCATGTCGCCGGCCGCGAACCTGGCGACCGTGGCGGGCAGCGCCCGGGCGTCGGGGCCGCTATAGGCCGCGTCCATCAGGAAGCCGCCCAGGTCGTCGGCGCTATAGACCTTGCCGCCGATCGTCTGCGGGCCGCTCAGCAGCCTGGTCGCCACCGCGTCGAGGTCGGCGCCCGGATGCGGATACTTGGCGTTGCAGGCGGCGTCCTCGGCGCAGCGCTTGAAGATCACCTTGACCGCGTCCGACACCATTTCCGGCCCGCCCTCGGCCCACTTGGCCTCCGGGGTCCAGGGCGAGTCGAGCACCACGGCCCGTACGCCGGACGGGTCGTGCTTGACGACGGCCAGGGCGATGCGCGTGCCGTACGAGACGCCGAACAGGTCGACCTGCTTCAGGCCCAGGGTCTTGCGCAGGTCCTGGAGGTCCTTGACCACCTCCTCGGCGTTGTAGCGCGACAGGTCGACGCCAGAGGCCTTCAGGCGTTGGGCGCAGGCGATCAGCTGCTGGGCGGCCGCGTCGTTCAGCGGCCCGGCGTCGTTGAGGGCCACCTCGCCGCAGTCGAGGATCGGCGAGGCCACCCCGCCGCCGCGCTGGTCGAAATAGATCCAGTCCTGGTCGACGGCGATCAGCTCTCGGCCGGACACGCCGCGCAGGGAACGGCCGATGTTCTCGACCACCCCGCCGCCGGGGCCGCCGTGCAGGAAGATCACCGGAACCGCGCCGGGCTTGGGGGCGCTGGCCTTGACGATGGTCACCGGCAGGGCGACGCGCCGCGTGCTCGGCCCGCCCCGGGTCTCGTCGACGACCAGGGTCCCGCACTGGATCTTGTTGGCCACGCCCGAATAGTCGCCGGCGCACGGGCCAGGCGTGAACTTCGGCTCGGCCGCGTGGGCGGCGCCGGCGGACAGGGCGCCGGCGGACAGGGCGAAGGCGGCGAACGCGCCGGAAAGGGCGGCGCCCCAGATCATCTTGCGCATGTGAGTCCCGTGGTGCTGAGGCCCCGCAGTGAGCATGGCGGCGGGGAGGGGGCAAGGGGACGATCGGGGATCCTAGGTCACGACGACATACTGCTCGATCGCGATGGACAGGATCGCGGACGGCGCGGCGGGCCGGCGTTCGCCTCGCCCGACGATGGTCAATCGCGTCGATCCGGCAAGATCGATGACATAGCAGAGCGAGCCTTCCGTCGCCGGACAAGCTTCGACGTTGCTTATCCCGGAGAGATCGCCGCCTTGGTTCACCGTCAGGCGTCTTCTCATCAACAAGTTTACAAAACAAACAAGTTGATACATGGTCCGTCCGTCGCAACGGAGCCCGGCCATGCACGCGCCTCTGAAACCCGTCGAAACCACCCCGGCGGACGCCTCGGCCCGGAACGCGCCGGTCGGCGCCCTGCGCGCCTTCCTGACCCTGCTGGTCGTCGCCCACCACGCGGCGCTGACCTACCACCCCTACGCGCCGCCGCCGAAGGCCTTCGCCGCCCCGCCGATCCTGTGGACGGCCTTTCCGGTCGTGGACCCGCAGAGGTTCGGGGGCTTTGGCCTGCTGACCCTGGTCAACGACCTGTTCTTCATGTCGCTGATGTTCCTGGTCTCGGGCCTGTTCGTCGCCGAAAGCCTGAAGGCCAAGGGGCCGGGCGGCTACCTGAAGGGCCGGGCGTTGCGGCTGGGCGTTCCGTTCGTGATCGGGGCCGGGCTGCTGGCGCCGCTGGCCTACTTTCCCGCCTGGTTGCAGTCGGGCGGCGCGCCGTCGTTGCCGGCCTATGCTCAAGCCTGGACCCGCCTGCCGTTCTGGCCCAGCGGCCCGGCCTGGTTCCTGTGGGTGCTGCTGGCCTTCGGCGCGATCGCCGGGGCGCTGGACAAGCTGTTTCCCCGTCTGATCCCGACGCTGGGCCGCTGGACGCAGGGCGCGGCCCGACGGCCCGGCCGCGCCCTCCTGGTCCTCGTCGCGGCCAGCGCCCTGGCCTATGTGCCGCTGAACGTGGTCTTGCCCTTCGGCCACTGGACCACGGCGGGGCCGTTCCTGGTCCAGACCGGCCGTATCGGCCACTACCTGGTCTATTTCCTGGCCGGCCTGGCGTTCGGGGCGGCGGGCGTGGGCCGGGGCCTGACCGACCCGCAGGGCGCGTTGTCGCGCCGCTGGTGGGCCTGGCAGATCCCGCCCGTTCCGGCGGTGATCGCGGCGGTCGCCGTCTTCATCGTCGCCTTCTCGCCCAACCCGCCGCCCAAGCCGGTGCTGGACCTGGTCGGCGGCCTGGCCTTCGTTCTGGCCTGCGCGGCCCTGTCGTTCGCGGTGCTGGCGGTCTTCCTGCGCTTCGTCCGGAGGACAGGCCCGGTCGGAGCCAGCCTGCAGGCCAACGCCTACGGCATGTACCTGACCCATTACGTCTTCACCGCCTGGCTCTCCTGGCTGCTGCTGCCGCAGGCCTGGGGTGGGCTGGCCAAGGGGCTGGCGGTGTTCGCCGGGGCGGTGGCGCTCAGCTGGCTGACGACCATGGCGCTGCGCCGTACGCCGCTGTTGGGGCGAATCCTGTGACCGGCCATGATGCGATGCTGAAGGGGGCCTTGCCCATGAACGACGAGATCAAGTCGGTCCAGGACGACCTGGCGTTCCTGAGGACCGTGGCCGAGGGCCGGCCGGGCGGCGGGATGGGCGTCGCCGGCAGCGCGCTCTACGGCTCGGCCGGGGTGCTCTACGGGATCCAGTGCTTGAGCTACTACCTGCAGGAGGCCGGGATCGTCCGCCTATCGCCGACCGCCAACATCATCATGGCCTGGGCGCCGACCTTGATATTCCTGGTGCTGATGACGATCGTGATCATCATCGACCGCAAACGGCCGGCGGTCGGGGTGACCAGCCGAGCCGTCAATTCCGCCTTCGCGGGAGCGGGGATCGCGAACCTGGCCCTGGTCCTGGTCTTCGCCAGCGCCGCCGAGCGCCACCATGACTTCCACTACTGGCTGTTCCACCCGGCTGTGGTCTTCGTGCTGCAGGGCGCGGTCTGGTACGTAATCTTCATGCTGCGCCAGCGGCTGTGGACGGCGCTGGTGGCCTCTGGCTGGCTTGTTTCGGGCGTGGCGTTGGGCATGCTGATCGAGCGCGCGGACCTGTATCTGCTGATCGCCACCGCCAGTCTCTTCCTGCTGATGGCGGTCCCGGGCTTCGGGATGATGCGCCAGGCCCTGCGGGTCCGGCCGGCCTGAGGCGAGCGTGACCGGCAAGTTCGACATCAGCGGATTGGACGACGTCATCCACGGCCGCGTGCGGCTGGGGATCGTCGCCTACCTGGCCAGCGCCGAGGTGGCGGACTTCACTGAGCTGAAGGACCTGCTGGAGGTGACCCAGGGCAACCTGTCGGTCCATCTGCGCAAGCTGGAGGACGCCGGCTATGTGGCGATCGACAAGAGCTTCGTCGGCCGCAAGCCCCTGACCCGCGTCCGCCTGACCGAGGAGGGCCGCGCGGCGTTCGGGGCCTATCTGAAGGCGATGGGGCGGTTGGTGGAGCAGGCCGGCGGTGGCGGCTAGAGCCCCATCTCCGCCCGCAGCTGGGCCGGCGTCACGCCCGCCGCCCGCAGCTCGCGCAAGGTCTGGGCCTTGTCGCGCTTAGCGTAGCGCTTGCCGTCGGGGCCGACCAGCAGGCGATGGTGGCGGTAGGTCGGGGTGGGCAGGTCCAGCAGGGCCTGCAGCAGGCGCTGGATGTGGGCGGCCTCGAACAGATCCCGGCCGCGGACCACGTGGGTGATCCCCTGCAGGGCGTCGTCCAGCACCACCGCCAGGTGATAGGCCACCCCGACGTCCTTGCGGGCCAGGACGATGTCGCCGGCGGTCTCGGGGCGGGCGGGGATCAGGCCGGTCTCGCCCTCGGGGCCGGCGCCCTCCTCGACGAAGGCCAGGCGGTCGAAGCCGCCCAGCGCCCCGCGGGCCGCGTCCAGCGACAGCCGCCAGGCGAAGGCCTCGCCCCGCCCCAGCCGCGCGGCCTCCTCGTCGGGCGACAGGGGGCCGCCGACGAAGGGCCGGGCCGGCTCGTGCGGCGCGCGGCCGATGTCCAGCTCCTTGCGGGTGCGGAAGCAGCGATAGACCAGGCCCTTGTCGCGCAAGGCGTCGATGGCCCGGTGATAGTCGGCCAGGTGCTCGGACTGACGGCGCACGGGCTGTTCCCAGGAAAGGCCCAGCCAGGCCAGGTCCTCCAGGATCGAGGCCTCGAACTCGGGACGGCTGCGGGTGGCGTCGATGTCCTCGATCCGCAGCACGAACCGGCCGCCGGCGGCCTGGGCGGCGTCGAAGGCGGTCAGGGCCGAGAACGCGTGGCCGCGATGCAGATGGCCGGTCGGGGAGGGGGCGAAGCGGGTGGCGAAGCGCAAGCGGACCTAGGCCTGATCGAGCTTGGCGAACATGCCCAGGTGTTCGAACACGCCGCGCAGGAAGGCCTCCTCGCCGCCCAGGGCTTCCTTCAGCGGGTCGAACTGCTTGAAGCTGATCATCTCGGCAAGGCCGTGGCCCGCGCACCAGGCGGCGATGGTCGCCAGCTCCAGGTCGATCGGCGAGGCCGTCCCGCCGCTGCGCTCGTCGATGGTGTTGCGCACCTGGCAGTAGGCGCCTTCTTCCTTCATCTGTTCGGGCAGGGCGTCCTTGTCGCGCGAGCAGTCGTACATCACCCGATAGAGGGCGGGATTGTCGCGGGCGAAACGGACATAGGCCACGCCCAGGCCGGTCATCCGCTCCTGGCTGTCGGCCGCTTTCAGGCGCGCCTCGGTCAGGGCCGCGTCCAGGGCCGCCCAGCCCTCGTGGGCGACGGCGTCCAGCAGTTCGCCCTTGTCCTTGAAGTGGTGGTAGGGCGCGGCCGGGCTGACGCCCGCCTCCCGCGCCACCGCCCGCAGCGAAAGCGCCGACGGACCCTCGGTCTCGAGGATGCGTCTAGCGGCCTCGACCAGGGCGCGGCTGAGGTCGCCGTGGTGATACGGGCGGGCTTCGGAGGTGGCGGTCTGTGTCATCCAGGGCACTGTAGCGGCTCCTGTTCAAAAATCCATCCTAACGGCGTCAAGATTATCTTGACGCCGTTAGGATGCGTGCTATCTAAGCAATGTCTAGATCGGTCTCGATCGAGACCGGGGCGGCCTCCTCGAACGTCGCGCCCGCAGCCGAAACTCAAGGATGTGTGTGATGACCCATACCCTCTACGTCCTGGAAACCGCCTTCGAGACCACGCTCGACCGCATGGCCCTGGGCTTCTTCCTGGCCGCCACCCTCGTTGTCGCGACCGCCCTGGTCGGCGTGGCGATCTAGGCCTCGGCAGCATTCGTGGCTGGCGGGACCCGCGGATTCCCACGCCGTCCCGCCGACACGATCGCCGCCGAGACTCTCCGTTCAAGGTGTCCGAAGCCGCCCGCGCTTTTCGCCGGCGGCTTTTGCATGTCTTGATCCCGAGGACGCCCGCGCCTAGGTCGGATGCTCCCCAGGCGGAACATCCCGCGTCGGGCCGGATTTTCCAGACATGACCTTTTCGTCCTTCGAGATGCGCGGATGAGCGTGGCCTTCACCAAGGAAGGCGACAGCGAGGCGTTCGCCGCCGACCTGCTGGACCGCCCGATCTCGCCGCACCCGAACCTGGTGACGCCCGAGGGGCTGGTTCAGATCGAGGCGGCCCTGGCCGCCGCCCGCGCCGCCTACAGCGCCGCCCAGGCCGGCGGCGACGTCGCC
>Ga0209564_1001476_pt1 | contig 23770 bp, 13 predicted proteins | sample AraplaCol_mMF_r2_FD_184272 | JGI IMG/M metagenome (GOLD analysis project Ga0209564, IMG submission 184272) | Arabidopsis root microbial communities from North Carolina, USA - plate scrape MF_Col_mMF_r2 (SPAdes) (version 3) | ecosystem: Host-associated > Plants > Roots > Endosphere | place: USA...
CCAACGACCTGCCCGCCTTCATCGATTACGGCATGAAGGAGCGCACCTATCGCTTCTTCACCGGCACCCCGCTCTGGGGCTTCGGCCACGGGCTGAGCTACACCAGCTTCGCCTATGACCAGCTGGCTGCCAAGGCCGGCACCACCGCAGCCCCGGTCGAAATCACCGTGCGCGTGCGCAACAGCGGCGCGCGGCCGGGCGAGGAAGTGGTCCAGGCCTATCTGGTGCCGCCAGCGAGCAAGGCACGCGGCAACGGCATGACCACCCCGGTGCTCCAGCGCGCGCTGGTCGGCTTCCAGCGCATCGCGCTCAAGCCCGGCAAGGCAGGCACGCTGCGCTTCAGCCTCGATCCTCGCAGCATCAGCACGGTGGCGCGCGACGGCACCCGCCAGGTCGTCCCGGGCGCGTATCGCCTGTGGATCGGCGGCGGCCAGCCGGGCACCGCGCCGGGGCAATGGACCGACTTCACCCTGACCGGCGAAGCGCAGGAGCTGCCCAAGTGATGGACCGCCGCACCATGATCGGCGCCGGCCTCGTGCTCGCCGCCACGCCGGCTCTCGCCCAGAAGGCGACCGGCTTCACCAGCCACCGCCCCGCCCCTGCCGACCGCAAGTTCGTCAGCAAGTCGGTCGAGCGCGAGATCGTCCGTGTCTCGAAGAAGATCGGCGACCCGAAGCTGCGCTGGATGTTCGGCAATTGCTATCCGAACACGCTCGACACCACCGTGGCGATGCGCACCATCGACGGCGCGCCCGACGCATTCGTGCGCACCGGCGACATCAACGCGCTGTGGCTGCGCGACAGCTCGGCCCAGGTGAAGCCGTATCTGCATCTGGCGAAAGAGGATGCCGATCTCCGCCGCCTCTATCACGGCCTGATCGCCCGCCAATCGCGCTCGATCCTGCTCGATCCCTATGCCAATGCGTTCATGGAGGATCCCACCGCCCCGACCAATCTGAGCTGGTCGCTCGACGATCGCTTCCCGCTCAAGCCCGGCGTGGCGGAGCGCAAATGGGAGATCGACTCGCTCTGTTATCCGATGCGCCTCGCGCACGGATACTGGCAGGCGACCGGCGACAAGACGCCGTTCGACGCCCGCTGGGCCGAAGCCGCGCGGCTAAGCATCGCGACCTTCCGCGAGCAGCAGCGGAAAGACGGCAAGGGCCCGTACCGCTTCCAGCGCAAGAGCAACAACCCGACCGAATCGCTGATGCTCGACGGCTATGGCGCGCCCTCGCGCTCGGTCGGGCTGATCCATTGCGGTTTCCGCCCCTCGGACGACGCCTGCGTCTATCCCTTCCTGATCCCCTCCAACTATTTCGCGGTGACCGCGCTGCGCGAACTCGCCGTAGTCGCGAATGCCGCACGCGGGGATGCAGCCCTTGCCAACGACGCCATCGCACTGGCCGACGAAGTCGATGCGGCCCTGCGCCAATATGCCCGCATGCGCCTGCCCGACGGGCGCGAGGTGATCCCGTTCGAAGTCGACGGCTTCGGCAATACGATCTTCATGGACGACGCCAACGTCCCCTCGCTCTCCAGCCTCGCCTATCTCGGCTGCTTCGCGGCGAGTGACCCGCTGTGGCGCCGCACCGCCGACGCGGCGTGGAGCGAGAACAACCCTTATTGGTCGCGCGGCAAGGTCGTCGAAGGCATTGGCGGCCCGCATGTCGGGCTCGGCCAGGTCTGGCCGATGTCGCTGGTGATGCGCGCGCTCTCGTCCTCGGACGACGCGACGATCCGCCAGTGCCTGCGCATGATCCGCGACAGCGACGGCGGCACCGGCTTCATCCACGAGGCCGTCGATGACGACAATCCCGCAAAGTTCACCCGTGAATGGTTCGCCTGGGCCAATGGCCTGTTCGGCGAACTGATCGTCCACCTGGCCGATACCCGGCCCAATCTGCTGGCTGAGACGCTTTGACCCCTACCCGTCGCCAACTCCTCGCCTCGAGCGCCTTCGGCCTCGTCGCCTCCACACTTCCCGCCATCGCCAGCCCGCGCGGCCGGCAGGTGGCCGAGCCCAATTTGTTCATCGGCACCGGTGGCACCGGCCACACCTATCCCGGCGCCACCCTGCCCTTCGGCATGGTCCAGCTCAGCCCCGATACCGGGGTCGAGCGCTGGGAGACCTGCTCGGGCTATTACAAGACCGACACCTCGATCCTCGGCTTCTCGCACACCCATCTCTCCGGTACCGGCATCGGCGACATGCTCGACGTGCTGGTGGTGCCGTCGGCAGGTCCGGTGCAACTCCAGCCGGGTACGATCGAGAACCCGGACGCAGGCTATCGCCAGCGCTTCTCGGCCGAGCATGCCGAGCCCGGCTATTACCGCGTCGCGCTGGAAACGGGCGTCCAGGCCGAGCTGACCGTGACCGAGCGCACCGGCTGGCACCGCTACCGCTTCCCGGCGGGCAAGGGCCATGTGCTGGTCGACCTGTCGCACCTGATCCTCGACAAGTCGGACTCGCCGCCGCTGGTCGACGACGCGCTGCTGGAGGTCGCCGCAGACGGCACCCTCAGCGGCACGCGCCGCGTGTTCCGCTGGGCCAAGGGCCGGCGGATCTTCTTCGCGATGCAGCTGTCGCGAAAGCCCGATCGCATCACCTTCATCGGCGACAGCGATGCCGAGCAGCCGGCGGGCGCCGCCCGCGTCGCGGGCAAGCGGCTCAAGGCCGTGCTCCACTATGACGATGCCGGCAGCACGCCGCTGGTCATCCGCTGCGGCATCTCGGCAGTCGACGCCGCGGGCGCCCGCGCCAATCTCGCCGCCGAGGCGAGGCATTGGGATTTCGACCGCATCCGCCGCGACGCCGCTGCCTTGTGGAGCAAGTCGCTCGGCAGAGTGAAGGTCGAGGGTGGCACGCCCGACCAGCGCACCATCCTCTCCTCTGCGCTCTACCACGCGCAGCTCGCGCCCACGCTCGTCTCGGACGTCGATGGCCGCTATCCCGGCATGGACGGCAAGACGCAGACCGTACCAAAGGGAGGTGCGGCGTTCAGCACCTATTCGCTGTGGGACACCTATCGCGCGCTGCATCCGCTGCTCACCCTCGTCGCGCCCGAGCAGACCAAGCTGCTGATCGACGACATGATCCGCCAGACCGCCCAGTCGCGCTTCGGCCCACTGGTCTGGCCGCTGCAGGGCAAGGAAACCGGCACGATGATCGGCTGGCACGGCATCGTCCCGCTTGCCGAGGCGCATGCCAAGGGTATCCCTGCCGACTATGCCGCGGCCTGGCCGGCGATCCACAAGCGCAGCTTCGATTTCACCGCGCCCGACAAGGACAACAGTCTCGGCCGCGACCTGTACGACAAGCTCGGCTATGTTCCGGCGGACAAGGTGTTCGAAAGCGTCAGCCGGACCCAGGAATATGCCTATGACGACTGGGCCTCGGCCCGGCTCGCGCGCGCCGCAGGCGCTGTCGAAGATGCCGAGCGGCTGCACAAGCGCTCGGGCAACTGGCGCAACGTCATCGACGGGCAGATCGGCTTCGCCCGCCCCCGCTTCGAGAATGGCCAGTGGTGGAAGGACTATGACCCGATCCAGCTCGGCCACATGCCCAAGCCGTGGTGGCGCGACTATACCGAAGCCAATGGCTGGCAGGCGACCTTCCTCAACCAGCACGACGTCTATGGCCTGATCGCGCATATGGGCGGCGATGCCGCGTTCGAGGCGAAGCTGGACGCGCTGTTCACCGCACCCTCGACGCTGCCTGACAATGCGCCGCCCGACATCTCCGGGCTGGTCGGGCAGTACGCCCATGGCAACGAGCCGGACCAGCACGCGGCTTATCTCTACAGCTATGTCGGCGCGCCCTGGAAGACGCAGGCGATGATCCGCCGGCTGTGCACCGAGATGTACAAGAACGATCCCGACGGCATCATCGGCAATGACGATTGCGGTCAGATGAGCGCCTGGTTCGTGCTGTCCGCACTCGGCTTCTATCCGGTCGATCCGGTCGAGGCCGTCTATGTCTTCGGCTCGCCGCTGTTCGAGCGCGCTGAGATGCAGCTGGGCAGGGGCCGTAAGCTGGTGGTCGAGGCGCCGGGTAACCGCGCGGACACGCCCTATGTCGCCGCCGTGAGCTGGAACGGGCGGCCCTGGACGAAGAGCTGGATCTCGCACCGCGAGCTGGCCGCCGGTGGCACGCTGTGCTTCACCATGTCCGCAAATCCGAACCCCGCCTTTGGCCGCGCGCTCGCCGACCGGCCGCCGTCGTTCGGCCGCGGCCCCGCCTGATCCTGGAGAGAATGATGACCGATCTGTCCCGGCGCACCCTGCTCGCCACCGGCCTCGCCGCCGGCGCGCTGCCCGCCGTTCCCGTCCAGGCCGCCGCGCCTGCCAACACGCCGAAGCCCTTCGGCGCCACGCCCAGCCCGCGCCAGTGGCGCTGGCACGGCCGCGAGCAGTACGCCTTCGTCCATTTCTCGATCAACACCTTCACCGACAAGGAATGGGGTTTCGGTGACGAGAGCCCGGCGCTGTTCAATCCCAGCGACTTCGACGCCGACCAGATCGTCGCGGCAGTCAAGGCCGGCGGGCTCGAGGGGCTGATCCTCACCGCCAAGCATCATGACGGCTTCTGCCTGTGGCCGACGATGCTCACCGAGCATTGCATCCGCAACAGCCCCTACAAGGGCGGCAAGGGCGACATCGTCCGCGAGATGGCCGATGCCTGCCGCCGCGCCAAGCTGCCCTTCGGCCTGTATCTCTCGCCCTGGGATCGCAACCATGCCGAATATGGCCGCCCGGCCTATGTCACCTATTACCGCGCCCAGCTGACCGAGCTGTGCACGCGCTATGGCGATCTGTTCGAAGTGTGGTTCGACGGCGCCAATGGCGGCGACGGCTATTATGGCGGCGCGCGCGAAGCCCGGAAGATCGACGCCCCGCGCTACTATGACTGGCCCTCGATCGTCGCTTTGGTCCACAAGCTTCAGCCGAACGCCTGCACCTTCGATCCGCTCGGCGCGGACATTCGCTGGGTGGGTAATGAGGACGGCGTCGCCGGCGATCCGTGCTGGCCGACGATGCCAAACGAGCCCTATGACCAGAAGAACGGCAATGCCGGCGTGCGCGGCGGCGCGATCTGGTGGCCGGCCGAGACCGACGTCTCGATCCGCCCGGGCTGGTTCTACCATTCGGACGAGGACTCGAAGGTGAAGAGCCCCGAGCGGCTGATCCGCCTGTATGACGAGTCGGTCGGGCGCGGGACCAATCTCAATCTCAACATCCCGCCCGATCGCCGCGGCCGCATCCCGGACCAGGACTTCAAGATCCTGAAGTCCTATGGTGACGCGGTCCGCGCGACCTTTGCGAAAGATCTGGCCAAGGGCGCGGTGGCCCATGCCAGCGCCAGCCGCCCGGGCTTCGCCCCGGCCAGGGTGCTCGACGGCAATCGCGAGACCTATTGGACCACGCCCGACCGGGCGACCACGCCGGTCCTGACGCTCGACCTCAAGCCCGGCACCCGCTTCGACGTGATCCGGCTGCGCGAATATCTCCCGCTCGGTGTGCGGGTGACCCGCTTCGCGGTCGATGCCGAGATCAATGGTGCGTGGCAGACACTGGCCGAGCATGAATGCATCTCGGCCCAGCGCGTCATCCGCCTGCCCGCCCCGATCGCCCCGCGCCGCGTGCGCCTGCGCATCCTCGAGGCGCCCGCCTGCCCCGCGATAAGCGAGTTCGCGCTGTTCGCCTCGGTCGCGCCGGTGCCGGTGCCCGCGATCGTCTCGACCGACCCGACCGTGCTCGACGTGACCAAGTGGAAGGTCGTCGAGGCAAGCGCTCCCGGCGCCGGGAAGCTGCTCGACAATGAAGCCGGCACGATCTGGGTGCAGCCCAGCCCGACACCGGCCTCCCCGGCGCGCGTCACCCTCGACCTTGGCGCGCCGACCACGCTGGCAGGCTTCAGCCTCACGCCATCGCGCCAGGTGATGACCGGCGCAGCGCCGCCCCGCGGCTATGTCGCCGAGACCAGCGTCGATGGGACCAATTGGGAACCGGCGGCTGCCGGCGAGTTCTCCAACATCGCCTATGCGCTCTCGACCCAGCGCATCGCCTTCGCCCGCGTCCGCACCGCGCGCTACCTGCGCCTGACCTTCGCGGAAACCGCCGTCTCTGCCGGGCGGCTGGCCATCGCCGGCATTGGCGGCTTCCTGCCCGCGCGCTGAGCGCGCCCTCCCGATCCCGCTCCGGCCGCATGCCGGGGCGGGATCGCCTGACGCCTTGCCCCCAGGCCGCGTCGCCCCTTATCGCAACAAATTCCCCCGTCGCCCGTTGGCGGCGCGGGAGGCGTTCGCCCTGCGCTGCCGGTGACGTAATTATGCAACTGGTATGCGAATTATCCGGAAACGATAACACCAAATACGATTTTGGTATTGAAGTGATATTTCACCTATGACAATCCTACGACAAGGCAAGGACGTCTCCGTGACGATCCGAGCCATCCGCGAACGCCCCCCGGCGCTCGCATTCGGGATTGGCTGTGATGGAAACTTCTCGTCGTGGAGCAATGGCACTGGGCGTGGGCGGAGCGGCGCTTGCCGCGACACCGCCGGCCCTGGCGCGACCGGGTGAACGCGCCCTGATCCTTTCTACCTGGGACTTCGGCGCCGCCGCCAATGACGCCGCCTTCGCCCAGTGGAAGAAGACCGGCAGCCTGCTCGACGCGGTCGAGGCCGGGGCCCGGGTTCCCGAGGCGGATCCCGAGAATCATTCGGTCGGCTATAGCGGCTATCCCGACCGCGACGGCCATGTGACGCTCGACGCGATCCTGATGGACGATCGCGGCAATGTCGGCGCGGTCGCCGCACTCGAGGATTTCATGCATCCGATCTCGGTCGCCCGCCGGGTGATGGAGAAGACTCCCCACACCTTCCTGGTCGGCGAAGGCGCCCGCCAGTTCGCGATCTCCGAAGGGTTCGAGCAGACCAAGCTGCTCACCCCGGAGGCCGAGGCGGCGTGGCGCGAATGGCTGAAGACCGCCAAGTACAAGCCGGTCGCCAACAGCGAGAACATGCGCGGCACCGCGCTCGACCATGACACGATCGGCATCGTCGCCTGCGGCCCGGACGGGCGCCTGGCCGGTGCCTGCACCACCTCGGGCATGGCGTTCAAGCTGCGCGGCCGGGTCGGCGATTCCCCGCAATCGGGCTCTGGCCTGTTCGTCGAGGCCGGTGTCGGCGCGGCGACCGCCACCGGCGTCGGCGAGGAAGTCACCCGCATCGCCGGCTCGGCCCGCGTGGTCTCCTCGATGCGCGCCGGCATGTCGCCCCAGGCCGCCTGCCGCGAAGCCGTGCTGCACATCGCCAAGCTCCGCGGAGACGCCGTGCGCGATGCGCAGGTCGGCTTCCTCGCGATCAACGACCGCGGCGAGATCGGCGCCTTCGCGCTCCAGCCCGGCTTCACCTTTGCCGTGACCGACCTTGCGGGACGAACGCAAATCCGGGCCTGCGAGAGCTTAAAAAAGCCCGCAGCTTCCAAGTGACCCTAACCCATTGATTTCTAGGGGAAAGTAATGAAGAAGTTCAATGCACTGCTGTTGAGTTCCACCTGTTTCGCAGTGCTGCTCGCGACGCCGGCCATGGCGCAGGAAACCCAGCAGGACACCAGCGCCGAGGCGGGCACCGCCTCGCAGGACAGCGGCGCGATCATCGTCACCGGCAGCCGCATCACCCGCCCGAACGCCGCCGCCGCCTCGCCGATCACCTCGGTCACCTCGGAAGCGATCCGCGCCCAGGCCGCGGTGAACATCGAGGAAGTGCTGAACCGCATGCCGTCGGTCGCGCCGGACAGCCAGCAGAACTATCAGGATTCGGACGGCCGCCAGCGCATCAAGCTGCGCAATCTCGGTTTCGAGCGCACCCTCATCCTGGTCGACGGCAAGCGCCTTGGCACGATGAACGGCCTCGACGCTAACATGATCCCGACCGCGCTCATCTCGCGTGTCGACGTGCTCACCGGTGGCGCCTCGGCCGTCTATGGTTCGGACGCCATCGCCGGTGTCGTGAACTTCGTCCTCGACAATAATTTCGAGGGCATCCAGGCCAATGCCAACTATAATTTCTACGCGCACGAGAACAAGGCGGGCCTCGTCTCGCAGGTCGCCAAGAACTACGGCTTTGCGCAGCCGGCGAGCGGTCTCGTTACCGACGGCGCCCGTGTCGACCTGTCGCTGACCGCCGGCAAGAAGTTCTTCGACGGCCGCATGCACGTCTCGGCCTATGTCAACTACCGCCAGGGCGACCTGGTGCCCTACAACGCCCGTGAGACCTCGGGTTGCCAGCTGACCGAGACCGTCAAGGACGGTCCGCTCGCCTGCTCCGTCTCCACCTATACGCGCACCGGCTATGTCTCGCCGCAAAGCGGCCCCAACGCGGGCAATGCCTATGTGAACAACCCGAACGGCACGCGCACCTTCGTCCCCTATTCGACGGCGCTCGCCGAGAATCCCTATGACGGCTATTCCTTCCAGCGCGCCAACAAGCGCTGGAATGCCGGTGGCTTCGCCTCGTTCGAGATTTCGGACGCAGCGGAAGTCTATGCCAATGCGATGTGGTTCCGGGACAAGTCGGTCAACGTCTATCCGGCCCGCGTGTTCAGCTCGACGGGCTTCGATCAGGGCCCTTATCGGGTAAGCTGCGCCAATCCGTACATGTCGGCGAGCCAGGCGAGCACGATCTGCGGCGCCGCAGCCGGCACCAACACCGTGGTTCCGATCGAACTGCGCTACCGCTTTACCGGCGTGCCGGACCAGGAAGACCGCTACACCAACGAGGGCCTGCGCGTCACCGGCGGCCTGCGCGGCAGCTTCGCCCAGGGCTGGAACTATGACGTCGGCGGCGTCTATGCGCGCAACAAGATGGACACCAGCTGGTCGGCAGGTCCGGGCTGGGATCGCGTCAACAACGCGCTGAACACGGTGAACAACGGCGGCACGATCAGCTGCGTCAACGACGTGGCGAATGGCTGCCTGCCGTTCGATCCGTTCAGCGCGAACTCGACGGTCAACAACAACGCGCTGTTCGACTATTTCCTCAAGGATACCTACGGCACCAGCACCACCGTCAACACGCTGTACAACGGTATCGCCACCATCCAGGGCGATCTCGGCACCTATGGCATCAAGAGCCCCTGGGCCGACCAGGGCCTGGCGGTCGCCTTCGGCGTCGAATATCGCGAGGACCAGCTCAAGAGCTACGCCGACCAGATCTGGCGCGACACGATCAGCAACGACGCGCCCCGCTACCTCGCCCAGCACGTCTGGGAAGGCAATGTCGAGCTTCAGGCACCGCTCGCCGAGCACAAGGCATTCGCCGACCTGCTCCAGTTGAACGGCGCATTCCGCTTGTCGAAGTACAGCAGCAACCCGGATACCTTCTCGACCTGGAAGGCCGAGGCGATCTGGGCGCCGATCAAGGACATCACGTTCCGCGCCTCGATCAACCGCGCGCAGCGTGCCCCCACCGTGATCGAATCGTTCCAGGGCAGCAACGTCAGCTATGGCCGGGTCACCACGGCATATGGTGATCCCTGTGCGCCGACCTTCATCCGGAACGACGTCGATCCGGTAACCGGCCAGCAGGTCCCGGTCTATGGCGCCCCCAAGGCTTCGCGCGAAGCTTGCGTCGCAACCGGCCTTGCCCCCAGTCTCTATGACAGCAAGACGCTGCTCTGCCCGACCGATGTCGGCTGCACCTATCGCTCCGGCGGGTTCACCGTCGATCCGGAGACCGCGTATACCAAGACCTTCGGCGTCGTCCTGAAGCCCCGCTTCCTGCCGGGCCTGATCGTATCGGCGGACCGCTACCTGATCGATCTCAACCAGTCGATCGGCTATAACGACTACAGCTACTTCTCGGACGGCTGCCTGCAGACTGCGGACGCGTTCTATTGCAGCATGTTCGTGCGTAACGCCGACGGCACGCTCTTCAGCAACCCGACGACCAACCCGGCCACCGGCTATATCCGCCAGGGCACGACCAACTACTACAAGAGCAAGGCACATGGCTGGGACTTCCAGGCCCAGTATGCGCTGCCGCTCGGCAAGGCCGGTCGCCTCGACTTCGACTTCGCCGGCACGCTGACCACCCTGGCCGGCGCGCAGGACGCGTCGTTCATGGCCGAGCGCAACTGCGTGGGCTATTATGCGGGTGCCGGCTGCAACCAGTATATTTCGAAGTGGTCGCACACCCTGCGCACCACCTACACCACCGAAGACCAGTTCTTCAGCGCCTCGCTGAACTGGCGCCACCTCGGCCCGCTGACCCGCACGTCCAACTCGGGCCAGGAAGTCCTTGGGGCAACCGACACCTCGGCACGGACGACCTTCTACCGCATCGGCGCCTATGACTATTTCGATCTGGCGCTGAACTTCCGCGTGCAGAAGGGCTTCTCGTTCCGTGTCGCGGCGAACAATCTCCTCGACAAGACGCCGCCGGTCATGCCGGATTCCTACAATATCGGCCTGTCGCGCGCGAACACGATCTCCGCGCGCTACGACTCGCTCGGCCGTCAGGTCGCGTTCGGCACGACCATCAACTTCTGATCCTACGCTTCGTCAGAAAAAACTGGGCCCGCTTTCACCGGAAAGCGGGCCCTTTTCTTTGCGGCTAGAAACGCCTTCGGTCAGGCTGGCTGCAGCCGAACCGCCTTGGGCTCGGCCGGCGGCAGCCCGCCCGCTTCCTCCTGCGCCATCAGCTCCTGCTTGCGCGCAAGCATCTGGTCGCGCATCGCCACCAGGTCGACGTCCTCGACCTTGCGGCACTGTGCGAACATGCCTTCGCCGCGCATCTCCTCCTCGTGGACGTGATGCGTGATCTCCTCCGACAGCACCTTGACCTTGGCGTCGTAGAAATCGTCCTCGGGATTGCCCGCCTCGATATCGTTGATCAGCACCTTCGCGCCGTCATGCTCGACATAGGCTTCGTCCAGCGTGTCGTCCTCGATCTTGCCGCGATAGGCGGGATAGAAGATCTCCTCCTCGAGCATCGTGTGGATCTTGAGCTCGACGCAGATCCGGTGGGCGAGCTTCTTCTTCGCCGCCGATCCCGTGGTCTTCTCATATTGCTCGAACAGCGTCTCGACCGTGCGGTGGTCGGCCTTCAGCAACGCGATCGCGTCGGTAAACTCCTGGTCGGCCATGGAAATTCTCCGTGTTTGCTCCGCAGCTGCAAAGCGCCGCATTTTGCCCCGGTTCCTGCTGCGAACGACTCTCAGACCTTGATTCGTGCCCGGGCTCGAACCGCCGCGCGGCCAGTTCCGCCCGCCGGCAAAGCAAACATAGGTTAGGCACATTGCCCCGCGCCGACCGGCCAACGCGCGGAAAATCCAACAAAACCCTTACATATGTTGGGGTTAGCCCCGTTGAGTTGGCTATTGCGGCAAGCGTAATCGAATGCGGCACCGGTTCGGCGCAGGCCGGTCGATGCTTGGGGGGAAGGCTGTTTGAATAGCGTGCCGCGGGGGCGTCTTCTGGAATTTTTCGATCTGTCGGAAGAGGAACTCGCAATGTTCGAGCAACTGCGCGGCCCTGTGCAGGACCTGCCGCGCCATGCTCGGATACGCCGAAGCGGCGACAAGGTGCAGGGCGTGTTCGTACTCCTGCGCGGCTGGGCGTTCAGCAGCGTCGAGCTGGCGAACGGCCAGCGCCAGATCCTGAAGGCGCACCTGCCCGGCGACATCCTCGGCGCGCCCAGCATCGTGCTGCCGCGCGCGATGGAGACGCTCAGCGCGGCCACGCCGGTCACGGTTGCGCCGGTGCCGCTCTCGGCATTCGGCGTGCTGCAGGCAGAGGCGCCACGGCTGATGGCGTCGCTGTTCCTGAGCGCGCAGCAGGAACGGGTGATGCTATCGGACCGCCTTGCCGCGGTCGGCCGCACACCCGCGGCACAGCGTTTCGCCGCGCTGCTGCTCCAGCTGCACGACCGCCTCGCCGGTCCCGTTACCGGCACCGTCTCGCTCCATGTGCCGCTCACCCAGGAGGACTTCGCCGACCTGCTCGGCATCACCTCGGTGCATGTGAACCGGATCCTGCGGCAGCTCCTTTCGGCCGGGCTGATCGTTCGCCGCCAATATGACTATACATTTGACCCGGAACGTCTGCGCGAGTTCTCGGGCATGCCCCGCCGCGAATGGATCCGCAATCCGGCCTGGCTCTATCCGGCGCCCAGTCCGGCCTGAGCCCTTTCGGCGCGTCGCCAGCAGGCAGGAATGTGGAAATTCTGACCGCATCGATCAAAAATTAGTCGGACTTCGCATTTCGTCACATCTCTTGCACATAGCGCGCCTAGCGACGACCGCGCTTGCGATGGGCAAGTCGCGTATCGCGCAGTCGAACTGGAGTGGGGAGCGGGAACATGGCGATCGATCGCAGGAGCTTCATCCTGGCTGCCTCGGGCGTCGCAGCCGCGGAAGGCGTCGCCGCAAGCGGCCTGGCACGGCCGGCCAAGGGCGGATCGATCCAGGACATCGAGCATGTCGTGATCCTGATGCAGGAGAACCGCTCCTTCGACCATTATTTCGGCACGCTGCGCGGCGTCCGCGGTTTCGCCGATCCGCGCCCGGTCACCCTGCCCGGCGGCAAGCCGGTCTGGGCGCAGCGCCGGGCCGATCGCGACGGCGGGCAGATCGCCTGGCCCTTCCGGCTCGACTATTCCAGCAGCAACGCGCGCTGCTTCACCGGGCTCGACCATAGCTGGAAGGACAGCCAGGCGCGCTGGCGCAACTGGGACGTCTGGGCGGACCAGAAGGGCCCGCTGACCATGGCGCACCTGACCCGCGAAGATATCCCCTATTACTACGCTCTCGCCGACCAGTTCACCCTCTGCGACAGCTATCACTGCTCATTGCAGGGCCCGACCGGCCCGAACCGCCTCTATCATTTCAGCGGCACCAACGGCCTGAGCGTCGGCCAGGAAGGCGAATATTGCGTCACCAATGGCGGCACCGATCCCAATCCGGGTGCCGACATGGCGAAGGACGACGATAGTGAAGGCCTGCCCTGGCGCAGCTATGCCGGCCGGCTCGAAGAGGCCGGCATCTCCTGGAAGCTCTATCAGGAGATCGCCAATTATTCGGACAACCCGCTCGGCTATTTCAAGGAGTTCCGCAAGCTCGACCTGGCCTCGTCGCTCTACAAGCGCGGCCGTGCCTATGTCGACTGGATCGACGGCGTCGCGCCAAAGAACCCCGAAAAGACCCAGGCGAAGCACCTGATCGCCGCCTTCGCCGCGGACGTTGCCGCCGATCGCCTGCCCGCCGTCTCGTGGATCGTCCCGATGATGGAGATGAGCGAGCATCCCGACGCGCCGGTGCCCTTCGGCGAGGTGCTGGTCTCCAGCCTGATCGCCGCGCTCGCCGCCAATCCCAAGGTCTGGGCCAAGACCGCCTTCATCCTCAACTATGACGAGAATGACGGCTTCTTCGACCATATCCCCGCGCCGATGCCTGCGATCGCGCCGCAATATGGCGCGAGCAATGTCGATGTGCGCAGCGAAACCTATCAGGGCGAGCCGGTCGGCCTGGGGCCGCGCGTGCCGATGATGGTGATTTCGCCCTGGACGCGCGGCGGCTGGGTCAACTCGCAGCTGTTCGACCACACTTCGGTGCTGCGCTTCCTCGAGAAGCGCTTCGGCGTGGCCGAGCCCAACATCTCGCCCTGGCGCCGTTCGGTGTGCGGCGACCTGACCACGATGTTCGACTTCGACGTGCCGCTCAAGGCCCGGCTCGACACGCGCTGGGCGACCGCGCTGCCCTCGGTCGCGAGCTATGTCGAGGAGACCGAGAGGCTGTGCAAGACGGCGCCGCCGCCCAAGATCGCCACCAGCAAGAGCGTGCCTGCGCAGGAACCGGGCACCCGCCCCGCCCGCGCCCTGCCCTATCGCCTGGACGTCGAGCCGGTCTGGAGCGATGCCGGCCTCACGCTGCGCTTCGCCAATGACAGCCCGACCGGCATCGTCTTCGGGGTGCAGGACGAGACCGCCTTCCCCGGCTGGCGCTATTTCACCGTCGCGGCGAACTCGCGGCTGGAGGAGATCTGGCCGCTGCGCCGCGACCGGCCGCACGCGCTGGTGGTGCGCGGGCCGAACGGCTTCCAGCGCGAGTTCCGCGGGGATGGCGCGTCGCGGATCGAGGCGGCGGTCGCCTGGCAGGGCAATGCCGGCACGCTGCACCTGGCGAACCGCGGCAGCGAGCCGGTGACGCTCGCGAGCCACTGCGCGCATAGTGGCACCAGCCAGCAGGCAGTGCTCGCTGCCGGTGCCGGGGCGCAGCTGCTGCTCACCTTGTCCGAGCATCGCTGGTACGACCTGCTGCTCACCGGCCCTGCTGGAACCCGGGTGCGGCTGGCCGGCCATGTCGAGAATGGCCAGCCCGGCACTAGCGAGCCGACGCCCACCTTCCCGCATCCGGCTTGAGAGGTTGAGGCTCTCCCAACCCGTCACCCCGGCCTTGTGCCGGGGTCCACTGTGCCGCACCGGCTGGGCTGGAGCCTCCTGCCCATGACTCGCCTCGCGGTGGCCCCCGGCACAAGGCCGGGGTGACGAAGAGAGAGGCGCAAGCCGTCCCATTGTCATAAGCCTGTTGCGAAGCGCGCCTAGGGGCACCGCTCGACAAGGGCGGGCGTGATGGAATCGGGCGCGGCGACGGACGAAAACCTATTCAGCGCGCGCTTCCTCGCCTTGGCGGCGATGGAGTTCTGGGAGCGCTTCGCCATGTCCGGCATGAAGTCGCTCCTCGTGCTGATCCTGGTCGATCACGTGCTCGCGGGCGACCTGTCGCGGGTGCTCGGCGCGACTGCCCTCCGCGATGCGAGCGCGGCATTGTTCGGGCAGGTCTCCACCACCGGCCTCGCCTCGCAGCTCTATGGCTACGCCAATGCGCTGATCTATCTGGCCGTCCCGATCGGTGGGCTGGTCGGCGATCTGGTTGGCAGCCGGCGGCGGATGGTGGGCATCGGTGGCGCCCTCATGCTGCTCGGCCTTATGCTAATGCTAATCGATAGCAGCTTTCTCCTCGGCCTGATCCCCTTCGCGATCGGCACCGGCCTGCTCAAGGGGAACCTCTCGGCCCAGGTCGGGCTGCTGTTCCGGGACGAGGCGCAGCGGCGTCGCGGCTATGCGCTCTATCTCGGCTTCCTCAACGCCGGCATCATCTGCGGGCCGCTGGTGTGTGGCACGATAGCCATGTTTGCCGGGCCAGCCTATGCGATCGGAGCCGCCGCCCTCGCCCTGGTGATCGGCCTGATCTTCTATGCACGAAGCGCCACCGAGCCGGACCGGGCGGACAAGGCGATCGACAGGCGCGGCGACATGCGGACCGATCCACTGGTCGCTACGGCCCTGCTGATCGTCGCACTGATCGCAGTCTATCTCTGCTATTCGGCCTATGACCAGCTCAGCAACATCTTCCTGGTCTGGGCGCGCGGCCATGTCGATCTGAAGCTGGGCGGATGGGCGATGCCAGTCGCCTGGTTCCTCTCGCTCGACGGCGCCTTCACCCTGGCGCTGATCGCACTGTCGCAATGGGCGATGCGCGCGCTCGATCGTCGAGGCATCACGATCAGCGCAGTGACACAGATCCTGCTCGGCTGCCTGTTCTGCGCTGCCGGCTATCTGGTCCTCGCGCTCGGCATCGCGACCAGCGGCGGCGCGGCGCTGAGCTTGCCTTGGGCGCTCTGCTATCTGGTGCTGATCGACGCGGCGATCGTGCTGGTCTGGCCCTCGGGCCTCAGCCTCATCGCCGGCATCGCCCCCGGCCGGCTGGTCGGCCTGTGGATGGGCCTGTTCTACCTGCACGGCTTCTTCGCCAGCCTTTGGGTCGGCTTCAGCGGCGTCTTCTACGAGCGCATGGCGATTGGCCAGTTCTGGCTGCTCCACGCCGCCGTTGCCGCGACCGGCGCGCTGCTGATGCTGGCCGCCGGCCTGCCGCTGCTGCGCGCCGCCCGCACCCGTCAGGCGATCACCACCTCGGCATGAGCAAAGGCCCGGGCGAACGCGTCGTCCAGGGGCTGATCGGTGACGAGGATGTCGACATCGGTAAGCGCCGCGGTCTGGACAAGCGCATAGCGCCCGAACTTGGAGGAGTCCGCCGCCAGCAGCACCCGCTTCGAGGTGGCATAGGCGATGCGGCTCATCTCGGCCTCGCCCGGATGGAAATCCATCAGCCCGCGCTCGATGCTGATCCCGCCGACCGACAGGATCGAGAGATGCGGCGAGAAGCCGCGCACATATTCCTGCGCGCTGTGATCGGAGAAGGCGCGATAGTCGTAGTCCATCTGCCCGCCGGCGAGGAACAGCCGGTTGTTGTTGATCCCGCCAAGATCGTTGGCGACGCGCAGCGAATTGGTGATGACGGTCAGCGAGCGCCGCTCGACCAGCTGGCGCGCGATGAAGCAGCTCGTCGTGCCGGAATCGATGAACACGATCCCGCCATCGGGCACGAAGTCGGCGGCGGTTGCCGCGATGCGCTGCTTGGCATCGGCATTCTCCTCCATCCGCTGGTGCAGCGGTCCTTCGAGCACCGGCGCGGCGATGCGCGCGCCGCCATGCTCGCGGATGATCACGCCCTGATCCTCGAGCGCGCGCAGCTCGCGGCGGATCGTCTCGTCCGAAACGGCGAGGTCCGTCGCAAGCGCGGTCACCGACAATGTCCGTCCGCTGCGCAGTCGCGAGATGATCTCGCGCTGGCGCTGTGATCTCTTCTCTATCGTCCCCTCCATGGCGGATCTCCACCGGCTCCGCCGCGAGACATGCTGGTCGCCGGTGATTTTGCAAGCAGGATGTGCCGGGGCCGGCGGAAGCCGACCCCGGCGAACGAGCCTCAGAAGCCGAGGCGGGCGGTGAGCCGCACCGAGCGCGGTGCCTGGTAGTTGACCGGCGAGCGATAGTCGGTGTTGATCGAGCCATCCCCCTTCTCGCCGAAATTGTTGTACGAGGTCACCGCCTTGCTGTTCAGCACGTTGAAGATGTCGAGCCGGATCGACGCATCGACATTGTACGGCAGCGGCAGGTGGAACGCCGCGCTCATGTCGATCTGGGTGCGCCAGTCACCATTGAATGCCGTGCCGCGCGGGATCAGCTTGCCCTGACAATAATAGCCATAGCCATGATAGGTGTTGGCATAGGGATCGACGGTCAGCGGCACTGCGCCGATACAGCTGTAATGCTGCGGCGACTGGATTACCGCATTGGCGCCCAGGTCGATCGCGTCGGACAGGCGGTAGCTGCCATAGGCCTTGAAGTTGTGCCGGCGATCACTGGGCAGATAGCCATAAGCGCCGTTGACGAAGCCCGGCGAGTCGAAGTCCGCGGTGCGGTTGATCGCCAGCTGGCCGTTCTCCGAGCGGACGCCGCCCTCGTAATTGCCCTTGTTGAAGGCGAGCGTGTACGAGGCCGAGAGGCTCCAGACCTGGTCGAAGGTGCGATCGAAAGTGAGCGTCAGCGCGTCATAGTTGCGGCTCGGCTTGGGATAATGGAGATCCGCCGCCTTCAGCGTCACCGTCGGCGTGGTGCCATCGGGCAGCCCGATGAGCTGCACGACGATGTCGCGCCCCGGATTGGCGATCACGAACTGCTTGCCGCCGGTATAGATCGCGCCGCACTGCGCCGCGGTGAAGCCCTGCCCCTGGCAATAGGTGCGCGCCGCGCCGTCGATCGCGACGTCCTCGATCACGTTCTGCAGACGGCGATGGGTGAAATAGGCACCGATCCGCACATGGTCGGCAAACTGGTGCTCGGCGCCGAAGATGAACTCATTGTCCGACTGCGGCTTGATGTTGCTGGCGATCTGCGTGGCCGGGTTGAACGGCGATCCATCGGCCGAGACCTCGCAATTGCTGATCTTGGTATCCGGACACGCCGTCGTGTTCGCGACCGTCAGCAGCGGTGCGCCGGCAGTCGGGATGCTGCCTGCACCGCTCACCCCGGTGAACAGATTGTAGCGGGTATAGGTGATCAGGCTGCCGGCGACGTTCAGGTTGATGTCGCCCGCCATCGGCAGATAATATTTCGCATAGGATCCGAAGACCTTGGTGCGCCCGTCGCCGGCCGGATCGAACGACGCGCCGATGCGCGGCGCCCATTGGTTGCCCGTCTCGAAGAAGGACTTGCCGTTCACGCCCTGGTTGCTGAACCGGTCGTTGCGCACGCCCAGGTCGAGCCGTAGCCGGTTGTCGAACAGCGACCACTGGTCCTGGATGTAATAGGCTTCGTTGCGAACATGCGCGGTGCCGTTCTGGGCATAGACGCGGGTGGTGTAATATTCGGTGCCGACCGGCTGGCCGATGGCAGCGGCGTTGTCCTTGGTGACCTTGTAGATCTTGTACGCGCCGCCGCCGATCGTCTCGAAGGTCTGGACCTGCGTGTCCTTCTCATGGTCATAGCCGATGCGGACATGGTGGCTACCCAGCAGGTGGAACTGCAGGTCCACATCGCCGCGGTAGAATTCGCGCTCGTTGTTGGTCTTGCTATAGGCGTCGGTCACCTTGTTCAGGCCGATCTGCTTGCCTGCGTTATCGGTCCGGTAATCGGTCACCTGCGGATTGGTGACGTCGAGCGGCATGTTGCCCGAGCGCAGCTTGTTGACCCCGTAAGCACCCGAAACCGCCAGCCAGGGCGTGATCGTGCCGGTATAGCGGCCGACATAGTTCTTGCCGCCCGCGCGCCCGTCCGTGCCGCCGCTCTTGCCGCCCAGCTTGTGGCCGGTGAGATCCCAGAAATGGGTGCGGGTGCGAGTGTCGTTGGTCGTGTCGAAATAAGTGAACTCGAGGTGATGATCGCCGGTGATGTAACCGTCGATCTTGCCGCCCCAGAACGGGCTGGTGTTGGTCACGCTGGTGGCAAAGTCCTGCTTCGCCTGCGGCGTCATCGAGCGGATGTTGCGGAAATTGTATAGGCCGTAGATGAACAGGTGATCCTTGATGATCGGCCCGCTCGCCTGGAGGATCAGCTCCTGCCGGCTCGCCGTCGCATGGCGATTGTCGATGTTGATGGTCGACGGCGAAGTGCTGTGCCCGTCCTCCGGCTCCCAGATGCCCGTCACGCTGGCATGATATTGGTTCGAGCCCGACTTGGTGGTGGCGACGACATAGCCGCCGGTCGCGCGGCCGAACTCGGCGGGCGCGCCGCCGGTCTTCACTTCGACAGTCTCGTAGAAGTCGAACGGCACTTCGGTCGGCTGGCCGCCCGAGACGAAGTCGGTGACATTCAGCCCGTTGATGTAGAAGGCGTTCTCGGTGAACGCAGCACCGGCGATCGAGACCTGGTTGGCGAAGCCGCCGTTCGAGGGCGAGCTGCCCTGCACGGTGCCGGGGGTCAGCAGCATCACGTCGCGCAGCGAGCGGCCGATCGGCACGCGCTGGGTGAGCGAGGCGAGGTTGATCGTCGCGCCGACCGTGGTGTCCTGGAAGTCCGCAGTGCGCTGGCGCGATCCGGTGACGACGATCTCGTTGCCCTGTGCAGCCGGCGCAAGGCGGAAGCTGTTGGCACCGCCGGTCTCGCGGGTCAGCGCGATTGCCTGCTCGCTATAAGGGGCATAGCCTTCGGCAGTGACGGTGAAGTCGTAATTGCCCGGAGTCAGCTGCGGGAAGGTGTATGCGCCGCTGCTGTCGGTGGTGACCGAGCGGCTGACGCCCTTGTCCGACGAGGTGATCTTCACCTCGGCGCCGGCGAGCGGCGTGCCGTCCTCGGCCGTCACCCGGCCCGAGGCCGCGATGTTGGTATAGTCCTGCGCGTGCGCGGACGGGGCGGCAAGGATCACGGCAGGAGCCGTGGTGCTGAGCATCAACAGCGCGCGCAGGGCTGCGCGCGACGAAAGTCGCGTGTGGCGGAGCATTGGAACCCCCAATGGTGATCGAAAACCTGCGGCACGCTGGGTTACCGCGCCGCAGCCGGGGCACTATGCGGGCGCCGTGGAGTTTTTGTGACAATCGGGCAATAAATTCACAAATTCTCGCAATCGGCGAGCATTCCCCCACATATACCGGGCTTTAATGGCCGAACGCTCTCCCTCCGCCGCACGCAGCTGGCCTCGGACCGCAGCACGATCCGCGTCGGGAACCTCTATTTCCGGATGTGCGTCAGGGCGCGCGCGATTCGACCGCCACGGCACGCGGATTGGCGATGAGGTCGCGGATCGCCGCGGTGTCCCCCTGGTTCACCACGCCATAGACAGGGATGCCGGCTGCGCGCGGATCGGTCAGCACCAGCCGGTCCTTTGCGTAGCGATTCACCTCGGCAATGACTTCGCTCAACGGCTCGCCCTGGAAGACGAGGCGGCCGCGCGTCCAGGCGACCGCGCTGTCGGCGTCGATGTCCGCAGCCTGGCGGATGAAGCCGGTATTGCCGCGCGCGCCCGTGGCGACGCCGAAGGACAGCCGCTCGCCCTTGCGCGCGAGCTTCTCGATCGGCTCGGCGGCGCCCGGCCGGCCGGATTCGGACAGTGCGACGCGTACCACTCCTTCGACGACCGTGACCTCCGCCTCGCCCTTGCCGACGCTGACGTCGAACATCGTGCCCACTGCGACGACCTCGCCATGGCGGGTCTCGACCACGAAGGGACGGCTCTTGTCATGCGCGACCTTGAACAGCGCCTCGCCCGCCACGAGCCGCAGGCGGCGCTCCTTCGCGACATAGGCGACATCCACCCGGCTGTCGGCCGCCAGCGTCACCACCGATCCGTCGCTGAACGCGATGCGACGACGTTCGGCATGGCCGGTCGCGACGCTCTGCACCGTCTCGTGTGCCGGCTGCGGATGCGCCATCCACAGCGCCCCACCAAACACCGCCAGTGCCGCAACCGATGCAGCCAGCGCCGGCCCGATCCAGACAGGGCGCCGCCGCACCGGCGCCCGCCCGGGACGCTCGAACTCGCCGAGCCAGTTCCAGAACTCCGATGCCTCCGCACGGTCGTCCGGATGCAGATGCGCATCGCGCCCGTCCAAGAACGCCTCGAACACCGCTGGGGCGCGCTTGCCGAGATCGCGTTTGCTCATGCCCCGCGCTCCATGAGATGCGCGAGCCGGTCGTAGAGATGCGCGACCGCGTGGGTCAGGTGCTTCTGCACCATGCGCGGCGAGATGCCGAGCGCGCGGGCGATCTCGCCGGTGCCCTGCTCGTCGAAGCGGCGCATCACGAACACCTCGCGGCAGCGCGGCGACAGTTCGTCGAGCGCCGCCTCGAGCGCCGCCTGCAGGTCTGCCACCCGGCGCCGGTCCTCCTGCGCCGGGCGCACCGGCGGATCGATCTCGGGACCGAGCGGCACCACCGGGAGCGCCCGGCGGTGCCGATCTGCGATCAGGTTCGCGGCGATGCGGAAGAGATAGGCCCTGGGCTCCTCCACGGTGCGCTCGCGCGCGCTGGCGACCAGACGGGCGCAAGCCTCCTGCACCAGGTCCTCGACCTCGGCGGCATCATCGACGCGGCGCGCGACGAACGCGCGCAATGCCGCCCGATAGGCATCGAACGCGCCCTGCCCGTCATCGGGAGCCTGTAGCATTTCAGGTCGTCCGGCGGCCAAGCCCGCATCTCCCCGTCGCGCGCCCTGCGCAATTTCCTCCTGCCATGACGCGCAACAATGGCAAAGGCGAACCGTGCAATCCTGCAACACCCGAAAAAATTTGATCCGCTTTGGTTCGCGGTTGTGACTTGCCCGCGTCATAAACCGTGATTGCCGCGTCCAGGCATCGATTCAGGGGGATCGATTTCCATGAAAAAACGCCAGCTTCTTCTCGTTACCGTCGCCGCCTTCGCCGCGGTCCCGGCCGCCGCACAGGCCCGTGAGACCGCACGCCACGAGATCCGCCTGCCGGGCGGGCGTCTCGACACCGCGCTGATGCAGGTCGCCCAGCAGACGGGCGTCCAGCTGGTCTTCACCGACCCGGCGATCGCCCGGCTCAAGGCGCCGAAGCTCGAGGGCCGCTACACGATCCGCGACGCGCTCGACCTGCTGCTCGCCAACAGCCGCTACACCTATCGCTTCACCGGCCCGAACAGCGTGCGCGTGATGCCGAAGAGCGACGCCCAGCCGGGCGTCCGCCCCGTCGCGCTCTACCAGGAGGCGCCCGCCCCGGCTCCGACCGGCGACCAGCAGGCCGCGGCCGAGACCGCCGCCGTCGAGCAGGCAGTGAATGGCGACGAACCGGCGCCGGCGGAAATCGTCGTGGTCGGCTCGCAGATCCGCGGCAGCAAGGTCACCGCGGCCCTCCCCGTCACCGTGGTCGACGAGGCCCAGATCGGCGCGACGGGCGCGACTTCGGGCGACGAGCTGTTCCGCTCGATCCCGCAGCTCGGCGATGTCAGCTTCAACAGCTCCTATCTGCCCAACAGCTCGAACTCGGCGCGCGGCGATGTCGGCTCGATCAACCTGCGCAACCTCGGCGTCGGCAACACGCTGGTGCTCCTGAACGGCCGCCGCGTGGTGAACCACCCGACCAGCCGCGCCGACGACAATCTGGTGCCGGTGCTGACGGTCAACACCAACGCCATCCCCGTCTTCGGCCTGGAGCGCATGGAAGTGCTGCGCGACGGCGCCGCCGCCATCTATGGCTCGGACGCAGTCGCCGGCGTGGTCAACACCGTGCTCAAGACCGATTACAATGGCGTCGAACTGGAAGGCCAGGTCGGCTGGGGCGAAGGTTCGAGCCTGTTCGAGACCAACACCCACCTGCTCGCCGGCCGCAACCTGGGCGACCGCGGCAACATCACTTTGTTCGCCAGCTACGACAAGCGCGACGGCGTGATGGCCAGCGACTTCGACTATACGCGCAGCAACGACCTGCGCTCGCTGTTCGCCGGCACCCGCTTCGACGGCTCGACCTCACTCGACGGTCGCTCGACGATCACCCCCTGGGGCTCGTTCCAGACCGTGGGCAATGTCGTCGTCCGCCAGGGCACGACCGCGCTCACCAACACCTCGGGCCAGTTCCACATCCAGCCGACCAGCTTCACCGGCTGCCCGGCGGGTAGTGCCGGTATCATCAACGGCACCAATTGCGTCGCCACCGGCACCAGCTCGGCAGCCGGCATCCGCGACCTGCGCTTCGATGCGCCGCTCGCCTTCAACACCAATGTCACGCCGAACATCCGCCGCATCAATCTGTTCCTGAACGGCCATTACGAGCTGGGCGGCGGCGTCGAGCTGTTCGGTGAGGCGGGCTATTACAACGGCAAGAGCAACAGCCTGCAGGCATCGACCGGCACGCTCTCCTCGGGCCCGCTGACCATCGCGGCCAACGCCTATTACAATCCGTTCGGCCCTACCGGCAGCCCGAACCGCCTGCCCGGCATCAACGCCGCTGCGGCTGGGCAGGCGATCACCCTGTCGAGCTATAATTTCGCCGATGTCGGCCCCAATCATGTCGACGTGCTCAACACCCAGTATCGCCTGCTCGCCGGCCTGCGCTTCAACCTGCTCGGCCTGCAGTGGGAGAGCGCCGCCCTCTATTCGGAAGCGCGCGTGCGCGACACGTCGGACGGCATCAGCCAGACGCTGCTCCAGCGCCAGATCAACCTGACCACGCCCGACGCATACAACCCGTTCAACGGCAGCGGCATCACCCCGCCGAGCGGCGGCGACAACACGCCGAGCGGCCTGGCCGCGATCAACGCGGTCAAGGTGAAGACCACCCGCGTCAGCAAGTCGACGCTGGCGATGTGGGACATCAAGGGCTCGACCACCGATCTGTTCAGCCTGCCCGGCGGCAATGTCGGCATGGCGATCGGCGGCGAAGTGCGCCGCGAGACCCAGAATGACGACCGCGATGCCC
>Ga0209564_1001481_pt1 | contig 23701 bp, 21 predicted proteins | sample AraplaCol_mMF_r2_FD_184272 | JGI IMG/M metagenome (GOLD analysis project Ga0209564, IMG submission 184272) | Arabidopsis root microbial communities from North Carolina, USA - plate scrape MF_Col_mMF_r2 (SPAdes) (version 3) | ecosystem: Host-associated > Plants > Roots > Endosphere | place: USA...
CCAAGGCCCGCATCGACGCCACCCGCGCCTTCTACGCCGCCCTGTCACCCAGCCAGAAGAAGGCCTTCGACGCCCTGGGGCCGATGGCCGGCGGCCATGGCCCGATGATGCGCCGCGTCGAATTCCGCCACTTCAAGGGCGGTCCGGGCGGGACGCCGGGCGAGCGCCCCAAGGCCGACTAGGGCCGGCTAGGTAACCTCCACGATTGCGGGCGCCCGCCAGGTCTTCTAAGGCTCGGACATGGGCGCCCGTGATCCACATCATCCGCTGGACTTCCTGACCAACCCCGAGCGGTTCATGGTCTTTTCCCGCTGGGCCGCGCCGATGTTCGGCGTGATCGCCGCGGTGCTGGCCGCCGTCGGCCTGGTCCTGACCTTCGCCGCGCCGGAGGACTATCAGCAGGGCGACACCGTGCGGATGATGTTCATCCACGTGCCGGCCGCCTCGCTGTCGCTGTTCGTCTATCTGTGCCTGGGGATCGCCAGTTTTCTGGCCCTGGTGTTCCGCCACGCCCTGGCCGACGCCGCCGCCGTGGCCTGCGCGCCGCTGGGCGCGGCCTTCACCGCCCTGGCCCTGGCCACCGGCTCGCTGTGGGGCAAGCCGATGTGGGGAACCTGGTGGGTGTGGGACGCCCGCCTGACCTCGGTGCTGGTGCTGCTGCTGTTCTATCTGGGCTACCTGGCCCTGCGCTCGGCCCTGGAGGACGAGCAGAAGGCCGCCCGCGCCGCGGCCATCCTGGCCCTGGTCGGCCTGATCAACCTGCCGATCGTCAAGTTCTCGGTCGAGTGGTGGAACAGCCTGCACCAGGGCAGCTCCACCCTGTTCGCCAAGCCGGGCAACGGCCTGCCGCCCGTCTACGCCTGGCCGATGCTGGTGATGAGCCTGGCCTATCTGTCGGCCTTCGGCGCGCTGTGGCTGGTGCGGATCCGAGCCCTGGTCTGGCGGCGCAAGGCCCGGGCCCTGGCCCTGCAAGCGGCGGAGGGCTAGCTCGGTGCACTTCGATTTCGACGCCGGCAAGTACGCCGTCTATGTCTGGCCGGCCTTCGCCCTGACGGCGGGGGCCTTCGTCTGGATGATCGCCGACAGCCTGGCCTCGGCCCGCCGCTGGCGGCGCGAGGCCGAGCGGCTGCAGGCCCAGCGGGACGCCTCGCGCGGGGCGAAGCAGTCGTGAGGCGCTGGATCGGTTTCGCGCCGCTGATCGTGCTGATCGGCCTGGGCGTGCTGTTCGCCGGCTACGCCCTCAAGCACGACCCGCACGTCCAGCCCCACGCCCTGGTCGGCAAGCCGGTGCCGGCCGTGGTCCTGCCCGACCTCGACACCGGAGCGATGGTGGCGATCCGGAACGCGCCGTCCGGGCGGCCCCGGCTGATCAACTTCTTCGCCTCCTGGTGCGCCCCCTGCCGGGTCGAGGCCCCGCAGCTGATGGCCCTGAAGGCCCAGGGGGTCACCCTGGTCGGCGTCGCCTACAAGGACGAGCCGGTGCGCACCCAGGCGTTCCTCGCGGAACTGGGCGATCCGTTCGCCGTCAAGCTGGCGGACCGCAACGGCCGGGCCGGCATAGAGTTCGGCGTCACCGGCGTGCCCGAGACCTTCCTGGTCGGCGCCGACGGCGTGATCCTGGCCAAGCACAGCGGCCCCCTGACCGACGCCGACGTCCAGGACATGCTGGCCAAGCTGCGTTAAACGCGAAAGGGCCCGGACGGCTTTCGCGGTCCGGGCCCTTTCCTGTTCAGGGAGTCAGCGCCTTAGCAGCGGTGGCCCTTGCCGACCTGGCTGCCGACATAGGCCCCGGCGCCGGCGCCCAGCAGGGTGCCGGGGGTGCGGTTGCCGTGCGAGACCGAGTTGCCCAGCAGGCCGCCGGCCACGGCGCCGATGATCGCGCCGGTCGCCTTGCCGCTCCGGCGGTCGGCGCGGCAGCGGTCGTAGCGGCTGTCATAGCGATGATCGTAGCGCTCGTAGCGATGGTGGTCGCGGTAATAGCGGCCGTCATGGGCCGAGGCGAAGCTCGGGGCCGAAACCAGGCCCAGCGCGGCCGTGGCGGCGGCGATCAGCGAAATGGTGGTCTTGGTGGCGGTGCGCATCGGGTGTCCCTTTCCAGTTCAATTGCGTGTCCGACCGTCCAGCCCCGATCCGGTCGATCTTGAGGGCAGCCTACGCCCCGGCGTCTGAACGGCGTCGGCAACCCGACTTTCATCTGGCGTTCAGGTTCGCGCCCGGTTTTCGCCCGATTTCCCCAAGCCGAGCCGCGACCATTAACCGCGTGTTGACCATGCTCGCCGACCTTGCATTAACCATGATAGAGTCGCGTCCATGAGCACGATCCGTCCCACCGGCCTGCCGGCCGTTCCGCAGCGACCCGCGTCCGCGCAGGGTTCGGCCGGGGCTGGCGGCTCGCGCGCGGCGGCGTTCTTCCAGGCGGCCGTCAGCGACGCCGCCGCGGCCCGGCCGACCGCTCCGCCGATCGCCGTCCAGCTGCAGACCCAGGCCCAGCCGCAGCGCCCGCCGCCGGCCCGGCCGTTCGTCCAACCGACCGAACAGCCGCAGAAGATCCTGCGCCCGGGCTCGCTGCTGAACATCCTGGTCTAGCGCCTAGACCGGCCAGGTCTCCGGGCTCATCGCCAGCACCTCGCCCGCCAGGTACAGCGAACCGCAGATCAGCACGTGCGGCGTCGGTTCGAGGGCCAACGCCCTGTCCAGGGCCGCCTCGACGCTGTCGCAGGCATGGGCCCGCAGGCCCGCCAGCTCGGCCGCCGCCGCGGTCTGGGCGGCGCTGGCGGCGGCGTGGCCTTCGAAGGTCACGCTGAAGACCTTGGCCTTCAGCGGCGCGAACGGCGCGAAGAACCCCGTGGCGTCCTTGTTGGCCAACAGGCCCGAGATCAGGGCCACGGGCCGTCCGTCGCGCGCCGCCAGGTCGCCCACGGCCCTCGCCACCGCCTGGCCGGCATGGGGATTGTGACCGCCGTCCAACCAGAGGTCGGCCCCCGCCGCCCGGGCCCGCTCGGCCAGGGGGCCGGCGGTCAGCCGCTGGAACCGGGCGGGCCAGGTCGCGGCGGCGATCCCCCGGGCCATGGCGGCCTCGTCGATGCGCGGATCGTCCAGGGCCAGCAGCGCCGCCACCGCCAGGCCGGCGTTGGCGAACTGGTGCTCGCCCGGCAGGGCCGGGGCCGGCAGGTCCAGCAGACTGTCCTGGAGCTGGACCAGCAGGCGGCCGCGCTCGTTCCAGGCGTCGAAATCGCGGCCCATCAGGGTCAGGGGCGCCTCGAACAGGTCGGCCTCGCGCTCAACCACCCGCTCGGCCTCTTCCTGCTGGCGGGCCGAGACGACGGGGGTGTTGGGCTTGATGATCCCGGCCTTTTCCTGGGCGATGGCCGCCAGGGTGTCGCCCAGGAACTCGCGATGGTCGATGTCGATCGGGGCGATGACGCTGACCGCCGGCATGACGACGTTGGTGGCGTCCAGGATCCCGCCCAGCCCGACCTCGACCAGGCACAGGTCGGCCGGGACCTCGGAAAAAGCCTGGAAGGCCGCGGCGGTGGTGATCTCGAAGAAGGTGATCGGCAGGCCGGCGTTGGCGGCCTCGACCCGTTCCAGCACCTGGGCCAGGTGGTCGTCGGTGATCAGGGTCCCGGCCAGGCGGATGCGCTCGGAAAAGCGCACCAGGTGCGGCGAGGTGAAGGCGTGGACCTTCAGGCCCGCCGCCTCGGCCATGGCCCGCAGATAGGCGACGGTCGAGCCCTTGCCGTTGGTGCCGGCCACGTGGATCACCGGCGGCAGGCGCTTTTGCGGATCGTCCAGGGCCGCGCACAGCCGGACCATGCGGTCCAGCGACAGGTCGATCAGCTTGGGATGCAGGGCCTGCAGCCGCGCCAGCGCGGCGTCATGGGCGCGGAGGTGGTCGGTCATGATCTGGAGATCCTCCCCCTCTGGGGGAGGGGGACCACGAAGTGGTGGAGGGGGTTCGCCGCCGCGCGACCCCCTCAGTCGCTCCGCGACAGCTCCCCCAAAGGGGGAGCATCCGAGGTTCAGGCCGCCTTCAGCGCCCGGCCCATCATCAGCGTGCCCAGGATCGAGCCCAGCACGGCCGGCAGGTCCTTGCGCGGGGTGACGCGGTCGACCATGCCCTTCTCGACCAGGTATTCCGAACGCTGGAAGCCCGGCGGCAGGGTCTCGCGGATGGTCTGCTCGATCACCCGGGGGCCGGCGAAGCCGATCAGGGCGCCCGGCTCGGCCAGGTGCACGTCGCCCAGCATGGCGTAGGAGGCGGTGACGCCGCCGGTGGTCGGGTCGGTCAGCACCACCACATAGGGCAGGCCGGCGTCCTTCATTTCGTTGATCGCCAGGGTCGTGCGGGCCATCTGCATCAGGGACAGCGCCCCCTCCTGCATCCGCGCGCCGCCGGCGGCGGTGAAGGCCACCAGCGGGACCTGGCGGGCGATCGCGGCCTCGGCGGCGGCGATGAAGCCCTCGCCCGCGGCCATGCCCAGCGAACCGCCCATGAAGGCGAAGTCCTGGACCAGGACCACGGCGTCGACGCCGCCGACCTTGCCGAAGGCGATGGCCATGGCGTCCTGCTCGCCCGTGCTCTTGCGAGCGGCGGCCAGGCGGTCCTTGTAGGGCTTGCCGTCCGAGAACTTCAGCGGGTCCTCGACCACGGCCGGGGTCGGCAGGACCTCGTGCACGCCGCCGTCGAAGGTGTACTTGAACCGCGCCTCGGGGCCGATGCGCATGTGGCGGCCGGCCGGGGTGACCCACAGGGCCGCCTCCAGGTCGGAGCGGTAGATCATCTCGCCCGTGTCGGGGCACTTGACCCACAGGTTCTCGGGCGTCTCGCGCTTGGCGAACGCACCGCGCACGCCGGGCGCGATCCGCGACAGCCAGCCGCCGCGCCGCTCGGTCGCGACCTTGGTCTTGTCGCCCTTCTTGGGCCCCTGGGGTTCAGCCATCGCCATAGCCTTCAGCCTCACGCCATTTCGAGTCGCGCCGACCGCACAGCCTTAGCCAGCTCCGACGCCTTGAGAAGAACCTTCTCGGTCACGTTTTCGTTCACCTTGGCCGCGGACTCGATTTCGTCCACCAGGGCCGAGCCGACCACGGCGGCGTCGGCGATCCGGGCCACGGCGGCCGCCTGGTCGGGGGTGCGGATGCCGAAACCCACGGCCACGGGCAGGCCCGAGGCGGCGCGCAGCCGGGCCACGGCCGGGGCCACGTCGCCGGCGTCGGCCGACTTGACGCCGGTCACCCCGGCCACCGACACGTAATAGAGGAAGCCCGAGGTGCGGCGGACCACGGCCGGCAGGCGGACGTCGTCGGTGGTCGGGGCGGCCAGGCGGATCAGCGAGACGCCGTGGGCCTCCAGGGCGTCAGCCAGCGGATCGGCCTCCTCCGGCGGGCAGTCGACGACGATCAGGCCGTCCACGCCGGCTTCGGCGGCCTCGCGGGCGAAGGTCTCGAAGCCCTTGTTCACTAGCGGATTCAGGTAGCCCATCAGGATCAGCGGGGTGTCCTGGTCGCCCTGGCGGAAGGCGCGGACCAGGTCCAGCGTGCCGTTCAGGGTCATCTTCTGGGCCAGGGCGCGCTGGCTGGCGCGCTGGATGGTCGGACCCTCGGCCATCGGGTCCGAGAACGGGAAGCCCAGCTCGATGAGGTCGGCCCCGGCGGCCGGCAGGCCTTCGAGGATGGCCAGCGCCGTGGCGGCGTCGGGATCCCCGGCCATCACGTAGGAGACGAAGCCGGCCCGGTTCTCGGCCTTCAGCGCCGCGAACCGGCGATCGATACGGTCTTTGGTCAAAGTCGCTCTAGCCCTAGATCGTCCGCCCGAGGGCGTCGGCCACGGTGAAGATGTCCTTGTCGCCCCGGCCCGACAGGCACAGCACGATCACCCCGCCCTCGCCGATCTCCTTGGCCAGCTGCGGCAGCTTGGCGATGGCGTGGGCGCTTTCCAGGGCCGGGATGATGCCCTCGAGCTCGGCGCACAGCTGGAAGGCCGCCAGCGCCTCGTCGTCGGTGCAGGTCAGGTACTGGGCGCGGCCCACGTCGTGCAGGAAGGCGTGCTCGGGACCGATGCCCGGATAGTCCAGGCCGGCCGAGATCGAGTGGGCGTCCAGGATCTGGCCGTCGCCGTCCTGCAGCAGGTAGGTCTTGTTGCCGTGCAGCACGCCCGGGCGGCCGCCGGTCAGGGAGGCGGCGTGCTTGTCGGTCTCCAGGCCGTGGCCCGAGGCCTCCACGCCGTAGATCTTGACGCTCTCGTCGGCCAGGAACGGGTGGAACATGCCGATGGCGTTCGAGCCGCCGCCCACGCAGGCGACGACGGCGTCCGGCAACCGGCCTTCCAACTCCTGGATCTGCTCGCGGGTCTCGCTGCCGATCACCGCCTGGAAGTCGCGGACCATGGCCGGATAGGGATGCGGGCCGGCGGCGGTGCCGATCATGTAATAGGTGTCGGCCACGTTGGTGACCCAGTCGCGCATGGCCTCGTTCATGGCGTCCTTCAGGGTCGCGGCCCCCGAGGTCACCGGGCGGACTTCCGCCCCGAGGAGATTCATGCGGAAGACGTTGGGCTTCTGCCGGGCCACGTCGACGGCGCCCATATAGACCACGCAGGGCAGGCCGAAGCGGGCGGTGACGGTGGCGCTGGCCACGCCGTGCTGGCCGGCGCCGGTCTCGGCGATGATCCGGGTCTTGCCCATGCGCTGGGCCAGCAGGATCTGGCCCATGCAGTTGTTGATCTTGTGCGCGCCGGTGTGGTTCAGCTCCTCGCGCTTGAAATAGATCTTGGCGCCGCCGAGATGCTTGGAGAGGCGCTCGGCGAAATAGAGCGGCGACGGGCGGCCGACATAGTGGGTCAGGTAGCCCTTCAGCTCGGCCTGGAACTTGGGATCGTTCTTGGCCTCGGTGTAGGCGCGGTCCAGCTCCAGCACGAGCGGCATCAGGGTCTCGGCCACATAGAGGCCGCCGTAGTCGCCAAAGCGGCCCTTGGCGTCCGGATAGGCGGACCAGTCGTTAGTCCCCATTGGGGGGTTCACCGAAGCGTTCACGGGCTCTTTCCAGACGTCAGACGCGTTTGACGGCGTCGAGGAACGCCGTGATCAGAGCCGGGTCCTTTAGGCCGGGACCCCGCTCGACGCCAGAGGAAACGTCCACCAGCGGCGCGCCGGAGGCCCGGATCGCCTCGGCGACGTTCCACGGATCCAGCCCGCCGGCCAGGAAATGCGGGCGAGAAAATCGCCGGCCCTCCAGCAGGCTCCAGTCGAACCTTGCGCCCGTGCCGCCGGGCAGGGCCGATCCTTCCCCATTCACGTCTATTGGTCGGGCGTCGAACATCAGGTGCTGGGCGACGCCGTCGAAGGCCCGGGCCTGGTCGACGTCGGCGGCCGACGAGACGGAAAAGGCCTTGATCACCCCGGCCCCCGAGCGCTGGGCGATCTCGCGGACCCGGGCCGGGGTCTCCTTGCCGTGCGCCTGGATCAGGTCGGGCTTCAGGGTGGCCATCAGCCGGTCGATCAGGGCGTCGTCGGGATTGACGGTGACGGCCACGGTCTTCACCGGCGATTGGCGAAGCGGCGCGGCCAGCCGGGCGGCGGCCTCGGGGTCGAGGTTGCGCGGGCTCCGGGCGAAGAACACGAAGCCGACATAGGCCGCGCCGCCGGCGACGGCGGCGGCGACGCTCTCGGGCGTGGAGAGCCCGCAGATCTTGGCCCCAAAGCGCGAGGTGCTGGTCATCGTGGGGAGGTACGTGGGCGGGAAGCTCAGTGCAAGACCCCCTCCGGCCCTCTGGGCCACCTCCCCCAGAGGGGAAGGATCTACGCCGCATAGCTGCTCCCCCTCTGGGGGAGCTGTCGCGAAGCGACTGAGGGGGTTCATCCCGCCCTCAACGGCGATCCCCCCTCCACCGGGTCCGACAGCGTCGCGCGCATCGTGCAGACCAGGCCCTCGGGGCGGTAGTCCATGCTGGCCGCGCCCTTCAGCTCGCCGCGCAGGCTGCGCTCGATCAGGCGCGAGCCGAAGCCGCGGCGGGTGGGCGGGGCGGTCGGCGGGCCGCCGGTCTCGGTCCAGGTCAGGGCCAGGTCGCGGGACGCGGCGTCATAGGCCCAGCTCAGCACCACCCGGCCCTGGCCGTTGGACAGCGCCCCGTATTTCAGGGCGTTGGTCGCCAGCTCGTGGAAGATCAGGGCCATGGTCAGGGCCCCGCCCGGCGCCAGCCAGACCGGCGGGCCGTCGATGACCAGCCGCTCCGGCCCCTCGGGCGAGGTGAACGGCGCCAGGGCCCGCTCGGCCACGTCGCGCAGCCCCGCCCCGTGCCAGCTCTCGCGGGTCAGCACGTCGTGCACCTGCGACAGGCCCAGCAGCCGCGACTCGAACTTCTCGAAGGCGACGACCGGGTCGGCCTCGGTCTTCAGGGTCTGGCTGGCCATCGACTGGACGGTGGCCAGGGTGTTCTTCACCCGGTGGTTCAGCTCGTTGATCAGCAGCCGCAGCTGGTCCTGGTAGTGCTGCTGCTCGGCCTCGACCAGCTTGCGCTCGGTGATGTCGGAGATGATCACCACCAGATACGGCCGCCCGTCGCCGGGATCGACCCGCGAGGCGGTGACGTGCACCCAGACCGGGCCGTCGCGGCCCTCGACCCGGCGCTCGAGGGCGTAGGTGTCGATCTCGCCGGCCAGCAGGGCCAGGCCCTTTGTGACCACGGTGGCGACATTGTCCTCGCCGGGCGCGATGTCCATGAAGGTCGAGGCCAGCAGGGTCTCGCGGTCGCGGCGGGTGATGGCGCAGAACTTGTCGTTGACCTCCAGGAACCGGCCGCTGCCCGACACCCGGGCCACGCCCATCGCCGCCTGGTCGAACACCGCCCGGTAGCGGGCCTCGGCGGCCTGCAGCCGCTGGCGGGCCTCCATCGCCGCCGTGACCATCTCGGTGTAGAGCACCAGCCCGCCGATCCGGCCGTCGTCGGTGCGCCAGGGCGCCATCGACCAGCGCACCCAGTGCACCCGGCCCGCGCCGTCGACATAGCGGTCGCCCTCGTCCTCGCGCAGCTCGACCCCCTCGGCCAGCACCTGGGCGTGCTTGTCGCGCCAGAACTGCGGGATCTCGGGAAAGACGTCGTAGTGGCGGCGGCCCAGCAGCGGCATGTCGGGCGGCATGCCCTGGTCGGTCAGGTACTGGCGCGAGGCGGCCAGGTAACGCATCTGGTCGTCGAAGATGGCGATGCCCATCGGCGCGTGCTTCAGCGCGGTGGTGACGCTGGGCGAGACCGAGCGCGCCGCCGCGGCGAGCGGCGACTCCGCCAGGGGATCCCCCGGGGCGCTGTCGGTTTCGATCGGCGGTCGCGCGGGCGTCGCGCTGGTTTGCTCGGACTCGTTCATCTGGGCGCCATCATGCCCAGGCTTGAGCGGCTGTCGATGGGGGAAACCCGCATAGGCGGTTGATTTCGCGGCGGATCCGCTCTTGCCCGCGAGCCCCCTCCGGCCCTCCGGGCCACCTCCCCCAGAGGGGGAGGATCAGATGCTCCCCCTCTGGGGGAGCTGTCGCGAAGCGACCGAGGGGGCTTCGTGGCACGGCTTCTCGTCCTCACGCGGCAGGCCGCTGAGCGTATGGAAAGGGTCGCGGAGCGCCGGACGCCGTCCGGAGTGTTTGAGTAGTAACCGTTTCGACGAAGCCCGAACGCTCCGCGCGACCGTTATCCGCAAGGCCGGGGCGCGCGGGCCTTTTCCGCCCTTCACCCCACCCGGTGTGTTCCCCGCTGGATCTGTGCACCGCTTGATTTTCAGAGGCGGGAGTGAGCCGAACCAGGACCGGAGCGAACCCCACGACGGGCGGGACCTTCCAGCGAAGACCCCGATGGGCGAGCTTACGTCCCTCGCCCTCTGTTTCAGTCTCTTCCCAGCCAAAGCCGCAAAGGACCCCGCTCGATCGCCCCTCGTCGCCGCAACGGGTCGCTGGCCATGCGCCCTTTCCTCGCGACGAGGTGGCATCAGGATACGGCCGGTCCGAGAGGGTGCGGGGATTAAAGTTTTAGGTCAGGGATTCCAGCGGCTTGGCCGCCGCAATGACGGGGACATGCCCTTGCGGCGCGTCCCCGACCGCCTGGCTCCGTGCGAAACCGGGGGACACGCCGCGAGGGCGTGTCCCCGGCGGCGGGCATCGCCCCGCCCTCAGTCCTTGATCACGAAATAGCTCAGGGTCTCGGTGTCGCCCCACTGACTGCAGGTGGCCAATCCGGAGATCTCGATCCGCTTGTGCGCGGCGAAGGCGGTCAGCAGGGCCGACAGGCGCGCCTGACCGCCGGCGCCGGAGGCGTTGAACGCCCAGCGTTGCGGCAGGGTGGCGCAGGCCGGCCGGGGCGAGCGCGACCCGTCGTGATCGAACAGGATCACGCCGCCATCACCGAACGGGATGATGTTGGTGATGTAGCCCGCCTGGGCGTCGGACGCGTGGGCGGCCGGGGCCAGGGACAGGAAGGCCGCGCACAGGGCGGCGCCGAACAGACGCATGGGGTTCTCCTCCGCGCCCGGCGGGCGCGCTTCGACAGCTTGACCATTGAAGCCGATGAGGTCGCCGGATGCAATCTTGCCGCGAACCGGTCGTCAGGGACGCGGCGTCCCGGTCGGAACCGCCCCGCCCTCCCCTTGTGTCGCCACCCACCGCATCCGGTAGGCCATCATCGCCGTCTTCCCCAGGTGGGCCGTCAGCCGCCAGTTGACCACGGCCCCGACCGGGGCGCCGACCACGGGCAGCAGCTGGGCCAGCTTGGCCAGGTCGATGTGGTCGCGGTACTGCTGCTGGAACGAACGCCAGTCAAAGCCCTTCAGGTCGGTCGGATGCGCGCGCGCGTCCCAGTCGTCCATGGCCTCCAGCACCTTGACGCGGTGCTCGACGTCCGAGAAGGCCAGCTCGAAGACGTGCAGGATGTAGAGCCGCTCGCTCAGCACGCTCCCGTCATGGCCGTAGAGGGCGGCGATCTCGAACAGCAGCTTGAGCTTGAAGCTCATCAGCAGCGGAAAATCGGCCGCCGCCAGCAGGAACCCGCCCGCCCCAGCGAACCCGCCCTCGGCCCCGGCGGCGGTCTTCCAGCCCTGGATCGCGGCCGCCACCCTGGCCTCGCGCTGCTCCAGCGTGGCGTCCCGCAGCGGCGAGGCCGTGGCGAAGTCGGCCCCGGTCAGGATCGCTCGGGTCATGCCCTCCATGGCGGCGGTGATCGCGGCGTGGACCTTCTCAGGAATGATCGTGTTGATCTTCCGCTGCACGGCCCGCGAGGCCTTGCCCAGCGGCCCGGCGGGTTTGGTGATGCGGGCGCGCCAGGCGGCGAGGTCTTGGGAGGTGGGGGGCATAGCGGTCATATATGCCTGTCTCTGGCTATCATCACTCGCAACTAGATTGTCCATAGTCCTAGCAAGGCCCAAAATGGATGGTGAGATCGGAAAGATCACATCATACAGCGTCGTTGGTTGGGGGATTTAGCATGACGAACAATCCGATAGTGCCGCCGCAAGATCAACATGACGATTTATTCCAGAGGTTGATATGGACAGGAACCGCCACAAACGGCGCATCGTTTCTGGCGCTCTCTAATATTGTGGCGAATGCTCCTAATCAGGACACTGCTCTAGCAGCTCTAACAATTCCGATGTTTTTGCTCGGATCAGGCCTTGTCGTTGGTGGAATAGCCATATGGAACCTCCTGTATATGAGGGCTTTAAGAATGAGTGAGGCCATATATTTTCGAAAATCTATGAATGCCATGGATCGTTCAAAACTGATCAAGCCAGCAGTCTCCGAAATGCCTATATCCCTCGAGCTGGCCAAAATTGTATACGGCGATCAAGCGGAAGATGAGATACGGCGGCTCTACAAAAATATCGTTGATGTGCACATCAAAGGGCATGCCGAGGCTGATGCAGATTTCAAATCCGCCCAGGGTAAACAGAAAGATCTTACAGTCGAAATATCTAGGGCGAACGAAGGCGCCAAGCTTTGGCACAATATGTCGCTGGCGCTCTGCGCCGCAGGATTGGTGTGGGCGTTGGCCCAGCAGAATTTTGGCGTCTATTTGAATGGGCCAACCAAGAGTGCAGGCAAAGTCTCTCAAGAATCTCCAATCGAGAAGGAGCGTATAGAATCCAAGCCTCCATCTCAAAATGTCGGGTCGGCGCCAAAGAAGATTGGCCCCACTCCCTAGCCCATCCACACCTCCCCGCCCCTCATCCCCAGCCAAACCGTCCGCCCACCTCGCCCTGCCCGCTTCCCGGCCCTATATCTCCGGTAACCGAGTAACCCTGTCCGGACGCCGCCTTGCCTCGTCAGTTCCGACTGCCGCTGATCGTCCCGCCCCGTTGGGACCGGGAGTCGTTCGCGTCGTCGCCGACCAATGCCGAGGCGCTGGAAAGCCTGGACGCCTGGCCGGCCTGGCCCGACGGGCGGCTGGCCCTGGTCGGGCCGGCGGGGACGGGCAAGACGCACCTGGCGCGGGACTGGGCGCGGCGGACGTCGGCCGTGGTCGTCGAGGCGGCCTCCACCGGCCGCGGGCCGCTGGACCTGGCGTCCCTGCGCGGCCGGCCGCTGCTGGTCGAGGACGCCGACCGGCGCGCCGAGGGCGACCTGGTCGACGACGAGACCCTGTTTCACCTGATCAACATGGCCGGGGTCGACGGCGGCAGCCTGCTGCTGACCGGCCGCCTCTCGCCCGTGGCCTGGGAGGCGGCGGTGCCCGACCTGCGATCACGGCTCAACGCCCTGACCGTGGCCCGCATCGAGGAGCCCGACGACGTGGTGCTGGAGGCGGTGCTGCGGCGCGGCTTCGAGGCGGCGGGCATCCGGCCGGCGGCGGACCTCTATCCCTACCTGATGGCCAGGCTGCCGAGGTCGGCGCCGGCGGCCCTCGCTGCGGTGGCGGCCCTGGACGAGGCGTCCATCGACCAGGGGCGCGAGGTCAACAAGGCCCTGGCCCTGGCGGTGCTGGATTTCGGGGGTCCCGAAGACGACGAAGACTGAGGCGGCGGCGCAGCCCCCTCCGGCCCTCCGGGCTGCCTCCCCCAGAGAGGGAGTATCTACGCCGTACAGATGCTCCCCCTCTGGGGGAGCTGTCGCGGAGCGACTGAGGGGGCCTTCGGCGGCGGCAGTACAATGGAGTGAACCCCCGCCCCCTTTGTCTTGCTCCTGTCACCACCGTCCGTCACTCTGTACACAGCTGACCGGAGACCCCCATGACCGACGCCGCCGCCCTCGACCTGCCCGCCGCGCCCTCGCCGGCCGCGCCGGACCTGGCGGGACTGCGGCTGGACGAGGAGCTGCTGGCCTCGCCCGAGCGGTTCTTCAACCGCGAGACCTCGTGGCTGGCCTTCAACCAGCGGGTCCTGGAGGAGAGCGCCAACCCGCGCCACCCGCTGCTGGAGCGGCTGCGGTTCCTGTCGATCTCGGCCAACAACCTCGACGAATTCTACATGGTCCGGGTGGCCGGCCTGAAGGGCCAGGTGCGCGAGGGCGTGCGGGTGGTCAGCCAGGACGGGCTGACGCCGGGCGAGCAGCTGGCGCGGATCAACGCCTCGGCCGCCGAGCTGATGGCCGAGCAGCAGCGGATCTGGCGCGAGGTGCGGGCCGAGCTGTGGGGCGAGGGCCTCAAGCTGCTGGACGCCAAGGACATCGCCGGCCCCGACCGCGAGCGGGCCGAGGAGATCTTCCTGACCCGGATGTTCCCGGTGCTGACGCCCCTGGCCATCGACCCGGCCCACCCGTTCCCGTTCATCCCGAACCTGGGCTTTTGTCTGGCGCTCAAGTTGCGGCGGATCGCCGACGACAAGCACCTGTACGCCCTGGTGCCGGTGCCCAGCCAGGTGCAGCGGTTCTGGGAGCTTTCCCAGGCGCCGGCCAAGAGCACGCGCAAGCGCGAGCGGCGGATCGTGGCGCTGGAGAGCTTCATCATCCTGTTCCTGGGCCACCTGTTCCCCGGCTACGAGGTCGAGGGCCGCGGCCTGTTCCGCCTGATCCGCGACAGCGACCTGGAGATCGAGGAAGAGGCCGAGGACCTGGTGCGCGAGTTCGAGGCGCGGCTGAAGAAGCGGCGCCTGGGCCGGGTGGTGCGGGTCAAGATCCAGACCACCATGCCCGACGACCTGCGCGACTTCATCATCGAGGGCCTGCGCGCCGCGCCCGAGGACGTGGTGCTGGTCGACGGCAAGCTGGGCCTGGCCCAGATGGCCGAGCTGATCCCGCCCGACCGTCCGGACCTGAAGTTCAAGCCGTTCAACGCCCGCTTCCCCGAGCGCATCCGCGACCACGGCGGCGACTGCTTCGCGGCGATCCGCGAGAAGGACATCCTGGTCCACCACCCGTTCGAGAGCTTCGACGTGGTGGTGCAGTTCATCCGCCAGGCGGCGCGCGACCCCAATGTGCTGGCGATCAAGCAGACCCTGTACCGCACGTCCAAGGACAGCCCGATCGTCGCGGCCCTGATCGAGGCGGCCGACAACGGCAAGAACGTCACCGCGCTGGTCGAGATCAAGGCGCGGTTCGACGAGGAGAATAACCTCAAATGGGCCCGCGACCTGGAGCGGGCGGGCGTGCACGTGGTGTTCGGCTTCGTCGACTGGAAGACCCACGCCAAGCTGTCGGTGGTGGTGCGGCGCGAGGGCGAGGCCCTGCGCACCTACTGCCACTTCGGCACCGGCAACTATCACCCGCAGACGGCCCGGGTTTACACCGACCTGAGCCTGTTCACCTGCGACCCGGCCCTGGGCCGCGACGGCGGCAAGCTGTTCAACTTCATCACCGGCTACGCCCAGCCGCACGGGCTGGAGAAGCTGTCGTTCTCGCCCGAGACGCTGAAGCCGGACCTCCTGACCATGATCGCGGCCGAGGCCAAGAACGCCCGCGAGGGCCGGCCGGCGGCGATCTGGGCCAAGATGAACGCCGTGGTCGACCCGCAGATCATCGACGCCCTCTACAGCGCCAGCCAGGACGGGGTGCAGATCGACCTGGTGGTGCGGGGCATCTGCTGCCTGCGCCCGGGCATCAAGGGCCTGTCGGAGAACATCCGGGTCAAGTCGATCGTCGGCCGGTTCCTGGAGCACGCCCGCGTCGTGGCCTTCGCCAACGGCGGAACCATGCCCGGCCCGCAGACCCGGGTGTTCATCAGCTCGGCCGACTGGATGCCGCGCAACCTCGACCGCCGGGTCGAGAGCCTTGTTCCCGTGGAGAATCCGACCGTGCACCAGCAGGTGCTGAACCAGATCATGGTCGCCAACCTCAACGACGAGGCCCAGAGCTGGAACCTCGATCCGGAGGGCCACTACGCCCGCGACCCGGCCTGGGACCGCAAGGGCGCCTTCTCGGCCCACGAATATTTCATGACCAATCCCAGCCTGTCGGGCCGGGGCCACAAGGTGAAGGACCTGCCGCAGGCCTTCGACCACGTGGGGCCCCGCAAGCGGGGGTGAGGCGCGGGCTCGTCGTCCTGGCCGCGCTGAGCCTGACCGCCTGCGGCCCACGTCCAGCCGAGCAGGCCGACATCTGCGCGATCTTCGCCCTGCCCGCCGTTCCCGGCGACACCGAGGCGGGCGACTCGGCGGACCAGGCCTGGGCCAAGGCCCACGAGCGGGGGCTGTTCAGGTCCGGGACGGTCTACCGGCCCGGCTGGCGGATCATGGACCACGGCCGGTCCTGGGGCCGCTGCCCGGCGCGGCCCAAGCCGGTGGAGCATCTGCTGATCAGTCCCGACGGCGCTTACGCCATGACCAAGGGCGGACGCCGCGAGCACGGTCGGCCGGTCAGCTTCGGGTCCTGCTATTATCAGAAGGATCCGGCGGGTTGGCGGCTGCGGGCCTGCCGCAAGACCCTGAACGAGCCGCTGCCGATGGTCACGCCGCATCCCCTGTCCTAGGCGCATGTGGACCGGCGAAACCTTTTTGCGCGCGCCGCCTTCCCCTCCCCGCCCAATGCGCTAAACCAAGCCCATGCCTTTTGCGGCGCCGCGCGACGCGGCCGTTATCGATATCGGCTCCAACTCGGTCCGCCTGGTGGTGTACCGGCTGGAAGGCCGCGCCATCTGGACGGTCTTCAACGAGAAGGTCCTGGCGGGCCTCGGCCGTGACCTGGGCGATGGCGGCCGGCTGAATCCCGAGGGCGTGGCCCAGACCCTGGCGGCGCTGAAGCGCTTCCGCGCCGTGCTGGAGGCGGTCAAGCCGGCCGAGACCTTCATCGCCGCCACCGCCGCCGTGCGCGAGGCCAAGGACGGGGCCGCCTTCGTCGCGCGGATCAAGGCCGAGACTGGCTTTTCCACCCGCGTGCTGTCGGGCGAGGAAGAGGCCCGCTACGCCGCCGTCGGGGTCCTGGCCGGCACGCCCGACGCCACCGGCGTGGTCGGCGACCTGGGCGGGGCCAGCCTGGAGCTGATCCGCCTGGAGAGCACTGGCGCGGGCCTGGGCGTCACCCTGCCTCTGGGCCCGTTCAGCCTGGGCCTGTCGGACGGCTTCGACCTGGAGAAGGTGCGCCGCCTGTGCGCCCAGCGCCTGGCGCCGGCGGCCCAGGCCTTCAAGGCCGACGTCTTCCACGCGGTCGGCGGCGCCTGGCGCAACCTGGCCCTGCTGCACATGCGGCTCAGCGACTATCCGCTGCACGTCGTTCACCAGTACAGCATCAGCCGGAACGAGGCCCTGGAGGCCGCCCGCCTGGTCGCCCACCAGTCGAAAAGCTCGCTCGACCGCATCGAGGGCATGAGCCGCAAGCGCTCGGAGACCCTGCCCTACGCGGCCGTGGTTCTGGAGCAGCTGATCGAGAGCCTGGACCTCAAGCGCATCGAGATCTCGGCCTACGGCGTGCGTGAGGGCCTGCTGTTTGAGGCCATGCCGCCCGGCGTGCGCCGGCTGGACCCGCTGATCGAGGGCTGCGCCTCCCTGGGGGCCAGGCAAGGCGTGGCCGACGAGCTGGGCGCGGCGCTGGACGCCTGGCTGGCTCCGGCCCTGGCCCAGCTGCCGCCTTGCTTCGGCGAGCGCGACCCCGTCCTGGCCTCGGCCGCCTGCCGCCTGGCCGATCTGGGCGCGCGGCTGCATCCAGACCATCGCGCCGACCTGGTGTTCGAGCAGGTGCTGCGCGCGCCGATCGCCGGCCAGACCCACGCCGAGCGGGCCTTCCTGGCCGCCGCGGCCTTCGCCCGCCACGCCACGGCCTTCACCCCGCCGGAGATGGAGGTGCTGGAGCGCCTGTTGTCGCCCGGCCGCCTCAAGCGGGCCCGGGCCGTCGGGGCCGCCATCCGCCTGGGCTGCGACCTGTCGGGCCGCAGCGCGCCCCTGCTGGCCCGGTCGCGGCTGGCCATCGACAAGGGCGACCTGCTGCTGGCCGCCGAACCGGGCTACGCCGACCTGCTTTTGGGCGAGCAGACCGCCAAAAGAGCAGGCGCCCTGGCCGCCTTGCTGGGCCTGAAGCTCAAAATTACCGCGCTCTGAGAGCCTGACGTTGATGCATGTAAAAGGTGTATTGCGTCAGAAGAGCGGCGCTGTTCAACGCTGGCGCGTTGGCGCCTATCGACAAACGATAAGGTTGTTCATGTTTCTATCGTGAAACGATATGCCTGCATAAGTGACCGAATAACCACGTTACATTTCATTAATGCAAGGGTGCTTGACCCAGAGTCTCAATAGTCTGTAGCCCTGCTGCCCTCGGAATCAGAAAATCTGAACACCGACATTCCGCCGCGTCACGAACTGCGCGGCCATGCAGTGGGGACACGCCTTTGACGACTAAACTCCTTCGCGAGCGCCTGCTGGCGTCTTCGATGATCTGCGGCGTGGCCGCGACCCTGTTCGCCGCCAGCCAGGCCGCCGCTCAGACCGCGGCGCCGGCCGCTCCCGCCGACCAGACCGAGGTCGAGGAGATCGTCGTCACCGGTTCGCTGTTCCGTCGCACCGACACCGAGACTCCTTCGCCGGTCACGGTGATGACCTCCCAGAACCTGCAACGCGCCGGCATGACGACGGCGACGGACGCGATCCGTTCGGTCTCGGCCGACGGCGCCGGCTCGATCGGCACCGGCTTCCAGAGCGGCTTCAGCGCCGGCGGATCGGCCGTCTCGCTGCGCGGCCTGGGCGTCTCCTCGACCCTGGTGCTGGTCGACGGCCTGCGCTCGGCCAACTTCCCGATCAATGACGACGGCCACAACGCCTATGTCGACCTGAACTCGATCCCGTTCAGCCTGATCGACCGTATCGAAGTCCTCAAGGACGGCGCCTCATCGAGCTACGGCGCGGACGCCATCGGCGGCGTCGTCAACCTGATCCTCAAGAAGCAGTTCGAAGGGATTTCGGGCAGCGCCGAATTCGGCCAGAGCCAGGAACGCGACGCGCGCCATCAGCGCTTCGACCTGACCCTGGGCTATGGCGACTACGCCGAGAAGGGCTGGAACTTCTATGTCAACGGCGAGTACCAGAAGGACGGTCGCGTCACCAGCCACAGCCGCGGCTTCCCCTACAACACCCAGGATCTGCGCCCGATCGGCGGCCTGGACAACAACACCGCCGACAGCTCGCTGACGACCGCCACGCCGACCGCGGTCGTCGTGCGCACCACCCAAAGCGACCTGAATAATCCACTGTCGGGCGGCGTGCAGCCTTTCCCCGACGGCACCTATATCGACTCCAAGGGAGCCACCCAGCCCTACAGCAACTACACGTCGCTCGGCCTGGGAACCTGCCTGGCCGGGACCTACACCTCCACCAGCGGCGGCTCGCGCGGCACGGGTTGCAAGTATGATCTGGTGGATCTCTACAACCAGATCCAGCCGAAGCAGGAGCGCTACGCACTCAACGGTCGCCTGAGCTTCAAGCTCGGAGAGAACGTCGAAGGCTACGTTGCCGGCAGCTATTCGTACGACTTCGTCAGTATCAAGAACCAGCCGCGCGCCCTGCGCAACACCCAACCCTTCGGCGGGTCAGCGAGCCTGGCCTCGACCAACCCCGGCATCGTGCTGCCGGTCTGGATCTGCACCTCGGGCGCAAACTGCGCCGACCCGACGGCGGCGGGCCGTCGCCTGAACCCGAACAACCCCTATGCCGCAACCTTCGCTGGCGATCCGTCGAACGGCGCGGCCCGCATCTACTACCTGTTTGGCGACATTCCGGCCGGCAGCGACCGCACCAATGAAGTCTACCGCGGCACCGCGGGCTTGAAGGGCGACTTCGGCGGCGACTGGAACTGGCGCATCGACGCCGTCGCCGCCCGCGACAACCTGAAGATCGAGCAGTACGGCTTCCTGAACATCGCCAACCTGCTGAAGTCGATCAACACCGGCAGCTACGACTTCGTGAACCCGGGCAACAACACCCAGACGGTCCGCGATTTCATCTCGCCGACCGTGACCACGCCGTCGCACTCGACGATGTACTCGCTGGACGCCTCCATCACCAAGGAGCTGTGGGAGCTGCCGGGCGGGACCATGCAGCTGGCCGTCGGCGGCCAGGTTCGCAAGGAAGAACTGGTCAACAACAACCAGAATGCCAAGCTGAACACCTATTCGCTGACCACCTCGTCGGCGTTCGGCAAGCACACCGTCACGGCCGGCTATTTCGAAGTGCTGGCGCCGGTCCTGGACCAGCTTGAGATCAACGCCTCGGGCCGCTACGACCACTATTCGGAAGGCTTCAGCCACTTCTCCCCGAAGATCGGCGCGAAGTACACGCCGCTGCGTCAACTGGCGTTCCGCGGCACCTACTCCAAGGGTTTCCGGGCCCCGACCTTCGCGGAATCGGGCGCGCGCAGCCAATATGCCGGCTTCTCGACCTTCACCCCGCCGGAAACCTTCCAAAACGCCCACGGCGGCCTGACGGCGCCGCCGACCAGCAATACCAACCCCTACGCCCAGGCCTATTCGCTGGGCGGCGGTTATGTTGGCAACCCGGACCTGAAGCCGGAAAAATCGCGCAGCTTCACCGTGGGCGTGATCGCCGAGCCGACCCCGTGGCTCAGCCTGACCGTCGACTATTACGACGTGAAGAAGTCCGACCTGATCGTGGCTGGTCCTCTGCTGTCCAAGGCCCGCAACGCCTATTACACGGGCACCGACGTCACCAGCGCCTGCGCCGCCGTGGCGGCCGTGGGCCCGGGCTATTCGTGCAACCTGGTCGACGCCATCGACCCGCTATTCCCGACCGCCCTGCCCCGCGTGCTGATCATCAACGCGCCGTTCGTGAACGCCGACTTCTCCAAGACCTCGGGCGTGGACTTCTCGGCGACGGCCAAGGCCAACCTGCCGTTCGACGCCAAGCTGACCAGCCGCGTCGAGGTCACCCACGTGCTGAAGTACGATCTGCACACCTCCGGCGGTGTGCAGAAGTACGCTGGCACGCTGGGCCCGTATCAGCTGTCTTCGGGCAACGGCACGCCCGACTGGCGCGGCAACTGGCAGAATACGGTCGAGTGGGGTCGCTACAGCCTGTCGGCCACCGCCTACTATGTCGGCAAGATCAAGTCGGTGGCCGCTGACCAGCGGACCAGCACCGACTGCGTCACCGCCAACCAGTACGCGACCGGCGACAAGGTCCTGGGCCAGCGATTCTGCTATATCAAGAAGTTCGTCAACGTCGACCTGAACGGCACGGCGCAGATCACCGACTCGGTCCAGGTCTACGGCCACGTCGGCAACCTGTTCGACGAAAAGGCCCCGGTCGCGCCGGGCGCCTATGCCAGCGCCCCGAACTTCCTGACCACCTTCCACTATCCCGGCCTGATCGGCCGGACCTTCAAGGTCGGCGTGCGCTTCACCTACTAAGCGCTTCGACTGGAAAGATGGGCGGGCCGGTTCCGAAAGGAGCCGGCCCTTTTCTTTTGGCCGTTCGCCGCGCCGCGACACCCCGCCGCAACCGAACCACGCTCGGCGAGCACGGTTTGTTATCCACGGCCCCCGCAAGCTCGACCTCATAAACGGGGAGAGCATCCATGCAGAAGCAGCGGATCGTCGAAGTCGAACACGTCGAAGACCACATCGTCGCCTTTCCAGCGCCCCGCGCGCGGCCCGAACTGAGGCTGGCCGACGCCAGCGACATGTCGGTCGTCGGTCCGGCCCGCCGCCTGCAGAACGACCTGGCCCGCGCCTTCGCGGCCGACGCCGGCTGGTCGGTGAAGCGCACCGTGATCGTCGGCGGCGTGTTCCACGCCGTGGTGCTGGGCGCGCTGGCCATGGCGGCCAGCAATTTCATCCCGCACATCGGGCTCTAAACTCGCGTAGCTAGGCCCGGACTGGATCCAGGACCCGCGACAGGACCTGCCGCAGGGTCGCCGCCTGGAACGGCTTTTCGACCCAGTCGTCCATCCCGGCGGCCCGGCAGGCCGCGCGCTCGGCGTCCGAGACGCCGGCGGTGACGGCAATCACCGGGGTGGCGCTGTTGGGCCCTTGGGCGCGCAGGCGGCGCGTGGCCTCCAGCCCGTCCAGGCCCGGCATGTTGACGTCCATCAGGATGACGTCGAAGTGCCGCTCGCCCGCCAGGACTAGGCCGGCCTCGCCGTCGCTCGCCAGTTCGACGCGCACGCCCAGGGCGTCCAGGATGTGGCTCAGGAGCCGCCGGTTGACCTCGTGATCGTCGACCACCAGGGCCATGGGCGACCGGTCGAAGGCGCCCAGAGGGGCCGAAAGCGGCGCGAGAAGCGGCTCGGCGACGACTGGCGCGGCCCCTGTCGTCATCGGCAGGACCAGTTGGAAGATCGCGCCGCCCTGCGGCGGTGAACGCACGGTCAGATCCCCGCCCATCAGCCGCGCCAGGTCCCGGCTGATCGACAGGCCCAGGCCTGTCCCGCCGAACGTGCGCGCGGTGTCGGGTCCCAGTTGATCATAGGCCGTGAACAGCCGCGCCATCTGATCGGGCGACAGGCCCGGCCCGGTGTCGGACACCTCGACGGCCAACCGCCAGGCGTCGGCCCACTGCTCGGCCGAGACGCTCACCGCAACCTGGCCCAGCGGCGTGAACTTGATGGCGTTGGACAGCAGGTTGTTGAGCACCTGCCGGATGCGCACCGGGTCGCCGCGCAGCCAGTCGGGCAGGTCCCGCTCGCCGGTCAGGTCCAGCGTCAGCCCCTTGGCTTCCGCCTCGTCGCGCCAGAAGCGTACGGTTTCGCCGATCAGCGGTCCCGGCGCGAAGTCCAGGATCTCGACGCTCATCCGCCCGGCCTCGATCTTCGAGAAGTCCAGCAGATCGTTGAGCAGCGAGCGCATCATCGCTCCGGCGTCGGCGATCAGGGCGGCCTTGTCGCGAGCCCGCGCGTCGCCGGCCTCGCGCGCCAGGTCGCCGGCCCCGCCGAGGATGGCGCTCAGCGGCGTGCGCAGCTCATGGCTGACCATGGCCACGAAGGCCGACTTGGCGGCGGTCTGGGCCTCGGCGAGCCGCCGCGCCGACCGCTCGGCCTCGAAGGTCCGACGCGACCAGGCGAACACCAGGCCCAGCACCAGCGTGAACAGGGCGACGCCCACCAGGTAATAGGGCGCCAGCGGATCGTGGCGCGTCGCCGCCGTCAGCGGCAGGATGAACATGTAGGTCATGTGCGGCGTCGCCGCCGCCACGAAGGCCGCCACGCAACCCTCCGCGCCCATCAGGGCCGTCAGCACCGAACCGGAGACCAGGACGACGGCCGAGGCCGTCGCCACCGGCGTCCCCATCGCCCAGATCGGCAGCGCGGCCCAGCCGAACACCACGGCCAACAGCACGTCGGTCGCCAGGGTGAGGGCCACCGCCCGTCCCGGTTCGGCGCGGGCGAGGAAATAGCGCAGGGCCTGCTGCTCGGCGATCTGGGCGGCGATGCAAGCCGCGGCCCAGGGGGCCAGGAAGCTCAGGGCCGGCCGCCAGGCCATGACGACGACGATGACCAGGATGACGAACAGGCGCAGGGGAATCTGGCGCCGATGGGAAATCGCGGCGGGCCTGTAGGCCGCCGCCAGCTCGTCCCAGGCCACACGCATACGCTACGCCCCCGCCGACCGCCGGACACCAGGAGGGGCCAGCCCTCCCGCGCCCTTAGTCCGGCTTGGGCGCGCGGCGCACTTCGACCACACGAACCCGGGTTCCGTCCAGCACCAAGGCCAGCTCGCCGCGCTTGATCTTCAGGGCGTCGGACCCGAAGGCCTCCAGCCGCCAGCCCTTCAGGGCCGGCATGTTGGCCTCGTCGTCGGCGGCGATCTTCTCCAGGTCCGAGACCGTGGCGATCAGCTTGGAGGCCACGCCGGCCTCCTCGGCGCGGGCCTTGAGCAGCACCTTCAGCAGCTCGACCACCGCCCCCGCCGAGGCGGGCGGCGGCGGGCCGGCCTTCTCCAGCACCGGCGCATAGCCTTCCGGATCGGCCAGGGCGGCCTTGATCGCGGCCAGGAGGTCGGGGCCGAACTTGGAGCCGCCGAAGCCCTTGGGCACGCTGCGCAGGGTGTTGAGGCCCTCCAGCGAGGTCGGGGCCTGGGTGGCCAGCTCGTCGATGGCCTCGTCCTTGAGGATGCGGCCGCGCGGCTGGTCGCGGGTCTGCGCGGTGCGCTCGCGCCAGGCGGCCACGGCCTTGAACACCGCCAAGTACTTGGCCGCGGTCTTGCGCGGACGCAGGCGGCGCCAGGCCTTTTCCGGATCGACGTCGTAGGCGGCTGGGTCGTTCAGCGCCTTCATCTCCTCCTCCACCCAGGCCAGGCGGCCGGCCTTGTCCAGGCGGTCGCGCAGGATGGGGAACAGGGTCGCCAGGTGGGTGACGTCGGCGATGG
>Ga0209564_1001504_pt1 | contig 23379 bp, 16 predicted proteins | sample AraplaCol_mMF_r2_FD_184272 | JGI IMG/M metagenome (GOLD analysis project Ga0209564, IMG submission 184272) | Arabidopsis root microbial communities from North Carolina, USA - plate scrape MF_Col_mMF_r2 (SPAdes) (version 3) | ecosystem: Host-associated > Plants > Roots > Endosphere | place: USA...
GCTCCCCGGTGGTCGCGGCCATGGCGAGCCGATCCGCCTGTTCATCGACATGGAGGGCGATGCTGCCATTGTCTCCGTGTTCGTGCACAAGGGCGGCCGCAAATTCCTCATCGCAAGCCATGACGGCCAGGGCTTTGTGGTCGGCGAGGACGATTGCGTCAGCGCGACCCGCAAGGGCAAGCAGATCATCAATGTCGAGATGCCCAACGAGGCGCGCGTCCTGACCGTGGTCGAGGAGGGCGCCGATCAGGTCGCCGTCATCGGCACCAACCACAAGATGGTGATCTTCCCGCTCGCCGACGTGCCTGAGATGGCACGCGGCCGCGGTGTGCGTCTGCAGAAATACACCAGCGCGGGCCTGTCCGACGTGGCGGTGTTCAACGCCAAGGCGGGTCTCACCTGGCGCGACTCCGCCGACCGCGAGCGCTCGATGACCTGGAAGGAACTGGCGGAGTGGCGTGGCAACCGCGCCGATGCCGGCCGCCAGGCCACCGGCCTGCCGACATCGAACAAGTTCAACAAGCCGATCGAGTAGTGATCGGCTTGTCCTTGTAGGATGGGTTGAGCGCAGGCGCCGTAGCGCCGAAGCGATACCCATCACCACATGCTCTGGGTTTGTTATGATGGGTATCGCTTCGCTCAACCCATCCTACGCGCCGGAAGCTAGCCCGTCTCTTCCTCCAACATCCGCGTCGCCAGCACCTTGTCGAGGCGGCGGCCGTCGAGATCCACCACCTCGAATGTCCAGCCATGCGAGATGATGGTGTCGCCCACATCAGGGATGCGACCGAACTCATAGAGCAGGAAGCCGGCAGCGGTCTGATACGGCCGCGAGCCCTGCGGTGGTTCGATGGATAGCAGCGACATGAATTCCAGCGCCGGCATCCAGCCCGAAATGAGATAGGAGCCGTCCTCGCGCTTGTGGAAGGCGAGTTCTGCCGGGCCTTCCTCGGTGTGGAAGGCGCCGACAATGGCTTCGAGAATATCCGCCGACGTCACCACACCCTGGAAGGTGCCGTATTCGTCATGGACGAGGCCCATATGCACCGCGGACTCGCGCAGGATCCGCACCACGTCGCGTGCATCCAGCGTGTCGGGGATCACAGGCGCTTCGCGCACCAGCGCACGGAGATCCGGCGTGCCGCCGGCGAGAAACGCGCCGAGCAGGTCCTTTGCCTGCACGATGCCGATGGCGGAATCCATGTTGCCGTCGAACACCGCGAAGCGCGAATGCGACGAGCCGGTGATTTCTGCGTGGATGGTCTCGACGGGGTCGGCGAGATCGATCATCGCCACCTCATGGCGCGGCGTCATCACGGCGCCGACCGGCAAGTCGCCGAGCCGCATCACGCCGGCGATCATTTCCTTCTCGCCGGGCTCGAGCACGCCCGCGGTTTCGGCTTCCGTCACCAGCGTATGGATCTCGGCCTCGCTGACCTTGTCTTCCGAGGCGCCGCGCTGGCCGAGCAGGAACAGGATCGCCTTGCCGGAGCGATCGAGCAGCCACACCAGCGGCAGCGAGATCTTTGCGAGCAACACCATCGCCGGCGCCACGCGCACGGCCACGGCCTCGGGATCGCGCAAGGCGATCTGCTTGGGCACGAGCTCGCCGATGATCAGCGATGCATAGGTGATGACCGAGACGACGATGCCGACGCCGAGTGTATCGGCGAGTCCCTTGGAGACGCCCAGGTCGAGCAATTCTGCGGTGAGGCGCTGGCCCAGTGTCGCGCCGGAAAACGCGCCCGAGAGCACGCCGATCAGCGTGATGCCGATCTGCACGGTGGACAGGAACTTGCCGGGATCGGATGCGAGCGCCAGAGCGCGGCGGGCACCCGTGACGCCTTTTTCGACGAGGCCGGCGAGCCGGGCAGGGCGGGAGGACACGATCGCCAACTCGGACATTGCGAGCAGGCCATTGAGGACGATCAGGATCGCGACGATCCCGAGTTCGAGCGATAACACTATGGTTCCTTCTGGTGGTGGAGCAGACAATGTAGTCGATCCCGCACCATCTCGCCATGGGCAGCTACGAAACGCGACACAACAGCTCAGTCGCTTGAAAAGCCACGGACAAGCGTCGTGCACTACGACGCATTCCAGCTTGCTTGATGCCTCATCCACAGGTGGTAAGGTGGCATGGTGCCATCGTCGGCGCCGCGCCGTGTGAGGCGCATCATCGAGGTTCACATGACGAAGACGTCAATGTCCGTTGTTCCACCTCGACGATTTGAACCCGGCTGGATGCGGTCGGCCCGCTGGCCGGTGGCCATTGCTCTTGCTGTCGCATTGCCGACAGTTGCCTTGTCGGCGGACAAGCCGCCGCTCGGCGCGGACCAATCCGCCCCTGTCGTCATCACATCAAAAATTTCCGCGATCGTTCAGTTCGGCATTCCCGCCATCAATAGTGCGCTGGCGCGTCGCGTGCCGAAAGTGCTGGCGTCGTTCGACGATCGCACCACGAGTTGCTGGCATCGCCAGATCATGGGCCGCATTGTGAATGTCGATTGTACTTATTCCGGCGAGATCGAGCGCACCGGTCCGGTTTCCCTCCGCGCGGAAAGTGGACGCCTCGTGGCCTCGACACCGCTGTTCGGCAGTGTGGAAGCGCAGGGCACCAGGGGATTTGCGCGTCTGCTGAAGGGCGAGGCGGAGGGCGCGATGACGGTCTATGCGACGGCGCGTCCGCAGCTGCGGCCGGACTGGTCGGTGACGCTGGACATGAGCGAGGGCTTTCGCTGGCAGGAGCCGCCGGAGCTGCAGATCCTCGGCTTCCGCATCAACATGTCGAAATATGTGGAGCCGAAGATCAAGGCGCAGCTGTCGCGGATCCAGAGCGATGTCACCGCGAATGTCCGCGCGCTGAACATCAAGGCGAAGGCGACGCTGGCCTGGCAGAAGGCCTTTGCCAATGTGCAGATCGTCGAAACGCCGGCGATCTGGGTGCAGACGACGCCGCAGGGCATCGCCTTTTCCGGCGTGCGTGCCGAGGGCAATGTGCTCGAAGGCTCTGCCGAATTGACAACCACGGCGCAAACCTTCCTCGGCACGCAGCCGCCGGCGCCTGTGCCGACGCCCTTGCCGGCACTCGGTACGGAAGTCAGCGAGCCCGGCCGCTTCGAAGTGCTGGTGCCGGTGAGCATCGCCTATGCCGCCATCAAGCAGCAGGTGCAGACGGCGCTCGCCGCGTCCGCAGCGCAGGGTGGTCCGAGCTTCGCCGATTTCGACATCTATCCATCCAATGGCAAACTGGTGGTCGGCCTGCGATTGTCCTCCGCATCGGGGCCAGGCGCGTGGGTCTATCTCACCGCGACACCGCAGGCGGGCGACGATGGCTCCGTGCAGTTTCCTGACCTCGCTTTGCAGGCGGATGCGGCCACCATCGCCGCGTCCGATGTCGTCACGCTGCTCAGCAACAATGATTTCCTGCAACAGCTCAAGCAGAAGATGGCGCTCGACTACAAGGCCGAGCGTGATCGGTTGATGGCCTCGGCCAATGCAAAACTGAGCCGGCCGCTGAGCGACGGTTTTCGCAGCGACGTGCAGTTCGCATCGGTGGGCGTGTCGAAAATCGCGCTGACGACGGAGGCCCTGCAGGTGCAGTTGCGCGCTGCCGGGCGTCTGAAGCTGCTTTATGGGATGTGAGCGATGATGGGCATGGCCTTGTTGCGAACCGTTGTGCTCGCACTGCTGATGATCGGCGCTGCGCCCGCGATGGCCCAGACGCCGTTCTACCAGGCCACGCCGCAGGAGATCGCCGGCCAGCCCGGCACGTTGATCCGCTCCGAGCCGATGCATTTCGCGCCGGCCGGTGCGCAAGCCTGGCGCATTCTCTATCGCTCACGCGGCATGAACAACGAGCCGATCGCCGTGTCCGGCGTTGCCGTCATTCCGCCGGGGGCGCCGCCCGTCAATGGCCGGCCCATCGTCGCGTGGGCGCATCCGACCACCGGCGTGGTGCCGCATTGCGCTCCGTCTCTGGCGCTGTTCGTGTTCCAGCAGATGCAGGGGCTGCGTCCGCTGATCGAGCGTGGCGTCGTCGTGGTTGCCACCGATTATCCCGGGCTCGGCACAGCTGGCCCGCATCCCTATCTGGTCGGCACCAGCGAGGCGCAGGCGGTGCTCGACTCCGTCCGCGTCGTGCGCGGTCTGCCCAATGCCGGCGCCGGCAACAGCTTTGCCGTCTGGGGCCACTCGCAGGGCGGCCATGCTGCGCTCTATACCGGGCTGCTCGCCAAAACCTATGCGCCCGAACTCAATCTCGTCGGCGTCGCCGCGGCCGCTCCGGCGACGGATCTGGTCACCTTGATGGCCGATGACTTCAAGACCTCCGGCGGCAAGAACCTCACCGCCATGACGTTGTGGTCATGGGCGCGCGTATTCAAGGCGCCGCTCGACAAGGTCGTGGTGCCTGCGGCGATGTCCACGGTCGATCAGCTCGCGAATGAATGCATCGAGAACATCTTCGACATCATCGAGCGGCAGAGCCAGGAGAAGGTGCTGGAGCAGACCTTCCTGTCCGTTCCGAGCATTGCGACAGTCGAGCCCTACAAGTCGCTGGCCGCCCGCAATTCACCGGGCGCTTTGCCCAAGGCGATCCCGCTTTTCCTCGCCCAGGGCACCACCGACAATCTGGTGCAGCCGGCCGTGACCCAGGCCTATTTCCAGCGCCAGTGCAGGGCGGGCAGCCGGGTCACCATGCATCTGATGCCGGGCGTCAATCACGGCTTTGCCGCGCGCGACGCTGCCAATGCCGCGGTGATCTGGATGGGTGAGCGTTTTGCAGGCAATCCCGCGCCCAGCGACTGCTGAGGATTATACGTCGGTATAGTTGGAATCAAACTTTTGTGCAGCCAGGATGCCTTGCGCGACGGGGCGCTGCTGCACATTTGGTCACCCCAGGCGAAGTTGCGTGCGTCGGTTGTAAAAACTTCGACGCGTCGCAATTTTCATGTACGATTGATTTCGGTCAGTCGACTTGTTGGGGGCATTTGTCTTGAATTGCTTCAGATCGATCTTTCCTGCTGCGTCCGTCATTCTTGCCGTGTTGCTTGCCGGCTGCGAGAAGAAGCCGGAGGCCTCAGCACCGCCAGCGCCGCCCGTGACGGTGGCCAATCCGCTCAAGAAACAGACCACCGACTGGGACGAGTTCACCGGTCGCTTCGATGCGGTCGATCAGGTGCAGATCCGCGCCCGCGTCACCGGCTTCGTCACCAAGGTGACATTCGTGGATGGCGCCGTGGTGAAAGCGGGCGACGTGCTCTACGAGATCGATCCGCGCCAGTATGAGGCAACGGCAGAGCAGGCGCAGGGCCAGCTCGACGATGCCAAGGCGAAGGTCGATCTCGCCCAGAAAGAACTCGAACGCGCGACCACGCTGATCAAGACGCAGGCGATCTCCGAAAACATCGTCGATCAGCGCAGCCAGGCGCTGGCGGCCGCGCAGGCCGCCGTGCTGGTGGCAGAAGGCGCATTGAAGCTCGCAAAGCTCAATCTCGAATATACGAAAGTCGTCGCGCCCATCGATGGCCGTGTCAGCCGGCATCTGATCAGCGTCGGCAATCTCGTCAATGGCAGCGATTCCGGCGCGACGCTGCTGACATCGATCGTGTCGATGACGCCGATCTATCTGTATTTCGACATGGACGAGTCCATCTATCAGCGCAACAGCCGGCTGTGGTTCGAGGGCAGGCGGCCTAGCTCGCGCGATACGCCCAATCCCGTGCAGATCACGTTGAATGGCGACAGCAGGCCGAGCAAGGAAGGCAAGATGGACTTCCTCGACAACCGGCTGGATATCGGCACCGGCACGCTGCGCGGCCGTGCGATCGTAGACAATCGCGATCTGTCGATCCTGCCCGGCCAGTTCGCGCGTCTGCGCGTCATCGCCAGCGGCGAATATGAGGCGTTGTTGATCCCGGATACTGCGGTCGCCACCGATCAATCACGCAAGATCGTGATGGTCGTGAAGTCTGACGATACGGTGGAGGCACGACCGGTCACGCTCGGCCCGCTCGACGATGGTCTGCGTGTCATCCGGGAAGGCCTCACCTCCGACGACCGGATCATCATCGATGGCCTGCAGCGCGCCCGTGTCGGGGCGAAGGTCGCGCCGAAGATGGGTGAGGTGAAGCCCGTCACTCCCGCTGGTGGCGCCAAGCCATGAATCTGGGCAGCCTTTCCGTCAATCGTCCGATCCTGGCGATGGTGATGTCCATCGTGCTGATCATCGTCGGCGCGCTCGCTTACACGACGCTGCCGGTCTCCGAATATCCGGAAGTGGCGCCGCCCACGGTGGTGATCACCACGCAGTATCCCGGCGCCTCCGCACAGACGGTGTCGGAGACGGTGGCGACGCCGATCGAGCAGGAGATCAACGGCGTCGAGGACATGCTGTATCTCTACAGCCAGGCGACCTCGAACGGCCAGCTCAATATCACCGTCACCTTCAAGCTCGGCACCGATCTCGACAAGGCGCAGGTGCTGGTGCAGAACCGCGTTGCCATCGCGCAGCCGCGTCTGCCCGAGGAGGTGCAGCGCAACGGCGTCGTCACCCGCAAGAACTCGCCCGACCTGATGATGGTCGTGTTCATGCTGTCGCCCGACGATACCTATGACCAGCTCTATATTTCCAACTATGCGCTGCGCAACGTGCGCGACCAGCTGCTGCGTCTGGACGGCGTCGGCGATATCCAGATCTTTGGCGCCCGCGATTACTCGATGCGGCTGTGGCTCGATCCCGACAAGATCGCCAATCTCGGCATGACCGCAGGCGACGTGATCGCCGCCATCCGGGCGCAGAATATCCAGATCGCCGGTGGCCAGATCGCCGAGCCGCCGATCTCCGATCGCGCCTTCTCGCCGAACCTGACCTTCACGGGCCGTCTCAAGGACCAGTCCGAATTCGGCAATATCGTCATCAAGGCCGGCAGCGATGGCCGCACCGTGCGCCTGCGCGATGTGGCGCGCATCGAGCTTGGAGCATTGGCCTATACGACCAACAGTTTCCTGCTGAAGAAGCCGGCGGTAGCGCTCGCCGTATCGCAGCGCCCGGGGTCGAACGCGCTGGCGACGGCCGACGCGATCGCCAAGACCATGGCGAAGCTGAAGACCGAATTCCCGAAAGGCCTCGAATACAATATCGGCTACAACCCGACAGAATTCATCGCGCAATCGGTCAATGAGCTGATCAAGACGATCTACGAAGCGATGGTGCTGGTCGTGATCGTGGTGCTCGTTTTCCTGCAGGGCTGGCGGCCGGCGATCATTCCGATCATCGCCATTCCGGTGTCGCTGGTCGGCACCTTTGCTGTCATGGCGGCGCTCGGCTTCTCCATCAACAATCTGACGCTGTTCGGCCTCGTGCTGGCCGTCGGCATCGTGGTCGACGACGCCATCGTGGTGGTCGAGAATGTCGAGCGGCATCTCGCGGAAGGGAAGACGCGGCGCGAGGCGGCGCTGCTGACCATGACCGAGGTCGGCGGCGCGCTGATTTCGATCGCGCTGGTGCTGTGTGCCGTGTTCGTGCCGACGGCCTTCATCGGCGGCATATCCGGACAGTTTTTCCAGCAATTTGCCGTCACCATCGCGGTGGCGACGGCGATCTCCTGCTTCTGTTCGCTGACCTTGTCACCGGCTCTGGCCTCGATGATCCTCGAACAGCATCACGAGAAGAAGCCGCCGCCGAGCTGGAATGTCGTCGCGCGCGGCTGGAATGCGTTTACCGGCATGTTCAATCGCGGCTTCGACCGGCTGTCGCATGCCTATGGCACCGCGGCCGGCTTCGTCATCCATCATCTGGCGTTGATGCTGGTCGTCTATGCCGCGCTGATCGGCACCGCGGGCTGGCTGCTCTATGCGACGCCGCAAGGCTTCATCCCCGCGCAGGATCGCGGCTATGTCATCGTCGTCGTGCAATTGCCCGGCGCGGCGTCGCTGACGCGTACGACCGAAGTCGTGCGAGAGATCGAGCGCATTGCGCTGGAAGTCCCCGGCGTCGTGCGCGTGCCGTCCTTTGCCGGATTCAATGGCGCCACGCGCACGCAGGCATCCAATGCGGCAGCACTTTTCCCGGTCTTTGCCGATGCGGAGGAGCGGGCCAAGGACGGCCATACGGCGACGCAGATCACCGCCGAATTGCGCAAGCGACTTGCCGCCATCGAAGGGGCACTGGTGATCGTGGTGCCGCCGCCCGCAGTGTCCGGCATCGGCACCGGCGGCGGTTTCGCCATGCGCATTCTCGACAATCAGGGCAGGGGCCCCGATCTGCTCGAAAAGGCGACGGATGAACTGGTCAACGCCGCACGCCGCGCGCCCGGCCTGACCTCGGTGTTTTCACCCTTCACGGCCAACACGCCGCAGGTCTTTGTCGGTATCGATCGCCAGAAGGCGCAGATGCTCAATGTGCCGATCGCCAACGTCAATGACGCGATCCAGACCTATTTCGGATCGGCCTATGTCAACGACTTCAACATTCTCGGCCGCACCTATCACGTCACCGCGCAGGCGGACCTGCAATTCCGCAAGGAGCGCGCCGATCTGGCGCGCCTGCAGACCCGCAATACCGATGGCAATATGGTGCTGCTCGGCAGCGTGGTGACTTTCGATGACCGCGCCGGGCCGGATCGCGTGCCGCGCTACAACCTCTATCCGGCGGCCGAATTGCAGGGCGACACGCTGCCGGGTGTCAGCTCGACCACGGCGTTGAACACCATGAAGAAGCTCGCGGATGACACGCTGCCGAGCGGCTTCTCCTTCGAGTGGACGGACCTGTCCTATCAGCAGGTGACGGGCGGCAATGCGGGCCTCTATGTCTTCCCGATCTGCGTGCTGTTCGTCTATCTCGTGCTGGCTGCGCAATATGGCAGCTGGTCGCTGCCGTTTGCGGTGATCCTGATCGTGCCCATGTGCCTGTTCGCCGCCACCATCGGCGTCCGCATCATGGGGCAGGACATCAACATCCTGACCCAGATCGGATTTGTGGTGCTGGTGGGCCTGGCGGCAAAGAACGCGATCCTGATCGTCGAATTCGCGCGCGACATCGAGCAGGAGGGGCGCGATCAGCTCGAGGCCGTCATCGAGGCATGCCGGCTGCGTATCCGTCCGATCCTGATGACGTCCTTCGCCTTCATCCTCGGCGTGCTGCCGCTGGTGATCTCGTCGGGTTCAGGCTCGGAAATGCGTCAGGCGGTTGGCGTCGCGGTGTTTTTCGGCATGATCGGCGTCACGATCTTCGGCCTGATCTTCACGCCGATCTTCTACATCCTGATCCGGCGCCTGTTCCCGGGATCGGTGGTGGTCCCGCAAAAGGATCTGGGGGCGCATGCGTGATTGCCAGTAATACCAGGATATCCGGCCTTGTGCCGGGTGTCCCGGCCTTGGCAAACTGCCAGGCGTGACGTAGACGGCCGGACTTTGCCTCGAAGACGTTCCGGTCCCGCAGGCGGATCCAGCCCGCCGTGACGGAAGAAAGTTGAGTGATGGACACCGCCCCCCGCATCGAACTGATGAACTGGCTTACCGGCCAGGGCCTCACCGGCTCGCCTGAAAGCGAGCTGATCCGCGGCTTTTGCGAGCGCTGTCTCGCCATGGGGATCGAGCTGTCGCGCGGGCAGGTGTTTCTCGACACGTTGCATCCGCTGTTCGAAGGGCGCGGCTTTCGCTGGAGCGACAGGCCGAGCAATGAAAGCGAGATGTTCGAATATGGCTCGACCGCGACCGGTGCGGCCGCCGAAAACTGGCGCCGTTCGGTGTTCTATCACATGCTTGAAGAGGGCCATGACGAGATGCGTCTCGACCTGTTCGATCCCGCGGTGAGCGAACGGTTCAACATGATCCAGAACCTGCGCGACAATGGACACCGGCACGGCGCCGTGTTCGTGCACAGGTTCGGCGAGCAGGGCTCCATGGGCAATATGGACTGCGTCTATTCGCACTGGACGACCCGCCGCGAAGCCGGTTTCGGCGAAGATCAGATGGCGGCGCTGCGCGAGCTCGTCCCCTTGCTCGGCCTGGCGCTGAAAGCCGTGGCGCAGATGGAGATCGCCCGCACGCTCGGACGCGTCTATCTCGGGCGCGACGCGGCGGAGCAGGTGCTGCGTGGTCGCATCACGCGGGGTGTCACCGAACGCATCAAGGCGGTGCTGTGGTTCTCCGACTTGCGCAATTCAACGGGGATCGGCGAGGTGATCGGGCCCGATGAGATCATCCCGTTCCTCAACGACTATGCGGAAGCATCCATCGACGCAATCCACGAATCCGGCGGCGATGTGCTGAAGCTGATCGGCGACGGCATTCTCGCGATGTTCACCGCCGACGATATGCTGCAGGCCAAGCGCAATGCGCTGCGCGCCGAGCACCAGTTCCGCAAGAATATCGCGGCGCTGAACGACAAGCGTCAGGCTGCGGGGCGTCCGGTCACCACGGCCTATGTCGGTCTCCATGTCGGCGAGGTGTTCTACGGCAATATCGGTAGCGACGAGCGACTGGATTTCACCGTGGTTGGCCCATCGGTCAACGAGGTGAGCCGCATCGCGTCGATGTGCTCGTCAGTGGACCGTGCGCTGCTGACGTCCTCCGCCTTCCAGAACGGACTGGATGGCACCGGGCGCAAGTATCTGGTGTCTACCGGGCGCTACGCCCTGCGCGGCATCGGCCGCGCGCAGGATCTCTATACGCTCGATCCCGAGATCGACAGCGACGAGATCGTCCGCGGCGGCTATGAGCGCTATCTCGCGCGCTGAGGCGTTTGCCATGTGACGGTTCTGCAGGTCGTGTGTCGGGTTTCGTACGCACATCAAATCGCTTTGGAGATGTTCTAACCCGTGCGATGGCGACTGAGCCGCATTTCCCTTGCTGTGTGTCGGAGTATTTAGTTACCCGCTCGGCAACACAGCACGGGGGATGCCGAACATGCATAGTGGCGCAGTCTGCAGGAATGATCGTTGGCTTCATGACGGATTTACACGGCCTGCGATCTGGCTGCTGACGACCGCGCTCGCAACGCCCGTCTTGTTCTCGATCCACTCTTCGGCATCTGCCCAACCGTCACCTGCACCAACGGTGTTGCCTGCCGTCACCGTCGATCAGCCCGCCGCTGCACGGCGCGCGGTGCGCCCGCAGCGCAACGCCAGGCGATCTGCGTCCAGCCGTTCGCAAGCCCGGCCGCAAGCGGTGCAGGCGGCGCCGGCTCCGACAGCCGCTGCTGTCGTGCGCGGCACCGATCCGGTGCGTGGCTTCGTACCGACGATTAGCTCGGCCGGCACCAAGACCGATACGCCGCTGATCGAAACACCGCAGTCTATCTCGGTGATCGGCCGCGATAATCTTGACACCCGCGGCAGCGAAACGGTGGTTGAGGCGCTGCAATACACGGCGGGCGTCGCAACTCATTTCGGCGGCAAGGATCCGCGCTATGACAGCATCAAGATCCGCGGCTTCGAAACCTATGGCAATGGCCAGTTCCGCGATGGCTTGCGTGAAATGTCGAGCGGGACGTTCTCCGTTTTTCGCACGGAGCCCTACGGCGTCGAGCGCATCGATGTGGTCAAAGGTTCGAGTTCTTTGCTCTACGGCCAGAGCGGGCCGGGCGGGCTGGTCGATGTGATTAGCAAGCGTCCGCCAACCAAGGCGTTTGGCGAGGTGTCGGGGCTGGTCGGCAATTTCGATCGCTTCCAGGGCGCCTTCGATGTCGGCGGGCCCATCACCAAGGACTCCACGTTGCTCTATCGCCTGACTGGCGTGTTGCGCGATTCGGATGCCCAGATCGCGCATTTCTCCGACAAGGTGAAGGACGACCGTGCCTATATCGCGCCGGCCATCACCTGGCAGCCGACTGCGAATACCACGCTGACCATTCTGTCCGACTATCAGCGCGATCTCACCGGCAATGCGTTTCCGCTCTCGATCGCCACGCTTTCGGGGGGCCGGATCGCGAAAGTCTCGGTGCTGCCTTTCATGCTCGGCGATCCGTCGTTCAACAAGTTGGAGCAGGAGCAGTATCGCGTCGGATATCAGTTCGAGCATCGATTCAGCGACGACCTCATCGTGCGCTCCCGTGCGCGCTTCGGTCATATCGATATGGAATACAAATACCTGACCTTCGCGGGCAATCCATTGGCGCCAGCGACCAGTTTCCCGCGCGTGGCGCGGCAAGCGCTCGAGAAAGCCGACAGCTTCACCACCGACAACCATGTGATCGCCAAGGCATGGACAGGACCGTTCCATCACACCGTGCTGTTCGGCACCGACTATCAGATGCTCAATCTCGACAACCGGGTATTCACCGGAGCCGCACCTCCGATCAGCAGCATCAATCCCATCTATGGTCAGATGATTCCGAATCCGACCGGCAACTTCCAGAGCCAGACCCAGGACATCACGCAGGTCGGCGTCTATCTTCAGGACCAGATCAGGCTGCAGAACTGGATTCTCACGCTCGGAGGGCGTTTCGACTCTGTCGAGCTCAATACGTTCAACCGTTTGACGTCGCGGCCACAAGACACATCTGACGAGGCCGCCACCAAGCGTTTCGGCCTCACTTATGTCTTCGACAATGGCATCGCGCCTTATGTGAGCTATTCCGAATCCTTCATGCCGACACCAGGCGTCGATTTCAATGCCAACCCGTTCCGGCCGACATCGTCCAAACAGTATGAAGGCGGTGTCAAGTTCCAGCCCAATAGCGACGTGCTGGTCACCGCGGCCTATTTCGATCTGACGCAGAAGAATGTTCTGGGCCCGGATCCGGTGCCCGGCCGGGTCGGTTTCAACGTCCAGACCGGCGAGATCAATTCGCAAGGTTTCGAATTCGAGGCCTTCGTCAAATTCCTGCCTGGCCTGAACGTGCTTGCCGCCTATACGGTGAACGACGTGGTGATCACGGCCAGTACCGCTGGCGACGTCGGCAAGGTGCCGTTGCTGACGCCGCGCACCATGGCCTCCGCTTATATCGACTACACATTCCAGAGCGGCGCGCTTGCCGGCTTTGGTATTGGCGGCGGCGTGCGCTACAACGGGCCGACATTCGGCGATGCGTTGAACACGATCGTCAATGCGGATTACGCGGTGTTCGACGCCGGTTTGCATTACCGTCAGGAGAAGGGCATGAACTATGCGCTCAATCTCAAGAACATTGGCAACAACGGTGCATATGCCTGCACCACGTCCGGCGGATGTCAGTATATCAGCCCGCGCATCGTGACGGCGACGGCAAGCTATCGTTGGTAGGCGAGGGATGGCGAGCGCGCGTTCACTCCGGATCTGGGCGTTCGTCCATACCTGGACCTCGATCATCAGCATGGTTTTCATGCTCATGCTCTGTGTCATGGGACTGCCGCTGATCTTCCATCATGAGATCGGCGAGCTGTTCGAGGAACATGTCGTCGCGCCGAAGCTGTCGGAAGACATCAAGCCGAAATCGACGGACGAGGTCATCGCGACGGCCAAGCGGCTGCGACCGGCGGATCACGTGCTGCTGGTCAACTGGCGTGAGGACAGTCCGGCGGTCGTGGTCGTGGCGATGTCGGAGACGCCGATCCCGGTGCCTGGAATGCTCCACCGGATTCAGATCGGTGCCCGCACGTTATCGGTGCTGGGGGAAGAACCCGCGCATTTCGGCGTGATGGATGTCATCCTGAAAATCCACAAGGACATGTATCTGGGACTGCCGGGCGAACTGTTTCTCGGCTTCATGGGCCTGCTGCTGGTGGCCGCGATCATATCCGGCATCGTGGTCTACGCGCCGTTCATGCGCCGGCTCGATTTCGGCACTATCAGGCGCCGGCAGTCACCGCGGGTGACGTGGCTGGATCTGCACAATCTGACCGGCGCCGCGACCATCGTCTGGCTGCTGGTGGTCGGTTTCACCGGCAGCATGAACACCCTGGCCATTCCCCTCTATGATCTCTGGCGCGGACAGCTCTTGCCCGTCCTGCTTCAGCCCTATCGCGGCATGCCGGTGGCAACGCCCTCGGCGATCGACGAAGCCATTGCACGGGTCCGCGGGAAACTGCCGGACACGACCGTCACATCCGTCACCATGCCGACATCCGCGCGGTTTGGTAGCCCGCAGCATCTGGTGGTGTGGACGAAGGGCACCTCGCCGCTGACGGCGCGCCTTCTCACGCCTGTGCTTGTCGCCATGGATGGCAGTCTGAATGTCATAGTACCCGAGATGCCGTGGTACTTGCGCGCGTTGCAGACCTCGCGGCCGCTGCATTTCGGCGACTATGGCGGACTGCCGCTCAAGATTCTGTGGGCGCTGCTCGACGTGATCGCGATCATCGTCCTGGTCAGCGGAATCTATCTCTGGTTCGCCAAACGAAAGTTCGGGGTCGGTCTGTCGCGTGAGGCCTCTCGACATCGCGATGAGCGCGCTGCGGAGGCCCGGGCGGGATGAAAGCGCATCCAAAACCGTTGAAGTCGACGCGCGAAATATTCCGGATGCCGCTTCTGATCGGAATCGTCAGCACGATCGGGCTTGTGTCGGCATTGCTCGGCGATGGCATCTGGGACGCACTTTCATGGGCAGCGCTCGGTTTTCCCGTCGCAGCGGCTTTATACTGTCCGACACGGCGCTCCTGAAACAACTGCCATACAGGTGTAGCTCCTAAGCACTATCTCGCAGGTTGGCCTGCGGTGGCGCGTGCCCCATAGAGCACGATGGCCATGAGGCCGAAGACTGTCAGAACCAGGCCGAGCGCCTCCAGCGCGTCCGGGGTAATCGTGGCGGCGAGCGAGACCCCGATCGCAGCGCCGGTCATCTGCCAGAAGCCGAGCAACGCGGAAGCCGCGCCGGCATGGGTCCCGAACGGCGACAGTGCCTGCGCGGTGCCGAGCGGATTGACCACGCCCATGCCGAGCAGGAAGATGCATGTCGCTGTGATGAAGGTCACCACATTGGCGTGCAGATAGGCCGTCGCGAGAATGGCAGCGCCACCAATGAACGCGATCAGCAGTCCATACCGGATCGCACGCTCCAGCCCGAAGCGCGGCGCCAGACGCGCGGCCAGCATGCCCGAGCCGAACACCACCATGACCGTGCCGGCGAAGAACAAGCCGAGCGCGATCGGCGTGAAGCCATAACCCTCGATCAGGATCCGTGGTGCGGCGGCGAACATCGAGAACAGTCCGCCCATGATCAGGCTGACGGTCGCCGCCGGGATCAGGAAATGCCGGTTGGTCGAGAGCTTGCCATAGGTGGTGCCGATGGCGATCGGGTTGAGCGGGATGCGGGTCGCGTTGTGGGTCTCGCCGAGCACGACGGTGAAGGCGACAGCCGAGACCAGCGCGAAGGCCCCGACAAAGACGAATTCCGAACGCCAGCCGAAGAAATGATCCAGCGCACCGCCGAGCAGGGGCGAGAAACCGGGTGCGGCGGCTTGGGCGATCATCACCATGGTGAGAACGCGCGCCAGCGCCGCGCCGCTGAACAGGTCGCGCGCGATGGCGCGCGACAGCACCGAGGTCGAACATGCACCCGCGGCCTGAATGGCGCGGCCGACCAGCAGCGAGGGCAGGTCGGTCGACAGCCCGCACCAGATGCTGCCGGCGATGAAGATCGCAAAGCCGGCCAGCACGGGCAGGCGACGGCCATAGCGATCCGAGATCGGCCCGACCACCAGCTGCCCGACCGCGAAGACCATCAGGAAAATGGTGATCGAGGCGGTCACCGCCGGCGTCGTCACCTGCAGCGCGACGGCCATCTGCGGCAGCGACGGCAACAGGATGTTCGTCGCCAGCGTGCCGACCGAGGCCAGCGCCGCCAGCACGGCGATCTGGCTGGCCGTGGAGGCGGTTTCCTGCGGCGGATTATTGGCCATGGCTTCAGCGGTGCGGTCAATCATATGATGAGTCTCATTCAAAGAATGATGTACATCATATAAGGCGGCCTGCAAAGAGCTGCGGTCGAAACGCGGTGTCGTAGGATGGGTTGAGCGCAGCGATACCCATCACCACCGGCGCCCAACCGTGATGGGTATCGCTGCGCTCAACCCATCCTACGGGCTACAGCCTTTAGTTCCCGTAGAGGTAATTCGGCAGCCACAGTGTCAGGCCGGGCCAGACATACATCAGCACCATGCAGATGATGACGATGGCCATATAGGGCATCATGCCGGCGAAGATCTGGTTGAGCGTGACATGCTTCGGCGCCACGCCCTTGAGATAGAAAGCGGACATCGCCACAGGGGGGGACAGGAACGCGGCCTGCAGGTTCACGAAAACCAGCACGCCCCACAGGATCGGATCAATCCCGAAGTGCTTCAGCATCGGCAGGAAGATCGGCACGAAGATCACGATGATCTCGGTCCATTCCAGCGGCCAGCCGAGGATGAAGATGATCGCCTGCGACAGGATCATGAATTGCAGCGGCGTCAGGTTCAGCGACAGCACCCAGCTTTCCAGCAGCGCCTGGCCGCCGAGAATGGCGAACACCGCCGAGAACAGCGCCGAGCCCACGAACAGCCAGCACACCATGGAAGTGGTCTTGGCGGTGAGAAAGACTGCCTCCTTGGTGCGCTTCCAGTCGAGCGTGCGCGCCTGGAAAGCGAGCAGGAACGCACCGGCAGCGCCCACTGCGGCGGATTCCGTCGCCGTGGTGATACCGAGCAGGATCACGGCCAGCACGACGGCGGTGAGGATGCCGAGCGGCATCACCGAGGATGTCAGCAGCCGCAGCACCTCGAATTGCTCGGCGCCCATGGTCCAGTAGTAATAGAACAGCATCAGCGCGATGATCGCCGCGGTGAAGGCGAAATAGGTGTAGAACTCCGGCGACGGGCCGACATAGGCCGGCGCGTTGCTCGTCTGCAGTTCGGCACTGCCCATCTGCTGCAGTGTCTCCGGCTCGCTCTCCTGGGATGAACCGGACTGGGCGGCGCCAAGCTCTTCGAGTTTTTCCTCGGCCGGTTCGGCCTTGCCCGCGTCGCCGGTCTGCATACGCTCGGTTATGGCGGCAGGCGCGGGCGCATCCGGCTGCGGATGGATCACCACATACCACCATGCCGCCCACAGCGTGGATAGCGCGAGGATCAGCGGCACCAGCGCGAAGCCGAGATTCTTCAGGATCGTGCCATAGCCGATCCGGGCGCCGTCCATGGTCAGGGCCATGGCGCGCGAGGGGGCTATGGCTGCCGTCAACAAGGCCGGCAACATCTTGTGCGAATAGGCTTGCTGCAGTTCGGCCACCCATGGCCGCACCGGCACGCGCGTTTCACTCTCGGGCAGCTTGGGCGCGATCCGCGGATTCAGCAGCGCCCAGCCGATGATGTAGACGAGATAGAGGAAGGCCAGGAAGAAGCCCGGAAACATCGCGGCGGCATAGAGCTTCACCACGGATTGCCCGGCCACCGCCGCATAGACGATGATCATCACCGAGGGCGGGATCAGGATGCCGAGCGTGCCGCCGGCGGTGATGACGCCCGAAGCCAGCTTCACGTCATAGCCCGCCTTCAGCATCGGGTTGAAGGCGATGACGCCCATCAGCACCACGACGGCGCCGACGAGGCCCGAGGCGATGCCCCAGAAAGTGCAGACGATCAGCGTCGCCACGGCCAGCGAGGCCGGCACCCGGCGGAAGGCGAGCTGGATCGAGTAGAACATCTTGTCGACCAGCGCGCCGCGCTCCATCACATAGCCCATCAGCACGAAGAGCGGGATGGAAATCAGGACGTCATTGGTCATCGCGCCATAGGTGCGCTGGACCATCAGGTCGAAGATGTGGTTGTCGGCCCAGGATTCGCCTGAGCGGTAATAGGCGAAGAAGCCGAAGAACATGCCGAGGCCCATCAGCGTGAAGGCCGTGGGAAAGCCCAGCATGATCACCACGACGATGAGGCCGAGCATCAGGAGGCCGAGGGCGGGATCGCTCATTTTGGTGGCTCCCCGCCCATGCCGCGCTGGCGGGCGGCTTCCTCGATATCCTGCGCATGCGCGATGGCGTTGCGGCGGGTCTCTTCATCGACATGTTCGGACAGCGCGAGCTGCTCCTCCACGACGTCGATCTCCGACACGTCCTTGAGCCGGCTCGGCCACACCCCGGTCTTCAGGCAGATCGCGGCGCGCGCGATTTCGGCGATGCCCTGCAGCAGCAGCAATGCGCCGGCCAGCGGGATCATCGCCTTGAAGTGATAGACGGGCGGGCCGTCCGCCGTGACATTGGAATGCTCGCGGATGCGCCATGAGTCGCCGGCATAGTCCCAGCCGGCATAGACCAGCGCCGCGATGCCGGGCAGGAAGAACACGATATAGAGCACGAGATCGAGCGACGCCTGGGTGCGCGGCTTCATCGATGAATACAGGAAGTCGCCGCGCACATGCCCGTTCTGCGCCAGCGTATAGGCGCCGCACAGCATGAACAGCGTGCCGTAGAGCATATTGGAGGCGTCGAAGATCCAGGCCGTCGGCATGTTCAGCATGTAGCGCTTGAACACTTCGGCGCAGACGAGGCCCATCAGTCCGAGAATGAGCCATGCCGCAGCCTTGCCGGCAAATGTGCTGATGCCATCGATAGAGTGCAGGAAACGCTCGGCAGTCATTGCATGGAAGCCAGTTCACGAGAATGCGGGCAGGCGAAATGCGTCAGGCAACAGCAAGGCATCATCCGGGAAATGGTCCCGGATGATGCGGGGCACGTGTGCCTGATCGCGTCAGGTCTTCTTCTTCGCGTTCGGACCGAAATAGTGGTTATAGGCCATGCGGCGATTGACCACCGTATCCTGCTCCCACTGCGTAGCGCGTTTGGCAAAGGCCATCTGCGACTCGACGATCTCCTTGAACAGCGGGTTCTCCGCCGACTTCTTGGCGACCACCTCGTCATAGGCCTCGAGCTGCTTCTGCAGGATCGAGTCCGGCGTCTTGTAGAACTTCACCTTGTCCTTGCCCTGCATATCCGCATAGTCCTGCGAATAGCGGTCGATGGCCTTCCACGACATCTCCTGGCCAGCCGCTTCCGCGGCACCGGCGATGATGGCGCGCAGCTTCTCGGGCAGGGCGTCGTACTTGGTCTTGTTGAACAGGATCTCGAACTGTTCGGCGTTCTGGTGATAGCTCTGCAGCATGCAGACCTTGGAGACATCGGGGAAGCCGAGCACGCGGTCCGAAGAAGCATTGTTGAATTCGGCTGCATCGAGCAGGCCGCGATCCATGGCGGAGACGATCTCACCGCCGGGCAGCGCATTCACCGCAGCGCCGAGGCCGGTGAACACGTCGATCGAAATGCCGACCGTCCTGAATTTCACACCCTTGAGGTCTTCGGCCTTCTGCACCGGCTTCTTGAACCAGCCGAGCGGCTGTGTCGGCATCGGGCCATAGGGTAGCGATACGACATTTGCGTTGATCGAGGCGTAGAGCTTGGCCAGCAGCTCCTTGCCGCCGCCGAATTTGTGCCAGGCCAGCAGCATGTTGGCGTCCATGGCATAGGCTGGGCCCGAGCCCCACAGCGCCAGCGCGGTCTGCTTGCCATAGTGATAGACCATCACGCCATGGCCGCCATCGAGCGTGCCCTTGGAGACGGCGTCGAGCAGGCCGAAGGCCGGCACCACGGCGCCTGCGGGCAGCACTTCGATCTTGAGGTCGCCGCCGGTCATGTCATTGACCTTCCTGGCGTAGTCCTGCGCGTATTCGTGAAAGATGTCCTTGGCCGGCCATGTGCTCTGCCAGCGCATATTGATCGGCCCGGTGCTTTGCGCGAGCGCCGGTGCCGCAACGGTTGCGGCTGCGCCAGCCGTCGCGACCTTCAGAAAGCGGCGGCGAGACGGAGTCCTGTCCTTGGATGAAGTCATCATGTCCTCCCCGAATGGTCGTCCTTTGCGGACTGACCTTGTTGATTGCGGTCAAGACAAAGGCTTGCCCGCAACTTTGGCAAGGAACATCGCTGCTCTGCGACGCTTGGACGCGGCGTTACTACACTAACAAGACGTGCTGCATTGCGGAGAGTGCATCAGCGAAGGCGAACTATAGTTCAACGCAACGCGATGCCGCTAGACTTTGGTGGGCGCATGGCCGGCCGCGTCACCGGTCATGTCCGGCTGTCGCGCCAGCGTGGCGGCGGGGGAGGTCAGGATGACTGAAGCCTGCCAGGCAAAGCCGGCGACGGCGAGATAGAGGCAGGCTTCGGCGTGGTAGAGGCCGCCGATCACCGCCGCGATGCCGGTGCCGATCGGCCGCGCGCCGTAGCTCAGGATATTGATGGCCGACACGCGCCCGAGCAGGCCCGGCGGCGTTACCGACTGGCGCAGCGTTGCGGTGGAGATCACCCAGAGGATCGGTCCGGCGCCAAGCAGGAAGAAGCTGAGCCCGGCCAGCGCAGGCGAGGGGATCCAGGTGGTGAGCGCCATCACCAGCGAGGCGACGAAGCCGGTGACCGGGCCGAGCACGATCACGGTGCCGAACGGCAGACGCTTCATCACCCGCGTTGCGGCCAGCGCGCCGATCACCATGCCGGCGCCATACATGGCCAGCGTGATGCCGACGCCCGCGGCGCTGAGGCCGAGATGCCGCACCGCATAGGGCACGAACACCGCCAGCGTCATGAAGGCGGCGGCGCTGAAGATGAATTGCGTGAGGAAGACCGGCCGCAGATACGGATGCCGCGCGACGAAGGACAGGCCCTCGGCGATGTCCTGCATCGGTCTGCGGCGCTGGACCGGTGCGCGTGGCGGCTCGTGCAGGCCGGAGAGCAGGCCCACGGCCATCAGTGACAGCGCTGCAGCCGCGCCAAACGCTGGCGCCGCGCCGACAAAGCCCACCAGCGCGCCGCCGATCGCGGGGCCGCCCGCGAAGGCAACGGTACGTGCCAGTTCGATCCGCGCATTGGCCGCGCCGAGCAAGCGCGGCGCGACCAGCGACGGCACCAGCGCGGGCGCCGCGACGCTGTAGACGACGGTGCCGCAGACGGCGACGAAGCCGAGCAGGGCCAACAGCGGCAGCGTCAAGGAGCCCCACCAGATCAGCACGAGCGTGAGGACCAGCGCGACTGCCCGCAGCGCCTCGGCGCCGGCCATCAGGGCCCGACGCGACATCCGGTCGGCCAGCAAGCCGGCAGGAATGGCGAACAGCACGAAGGGCAGTGTCAGCGCCGTCTGCAGCAGCCCGGTCTGGCCTTCGCCGACACCGAGCAGCAGCACGGCAACGATCGGCGCCGCCGCCAGCGCGATCTGCTCGGCGGACTGCGCAGCGAGATTGGACCAGGCGAGCCGGTTGAAGGTGGCGGGGAGGTGGTCGGCGGACGGAGTGGACATGGCGTTTCCCGAGATACGGAACGACCATGCGAGCTAGGCGGCCTGTCAGCCACCCGATTACAGACAAGCCGGGCAGGAGGGGAATGGCTGGCAGCCTTGCGCGGCACTCGCAACGGCTGATGCCATGCGCTAGGTCTGCTCACGTTGTTACCTGCAAGAACAAGCAAAAATCGAAGGTGGAAATGTCCGAAAAATTCAACAAGCTCCGTTCACGCCTGCGTTTGCCCGTGATGGTGGCGCCGATGCTCCGCATCTCTGTGCCGGCGCTGGTGGCGGCAAGTTGCAGCAGCGGCGTGATCGGGTCGTTCCCGACGGTGAATGCGCGTACATCCGATCAGCTCGATCGGTGGCTCAACGAGATCAAGGACGGCATCTCCGCGGCCGGCGCCTATGACGCGCCCTACTGCGCCAATATTCTCGCGCGCTCCGATCCCGAGAAGCTGCAGCAGGATTTGCAGATCCTGATCAGGCACAAGGTCGAGATCGTTCTCGTCAGCACGGGCGCTCCGGAAAAATACGTCCGGCCCCTGCAGGAGATCGGCTGCTTCGTGATCGCCGATGTCGCATCCATCCGTCATGCCGAGAAGGCCTTGGCACAAGGCGTCGATGGTCTTGCGCTGCTGACGGCGGGCGCGGGAGGGCAAACCGGCTGGGCCAACGGGCTCGCCTTCGTTCGCGCCATTCGCGGCTTCTATGACGGCCCGCTTTTCCTGGCCGGCGGCGTCTCCGATGGTCATGCGCTCTGGGCCGCGCAGACACTGGGCTGCGAGCTCGGCCTGATGGGCACGCGCTTCATCGGCACCGAGGAGTGCGATGCATCCGATGGCTACAAGGCGATGCTGGTCGACAGCAGCATTGACGACGTGGCCCTGACGCGCGGCATCAGCGGCATCGATGCCAACTTCCTGCGTCCGTCCATCATCGCCTGTGGCCTCGATCCGCAGGAACTGGCGGCACCGGTGTCGCCGGAACGCGCGCGCGAAATGTTCAGCAGCTATGCGGACGGCATGCGTGGCCCGAAACGCTGGGTCGATTTGTGGAGCGCCGGACATACGGTGTCCGGCGTCAGGGCAGTCCAGAGCGTTGCCGATGTCGTGGACCAGCTGGCGACGGAATATACCGAAGCGCAGCGGGCAACCAGGGCGCTGCTGGCGAATGCCGGCGCGGTGACCTGAATCGACCGTCGGCTGCGGCTCGCGACATCGGCGGCGCGGTTGTGCTAAGGCATGCGCAGCGGCGTCCCGCAGGGGACACCGGCCGCATTTCGACGGGCAAGACATGGATCGGAACGACAAACTCTACGGGCTATGGCGCGAGCAGGGCGGCGCCTGCTTCTATTGCGACGGCCCCACTTTCGTTCTCGATCGCGAGCCGAAGGATGCGGCGCGGCGTCGCCTGCGCATCGAGGTCGGCGTCGCCGGCGCCGGCAAGCATCTCAACCAGCACGTCGCCACCATCGACAGCGCCGCCAAGGCGATGGCCTGCAAGTTCTGCAACTGCAGCCGCGAGGGCAAAAGCCCGGCCGCTCACCGCAACGCCATCCAGGCCATCGTCGCCACCGACCGGCATCCGGTGAACCGCCTGGTCGAGGCCTATGAAGACGGCCGGCTGGCCTGGGCGCCCATCGCCAGCAGATGATGGGACAGGCCCTGAATAAAGGCGTCGTTTTGTTCTAATTATCTGATTTATCTTCGCAAAACGCCATTCGGCAAGACGCCCGAATGCGCTCCTTCAGATTGACATTTGACTGTAACACTCGCTGTCTATGTTGGCTCGTCGAGTTGTGACGGTCCCGTGAATGTGGAGTTGCGTGTTGACGGCGGTTGCGCTTGGCGCCACGCGGATGCGGCGGCGAGGTTGCTGCATACCATTGGTCGCTGCGAGTCTGACGTTCGTTTCCGTTAGCGGGCATGCCAACGATGAGGCCAAGAGCTTCGATATCCCGGCTCAGTCGCTGTCGATGGCTCTCGAAGCGTTCAGCACGGCGAGTGGTTATCAACTCCTGGTCGCGGACCGGGTGCCGGCGACCGCTTTTTCTAGCCCTGTTCAAGGCGTCTTTGCCCCGCGCGATGCCTTGTCCCGATTGATCGCGGGAGCCGGATTTGAAGTGACATACACGTCGGCGCGCGCGGCCATTCTG
>Ga0209564_1001506_pt1 | contig 23365 bp, 24 predicted proteins | sample AraplaCol_mMF_r2_FD_184272 | JGI IMG/M metagenome (GOLD analysis project Ga0209564, IMG submission 184272) | Arabidopsis root microbial communities from North Carolina, USA - plate scrape MF_Col_mMF_r2 (SPAdes) (version 3) | ecosystem: Host-associated > Plants > Roots > Endosphere | place: USA...
GGGCGATCCAGTAAGCTCTGGCCTTAGTGCTAGAGCCGCATCTGCAGTGTCTACTGGGCCACCCGCTTTCGCGGGTGGCGACAATCGGTGCCGGCGAAGCCGCACAGCCCTCTCAATTACCCCGCGCTATCATCCTCGATGATCGGGCCGAACAGCTCCCAGCGCTCGCCATTGAAGCGCTGCATCTGCAGCTGCTTGTTGACGCGGTAATCCGTCGGCGAGGTCGAGCCGACAAAACCCGGCAGCGACAGGTCGAAGACGAGATTGGACAGGCTGGTCGCCTGCTTCATCACATTCGCCCGGGTGAGATCGTCGCCGCAGCGCTTCAGGACTTCCACCATCAGCTGGGCATTGCCATAGCCATAGGTGTTGAAGTTCGAGTTCTTGTCGCCCTCGGGATAGTATTTCTCCATGAAGGCGAGATAGCGCTTCATGCCGGCGTCGTCCTTCCATTGCGGATCGAGCGGGTCCTTGCCGTAATTGGTCGAGATCAGGCCCTTTGCATTCTCCAGCCCGGCGGGCACCAGCACCGCGCCCACCGATGTCGCATTGATGTCGACGATGTGGATCGGCTTCCAGCCCAAGTCGGCCACCTTCTTGATCGCCTGCGCGGCGAATTTCGGCGTCGAGGCGTTGAACAGGAGATCGGCGCCGGAGGATTTCAGCTTCACGATCTGCGAGTCGATGGTGGGGTCGGCGAGTTCGTAGCTCGCATCCGACACGATCATCGACGCCGCCTTGTCGCCGAGGCCGGCCTTCATGCCGGTGAGATAGTCGCGGCCGAGATCGTCATTCTGCCAGAGGATGGCGATCTTGGCGTTCGGGTGGTTCTTCAGGATGTACTTTGCGTAGATCCGGCCTTCGGTCTGGTAGTTGGGATTGTAGCCCATGGTCCAGGGGAAGTTCTTCGGATCGGTGAAGCGGGTGGCGCCGGTGGCGGCGAACAGCTGCGGCACGCCCTTGGTGTTGAGATATTTCTGCACGCCGGCATTCGATGGCGTGCCGATGATCTGGAAGGTGAGCAGGACCTCGTCGGACTCCACCAGCTTGCGCACCTGCTCCACCGCCTTGGGCGGCGAATAGGCGTCGTCATACTGGATCAGGTTGATCTTGCGGCCATTGATGCCGCCGGTCTCGTTGATCATTTTGAAATAGGCGGCCTGGGTCTTGGCGATGGACGAATAGGCCGAGGCGGGGCCGGAGAACGGCACGGTCTGGCCGATCTTGATCTCGGTGTCACTGGCGCCGGGATCGTATTTCTTCTGGGCGGATGCGGGGGTGCAAAAAGATGTTGCAGATAGCGCGGTCGCAAATGCGCAAGCGGCGACCGAATGAACGAGCGTGGCTCTCATGTCGTTGCCTTCCCTGATGTGTCATCGACGGTCTTCCCGGTCAGGGCGCCGTCGTTGCGCAGGAGTGTGAGGGAAGGTTGTGGGATTGGCAAGATGAACGCGGAGGCACTCCGTCCCTCATGGTGAGGAGCGGCCACAGGCCGCGTCTCGAACCATGAGATGGCCGGGCTCGGAGCTTGCGGCCATCCCCAGCGAATGGCTTTGCCATTCGCAAGGAGACGCCGCTGCGCGGCTCCTCAGGATGAGGGCAGAGTAGGTGGCTGCTATCGCGCCAGCCACAACACCAGCAGCGCCAGTGCCGCCGGCACGGCCTGCACATACAGAATCCGCTTGCTCACGCTCAGGGCGCCATAGACGCCGGCCACGATCACGCACAGCAGGAAGAACGCCTTGATCTGGAACGCGAAGGCCGGCGCGGAATGCAGCAGGCCCCAGATCAGGCCGGCGGCGAGGAAGCCGTTATAGAGGCCCTGATTGGCGGCCAGCACCGCGGTGATCTCGGCCTTTTCCGGCGTGTTCTTGAACGTCTTCAGGCCCTGCGGCTTCTGCCAGAGAAACATCTCGAGGATGAGAAAGTAGATGTGCAAAGCCGCCACCAGCGCGGTCAGTCCGTTACCCAGCAGTGTCATGGCGATTCCCCCGGTCATGATCCCCTCATGATCCCCTTGGTCCATGGCTGTAGCATGCTGCCCTTGGTCGCAGTAGCCACCTGCCACGGATCATTGTTGTGGCCGCACGCGCAGCCAGCCTATAACGGGGAATTGCCATCGAGTTTTTCCCGTGACCGTGCTGCCTCCCGCCTTCGAGACCGACATTGCCGCCGTCCAGCAGATCGAGGCCGTGCCAAAGATCCTCGAAGTGGTCTGCCGCACCACCGGAATGCGCTTTGCCGCGGTGGCACGGGTCACCGACAGCCGCTGGATCTGCTGCGCGGTGCGCGACGAGATCGCCTTTGGCCTGGCGCCCGGCGGCGAGCTGAAGGTCGAGACGACGCTGTGCCACGAGATCCGCCAGCATCGCGAGCCGGTGGTGATCGACCATGTGGCCAAGGATACCGTCTACTGCAACCATCACACGCCGGCGCTCTACGGGCTGCAGAGCTATATCTCGATGCCGATCTTCCTCGCCGATGGCAGCTTCTTCGGCACGCTCTGCGCCATCGATCCCGAGCCGCATGTGCTGAACACGCCGGAAACGCTCGGCATGTTCAAGCTGTTCGCCGAACTGATCGCGTTCCATCTCAATGCGGCCGACAAGCTTGCGGTCAGCGAGGCGGATCTCACGAACGAGCGCAAGACCGCGGAGCTGCGCGAGCAGTTCATTGCGGTGCTCGGCCATGACCTGCGCAATCCGCTGGCCTCGATCGCTGCGGTGGCGCGGCGGTTTCGCAAGGCGGCGCTGAGCGAGGAGGAGTTCGGCTATCTCGACCTGATGCAGAACAGCGTGCGGCGGATGGCCGGGCTGATCGACAATGTGCTGGATTTCGCCCGCGGAAGACTTGGTGACGGGCTGACGCTGACGCGCACCGCGCAGGATCTCGCGCCGGTGCTGCAGCAGGTGGTGGGCGAGCTGCAGGCCCATGCGCCCGGCCGGCAGATCGATCTGGTGCTCGATCTCAAGCGGCCGGTGGATTGCGATCCCGCGCGGATCGGGCAGCTGTTGTCGAACCTGCTCGGCAATGCGCTGGCTTATGGCGATCCCCTCCGGCCGATCACGGTGAGCGCCCAGACCGTGCTGCAGCAGTTCGAATTGTCGGTGACCAATCACGGCGCTCCGATCCCGCCGGCAATCCTCGACAAGCTGTTCATGCCGTTTTCGCGCGGCGCCGGGCAGGACAAGCAGGAAGGGTTGGGGCTCGGGCTCTATATCGCGTCGGAAATCGCGCGCGCCCATGGCGGGATGCTGAGCGCAACATCGACGGTGGACGAGACGCGGTTCGTGTTGCGGATGCCGCTGGGGTGACGCTGACGCGGAGCCGTAGGATGGGTAGAGCGTAGGCGCGGAGCGCCGGAGCGAAACCCATCATTCCGTCGATGCGGCAGGCTCCGCCGATGGGTTTCGCTGCGCTCTACCCATCCTACGGCCTCAGCGCGTAGGGCGGATTACGCTTCGTTCATCCGCCCTACGGCTTCGGCGCCTTTTAGCCACGGCCGCGCCGACGAGGCCAATCCCGTCAATCGGCCCTGGATATAGTTGCAGCCCCAGTCGTGCAGCATCTGTGCGCTCGTCTCGTCCTGGACCCATTCGGCCACGGTCTGGATCTCCAGCCGGCGGCAGAGATCGATCAGCGTTTGCACAAAGGCGCGGTCATCGGCGGAGTGGGCAATGTTCTGCACGAAGGCGCCGTCGATCTTGACGATGTCCACGGCCAGCTTGCGCAGGTTGCGGAACGAGGTGTAGCCGGCGCCGAAATCGTCGATGGCGATGCGGCTGCCGAGCGCCTTCAGGCGATTGACGAAGCCCCGGATGTCGTCGAGGTCGTGGATCGCCACGGTCTCGGTGATCTCCACGATCAGCCGCTGGGCGACGCCGGGATGCGCGCGCATCAGGGATTCGATGGTCGCCAGCCAGTCCGGGTCCATCGCGGTCGCCGGCGAGATGTTGAGCGACAGCTGCACATCCGGCGTCTCGGCGAGCTCAGTGATGACGAGTTCGAGCACGCGGTGATCGACCAGGCGGATCAGGCCGAGGCGTTCGGCGACCGGCACGATGTCCGGCGCCAGCAACAATTGCCCGTCGTCCTGCTTCATGCGCACCAGCGCTTCATAGAAAGCGGGCTTGCTGCGATCGGCATGCACCACCGGCTCGAAGGCGCAGACGATGCGGCGCTCGTTCAGCGCGGTGACGATCTCGTCGGTGACGCGGATATTGACGCGGCGCTGGGCATCGCGCTCCACATTCGGCCGCCACAGATTGAAGCTGCCGCGGCGGCGGCGTTTTGCGGCGTCGAGCGCTTCCTGGGCGCGGTTGACGGCTTCATTGACGTCGCGGCCATAGCGCGGAACGCTCACCGCGCCGATGGTGGCGGTGACGGAGACCGGACCGGACTTGGTCGGAATGACTTCGTCGCGAATGCCGGCGAGGAAACGCTCGGCAGCGATATTGGCATCGTCGGCGGTGCAGTTCTTCAGCACCAGGCCGAATTTGTTGCCCGAGAAACGCCCCATGATATCGCCGCCGCGCAGCCGCACGCGAATGCGCTGGGCGAGATCGGCGATGACATCGTCGGCGACATCGAAGCCGAAGGCATCATTGATGCGGCCGAGATGATCGATGGCGATCAGCATGAAGGCGAAACTGGCGCGGAAGCGGGTGGCTTCCTCGATGGACTCGGCAAGTGCCGCCAGCAGATGCGTGCGATTGAGCTCGCCGGTGACGGGATCGCGCTGCGAGAGTTTCAGGAGCTGCTCGTCATGGGCATGGCGCTCATTGTTGATGCGCACGATGCCTTCGACGCGCAGCGGGCGACCGTCACTGCCGGTGCGGACGCTGCCATTTTCCTCCACCCACACCAGCGGCGCGGTGGTGGAGGCGCGCACACCGTAATCGATGCGATAGGTGCCGCCGGATTGCAGTGCAGCCACCAGCGCTTCGCTGCGTACGGCGCGATGCGGCTCGATCAGTGCGGCAAAGTCGCTGCCGCGGGCGAGGGTGTTGGCGGGAATGTCGCTGAAGATCGCGGTGGCCGGCGCGGTCCAGATGATGGCGTCGCTGCCGATGTCCCAGATGAAGGCGGCCTGGCCGAGACGCGCCAGAATCTCTGCTTCGGAGAAGCCAGGCTGCAGCACCGGGACATGTTCAGGTGGGGCGGATGTCAAATGTCGCCTCGTTTCGGGACGCCGTTCGCGTGATTCGTGCCACGACAATACGGTCTCAGTGCTGAAAAAAGTTAGTCCAACTTCTTAAACAATGGAGAAATCGTAGCTATCTCGCAGGTTTGCGCAAGACCCGCGCAAGCCGATACAGCTGTGGAGAGCAGCGGCACGGCTCTTGCGACATAGGTACTTGAGGGACCACCCTCGTCCTGATTTGAGACGCGAGCCCGTTTAACCATGTCGATCACGGCGACCAGCCGAGTATCCCCGACCACGTCGCATCCGATGCGGCGCGCGGGCGATATCGTGATCGAGCGGGAGACCGGTCCAGGCGACACGCGTGCGATCACACCGACGGAGCCGGTGACGCGTGCAATCCCGGCATCGCTGCGCAGTGTGCGGCCCGATCCATCCTTCATCACCCATCTGATCGCGACGGCCGAACAGGTGCCGCAGACGCGGGTGCTCCGCCGTGCTGAGATCGTGGATGTGGAGGCGGCGTATCGGAAGGCGGCCGGTGTTTATGGAAGCGCAACGGCTCCCCGCATGACGCGCGTGGCGTAGTCTTTTCCCTCCCCCGAGCGAAGCGAATGGGGAGGGTGGATCGAACGCGAAGCGTTCGAGACGGGTGGGGTCTCTCCCACGCGATGTCAGAGTTTGTGGAGACACCCCACCCGTCACGATGCTCGCTGAACGCTCGCAGTCGTGCCACCCTCCCCGCTGCGCGGCTACGCCGCTTGGGGGAGGGAGAAGATCTCAGCTCTTTGGCTTTTCCGGCGTCCCACCATCCGGCTGCAGATCCGGCGAGGTGATCTGCGGCGACGTATGCGCGACGACTTCCGGTGCGACCGGCTTGGTGTCGAGCTTTGGTTCGATCTTCGAGTCGAGCTTGGGCTCGATCCGCTCGGGCTTCGGCTCGGCTTTTTCCGTCAGCACGGATTCGGCGACCGACGTGGCCGGCGGCACCGGCGCTGCCGGCGCGACCGGAGCAGGCGCCGGTGTGACGGCCGCCGGGACAGGAGCAGCAGCAGCAGCAGGGGCGGGCGCAGGTGTCGGCGCGACGGGGGCCGAGTGATATTGCGGGGCTGGCTCGGCATAGACGGGGGCCGCGACACGGCGCGGGCGACGGGCGCGCAGCGAGATGCCGGTGAGGAAATCCACCAGCGCCACCAGCGTGATGGTGAGGAAGGTGGCATTGCCGAATTTCGGCAGCATCAGGAATTCATAGGCGGCGCCGGCAAAGACCAGCAGCGACAGGAAATGGTCGGTGAAATATTTGGACGCCGGGCGCGCGGCGCGCATCACTTCCAGCAGCAGCAACAGGATCGACAGCGAGACCAGCATGTCCTTCAGCGAGATATGCAGAAGGTCCTGCGACGGCAGCGTGACTGAGAAGAGAGGGACCGGACCTGCCAGCGACAGGTCGGGCATCAGGAAAACGATGATGTTGCAGATCGCCACCGGAATCAGCAGCAGCGGAAAACCGATCATCGGGAGAGCCTTCTTCGCGCGAGAAAAACGAAACGCATGACGACGATGCGGGCGCATCATCCGGGAACTTGCGTGAGCGCTAGTGTTGAAGCGAATTCGGGCGGAAGTACAGTTCAGAAATGAACTTATGGTGCGACACGCATGCTTCGAGAAAGCATCGCGCCCGCTGCCGCTTCGCGCGGGCTCAGCTGCAACCCTGGCTGGACGCGGGGGCGGGACGTCGGCGCAAAAGAAAACCCCGCCGAAGCGAGGTTTGGTCGTCGTATCGGGACGTCGGAGGCGCGGCCACTTGAGCGGCCCGCCTGCCAGCCTGAAATCAGGCGTCCTTCTTCACCTTCAGAACCTGACGGCCCTTATACATGCCGGTCTTCAGGTCGAGGTGGTGCGGACGGCGCAGTTCGCCGGAGTCCTTGTCCTCGACATAGGCAGTGCTCTTGATCGCGTCAGCCGAACGACGCATGCCACGCCGCGACGGCGATGTTTTTCTTCTCGGAACGGCCATAGGAGTATTCCTTGCAACTTCTCTTGCCAGAAGGTCTGGGCGGTGTTTTCGATCGGTGCCCGGTTCCGGGCGGCCAGCACAAATCGCGCGGGCAAAATCGCTGATAAGGCCGGGCTTATAACGGATGCGTGACGCCATGGCTAGGGCGGCGCAGGCGGAATCTTCGGGGAAATTTGCGGCTTCAGCCGCCCCAGCAGCGCCCCAGCTCCGACGATTGCGCCCGGGCGACATAACGCGAGGCCAGCCGCCGCACCCCCGGTCCCGGGCTTTTAGCACTTCTGGTCACCGGATTGGGGAGAATCGCGGCCAGAAGTGCAGCTTCCCGGGCTGAAATGCTGGAAACGGAGCGCCCGAACGCGAATTGGGAACCGGCTTCGGCGCCGAATTGCCCGGTCGGGCCCATTTCCGCAATGTTCAGATAGAGTTCCAGAATCCGCTGCTTGCTGAGCACCATGTCGATCCACATGGCCAGCGGGATCTCCATCCCCTTGCGGATGAAGCTGCGGCCCGGCCACAGGAACAGGTTCTTGGCCACCTGCTGGGTGATGGTGGACCCGCCGCCGCCGGATTCGCCGTCCTGGGCATCCTCGATGGCGGTCTGCAGCGAGTTCCAGTCGATGCCCTGATGGCTGCAGAACCGGGCGTCCTCGGAGCCGACCACGCTGCGCGGCATGGCCGGGGACATGTTCTTCAGATCCACCCAGGTGCGCTCCACCGGGGCGCCGGTGACCCAGCGCCACAGCATCAGGGTCGAGACCGGATGGCCGGTCGCATAGAGCGGGGTCAGCAGATAGGGGATCAGGACGAGCAGGATCCCGATCAGGATGAGGCGGCGGAGGAGGCGCAAGGCGGGATTTCCTAATCATAGCTATCCCGCTGATAAAGCGGAGTTTCCCGGCCGTTTTCAAGCCGGTTAAGCCTGCCGCGACCAAACGCGCCGGGAGGCCGCAGGCGCAATTGACGTGGCCCCTGCCATGGAGGATTGTCCGGCCAAATTGATCTGGAGCTATTCTTAATGTCGACCGGTGCTTCCACCAAAGATTTCGCCTCGCGCCTGGACCAGACCGCGGACGATACCGAAGCCGTGCTGACCAAGGTGCTGGGCGACGGCGTGCTGCCGGACGAGATCGCCCGCCCGAAGCGGCTGATGGACGCCATGCGCTATTCGTCGCTGGGCGGCGGCAAGCGGCTGCGTCCGTTCCTGGTCGTTGAAAGTGCTGCGGTATTTGGCGTGCATCGCGAGCCGGCGCTGCTGGTCGGCGCCGCGCTGGAATGCATTCACTGCTATTCGCTGATCCATGACGACCTGCCGGCCATGGACAATAGCGACCTGCGCCGCGGCCGCCCGACCCTGCACAAGGCCACCGACGACGCCACCGCGATCCTCGCCGGCGACGCGCTGCTGACGCTGGCTTTCGACATCGTCACCCGCGACGAAATCCATTCCGACGCAAATGTGCGTTTGTTGCTAACGCGTGCCCTGGCGCGCTGCGCCGGCCTCGGCGGCATGGTCGGCGGCCAGATGCTCGATCTCGCCGGCGAAGGTCGTTTTGGCGACAAGGAGCCGGTGGACGTTGCCCGTGTGCAGCAGATGAAGACCGGTGCGCTGTTGCGCTACGGCGTCATCGCCGGCGCGCTGCTCGGCCAGGCCACCCCGAAGGAATACAAGGCCCTCGACGATTACGGCCGCGCGCTCGGTGAAGCGTTCCAGATCGCCGATGACCTGCTCGATGTGGAAGCCGATGCGGCAACCCTCGGCAAGCCGGCCGGCGCGGACGCAGCGCTCAACAAGACGACCTTCGTGACCCAGCTCGGTGTCGACGGTGCCAAGAAGCGCGTCGCCGACCTGATCGCGACGGCGGATGCGTCGCTGTCGATCTTCGGCAACAAGGGTGACGTGCTGCGCGCCGCAGCCCGCTTCGTGGCCGAGCGCAAGAACTGATCATGACGGACGCGGGCAAGGATCTCGACGATCTCCTTGCCCGCTTCCGCAAAATGCCTGCCGCCTGGCGCATCGTCTATGCGCGGCCGCGGACCTTTGCGGCCCTCGCCATCGGCATTGTCGTCTGTCTGCTGCTGCCGCATTCCTTGCGGCTGGTGACGCGGCTCCTGATCGGCTGGGATGTCTTCACCGGGCTCTATCTGTTGCTGGTGTTCGGCATGATGATGTCGGGCGGCAGCCGGCATATTCGCCGCAACGCCGCGCTGCAGGACGATGGCAGTTTCGTCATCCTGATGGTCGCGGCACTTGGTGCCTTTGCGAGCATTGCCGCCATCGTGTTCGAACTCGGCGCCAGCAAGAGCGCGGGGCCCGAGCTTGCGCTGGCCGTCGTGACGATCGTGCTGTCGTGGGCGGCGGTGCATACGATCTTCGCGCTCCACTACGCCCATGAATATTATCGCGGGCCGAAGCCGGGCGGGTTGGCCTTTCCGGAAGGCGACGAGAAGGAAGACCCGGACTATTGGGATTTTGTGTACTTCTCCTTCGTGATCGGCATGACGGCGCAGACCTCGGATGTCGGGATCACCGACAAGAGTATCCGGCGCACCACGACGGCGCATGGTATCGTGTCCTTCATTTTCAACACGGCGTTGGTGGCGCTGATGGTGAATATCGCGGCCAGTGCGATTTAGGCGCCAAACCTCTCAGCGGCGTAGCCCGGATGGAGCGCAGCGCAATCCGGGGACCGGCGTTTCCCCGTATCGCCGGTCTCTGCATTTCGCTTCGCTCCATGCAGGCTACGCCGAGCGCATTGACCTCTCCGTCCATCCGGGCAAAGTGTCGCAGTAACAGGTCCTGCGCGCGTGGAAGCCAAGTTCACCATTTTCCTGACCCTCGTCGCCGTGCTCGGCGCTACGGCGTGGTTCGCCAAACGCGCCAATATCGCGCCGGCGATCCTGCTGCTGCTGGCGGGCATCGCGCTGGCTTTTGTCCCGGGCATGCCGGCGCTCGAGCTGCCGCCCGAAGTGGTGCTGCTCGGCGTGCTGCCGCCGCTGATCTATTCGGCCTCGGTGGCCATGAGCTGGCGCGAATTCCGTTACAGCCTGCGGCTGATCACGCTGCTCGCCGTCGGTTGCGTGATCTTCACGGCCTGTCTTGTCGCCACGGCGACGCACTTTCTGATCGGCCTGCCCTGGGGCGTCGGCTTCCTGCTCGGCGCGATCGTGGCGCCGCCGGATGTGGTGGCGCCGCTCGCCGTTGCGCGGAAGCTCGGCCTGCCGCGGCGGCTGCTGGTCGTGCTGGAAGGCGAGGGGCTCGCCAATGATGCGACCACGCTGATCCTGTATCGCTTTGCGGTCGCCGCCATCACCACCGGGGCGTTCTCTCTGCCGAAGGCGGCCGGCACCTTTGTCGCCATCCTCGCCTGCGAACTCGCCTTCGGCATCCTGATCGGCTGGCTTAGCCTGCGCCTGCGCCATCGCGCGCGTGATCCGCAGGTGGAGATCACGCTGTCGCTGCTGACGCCCTATGTCGCCTATCTCATTCCGCAGCATTTCGGCGGCTCCGGCGTCATCGCCACGGTGGCCTGCGGGCTCTATATTTCATGGAACGGCCCGCTGCTGATCTCGGCAGCGACGCGCCTGCAGGGCATCTTCTTCTGGGACCTGATCATCTATCTGGTCGAAGGAGGGCTGTTCCTGATGACTGGATTCCAGATGCGGGCGCTGATCGAGAAATCGAAAGCGTTTCCCATCGCCGAGATCGTCGCGGCGACAGCACTGGTGATGGCGGTCATCATCGTCGCGCGATTTGTCTGGGTCTATGCGGCGATCTATGTGCCGCGGATGCTGAGCGCAGGCCTGCGCCAACGCGATCCCGCGCCGAACTGGCAATGGACCTTTGTGCTCGCCTTCACCGGCGTGCGCGGCGCCGTCTCGCTCGCGGCCGCGCTGGCACTACCGTTCACGCTGATGTCCGGCGATGCCTTTCCGGCGCGCGACCTGATCCTGTTCGTGTCCTTCAACGTGATCCTGATCACGCTGGTCGGCTTCGGCCTCGGCCTGCCGCTGGTGGTGAAATGGATGAAGATCGGCGAGATCGGCCGCCGCGAGTATATTGCTGAGCACGAGGCCGAACTGCATGCGCGCCGCGAAGCGTTGACGAAGGCATTGGCCTCACTGGATGCGATGACGGATGACCGCGAACTGTCCGATGAAGTCGTGAAGATCCTCCGCACCCGGCATGAGAGCCGCTCGAACCAGTTGCCGAGCGAACTCGATCCCGAAGTCGATGTCTCCGCCCTCGGCACCGATCTGGTGCGCGAGTTGATCAAGGAAGAACGCAAGTTCATTCACGCGCAATTGCGCGACGGCAAGATCACGGATGAAAGCCGCAGGCGCATCGAGCGCGACCTGGATCTGGAGGAAGCGGGGCTGATCAATCGGGAGTATCGGCGGATTCCGCTTTAGGTGGTCTGATAAATTATAAACCTCAGGTAGCAAAATTTGCCTTTTCGTCGACGCTGTAGTAATCTCGAACAATGGGACGCGACGATAAAGAACTCACTCTGGAAGAAGTCGCCACTTGGCCGGAAACGGCGCAAGACGATTCCCCGATCTCTTTGCAAGAGGCTGAGACGAAGTACACTGGCGTTTACCAGCTCAGCGATGAAGAACGCGCCGCTGTAAGGCGGGGACTGGCGGAAGCGCGTGCTGGCCAGTTTGCAAGCGATGCCGAGGTAGCAGCTCTCTTCGACCGCTTTCGCTAATGAAGGTCAGGTGGTCATCGACCGCCCTGATCGAACTCGAAGAAATATTCGCCTATATTTTCGAACGTAACAGAAAGGCCGCAAAAGCGGTGGTCGCTCGCCTCGATCGCGTGACGGAGCGTCTTGAAAGCTTTCCTTTCACTGGCACCGAAGCGGACGAAGACGAAACATACATTCTGCCAGTCGTTCGCTATCCATACATGCTCTACTACACGGTCGAGGTGGGACGAAGTGAAGTCCGCATCCTCCACGTCCGCCATACGTCACGTAAAAAGCCGGCGGCGGATGATCCGCGCGCCGGCTGATTTGTTTTGCCGATAACGTGCCGCGCTTACTCCGCCGCGGTCACGATCTCCGGCGTCTTGCTGCCCTTGCCGTAGCGCTGGTCGATATAGTCGATCACCAGCGCCTTGAAGTCGGCCGCGATGGTCGGGCCGCGCAGGGTGCGGAATTTCTCGCCATCGACGAACACCGGAGCAGCCGGGCTTTCGCCGGTGCCGGGGAGCGAGATGCCGATATTGGCGTGCTTGGATTCGCCGGGACCGTTCACGATGCAGCCCATGACCGCGACGTTGAGGTTCTCGACGCCGGGATACTGGGTCTTCCAGGTCGGCATTTCGATACGGATGAAATCCTGGATCGAGCGGGCCAGTTCCTGGAACGTGGTCGAGGTGGTGCGGCCGCAGCCGGGGCAGGCGGCAACCAGCGGCACGAAGGTGCGGAAACCCATGGTCTGCAGCAGTTCCTGCGCGACCTGAACTTCCAGCGTGCGATCACCGCCGGGCTCGGGGGTGAGCGAGATACGGATGGTGTCGCCGATGCCGTGCTGCAGCAGGATGCCGAGGGCGGCGGACGACGCGACGATGCCCTTCGAGCCCATGCCGGCTTCGGTGAGGCCGAGATGGATCGCATAGTCGGAGCGCGCGGCCAGCGTCTGATAGACGGCGATGAGGTCCTGCACCGCCGACACCTTGGCGGAGAGGATCATCTTGTTCTTCGGCATGCCGAGTTCTTGCGCACGGGCGGCCGACAGCAAGGCCGACTGCACCATGGCTTCACGCGTCACCGCGCGAACGTCCTTCGGATTGGCCGAGAGGGCGTTTTCGTCCATCAGCTTGGTGAGCAGCTCCTGATCGAGCGATCCCCAATTGGCGCCGATGCGGACGGCCTTGTTGTTCTTGTTCGCGATCTCGATGATGTCGGCGAACTGGCTGTCGCGCTTGCTCTTGAAGCCGACATTGCCGGGATTGATGCGATACTTGTCGAGCGCCGCGGCGCAGGCCGGGTATTCGGCGAGCAGCTTGTGGCCGATATAGTGGAAGTCACCGACCAGGGGCGTGGTGATGCCCTGCTTGTCGAGCGCTTCGCGGATATGCGGAACGGCGGCTGCAGCCTCGTCGCGGTCGACGGTGATGCGGACCATTTCCGAGCCCGCGCGCGACAGCGCTGCGACCTGCTCGATGGTGCCCTTGATGTCGGCCGTGTCGGTGTTGGTCATCGACTGCACGACGATCGGGGCGCCGCCGCCGACGGCGACATTGCCGACCATGACCTGGGTGGTGTGGTGTCGCGGCGCCGGGCCGGCGACATCCTGCGGAATTTCAAGCTTGTTCATGGGGTCTCGAATATCAGGTTTCTGCGACATTCAGCAATGGATCAGTCGCTGACGGGCCGCCGCCGTTCAAACGGCGCGGCTGGCGATTGGCAAAATAGCTAAGCTGCAGGCGCTGCGGTTCAACACCTCCGCCCGAAGATGACAATACACGATTTGTCAAAGCGTTAGGTGAGAATTGCGGCCAATCCTTAACGGTAATCGGTTCCACTGCGTGCCGCCCCGCCAATGTCCATATCAGCCCATTTTGCCGCGAAACGTGCTGGTTGGCGGGATGAACCCGAATTCCAGGCCTGAATAATCAAGCACGGTTCCCATTGCCGGGAGCGTAGTCAATTTTTAACGACCTCGCGGTACTTATCTGACCTGCAATCTAGAGTTACATTGAAGTCATTGTCCTACTCGAAGCTTTTTACGTCGCGCGTTTTGTGCGGCCACCGGTGCCATTTCCCCGGCTGAACCGATCCCAGGACGCGCTCTCGCTTGGACTCATTGCAACCAGCGCAGTGGTCGCGGCCGCGCGCTGTTTCCGGAGCGGTTTGATGGCGTTCGGTAAGCGCAAAAGCGAACGGGTCGTGTTTGCCCGCGGGATTCCAGTGCGGATGGTCAGTATCGACGGAACCTGGACGCGCAATTGCCTGATGGTGGACGCGTCCAATACGGGCGCGCGGCTCACCGTCGGAGAGTCGCTCGCGGGTCTCGATATCAAGGAGTTCTTCCTGCTCCTGTCGACGACGGGTCTCGCTTACCGGCGTTGCCGGATGGTGCGTCTCGCAGGCGACCAGATCGGAATCGAGTTCATTTCCTCAACCAGGACCGTGCCGAAGATTGCCGCGGCGCGTCTGACGGTCTGACACCGAAGATGTTGAAGACAGTCCATATTCTTGCCGATGACAGCGACAAGCTATCGCGCCTGCGGCTCTTGCTCGAAAAGCGGTTCGTGGTCACGGGAGCACTGCTCAAGCGTGCAGCGGATGTGGGACGATACGATGCCGTCGTAATCGCGGCAGATCTTCGTGCGACCGGCAACATCTCGGCCCTGAAGCGGTTTCAGGATGACATCGCACAATCGCGCAAACGCATTTTCGTGATGGATCGCAACGAGCGATTGCTGGCGCTGCAGGCTCATGCGTTAGGGGCAACCAACGTCTTGCTCGGTCCCGTGACGCAGCAGGATCTTGCTCGTGCTGTTTTCGGTGGTGTGGCCGCGACCGCCGCCAAAGAGCCCGGTCTCGCGCGTGTTGCCGATGCAGCGTCTGCCGGTGCCGAGGCCATATCGTCGATGTTCTCGGCGGTGCTGAGCGGCAAGCCGATCGATATCGCTGCCGTCACGTCGGCCGCGGGCAGCATCGCGGAGAGCGTCACTGTCAACGGACTGGCCACGTGGCTTGAAGCCGTTCGCCTGCATCATGAAGGTACCTATCAGCACTGCCTGCTGGTGACGGGTGTCGTGGTCGATTTCGGGCGCAGGCTCGGGGTCAGTACTCCGGATATGAAGCGGCTTTATTCCGCTGCGATGTTCCATGACATCGGCAAGGCTGCCATTCCTGCCGCGATCCTGAACAAGCCCGGCAAGCTCGATCTCGACGAGCGCCGGCTGATGGAGACGCATCCTGCTGCGGGGTGCGACTATCTCGCGAATGTCGGCGGCGCCTCCCACGAAGTGCTCGATGCCGTGCGGCACCATCATGAATATCTCGATGGAAGCGGATATCCGGACGGACTGGCGGCCGGCGCGATTTCCGATGTCGTGCGCATCGTCACCATCTCCGATATCTTCGCGGCGCTCATCGAACGGCGATCTTACAAGCCGCCGCTCTCCCGGTCGCAGGCTTTCGATATCCTGCAGGGCATGCGCGGCAAGCTCGAAATGCCGCTGGTGCATGCGTTCAGGGATGTTGCCCTGAATCGCTGAGCAGCATTGCAGGTAGTCAGCTGGGTAGGCGGTCAGCCGGGAGCGCGATCGGCCGTTGTCGCGAGCACGGCGGAGCGCGCCGGTCTGTTAACGAGAACCAACCCGGCGATGACGAGAAGCGCAGCCAGCCCGAAAGCGGGGGTGAGCTGATCTCCCAGGATCAAATAGCCTCCCACGACGCCGAAGAGCGGGGTGATGAAAGTGAAGGCTGCCAATTTGCTGGCGGAGTAGGTCCTGATCAGACTGAACCAGAGCAAGAAGGTAAGTCCGACCACCCATAAGGCCTGAAATGACAGCAGCGAGATGCTGAGGGCGCCGGGAACCGTCGGCATCCGTTCGCCGGCGACCAGTGCGCCGAGGCTGAGGATCGGAATGGACAGACCGACCTGATAGCCCAGCGCCTTTTCCGGCGACGCATGAATCAGCCGGGTTCGCTTTACCACCAGCGTCGTCGCTGCCCACATGGCCGCGCCGAGAATCATCAGGAGGTCGCCGAACAACACGCTCGCGGTGACGTTGGGCTGTGGAACGCCGATGGCGACCGCGACGCCGGCAAAGCTCACCGCGAGACCGGCCCATTGCACGGGGCGAAGCCGCTCGCCGAGGAGCTGATAGGCGCCAAAGGCCACGAAGAACGGCATCGTATAAAGGAAGACCACGGCGCGGCTCGCGGTGGTCAGTTCGAGCCCGTGAAAAATCACCAGGAATTCGACGCCGAAGATGGTGCCGATGAACAGGCCGGCCTTGAGCGTACCGTCGCGCTCGAACAGCTTGACGCCGCGAAACCAGGCGATGGTGAGGATCATCAGCATGCCGCCGGCGGAGCGCAGCGCGGCCTGCGTGTAAGGCGGGATCTCGCGCAGCACGAGCTTGATGGCGATCTGGTTGAAGCCCCAAGTGAGGCACAGCATCAGCACGAGAGCGATGGCGCCGACGGTCAGCGGGCGACCGCCGGGCGGGATGGGACTGGACTCTGCTGACATATCGCCTCAAGCCGGCTTGGCGCCGTGTTGTTTTATGCGGCTCAGTGCTGGCAGTGAGCGCAGGTACCCGTGATCTCCACAACAGACAGCTTCGGCGTGAAGCCTGTCAAGCGCGCGGCGTCATTGAGGCTCTGCGCCACCTGCGCGGCAGGCACTTCGCCGACCGATCCGCACTTGTCGCAGATCAGGAAGGCGACCATCGATGTGGTGCCGTGATCATGGACGCAGGCGAGAAACGCGTTGCGGCTCTCGATGCGGTGCACGAGATCGTTGGCCATCAGGAAATCGAGCGCGCGGTAGATCGTGATCGGCGCCGGCCGCGAGACGGTCTTGGCCAGTTCCTCGATGATCTCGTAGGCGCCGAGCGGCCGGTGGCTCGCGAGCAGCGCCTCGAACACCTGGCGACGGATCGGGGTCAGCTTCTGGGCGCGCTTGGCGCACACCTGCTCGGCATGATGCATCGCGTCCGCGGTGCAGCGGTCGTGGTCATGGTCCGGGGCAGGGAATGTGGGTTTTGGCGCGTTCATTGTCCGCAATGTAGTCGCTCCCGAGCCGTTCGCCCATGGCGGCCGAGCAAAGCTCCCCAGGAAGACTTTGGAAATGCTGACTTATGCGCCTTGCGCATGGCTGCGACACTTTAGCACAGGGTGATCGAAAAGATAAGCTAGCTTATTTTATGCCAGCTTAAGGAGCACGCCTGATGTCGCCCCAGCCTGATACTGGCACCGATTTCCTCTCCGCCTTGTTCGAGACCCAGCGCATGTTGCGGCAGCTGGCCGACAAGGAAGCGCGCCATCTCGGCATGACCCGCGCCCAATGGGCGGTGCTGGCCAAGGTCGAGCGCAATGAGGGGCAGAAACAGACCGAACTTGCCGACGCCATGGAGATGGCGCCGATCAGCCTGACCCGGCTGATCGACAAGCTGTGCGACAGCGGACTGATCGAACGCCGCAATGACGATACCGACCGCCGCATCAAGCGGCTTTATCTCACCGAGGCCGCGCGCCCGCTGATGGCGAAGCTGGCGGTGCTGCGCGCCGATCTGATGCAGGTCGCCTTCGCCGGCGTGAGCGAGGCCGAGATGCACCAGCTCGTCGATCATCTCGAAACCATCAAAGACAACATCCGCGTTGCGCTGAACCCCGCGACGGTCAAGACCAAGGAACAAGCTTATGGCTGAGCCCGTGCTGAAATTTCCCGAGAAGGAAGCCTCCGACGGTGGAGGCGAGGGCGCAACCAAGCAGCGCCGGGGCATGAAGGGTCTCCTCACGCGCTATCGTCGCCCGTTGCTGCTGATCGTGCTGCCGGCCGTCGTGCTCGTCGGCGGCTTCGCCTTCTATCTCTCCGGCGGCCGCTATGTCGGCACCGACGATGCTTACGTCGGCGCACAGAAGGTGCTGATCACGCCGGATATTTCCGGCAAGGTCGAGAAAGTGGTGGTGCGTGAAGGCCAGCACGTCAACCAGGGCGACACTCTCTTCGAAATCGATCCGGTGCCTTTCCGACTCGCCCTTGACGAGGCGAAGGCCAAGCTGGCGCAGGCGAAGACGACCTATGACAACCTCGTCGCCAATGTGAAGATTTACGGCCAGATGCAGGATCTGGCGCAGCAGGGCGTCGATCTCAAGCAGCGTGATGTCGAGCGTAAATCCACCCTGGTGAAAAGCAATTTCGGCTCGCAGCTGGATCTCGACAATGCGGCGACGCAGCTCGTTACCGCGCGGGCACAGCTCGAATTGCTGAAGCAGCAACTCTCGAATTCGAAGACGCAGCTGCTCGGCAATCCCGATCTGCCGCTGGAGCAATTCCCGCCCTATGCGCAAGCGCAATCGACACTCGATCAGGCGCAGCGCAATCTGGATCACACCGTGCTGAAGGCGCCGATCGCCGGCGTGGCGACACAGGTCGATAATATCCAGCTCGGCCGCTACGCGATGGCCGGCACGCCGATCCTGACGGTGATCGACGATAACAGGCCGTGGGTCGATGCGAACATGAAAGAGTCGGACCTCACCTATGTGACCGTCGGACAGAAGGTCGATATCGAGGTCGATGCATTTCCGAACCATGCCTTCCACGGCACCGTCGGCTCGCTGAGCCCCGGCACCGGCGCGCAATTCGCGATCCTGCCGCCGCAGAACGCCACCGGCAATTTCGTAAAAGTCGTGCAGCGCGTGCCTGTGCGCATCTATCTCGATTACAACGATGCGGCCGTGAAGAAGCTCAAGGCCGGCATGAGCACCTACACCACCATCGACACCGAGCACCGCCGCACGCTGGCCGGCCTGTTCGGCGCGTCGTCGGCCAAGGCAAGTCAAGCGGCAGCTCAGGACTGATCTCATGAGCACGGCGGCAACACCCAGTGCGGTTCCGGGCATGCGTCGCACCATGGTGACGGTGTGCGCCATGACCGCGACCATCATGCAGGCGCTCGACACCACGATCGCCAATGTGGCGCTGCCTTACATGCAGGGCTCGCTGTCGGCGTCGCAGGATCAGGTCAACTGGGTGCTGACCTCCTATATCGTCGCCGCGGCAATCATGACGGCGCCGGTTGGCTTCATCGCCAATCGCTTCGGCCGCAAGAAGGTGTTCATCGTCTGCGCCGCGGGCTTCACCGTCGCCTCGGTGCTGTGCGGTCTGGCGCAGGACATCAGCCAGATGGTCGGCTTCCGCCTGTTGCAGGGCGTGTTCGGTGCCGCGCTGGTGCCGCTGTCGCAGACGGTGATGCTCGACATGTACGCGCTGCATGAGCGCGCCAAGGCGATGTCGATCTGGGGTATGGGCGTGATGCTCGGCCCGATCATGGGCCCGTCACTCGGTGCCTGGCTCACCGAGACCTATTCCTGGCACTGGGTGTTCTTCGTCAATCTGCCGTTCGGCATCGTCACCGTGGCGGGGCTGATGGTCTTCATGGACGAGACCGAGCTGAACCTGAAGATGAAGTTCGACTGGTTCGGCTTCCTCGCGCTCGCCATCGGTATCGGCTCGATGCAGCTCGCGCTCGATCGCGGCGAGCAGCTCGGCTGGCTGGAGTCGAACGAAATCATCATCGAGGCGATCATTGCGGTGATCGGCTTCTATTATTTCTTCGCGCATTCCTTCACGACATCGCGCCCGTTCATCCAGTTCGCCATCTTCAAGGACAAGAACTTTGTCGGTGGCTGCATCTTCATGTGCGTGATGGGCCTCGTGCTCTATTCGACCATGTCGCTGTCATCGCCGTTCCTGCAGAATGTGATCGGCTATCCGATCCTGACCGCGGGCCTGCTGCTGGCGACGCGCGGCTCTGGCACTTTCGTGGCGATGATGCTGGTCGGCCGCATGATGAAATATATCGAGGCGCGGACGCTGATCATGTCCGGCATGACGCTGCTTGCCGCGTCGATGTATTTCACCTCGAAATGGACCGATCAGACCGGCGTGACGGAATTCGTCATCGTCAATGTGACGCAGGGATTCGGGCTTGGGCTGGTCTTCGTGCCGCTGTCGACAGTCGCGTTCCTCACGCTGCCCAATCATCTGCGCACCGACGGCACGGCGATGCTGACGCTGCTGCGCAACGTGGCAAGCTCGGTGGGCATTTCCATCGTGATCGCCAATCTGACCTCGGGCACGCGGATGGCCCATGCGGTGCTGGTCGAGCATGTGACGCCGTTCAACAATGCGCTGCAGATGCCGAATGTGACCGGCATCATCAACATGGCGACGGACAGTGGCCGCGCGATGATGGATGCAATCGTGACATTGCAGGCAACGATCATCGCCTTCGGGCTGGACTATCAGCTGATCATGCTGGTGACGCTGCTGGCGATCCCGATGGCGTTGATTATTGGATCGTCGAAGGCGCAACTCCGCGCGCAGGCAGCGAAGCCGGGCGGCGATGAGCATCCGGCGGTGATGGAGTGATATAGACGCAGGTGCTGATGGTTTCCCTCCCCCAAGCGAAGCGCAGTGGGGAGGGTGGCGCGTAGCGCCGGGTGGGGTCTCTCCCCACGGTAGGACGGAGTTTGGGGAAGCACCCCACCCGTCTCGAAGCTCGCTGAACGCTCGCTTCGATCCACCCTCCCCAGTCGCTGCGCTCCGGGGAGGGAGAAGAAAGATCACACGTCAAAGAACACCGTTTCGTTATCTCCCTGCAGGTGGATATCGAATCGATACACACCGGCCGCCGTCTTCTTCGCAATCAGCGTGCCACGCCGATCTTCCGGCACCAGCTGCATCACGGCATCTTCCACCGTCGCCGCTTCATCGTCGAAATAGATGCGCGTCATCGACTGCATGGTCATGCCGCGGCCGAACACCGCCATCACGATATGCGGCGCCTGATCCTTCCCATCGATGCCGGGAACGGCGCCGGGCTTGATCGTATCGAACGAATACTCGCCCGCATCCGTCGTCCCGGAACGACCGAAACCACGCCAGCTCGAATTCGGAATGCCGCGCGAATCCTGCGGATCGGCAAAACGGCCTTGCGCGTCGGCCTGCCAAATTTCCAGCACGGCATCGGGCACCACCTTGCCGTCGCCGTCATAGATCACGCCTTCGATGCGGATCTTGTCGCCGGTGACGTCAGGGGTCAGCAGGTTGTTGGTGAAGGCGTCGTTCCAGGCATATTTGCCGTTGGGCGTCAGGCCATAGGCGTAGAACGGGCCGACGGTCTGCGACGGAGTAATTCCAGGCATCAGTGATTCTCCGTCGGCGTCGCGTTGCGGCCGCGCAGGACGATGTTGAAGCGATAGGCCAGCGCCCAGCCGGGCTCGGTGACGTCGAGATCGAACTCCGACACCATGCGCAGGCGCGCCTTTTCGTCCGTCACCGAATTGAAGATCGGGTCGTAGGCGAACAGCGGATCGTTCGGGAAATACATCTGCGTCACGAGGCGCGAGACGAAGGAATGGCCGAACACCGAGAAATGGATATGGGCAGGGCGCCACGCATTGTGGTGATTGCCCCACGGATAGGCGCCGGGCTTGATGGTGACGAACTTGTAGTTGCCCTGCGCGTCGGTGACGGCGCGGCCGGCGCCGGTGAAATTCGGGTCGAGCGGGGCGGGGTGCTGGTCCCAGACATGCACATAGCGGCCGCAGGCATTGGCCTGCCAGAGTTCGACCAGCGTATTCGGCACGCCGCGGCCGTCCTCGTCCATCACGGTGCCATGCACGATGATGCGTTCGCCGAGCGGCTCGCCGGCATGCATGGTGGTGAGGTCATGATCGCCGGGGCGCACGGTTTCGTGGCCGTAAACGGGACCGGTCAGTTCCGAGAGCGTATGCGGCATCAAAATGCGCTGCTTCTGCGGCGCGCGCTTGATGGTCGACTTGTAGCCGGGTGAGAGGCGCGGCGCGTGCGCCGCATTGCTCTCGACGGGATAGATCAGCGTCATGCTCGTTTCCCCTTGGGGCCGCCGCGGGGACCGCGGCGGCATTCTTGGACGTGGTCGTTCTTAGTTCAGCTTCTCGATCGCCATGGCGACGCCCTGGCCGACGCCGACGCACATGGTGGCCAGCGCGAGCTTGCCCTTGCCCTTTTCCATCGCATGCACGGCGGTCAGCGCGAGGCGGGCGCCGCTCATGCCGAGTGGGTGGCCGAGCGCGATGGCGCCGCCATGCGGGTTCACGAAGTCAGCGTCTTCCTTGACGCCGAGCTGGCGCAGCACCGCGATGCCCTGCGAGGCGAAGGCTTCGTTCAGCTCGATGAGATCGAAATCGCTGATCTTGAGGCCGAGGCGCTCCATCAGTTTTTGCGTCGCCGGCACCGGGCCGATACCCATGATGCGCGGCGCAACACCCGCCGAAGCGAGACCGAGAATGCGGGCGCGCGGGGTGAGGCCATACTTCTTCACCGCAGCGGCCGAAGCGAGGATCATGGCGGCGGCGCCGTCATTGACACCCGAGGCGTTGCCGGCGGTGACGGTGCCGTCCTTGCGCACGATCGGCTTCAGCTTGCCGAGGCCTTCCAGCGTGGTTTCCGGGCGCGGATGCTCGTCCTTGTCCACGGTGATGGGGCCGGCCTTGCCGCCCGGCGCCTGCACCGCGATGATTTCCTCGGCGAAGTAGCCCGAAGCGATCGCCTTGCCGGCGCGCTGCTGCGAGTTGATGGCGAAGGCGTCCTGGTCGGCGCGCGAAATCTGGAAGTCCTGCGCGACGTTCTCGCCGGTTTCCGGCATCGCGTCGACGCCGTACTGCGCCTTCATCAGCGGGTTGATGAAACGCCAGCCGATGGTGGTGTCGTAGATTTCGGCCGAGCGCGAAAAGGCTTCCTGCGCCTTGCCCTGCACGAACGGCGCGCGGGTCATGGATTCGACGCCGCCGGCAATGGCGAAATCGATTTCGCCGGCGCGGATGGCGCGGGCACCGGCGCCAACGGCATCGAGGCCGGAGGCGCAGAGACGGTTGAGGGTTTGGCCGGGAACGCTTTCCGGCAGGCCGGCGAGCAGGGCGGCCATGCGGGCGACGTTGCGGTTGTCTTCACCGGCCTGGTTGGCGCAGCCGAAGAAAACCTCGTCGATTTCGTCCCATTTGACGTTCGGATTGCGCTCTTTCAGCGCCTTGATCGGAGCGGCTGCGAGGTCGTCGGCGCGGACCTTGGCGAGCGAGCCGCCAAAACGGCCGATCGGGGTGCGCACGGCGTCGCAAATAAACACATCGCTCATCATCTTCCTCCTGGGCTGCATCCGCGCGTTTGCCGGATTGTCGCGGTGGTTTGTAGGAAGGCCCACCGACCCGGTCAAATCATGGCTGACGCGTGGATTGTCACACCCAGCTCCTCGGATAAGCGGGGGCGGTTGACTTGTCAACCGGCGCTGTGGTGGGGAAAACGTGGTGTTTCGCGGCCCGGCGCGTAGGATCGGGTCGGTGAAATTTGCTAGCGTCCGCCGCCATGACGATCCAGCAGCCCATTACCGCCCCAGAACCCGCTCCCCGCGTGGAAGACACCGCAAAAGTGTCTCCGATGATGGAACAGTACCTTGAGATCAAGGCCGC
>Ga0209564_1001516_pt1 | contig 23149 bp, 25 predicted proteins | sample AraplaCol_mMF_r2_FD_184272 | JGI IMG/M metagenome (GOLD analysis project Ga0209564, IMG submission 184272) | Arabidopsis root microbial communities from North Carolina, USA - plate scrape MF_Col_mMF_r2 (SPAdes) (version 3) | ecosystem: Host-associated > Plants > Roots > Endosphere | place: USA...
TTCGCCCCTAGGGATATCCCGAGGTGGCCACAGCGCGCATAGATCGAGACAACAATCTGGACAAAGACTGTTAGCGACCTCAAACCGGCCTCTCGGAAATGTTCAGTCGATCGGCAGCTTCGGGTCGGTCACGGCCCGCTCACCGAGACGCCCTCCCTACGTCCCGCACAGGAATTCGGCGATTGAGTCTCGGCAACCAATGAATCGGCAAGATCCGAAACTGCCCCCACACGAAAATTTTGGTCCTATGCTTCGGCTCTTCGGAGCCTTCGGTACCTTCGGGCGCACGCTGAGGACGATCAGTAACTCGCTGATCCATGGAAATCTCCGGCCGTCACATGCTGCAATCCCCTTATGCCAAAGAGATAAGCGATGGATGACCATACCCAGATTCTCGTCTGCAAATGCGGGGTCCCCGTCCGGATTCGCGAACTGCACTTCGAAGTCGGAGGCAATCAGTCCTTGGACTGGGCGCCATGTCCGCTGTGCTACCGGAAGCTCTACCAGATGAGCGTCGAAGGGGTCGTGTCAGCGGAGCTGGTTTCGGAGGCGGAATGGGACTAGCGTCCTCCGCACGAGGATCTCGTAATAGACGCAAAATAGTTTCCCATCCACTTCTGGAGCTAGTCATGACTACCTCCCAATCAATTGGCAGCCACCGTGCCCCGTGGAACAAGGGAAGACTGACGGGGCAGAAGCCTCCGTTGAAGCTATCGGAGATCTGGGCTATCCGTACGCGCCTTCAGCTCGGCGCTAACACGAGAGACTTGGCGATGTTCAACCTCGCCATCGACAGCAAGCTGCGCGCGTGCGATCTGATTCGCCTACGCGTTCAGGATGTCAGTGTAGGAAGCCAAGTTGGCATGCGTGCAACGGTCATGCAACAGAAGACGCATCGACCCGTGCAGTTTGAGATTACTGGACAGACTCGAGAATGCCTCCAGGCCTGGATACGTGCAAGGGGGCTGAGCTGCGGCGACTTCCTATTTCCCAGTCGGTTGCGTTCCTCGCCCCACCTATCGACCCGACAGTATGCGCGATTAGTTCATCGGTGGGTGGCGTCGATCGGCCTCGACACTTCCGCTTACGGGACGCATTCAATCCGGCGAACTAAGGTCTCTTTGATCTACCGACGGACCCGGAACCTGAGAGCCGTCCAACTGCTCCTCGGTCATACCAAGCTCGAGAGCACCGTCAGGTATTTGGGGATTGAGGTTGATGACGCTTTGGAGATTGCAGAGCAAACAGAAGTCTGACCTTACATCCGGCCGGCAGGCGGTCGCTTGCCGGCCAGAAAGAGCCGTTGGACAACGGTAGCGCCGATCGTCAACAATAACTGCCTACCATCGGATTGCCGCCCATAATGATCGTTCTCCAAGTATCCGAACCTGGCTGGATACGAGGTCCAGCCGATGATCCAGACGATCAATGTGCCCATGGCCGTGTCACGCTGACGGTAAATGGGCGCGACCTAGTCTCACCGCATGATGGTGTATGGACAGTCAGCGCCGCGGGCCTGTATCTCCTGCGCACAATCTCCAGCGACCACGGGATGGGCACCAGTGTGGCCGATGACAACTTTCTGTTTCCTTGCTGCGGCTTTAACGCATGGCTACTGCCGGAATATGGGCGCGTCGTATGTATAGGATGCATGGAGGGGATCGACATTGAAGTAATACATAACGACGGCCTGATCGAATTGCGTTATCAAGATCTCGTTGAATGCGTGAACCAGGACCAATGGACGCGCGCTGTGCTGGGCTTCGCAAAGCAGATCAGACAGTTCTATCAAGAGTCGACTGAAAAGTCCTACGTCATGGATGACTTCGATAGGACCGGATGGGGTGCGTTTTGGCAAGAATGGAGCGATAGGGAGACTGCTGCCATAGCCTCGCTCGGCGTGGGCGAGAGTCCAGGGTAATAGCTCGTTGAACGGCCGCTTTCTGGAATCTAACGGTCCGATTTGGGTCGGCCAGAGACTACAGGACCTGAGTGAGCGATCTTCGTCTGCCCCCAAATTACAGCTTCAGTCCTGCCGCTTTGCGGCCCCTGTGGGCGACTCCACGACGGCAGGCCAGCGATACCAGATATCTTGAGTCTGTACGAGCGGCACCATCCAGCCGACGAGGCCCACCGCCTCGCTTCGCTGAACACCGGCCAAAGTGCCGTCCTGCGCCAGTAGGAACCCCAGCCGCGTACTGTTGCGCCCAACCCCTGTGCCGTCCTTCATCACATTGACCGTGGTCGGCAGCCAAAGCATGCCCTCTGCGCACCAGAATGTTCCTTGCGGTCCGCTATCTACGGCACGCTGCAGCACCTCGCTTCGGAGCACGCTACCTGCGGAACTCAGCACCGTCACCTCGAGCCGGTTATCACTGACACCGTCACCCGCCATGCGCAAATGCACGTTCGAGGCGCGCTCTGCAGGCGTATAGCGCAGTAACCGCACCGACAAAGTTCGGTCGGAACCCATTGCATACCGATAAGCGGACTCCCCGCTATTGTCGTAGAGGCCATCGAGTCGCGGGCAAGCTGCGCCGGTGGCTGTGACTAGTGGAGCCCAGTCGGGTGGGCGAGGAAAATCCGATACGCAACCGGCGAGCAATGTGGCGGCGAGAGTGAGAAAAAGGGCTCGCCAGGCGCGGCATGGGGCGCCCATCGGGTCATTTGGTCTCCGGGGCACCTGGTCAAGCTCCTTCGAATTTTTACATCCGGTTGGTCGGGGTGAAGATTCTAGCGCAGCACCAATCTAGAACTCTGCCCCCCCTCGTTCAAATCATTCCTAGGGCGAGGACCGGCCATCAGCAGCCATTCGAGAAGGGTCGGCCGGATCCGGCAAATCGACTAAGACTGTGGTCGCCGCTAAGTACCAGGACCCGAAGACCGGCACGGGTCGCGGCCTCGCGCCAGCGTGGCTGGGAAAAAGCCGTGATCGCTTCTTGATCGCTTGATGATCAAGCTGGAGGTGGATAATCGCTATCCTGACTTGCGTGGTTACCTGCCCTCCATCGAATTGCCGGACCTGGTGCCCTCCCACGCCGGCACCACAGGAGGATGCCGGGGCGCAGGTCAGCCGTGCAGAGGGGCACGCGTCGGCCCCCCTTTTGCGGCGTCTCGGTCTTACTGACCTGTGCAGTAGGGCGTGCGTACGGCAATGTTTGCTGGTACAAGCTGGCTTGAGCCAGCGTTCGTGACGATCTCGGATACCGCCACCGAGCCAAGCCCATTGCCCAGCAGCACTTCGTAATCCTTGCCCGGCTCCAGCGTGAGGACCCATTGCGCATAGCGCGGAATCGAGTTGATGCCTCCCTTTAGCTCGATAAAGCGCAAGGCGACCGGCGTGCCAGCACGCACCCATGCTTCGGTGTAGGAGATCGACGAATGTTGTTCGCCACCGGGCATGCCGATACGGTCGAGCCGACTTTCGACGATCCACCGGATGGCCTGTGTGTTGTAGCTTAGATCGGCAATTCGGCCATTCGTGGCATCGGTCGAGTAGAAGCACTGGGTCGGCGATGCTTCGCGGATGAATACGTCTCCGGGTGCCTCCAGCCGGAAACGCACGCGCGCGGCGTCCGCGCCGGGATCCGCGCGGGTCGTCATCTCGACGATTTCGGCGCACCCGGCCAAGACCGTTGCCATCGTGATCGAGGCAGCCGTTGCCAGCAATACGAGCTTCCGATGATGCAATTTCGTCATTTGGCGTGGGCCTTTTTCAGCGAAACATCCACGTCGCCCGTATACGAATAGGGGATACCGTACACGGTGCCATTTTCCGAGCTGATGGTGCTGCGCTCGGCGCGCGGGCTGCCGGAATACACGACGACATATCGAGCCTGCCCGGGTACGTCGTAGGTCGCGATTTTCGACATGGACCAGGCGAGAAATCCCTTTCGGGTGCGCAATGGCGCTTCGCGTGGGCCAGGTAACGGGTTGCGCGCCATATCGAGAAACAACGCATTTGGCCTGAAAATCGACATCGACGGTATCGTCGGGCCACCGCTTACGAAGGCGCGCAGCTCTAGCACGGCGCCCTCCGATGCCTGCGGCAGCGTGTACGCCGCAAACACGCCATTGCCTTCGGGGAATGCAAATACAGGCGAACGCTCGGCATCGAACGACACGGATCTGGTATCGTCAAATGCCAGGGTATCGAATGGCAATTCCTGCAGCGACTGGCAGCAGATTCTCGAAGCAACCGGGGAAACGGGAATCAATGGTGGACGCGCGCAACCGGCAAGCAGCAGCGCCGCGGCGAAAATCGGGACTCGTAACGACAACGGCATGGATCGTTTAGCGAATGGAATGGGCGCCGGCTCGGCGTACACCGCTTATAACGGCACGCCGGGCGGCAATTGCACCCTACAGCCGCAGGGAAGACGCCCCGTTTCCCCGACTACAGCCGCTTCTCGGAAATCCGACAGGCCGTTCAGGGTCGGTCAGAGCCGGCTAGTCCTTATGGGCGTACAGCCGGTAGGCCGAGTCCGGCCAGTTTGAGTCAGTCAGCCCCACGTTCTTCGATGACCGAGTTGGACCGAGCACCGGCCGTCGAAGGTGCTGCAAGCCCATCCGCCGTTGATGGTGTCACGGGCGGGGCCTCAGGCTGAGTTTGGGCAACTGGCCAAGGATATCCTGCATAACCTCGCCTACAGACTGCTAGGCACGACGACAGCATCTGCTCGCGCAGCAGCGCGTCGCTCGGGCTGAGGCCCCCTAAAACTACGGGCTCGGTCGAATGACGGTTCCGTAGGTCGGCTCAGCCGCGTAATACTAAACCGGGCGCTGACTTAACGGCGCAGATTACGGCGCTTCAACGACAGGTTCGTACGCGACGACCATCTCTGCTGCCGGTGCTATATCGCCGGCTCCTACCGTCGCAGCCGGCGCAGAGGTGCCTCGTATCCGTCGGGTCCTTGGATGAGGATGGCGACGTGCGGCATCCAGTTCGATGCGCGGTTGTTGTCGGTTTTCAGGAAAGTGGCGACGGTCGCCGTGTAGTCGTGTTCCTTCAGCGCCTCGGCGACACGCTGTACGAGTGGCATTAGGACGTCTGTCGGGGGTTTTCGTCGTCGATGGCGACGATGAGAGTGGGTACTATTGAACGCATTGGATTCTTATTATGTCGGAGACGGCTTCCGGGCTTCCGGCCGGGAGTGCGTTATCTGGGGCCACACGTCCAAAACTGACAGTGTGTCCGGGCGACGAGAAGGGAACTACCCCAGTTACCTGATACTGAGCGGTGATGCTTGTTGAGGAAGGGGTGGCGGACGTCCGCGTGCACGCAGGTGCATTCAAGGTGCTATCCCAACTTCCGCAGTTCTGGTTCGTCGCTTGACCTTGAAAGGAACCGAGTCCGCCGACCAGCATCCCTGATACGTTCGCGACGACGTCAAGCCGAGCCTGATAGGAGTAGCCGACAGACGTCGGGGTCGTGCTTAGGATGGTGCAAGTACCGGTGAGTCCGTCGAGGTTCCCGTACGGTGCGTCGGGCAAGGTGTCGCAATTTGGGGTCAGGGACACTGCTGGAAAGAGGTCTCTATCGATCTTCAACAGATCCACCAGGTCAAGCATATAGGTTCGTTTGGTCAGCGTTGGGTTGAAGCTTGCCTGGATCAGGGCCGCCTTCTTTGCTGTCGCGGTAAGGCACTTGGAGTTCGATCCATCCGAAGTCTTCAGGCCAAAGTCCGCCCCGACCTTCGCTTCTAACGCCGTTAGAGGGATCCCCGCGGCGAGAATCCGCGGCTTGCCTACGATGTACACGCCAAGGCTTGCATCCCCAACGATCGTGGTGGTTGGAGGGGGGGGATCTGACGCCTTCTCCAAGGCAACAGCCGAACCGTCGGTACTGGGGTTGTCGCTACTATCGTCGACCACAAACTGCGTGCGGCCCTTGTAAGCGCCGCAAATCGCTACGCTAGCATTAACCTCAGTTCGAAGCGAAACAGGGACGTAGACACCGACGATGAAAGCAATCTGCGGCAGCGAAACATAGAAGCGAGCCAATGGGGTGTCTATGGATCCTAGAGCGCTCGTCCCAGATGTCTCGACCTTTGCATTGACGTCAGCAACGAATCGAAAGGCCGTGCGCTGGGAGACGGTGGCGGCACCGCTTTTGCAGGGCGCGCAGGATGCGGCGATCTTCACGCGGCCGTCGTAGGCCTCGACTGCCCCCGTAACCGAGAGTTTGCCCGCGCCAACGCTTTGGGACAAATTCAGCTTCGCTTTGATGCCTTGGGTCCCATCTGTGTCAGTTGAATTCGTGACCGTCAGATCTATCGCCTCAGGCTTTCGAGGCGAGGTTTCAGCGCTCTGGATCGTCCGTGGAACCTCCGATGGTGGACCAGACACGACGTCCGATTGGCCAAGAGTAACCTCGCCGGAGATTGAGAGTTCGGCAAATACCTCCTCAAGAACGGGCTGTGAGGTGGTGACCAGCAGGGAGCCGTCAGATTGCGGGGTCGTGGAAACCGCCTTGTGGGCGAGCCCGTTCGCGAGGAACACGTCGCCTGGCTGCAACGAGGTCCCTGACTTGACAGTGACCGTGCTACCGTCTTCGGACGCCCCGACAACCTGATCGCTCGGAACGGTTTTGACGCCGTCGGCAAGTTTGCTTGACACCTGGAGTGGTGACGCCGTTGGAGGTTGGCTCGGAGTGCTTGGATCCCCCGTTTTCTCGCCACCTCCATCTCCACCGCAACTGGTGACGAGCAGCGCCGAGAGGAGCGTTGAGACGATGCGAAACCTCATAAGTGCCCCTATGCCGTTTTAATAAAGTATTAAGGCTTGGGGGAATTTAATTTTTGGACCACCCGGGATATGTGCGTCGCCGCACGTAATTCCACCGGCTCTCATGGCAGTCCTCCCACCATGAGGCTGCGTGGGGAGAGCGTGGCAAGTGGTCGGCCAGAGACGGTCGGCCTTGAGGTCCGGGCAGTCGGCCGAGGCCGGCCATTCTCGGTCACCAAGATCCCTCTTGCGAGTGTCCGTTGTGGCGAGAAAGCAGGCTGTCCCAGTCGATTTCTGTCGTCCCTGCGTTCGCCGCCTCTAGCCGCCTCTGGCCGCTAAAAAGTCGCTGAAGCGGCAGATAGCCACCTAGCATCACCAAGGTATGTATGGGCGCGGTACGGAGCGACGGCACTCCCCGGTATACGACCAGCACTGACACGCCAGCAGCGCCAACGAGAGCCGACACATCTTCTTGGAAATGCTGGCTTCCACATTCCGTGATTCCGTGGACGCACAACCCCTGCAAAACACGAAAGCCCGCGAGCGGGGCGGGCCCTCAGAACCCGGGCACCTAGCCTAACTAGATGCGTCGAGCCGACGATACCACTACGCTAGCCGCGACGGCGATCACTTCATCGTCCAGCAAGCCATCCGCGCCTCGCCAGCAATCCTGCCTCCGGGGAATCCATCAATGATGGGGAAGCTATCCTTGCAAGCCACCAGATACGTACGCTGAATCCCCTTGTACGCCCACGCCTGTGTGTGCGTCGCGCCCGGCTCCAAACCAGCACTCTGCGTTACGTAGGTCTGACCGGATTTGCTGTATTCGCTCGGCGACGGTTTGCACACCGTGTGGTCCTCGGCGCTCGCCGCAGTCACATGGCAATAGCCAATCTGAATCCGTTCCGCACAGACGTTCGTGTAAGTCACCCGGTCGCCGTCTGATCCTTGACGGACACACTCGCGATGCGGGGTCACATAGCGCACGGCCCCCGCCTTCCCGCCCTTAGAGGCAGGTTGCGAGCTTTGCGCTGCAGCAATCTTGAGCAACTCTGCGCGACGCGTTTTGTAGGCACCGAATATACATCGCAGAAGAGGGTCGGCTCTGTGTTGATACGGGAGAATCTGTTCGTCCACACTCTCTAGAGTCGCGTTGGCTACGTCATTGCTTATTTGATGCATGATATTTGCCGCGATTTCGGGTGTTTTCCTGTTGACGCCAGCATTCGGACCCAGATAGGTATCGTATGCCTCGCTTTGACACAGCAGCGGCGCATCTTTCTTCTCCGGCGACTGCGAAATGCCAGAGGCTCCAGTCACGGTCTGCTGTCCTGGTTTCGCCCCCTGTCCGGCGACCTTCATCAATTCTCGCTTGCGGGCCTGATACTCACGCAGCAGGCAGGAGTCGGCTGGCCGCTTGTTCGCGTACCCCGAAAGCATCTCGATTGTTTCTTCTGTCTTTGCCAGGCCGGCGCTGTGGTAGTCATCGGCAACACTGCGAATGTATCGAGCAGCCGATTCAGGATCTTTCCTGTTAACGCCGGCGTTCGGCCCCGTGTATATATCCTTCAGTTCGGACTCACAAATGAGCCCTCCTCGCGCCAATCCGCTTTGCGCCTGCCCTGCCTGAGATGTCGCTGGGGCGCTCGGTTGCGCGATCGCCACTCTCACAGCGCCCTTCATAAGCGCATCACGGCGGGCCAGCCAGGCGCGTTTCATACACGCCCCAAGCTCATCACCCTCCTGAACTTGCACGACGTTCGCAATTGACTCTGCCTCAGCGGCTGATGAGTTGGCGTAGCTCGCCATCGTTTCCTCGTACCACCGCTGCTCAACTTCGGGCAACGGGGTATCGGTGTTGGCTTTATCCCCAAGGGCTTTCCGGCGAAGCTCCGCGTAGCAAAGAGGGCCCGTGCCTTGCTTGGACTTCGCACCGCGCCCCTGGGCCATGGACAGCCGTCGCTCCATGTCCGCATTGAGCGGCGTGCCGGGCGCGCCGGCGGCGGCTGGTTCGGCCGCCAAGTTAGCCTGTTTCCCGCCCTTCTTGCTTTGCCCGGACGGATCCGATCCCGCGGCAGGCGCAGCAGCCGACTGTACTGGCGAGGTATCGATCGCCACGGACAGGATCGTAATGGGCGTCGTAGGCACATTGGAGAACCCGCGGACCGTCGAGGTCGAGACGTTGGCCATCGAGTCAACGACATCCATCCCTCTCACCACTTTCCCGAAGACCGCATACCCATAGCCGTCCGGCTTCGGCGCGTTCAAGTTGGCGTTGTTCTGCAGGTTGATGAAGAACTGATTGGTCGCAGAGTTCGGATCGACCATCCGTGCTGCTGCAAGCGTGCCACGATCATTTCGCAGGCCGTTGTTCGCCTCAAGCGGCACCCGTCCGTAGGTCGGCTTTTCGTTCAAATTGGCGTCCAACCCGCCACCCTGCACCATGAAGCCAGGGATTACGCGATGAAAGATGGTGCCGGAGTAAGCGCCGGACCGGACGTACTGCAGGAAGTTCGAGACTGTCCGTGGCGCTTTGTCGGGATAAAGCTCGACGACGATGTCGCCGGAACTCGTGGAAATTTTGACCAGGGGGCGTCTTCCGCGACGGCAACCATTGGGATGAAGGCCGCCAGTACGAGCACATACTTGCGAAGGGAACTCGCGAACATATGGTGTCAGATCGTTGAAATTAAAAGTTCTTGGGTGTGGCGGCGAGATTCTGAACGAGCGGCGCAGCAAACGCATCACTAGAATTGGGTATCAAGGGCTCAAGCGTTGGCTAAGCCCAACGCTCCCGTGGAATGTGGCGCGTAGCCACCCTAGCGCGGTACCGCGTCTAACAATTTGTGGGGTTATTTCTCGGCTAGTATTTCGCGGCGGCATCATTACTTTGACACCTCTTATGCTCGTCTCGCTACAACCATGCGACTGGAGGGGCCGCCGCCAACGCCTCACTCCCTATCAGTATCAGTTCAAGTCATTAAATGATGACTTATCGGAAGACCGTGTTGGGTCGCGGCCGCCGACTGAACTGGGCCAGCCTGCGGAACGTGGGTCGAAGACCGAGTGCGGCCAGAACCCGCCCTCACCCTATTGCCGACAAACGTCTGCAGCCCTGTCACGAACCGACGCTGACTTGGGTCGAACCAGTGGTCATGTATGCCCAGACGCGAAGCGCTAGACGTCAAGTGCCGGCGGATGATTCAACCGGGGTCGATCGTGGATTCAATGGGTCGATGCAACACTAGACGCTGCATAGGCAGTGGAGGTGTTGCAAATGAAACAAAGGCGCAGGATCTACTACACCGAGACTCAGAAGGCACTAATGTGGGAGCGGTGGCGTAAAGGTGACACGCTTCACGAGATCGCCAGGTTGTTCGATCGGTACCACTCCTCGATACAGGGGATCCTTGCAAGAACTGGCGGCATACAGCCAGCGCAAAGACACCGTTCTCGGCTTGCCTTGACACTCGCCGAACGCGACGAGATCTCTCGCAACGTGGTGGCCGGGCTGTCGATCAGGTCGATTGCGCTTCGGCTCGGGCGTGCGCCGTCTACCATTAGCCGAGAGTTGCGACGCAATAGCACAGACCAAGGCTATCGCGCGACTCAGGCCGATGAACTTGCCTGGGCTCGCGCGCACCGTCCAAAGACCTGTAAGCTCGTCAGGAATCGTACGCTGGCGCAAGTTGTGGCAGCCAAACTGAGGAAGCAGTGGTCCCCGGAGCAAATTGCAGGTTGGCTCAAGCATGTATATGCGGTCAACAAGGACTACCAGGTGTCACACGAGACCATCTATCGTAGCCTCTATGTGCAGGCCCGTGGCGCCCTGAAGAAGGAGCTGCTTGAACACTTGAGGCGATGCCGAATCATGCGTCACTCGCGCCTCTATTCTGCCAAGACCGACGAGCGCGGAAGAATCCGTGAAACCGTCTCCATCAGCGAACGACCCGCTACCGTTGAGGATCGAGCGATACCAGGTCATTGGGAAGGCGACTTACTCTTCGGCAGTGCGAATAGCCAGATCGTTACCTTGGTCGAGCGCCAGACACGGTTTGTGATGCTGTTAAAGGTGTCCAGCAAAGACACGGAGACCGTCGTCAACGCCCTGATCAAGCACGCCGGAAAACTGCCAAATGAGCTGTACAAATCGCTGACTTGGGATCGAGGTAAAGAAATGGCAGACCACAAGCGCTTTACCGTCGCGACCGATATCCAGGTCTACTTCTGCGACCCTCAGCATCCATGGCAACGAGGCTCCAATGAGAACACCAACGGACTCTTGAGGCAGTACTTCCCCAAAGACATTGACCTATCTACATACTCCCAAGCCAAGCTCAATGCTGTGGCCAGGCGCCTCAATGAACGCCCGCGCAAGACACTAAACTTCGATACACCGGCTGAACGACTCCATCAAGCTGTTGCGTTGACCGGTTGAATCCACAATCTATATCGGACACCCCAGCTAGCAGCTCAGAAGGTGTCAGTCAGGAGCGCACCTAGCCGAGTGGCAGTAACGGATGCTGATACGCATTCGGAACGACGAGATGCAAGTATGCGATTGGACCGTGAACAACGGGAGGCCGTGCACCTCCTCAAGAAATCAATACTCGAGCGCCGTCATATCGCCCAAAGTGAAGCGGCACGGTGGCAGGTAGCACCCACGAGCCTGGAGTATAGGAAAGCGCGGTAGGTCATAGAACGCACTCCTGCGCTATTGGCAGCGTTAGACGAAATCGGGCAGTTTCTCCTACCAGAATTGCCACCCCTCAGGCCCTAGTGGGCCCACCGCGGGAAATAGGATTCGCACCAGGCATCTGCTTCCCATCCTTGCCCATCCTTCCGAGTTGTCCCCATCGAATGGTGATAACACTGTGGACAATCGGCGTCGGCCCTGGCTGACTGCGGGCTGCCCGCCGAAGAGTGTCTACCGTGCTTGAGTACCATCCCCGGACCGGCTTGCCTCATCGCAGATATGGTCCTCCCAGGTATCAATGGCCACCAACTACAAACACAACTCCCGCCTTACATTCCCTTCATCATGCTTACCGGCTGTGCCAACGTGAGCCAAACCGTGGAAACTATGCGGGCTGGTGCTGTCGATCTTCTCGAAAAGCCTGTACCCGAGGACCGTCTGGTCCAGGCGGTAAGCCGCGCCCTCGGTTTGGCCGCGCAACGGATCGTAGAACGAGATATGCGAGCCGCGCTCGATCAGAAAATGCAGCGCCTGACTCCGCGTGAAATCGAGGTAATGGCAATGGTTACGACGGGCCTCCGAAATAAACAGGTCGCGAATTTCCTCGGCATTGTCGAGAAGACCGTCAAAGTACATCGCGCCAACGTCATGAACAAGCTGGAAATCGATTCGTTGGCCGAACTGGTACGTTGTGCGGACAAGCTGGGCATCAAGTATGCGCCGCCCGTGACGCCCTCGTGAACAGCGCCAAGGAAGCGAAATCGATGGTCTAAAGCGGCAACATAGGGTTTTCTATGTAGGACAGTCACCTACCGCGAACAGGGGCTTCGTCTCCTGGCGCAAATAGGCGAGGATGACAACGCTGGAAACAGCACCTTAATCCTAAATCGTTCTGCCGCGGCGTCCCTGCGCCGCGGCTTTTTTTCTGATCTCTGGCAATCTGGAGAGACACATTGCCGTGTGGTTGACGCATGGAAGTCGGCCAGATTGCTACCCGCTGATCGTCGGACGCGCAGCCGTTGTCAATGACCGCTGCCCGTAGCCAAGGTCGTTGAGGTATGGCTCTCAAGCCTCATAGATCGCAGGTGCCGCAGTTCCGCATATCCCAGGCGCAGACACCGCAGGGTCTGCAGGGCCAAACTGACATCGCCGCCTTCCCTGACCGCGGCCCGGACACGGCCAATTTGAGCGCGGACGCGCTCGCGCGCGCGCCTCACTTCGTCGCCTAGCTCATCGGCGCTTCGCCCATATTTCAGTTGGCATCTTGCCTCGTACATGTCCCTTGCGCTTCCGCCTTTCTCTTTGCCAGCTTACGGATAGCCCGGTAGTCAGATGCTGTCCACAATGCGTGGGTTTCAAACATGCACCCATCGGTCTCTTTGGGTGGCGTGGCGAGCAACCCGGCGTTCCGACGTGACGGCGATTGCCCAACTGGCAGCACTTGCCTACCCTGAATTGACCCGTCTACCGCTTCAGTTGCGGAGGCTGCTCGTTGTGGGTGGCCGTTCCGTGTTGGCTCACCACCCCGTCAACTTAGCAAGTGATTCGCATGACATCGTTCGCATCCGTCCCCGGACAAGGCAACCCGGCCGAGCATCCGGATATCTTTCGCACCCTTGTCGAGACGATCGCCGACTACGCGATTGTCTTGCTGGACGTCGGCGGCTACGTTATGAGCTGGAATCGGGGAGCCGAGCGGATCAACGGCTATACCGCGTCGGAAATCATCGGCTCCCACTTTTCACGATTTCATACTGAGGACGCGATCGCCAGGGGCTGGCCGCACAAGGAACTCGAACTGGCGATTCGTCACGGACGGCTGGAAGACGAGGGGTGGCGCGTGCGGAAGGACGGATCCCAGTACTGGGCCAACGTCGTGATTACGCCCTTGCGCGACGACACAGGCCGGATCATCGGCTTTGCGACGGTCAAGCGTGACATGACGGAGAGAATGCAGGACGCCGCCAAATTGCGCGAGCGTGAAGAAACGTTTCGGCTGCTGGTCCAGAACGTCTACGACTATGCGATTTTCATGCTGGACCCTCACGGCATTGTCGTCAGTTGGAACGCGGGCGCGGCCCGAATCAAAGGCTACCTGAGCAACGAGATCGTAGGCCAACATTTCTCCAGGTTCTACCTGCCAGAAGATGTTGCCAGCGGGAAGCCGGCGGAACTTCTCGAGATTGCACGCACGCAAGGCCGGGTGCAGGGCGAAGGCTGGCGCGTCCGCAAGGATGGATCCTTGTTTTGGGCCGGCGTGACATTGACCGCCATCTATGATGACCATCAGCAATTGAGAGGTTTCGCAAAGATTACTCGGGACATGAGTGAGCGCAAGCACCTGGAAGAAGTCGAGGCGTCGGCCCGCCGGATGAACGAGTTTCTCGCTACGTTAGGACACGAGTTGAGAAATCCTCTTGCCCCCATGTTCAATGCGACGTCCATCATGGAACGCGCCCCTGAGGATGCCGCTTTGGTCAAAGCCAATCTGGGGGTGGTGAGCCGTCAGCTTCGCCATCTTGCACGGCTCGTCGACGACCTGCTGGATGTCGGGCGTATCGCGGCAGGCAAGCTGGAGTTGCGCAGACTGGTGATCCCCATCCGTGAGGTCGTCGCCGCCGCGATCGAAGGAAGCCGACCCATCATCGAAGGAAAATCCCAGAAGCTGGTGTTCAATCTGGCAGATACCGACTTCTTGGTGAGAGGCGATTTGGTACGGCTTTCGCAGGTGATCCAAAACGTACTGATCAATGCCTCAAAATTCTCGCCTGTGGGCGGCACGATCGCCTTGCGCAGTTCGATCAGCGGCCACATCGGAAGCATTGAGATTGTTGACGAGGGCTGTGGAATTCCATCGGAATCGCTGGACGACATTTTTCGGCTGTTCGTCCAAGCCAAGGCACCGGTACACGCAACGTCGAGCGGCCTGGGTATTGGGCTGTCGCTTTGCAGATCGATTGTGGAACTGCATTCAGGTTCCATTTCGGCCACCAGCCCAGGGCCGGGCATGGGCAGCACTTTCACCATCCGGTTACCCATTGTGACTGAAAACGAACATATGGTGGTACCCGTTGCAACGAACCCTGCAAAATCGTTGCGCATCCTGGTCGTGGACGACAACCGCGACGCTGCGGACAGTCTTGGACTGCTCCTGCAAATGAGTGGACACGCCACCGTGATTGTCTATGACGGCGTCTCCGCCATACGCGGGGTGTCCGACTTTGTGCCAGACGTCGCGCTGATTGACCTGGCAATGCCAGACATGGATGGCTTCGAACTGATCAAGGAGTTACGCGAGTTTGCAAAACTCAAGCACACACGCTTCTACGCCTTGACGGGTTTCGGGGAGACGGCCGTCAGGGGGCAGGTTGAGCAGGCGGGTTTCCATGGTCACGTTGTCAAGCCGATCGACATCGAGGGACTGATGGCAATTCTCGGGCAGCTAGATTCCGCCCGCGCGCCTTCGACCTAGTCTCGCGCCTGCGCCACGCAAACGTCAGATAAGTCCGCGCCCCGCTTCATTAAGTCTGGAGAGAGAATTTCCCCCAGGAGCGTTTCTCCCTCAGACAGAGAGCGGGCAGTCGAGACATTCGCAATCAACCCATCGTCGGTCAAAATCACAACGAGATGTGGCAGATTTTGCGTGGGCGGAGGATAGACAGCTCCGTGCATTTGACGTCGTCCAACGAGTACGTTTTTCGACTTCCGAGCGTAGACGCAAGATATTTGCCTGGCGGGGGCAACAGGCCCCGGGGTCGCAGGTTTGGGCCAGCGAGACGCCGATTCATTGGCCGAATTCCCGCCCGCGGGGGAGGTGGCCATGACCGCCTTTCCTCGCACAATGACAGCCCGGCTAACGTCGCTCTCAGTGAGTCGTTACCCTTTAGCCGGTGTGGTCTCGCCCTCACTCCTGCTGCAGCGAAAGGGCAACGCGGCTGCAGTATTTACGCAGCGAGTACTGCGCCTCGTCGAAACAACGGTGGGCTTGGAAGCGGTTCCTCGGGCATACTGCTGCGTTGCACAACGAGGAGGCATTCAAGTGGTAGATGTAGGGTTCGAGGCGCCTGAAATCGGGTCCCGGTGGCGACACGAAGATAGAAGCGAGCTGGTCGTCATTTTGATCGCGAAGGCGCCGGGTTGCAGCGACTCGACGTCTCTTGCCATAGTGTGTACTTGTGTAGCGACTGGCGAGATGTACAGCCTGCCCTGCCGAACCTTTTACGAAGGACGGCACAAGCTGACCAGTGCGAATGGTTCGCCGGCAGCGACTCGGATGGCCGATGCGGTGCTGCACTCCAAAGATCTGGAAATTGCCAGAGCGATGGTCGAACTGTTAGCTGAAGACAGTGCCCGGCTTACCGCGCTCGAAGCTGCGCTCAAGCACGGCCATCAGCTTGATTGCCATCAAGGTGCATTCAGCCTCACGCCGGCGACGAGAGCGAACACTACGAAGTTTGTCACGTTGCGGGAGGCAATCGACTACGTCGATGCCACGCATTAAGGAGCTAGCCACTTGGGCGGCGGACGGCCGTGCGCCATCTTCGGTCGCGCCCATCCCGGGTGGAGCGGCCGAGTGCTTTTCCCGGCGTTCAATAAGGGATCACGAAAGGCCGCAGTGGCATTCGACGCGTATCGGCAGCTACGCGTCGACTGCCACGCGAGCGGTGCCCGTGATTGAGGTTCTGAACGATTGGCTGCGCATAGATAGGACGTCGCTCGCCTCAAGTCACGGTGCTCAGGAAGGCCTCAAAGGTGGTGGCGTCGACGGGCGGACAGAAGAAGTGGCCTTGCCCGTAGTTGCAGCCGGCAGCCAGCAGAATGTCGCGCTGAGACTCGGTCTCGACCCCTTCCGCAACCACGCGGATGCGCAGCGCATGCGCCATGCTGATGATGGCGCGGCACAAGGCGACGTCATCCGGTCCTCGTGTTAGCGAACGAATAAAAGAGCGGTCGATCTTGATGTAGTCAATATCAAGACGGCGCAAGTACGACAAGGAGGAGTAGCCCGTGCCGAAGTCATCCAACGCGATCTCGATGCCGGCTGCCTGAAAGCGGGAGAGCTGATCAATGACATCGGCATCCTGTCCCATAACAGAGCTTTCGGTGATTTCAATGACGAGGCTGCCAACTGGCACGTTTCTGCCTGCAATCACACCGGACCAGGATTCGGGGCCGCTGGCAGGTGCGCAGAATTCCATGGGCGATTTGTTGACAGCCATCTGGAAGTCCTTGCCCAGCAGCGCCTGCCAACGTACAAGCTGCTCCAACGCTTCCGCCAGCACCCATCGACCAATGTCGATGATGAGGCCAGATTCTTCCGCAACGGCAATGAAATCGGCCGGGTGGATGGGCCCGCGTAGAGGATGGTTCCAGCGGATCAGGGCCTCGGCCTTGCACACCTTGCCCGTTCGCAAATCGACAATGGGTTGGTAATGCAGCGCGAGCTGCCCGGTGGCCAGCGCCGTGCGCAGGTCCTGCGTGATGCGCAGGCGTTCCTTCTCGGCCTGCAACAGCGCCTTGGTGAAGATTTTTGAGCGATTGCGGCCCTCTTTCTTGGCAGCAAACATGGCTTGGTCGGCGCACACCACCAGCGCCTCGGCACTGTCGGCGTCCTTGGGGTAGATCGCCACGCCGATGCTGGCCGATACGACCACCAGTTCTCCGGCCAGGCGGTAAGGTGCGGCAATGCGTTCCAGGATGGCCTGGGCAATGCCCTGGGCAACGCGGGCATCGCCAACCGCAGGCAGGATCACGGTGAACTCGTCGCCGGCCAACCGCGCCACGGTATCGGACGCACGCACCGATGCCGCAATCCGGCGTACCGCCTCCCGCAGCAACAGATCGCCCTGATCGTGCCCGAGGGTATCGTTCACCTCCTTGAAGCGATCCAGGTCGATGAACAGCAGCGCCAGCGCATCCGGGGTGACGCGCGAGCGCTCGATTTCCTGCTCCAGTCGATCAAAGAACAGTCGGCGGTTCGGCAGATCCGTGAGCGCGTCGAAATTCGCCTGGTGTCGGATAACTTCCTCCGCCTGGCGCTTCTCTGTCATGTCATGGATCAGGGCGACGCGGCGGCGCTCGCCATGCGCATGGGTCAGGTAGGTATCCACCGTCAGGTAGGCGGGAAACTCACTGCCATCTTTACGGCGAATCGAGATTTCGCCGCCCCATCTACCCGTCTTTTCCACGCTGGCACGCAGACGTTCCACCAGCGTGGGCGCATTGCTTGCCCCGCTGATGCTATGGCCTGTCCGGCCTTTGATCTGCGCGACGGTATAGCCAGTTGCGGCAGAAAAAGCCGGATTCACGTCAACAATGGTGCCGTCAAGAGACGTCACCATCATGGCCTCGCTGCTGGACGCATAAACGAGCGAAGCCAGCCGCATCTCCTCCATATGGCGCCGCCGCTCCACCATGGAACGACGCAAGCTGTAGTACAACAGCCCCAGCAGGAGCGTGGAAGCTATGGCACTGGCAAAGACAACGCGGCGAAAGCTCTCGAAGGGCGCCAGTACCAGGTCAACCGACTCCCCCACTACGAAATTGAGTCCGAACTCCGGCATGCGGAAATAACCGAAGACCCTTTCCACGCCTTCGGAGCCGGACTTTGCCCGAAAACTGCCTGCCAGAGGGGCGTCGCTGCGAAGGTACGGTCTGTTGCTGACCGCCCGGGCTAGCGAGCCCTCCAGGGCAGGCACCCGCGCGATGACCTGGCCGGACGTCTTGATGACCGACGCAACTTCGCCATCGAGGTTCGTAAAGGTCTGCGCAAAGCTGGCGAACTGCTCCGGACTGACCGAGATGACGATGACGCCGTCGAAGTTGCCTGCGCGCAGAATGGGGCGCGTGAACTGAATCGACCATTTACCAGAAACCTTGCCCTTCACCGGGTCGCTGATGAACAGCATGTCGCGTCCCCCGGCGTTCTGATGGACCCGGAAATGCTCGCGCTTGCTCAGGTCGACCTTCTCGCCGGGCGCGGGCGGGGCGATGGACGAATAGAGGAGCTGGCCCTGCTTGTCGATTACGGCCACCTGAAAAGAGAGGTCTACGACCAGATTCTCTCGCTCGCGCACCAGTTCGACGAACCCGGATTGGCCAATCAGCCAACTGGCCCGCAGATCGAGAAGGAATTCGGATAGCCGCAGGATGCTGGATTTCGAGTACGCGCCGAACGCCCGGGCCTCAGTCTGGGTGCGCTCTGCCGCATCGTGCAGCAAGCGGTCCCGCTCACTGACGAGTTGAAACGCCGCGAACGACCACGTCGTAATCAGCCACACCGCTGCGCCCAGGTTTAATGGGGAAAAGACTTGGTGCAGGCGCTGCAGCGCCTTTTTATCTCGGGTGGTCGAGCGTTCAGACATCAAATGGGTATGGCTTTGCAGCGAAGGGGCGGCATCGATTGTCAGGGGAATCGGGGTCAGCGCACCGGAAAAGCAACGCACATTTTGGCCACGTCTTCATCAACATTGCGCGGCTTTGAGTCCCATGCATCACGTGGTGATAGAAGATCCGATTGGGGACGCCCCATCGGCGCGGGCCCAGTATGGTAAGCAGCCAGTTCCATGCCATGATCGTCCTCCGATGAAGGCCAAGTCATCGCTTCGAACACGTCGCGCAATGGTAGACATGGGCGGCCTACGGCCGCTGGCACGGAAGACGTCTCGGTATTCGACGCCCTCATTCGTTATCGTCCAGGAGGAGGTCTCTTTTCAGGTCGACCGGGCTCATGCAAAAGCCCTGTGGGCCAATCCACATCTACGTCGATCTGCCTACTTTGGTAGGCCGTCGCCGAAGGCGGCGATGATTTGGAAACCCTGAATTGGCCGTCCGACGCGTCAATGCGTTTCATTCTCGTCTAGGGGCGCCGCTCGCCCAGCGTCAAGCAGGGCCTCTCGGCGCTGCGAACAAAGTATTTCCAGCGCCTCCAAGGCTCCATGCAGGTTGACTAACGTCAGCGATTCGTCCCAGGCATCTTCCCCTTGCTCGATCAGGTAATCCACCCTGGCCTGTTGCGTTCGAACGTAGTCGCTGAGTTCTTGAATGGATCGCTCGAGCGTGAGCAAATCGCCTAGCGCACTGCGGGCCATTCGTCGTCTCTGCCATTAAAAGCATCACGCGAACGCAAAACTTACCGCTAGGAAAAGGGAACGGCAACGCTCGCCTGATGGCACGCCCATATCGGTCAAGCCCTTCGAGCAGAAACTACCCGAAGTGCCCCTAACATGTCTGTCTTCGGCGTCAGGCAATCAGCGACGCAGGCGGACCATTGGCGTGCGAAGTCACACCATCAATCGCTTGAGCATCCACCACGCAGTATCCATGAATCGTAAGGTCGTACAGGATCGCCGACGGACTCAACCCCAGTAGTGGGGTGGTCGCATCAAGCTCCGAGTCGACTGAGATGTCGATGGTACCGAGCCAGACGAGAGCTTCGGGGGGAATCTGCGAGAGAGAGGTACCGGCGCGGACGAACAATGCGCGGGAACCACTACGATGAAGGGTTATGAACATGGCGACCTCAGCACAGGAAACGTTTAGAAGCTTTGCCGGTGAGCCCGTCCGAGCGTTACAACTATAGCCCTCAATTGTGGGCCACTTCAAGTCGGGAGTTTCGATCACGCCGTGACGAATCTGTTTCGCTGAGGCTGCGAGTCGCGCCACGCTGTTCCGACCCTCTTCAGGACAAAAAACTCCGCCATTGCGAGAAGGCGGCCGACTTGGTAGTAGCCCGAAAACTCCGGGCCAGGGGGCCCGAGCAGGCGACGATTGTAAAGGGCGTGTCAGCGCCATCCTGTCCAGATTGGTTGGATTTCGGTCAGGCTAGTCAGGCACTTTACGTGCGATTCGTCATACGCACTACAGTTTTACTGCCATGGCTGTAGCCTCCGCGTTGCCGTCGGGGGCAAACCGCTTAACCCGCTTAACCGCCCAGTCCGGCCCCACGCTGAGCGCGTCAGCGCGCCGTGAGCGTGTCTGCAACGATGCGCAACGTCGTCGGACTGATCGTCATCTTGGCCAACTCGTCCGGGGCAAACCAGCGGCACTGCTGGATTTCATGACCGGGGCGCGGCTGGGCCGACTTGCCAACGGTCACCCGGAAGACATGGTGCACTGTGGTCGCGCCGAGGAACTGGGACAAGAACACCAGCGTCTTGGCTTTCAACGCGGTTTCCTCCAGCAATTCCCGGACAGCCGTATCGGCCAGAACCTCCTGCGCGCCGGGCCGCCCGCCGGGGAGCGCCCAGCGTGTGTTGTCCTTCGACACCAGCAGGACACGGGCATCGCGTACGCACACCACGGTGGCTCGGATCTTGGGTCGCATGGGTCTCGAAAGAGTGGGATTCAAAGCCATAAAGTCTGAGGGCGCCAAGTGGCAGCGGGCCGTTCAACCGACGCTATGGGGTGATATTGTCATGCCGTGCCAATCGGGGCTGGCCGAACGAAAACGAACGGCCGGCTGCCGCAACACACCCCGCGCCAATCGCCGGCCGGCTTCCTACTGCACGGTGATCAGCCGGATGTTCGGGAATAGCGCCGCCGTCTGGGCGAGATCGGCCATCAAGGTATCGTCCACGTCCACTAACCAGGCGCCGTCTGCCAGGCGCTGGCTCGACTGCAGAAATCCAAGCCGCTGCAGGCTGCGCATGACCAACTCCTGCTCCCCGGTCTCCTCGGCGGACGGCATCGATTCGAGCACGACTTTCATGGAGGTTGCATTCTCTTTGTGGGATGCTCCATCGGCTCGCTGCCATGCAGGACGAACCGAACGTCGTAGATCATAACGTGCGGCGCGCGCTCGTGGCGTCCTTCGCGCGACCGCGCTAATATTCAACGAGGGACCATCGGGATCCCCATGGTGTTTGACGCCCCCGCCGCCGTCCCTGCCGCAGGCATTTTCGACGGCTGGCGCTCTTCCCACATGCCCCTTTCTGGATCGTTCGCCATGTACATCCGCCTTCTGCGTCACGGCCAGCGCGCGCTGCTCCTGCCGCGAGACAAGGACTTGATCGACTGCCCGCCGCTTGTCCGTCACTGGCTCGGCACTCCGCTTTCCGAAAGCGTCACCGAGATCACAGTAGACACTCCGCTGCCGGGCATCAGCCCGCCGGTGGTATTGGCCGAATTGCTGCAGAACGGGTACTGCGCGCTTGATGTTTATGGGGTGGTGCGGGCGTTCTCCCCGACCGCACCGGTGGAAGTGGAGCAAGCCGGCACCGGCAGTGCTATTGATCTGCAGCAATGCGACAGCGCATCGTCCGGAAGCCCGCGCAGTTAAGCCGACGTAATTGACGTTAGCGTCTGATGTCAGGCGACGTTGGCCAGAGCGATAACGGCTTGCCGTGCGCTCGATGAGCTTGAGGTTTTTCGGCAAGCTCATAGCATCCATGCCGCGCAACAGTCTTTTCCAACGCAGAGGTTTATCCGCACGGCCGGCTACGGTAAAACCACTGTCCCGTACTCGCAAAAGACGACCCTGTTTTCGCCCCAGGTCTTGGACACCAACACTCGCTCTCACTGGCTGCCAATACTTTGCCGCACGCTGGCAGTGCTTCCCCTGCCTGCGCTGCACGCCACCGGCCGTGCGCTAGGCCGTCTCGTCTACGCCTTGCCCGGCCGATATCGGCAGCGCCTGCAGGAAAATGCCGCGCAGGCCGGCTATCCGGATGCCCGCTTCGCGCGCCGCTCGGCCGGGGAAGCCGGAGCCATGATCCTCGAGACCTGTCGCATCTGGTTTCGTAATGACGACAGTATCGCGCGCGTGAGCTGCAACGACTGGGACGTGATCGACACCGCCCGCGCCGAGGGAAAGGGCATCTTGTTCCTGACGCCGCACCTGGGCAGCTTCGAGATCACGGCACGCTACGTTGCCAGGCGGATGCCGCTCACGGTGATGTTCCGTACGCCCCGCAAGGAATATCTGCGTGCGCTGATGGACAGCGCTCGCTCCACCTCTGATCTGACCGCGGTGCCGGCCTCTCCCCAGGGCGTGCGCGCCTTCATGCGGGCGCTGCGCCAGGGCGGTGCGGTGGGCTTGCTGCCCGACCAGGCACCGAGCCTTGGCGAGGGGGTATGGGTACCTTTCTTTGGCCGCCAGGCTTTCACCATGACGCTGCCGGGCAAACTGGCGGCGCAGGCCAAAGTCGCGGTGATCCTCGCGTCGGGTGAGCGCCTGCCACGCGGGCGCGGATGGCGCCTGCACCTGATGCGACTGCCCGACGAGATGCCGGATGAACCCGCAGCCCAGGCTACCCTGCTTAACGGTGCGATGGAAACGCTGATCCGGCGGTTTCCCGAACAATACCTATGGAGCTACAACCGCTATAAGACGCCCCAAGGCGCGCAGCCTCGGCCAGCCGAATAAGCGCACCGCCACACCCTCCGCGTGCCCATAGCCGGCCCTGGTGATGGCCTTCTGCAAAAGAATGCCGCGTGCCGAGCCGAAACATGACGAGTCGGTTTCGCCACCCCATAGACTTGATTCGAACGGTATGCATCGGGGCGTTACGCTGATCCACCGCCCTGAGGCTATCGGCGCCGCTTCTAGAGACACGTGCGCGGAAACTCACGGAAAGCGCAGGCAGCTCTCGGCCATGAATGGTCATCCATGCCCAGTCTCTAACTCGTCGACAATTTTCGCTATCATCGGCCGTGTGTATTTCTCGACCGGGTCCTCTCCGGTTCGGCCAACTTCGCCGGCATCGAAGGCCAAATAGACTTGATAAA
>Ga0209564_1001520_pt1 | contig 23095 bp, 15 predicted proteins | sample AraplaCol_mMF_r2_FD_184272 | JGI IMG/M metagenome (GOLD analysis project Ga0209564, IMG submission 184272) | Arabidopsis root microbial communities from North Carolina, USA - plate scrape MF_Col_mMF_r2 (SPAdes) (version 3) | ecosystem: Host-associated > Plants > Roots > Endosphere | place: USA...
CCGAGGCCGCGCTGCTGGATGCTGCCGAAAGCGAGCAGGTCGAAGTCGCCTGACTTGTGCTGCAAGGCGTAGCCGGTCTTCCAGTCCAGGCTGTCGTGCCGCAGCTGGGACGACATGCGCACATTGATCGATTGCGAGCTGCCTTCTGCCTTTGGCGACTTGGTGATGTAGTTGACGATGCCGCCGGTGGCGCCCATGCCCTGCATGGCGGAGGCGCCGTTGATCACTTCCACGCGTTCGATGATGGCGGTATCGGCCACATAGCCTTCGCGCATGCCGCCGCGCAGCGGGTTGGTCTGCGGGACGCCGTCCAGCAGGATCAGGGCGTTGCGGCCGCGCAGCGATTCGCCGGTGGAGCTCATTTTCTGGCGGCTTGGGGCGTAGCCGGGGATGTAGGTGGCCAGCGCGGCGGAAGGGTCGTCGGCCAGCAGGTATTGCGCTTCGAGCTCTTTTTGCGAAATCACGCTGACCGCGCCGGGGATCTTGTCCACGCTCTTGCTGTTGCGGGTTGCCGTAACGACCACTTCCTTCATCGGCTCCCCGGCGCTTTGTGCCAGGGCTGCGCTCCCGGAGAAGGCGAGGCAGGCCAGTGCGACGGCACGGGTGAGGGGTTTCGGCGCGGTCATACAGTGACTCCTGAACAGAAAGATGCAAAAGAAGTCGGCAATGATAATCATTCTCATTTATAATTTCAAACACTTTATTGCTGATGTAAAAAATGCTGACCGGTTTGCTGCGTGCGCGATTGCGCGATCTCCACTTGTACGTGTCCCTGGTTTTCGGGGCGATGTTCGTCATCGCCGGCTTGACCGGGGTGGCGATCGCCTGGACCCATGAACTGGACGGGGTGCTGAACCCGGGGCTGCTGCATTCGCGCGGCGCGGACGGCAAGGCCGATGCGGCGCCAACGCCGGCCCAGGCGCAGGCCGCGGTCGACCGGCTTGCCGCCGAACCCGGTTACGGCAGGCCAAGCATGCTGATGCTGCCGTTTGAAGCCGATGATGTGTACGTGGCCTGGTACCGCAAGCCGAACAAGGACAAGGGCAGCTTTGATACGGATATTTCGCGCCAGGTCATGCTGGACCGCTACACGCTGCAGATCCTCGGCGAGCGCAATTACGGCGAGTTTGGCCTGTCGCGTGCGCTGATCATGCCAACCCTGTTCCACCTGCACCGCTATCTGTTTGCCGGTGACGTCGGCAAGACCGTGATCGGCATGGCGGGCTTGCTGCTGACGGTCACTTCGCTGCTGGGCTTTGCGCTGTGGTGGCCGAAACATTCCCTGGCGAGCCTGCGCAAGGCGCTGGCCGTGCGCGGCGCGCTGGCGTCGCGCCAGTTCAATTACAGCTTCCACCGCTCGGCGGGATTCTTCATGACGCCGGTGCTGGCGGTGCTGGGCTTTACCGGCATGGCGATGAATTTGCCGGACTGGGTGAGGCCGGTGGTGGGAGCGGTGGCCACACTGGAGCCGAATGGCAAGGTGGTCAACGGCCCGGCCGAGGGCCGCCCGCCGATCACCGTGGCGGCGGCGCTGGACGCGGCCCAGCAGCGCGTGCCGCAAGGCCGGCTGTCGCGCGTGTCGCTCGGCTCGGCCAAGGCGCCTTACGAGATCCGCCTGCGCCAGCCCGGCGAGATCCGCGAAGGCGACGGCAGTACCCGCGTCAGCGTGGATGCCTTCAGCGGCGCCGTGCTGCGTGTGCGTGATCCGCTGAATGCCGCATCGGGCGATACTTTCTTCAACTGGCAATTCCCTTTGCATACCGGCGAAGCCTTCGGCATGGCGGGCAGGGTGCTGGTCTCTTTCAGCGGGCTGGCGCCACTGGCCTTCATGGTCACCGGCCTGGTACTGTGGCTGGGCCGCCGCACAATGCACCGTAAAGCGCGCATGCTGGCGGCAAAAACTAGCATTAAGGAAGTTAAAGAAGTTGCCAAGCGGTCACAACCACACTTAGAATTGGATAGTGAAAATGTGTGAGAATTTGTGGTCGCGGCACGATGAATGCACTGAACCTTAATCCGGCAGTATTGCTGGAAATCATCAATCTTCAAACCGATATCGCGCGCCAGGGCCTGGACCTGGGCGGCGTGATGCAGCTCGTTTGCCAGCGCGCCGGCGCTTTGTGCGGCGCCACGGCCGCCGTGGTGGAACTGGCCGAAGGCAGCGACATGGTCTACCGCGCTGCCGCCGGGGTGGCCGAAGGTGCGCTTGGCCTGCGCCTGAAGCGGGAAGGCAGCCTGTCCGGCCTGTGCGTGGCGCAGGACAAGATCCTGCAATGCGACGATTCCGAAACCGATCCCCGCGTCGACCGCGTAGCCTGCCGCAAGGTGGGCCTGCGTTCGATGCTCGTCGTGCCCTTGCGCCATGAGGGGGAAACCGTCGGCGTGCTGAAAGTCGGCGCGCCGCAGGTCAATGCCTTCGACACCTACCAGGCGCAAATCCTCGGCCTGCTGTCGGAACTGATCGGGGCCGCCATCTTCCATGCCGTGCAATTCGAGTCGAGCGACTTGTATTACCGCGCCACCCACGATGCCCTGACCAGGCTTGCCAACCGCGCGCTGTTCTACGACCGCTTGCGCCAGCAACTGGCACAAGCCAGCCGCGCCTGCAGCAACGTCGCCGTGCTGAACATCGACATGGACGGCCTGAAAGCGATCAACGACAATCTCGGCCACCGTGCCGGCGATGCTGCGATCCGCCAGGTGGCCGAGCGCATTTCGCGCGAGCTGCGGCAGGAAGACCTCGCGGCCCGCCTGGGCGGCGATGAATTCGGCATCATCCTGTGCGGCGTGCGTGATCGCGATGGCGTCGATAACAAGTGCAACAGCATCTCCAATGCCATTGGCGAGCCGTTCGAGTTCGAAGGCCGCGCGCTGCGCCTGGGCGCCAGCATCGGCTTCGCCATCAGCCCGGAGGACGGCCAGGACATGGAGCAGTTGATCGAACTGGCTGACCAGGCCATGTATCGCGTAAAACAGGCACGCAAAGCTGTTGCAGCGTAGTATTGTTTGGAACTGTAGCGCATAGCCTGTTAGTATTGCCCGTATCTCCCCGAACAATAAGAAAGCGAGGGTGTGATGAAACGCTGCTTCTGGTTGGCGGCTTTGCTGCCGCACGCGGTCATGGCGCAGGAGGCTCCGGCGCCGTCGTTGACTACCACCGTGACGTTTGCCAGCCAATATGTTTCGCGCGGCATCCGGCAAACCTGGGACAAGCCGGCGCTGCAGTTGGGCGTCGATTACGTCCACCCGAGCGGCCTGGTCGCCGGGACGTGGGCGTCGAATGTCAGCGACAAGTTCATTGAAGACGCAAAGATCGAATGGGACCTGTACGCCGGGTATTCGGCCAGCAAGGGCGATATCGGCTATAGCCTGATCCTCTACGAGTACCTCTACCCGGGCGCCAAGGTCAGCGCCACCGATACCACCTTCAACTACACCGAGCTGTCGCTGGGCCTGACCTATAAGTCGGCCTATATCAAGTACAACTATACGATCAGCCCGCATTTCTTCGGCATCACGCACGGGCGTGGCACGCGTTACCTGGACATCGGCCTGAACCAGGACCTGGGCAATGGCTACACGCTCAACCTGCACGCCGGCGATGCGCGTGTGGGCGGGGCCGGCAACGATATCTGGGACTGGCGCGACGCCAAGGCCGGCGTCACCAAGACGCTGGAGGGTGGCTGGTCGGTAGCAGCCGCCGTCACGCGCGGCTGGGGCGCCACCAACGTGTACCGTGATTACACCAACGGCGTGCCGGACGCCAATGGCCAACTGGCCTTTTCAAACACGGAAAAAGCCACTTTCGTCCTGACCATAGCAAAGACCTTCTGAGGAGCGTCACATGCTGTCGAACCTCTCGCTGAACGCCAAGATCAGCATTACTGCCACCACGCTTGTGGTGCTGAGCCTCGTGATTACCGCGGCGGTAACGGGCTTCGCAAGCAGCCGCACGGCGGAACGCGATGCGATGGACCTCGCGCGCACCCAGGCTGGCGCCGCGGCGTCGGCGCTGCAATCGCGTATCGGCCGTAACCTGGCGTCAGTGATCCAGCTGGGCGCGACCCAGCGTGCAACGCGCGGCGCCAACCTGCCCCTGTCGCGCGAGCAGACCGGCGAAATCACCAAGACCGTGGTGCTTGGCTCCGATGACCTGATCGGCGCCGCCGTGACCTGGGAGCCGAACGCTCTGGACAACAAGGACGCCGAGTACGCCAACAAGAAGCCGGAGTACGATGCCAGCGGCCGCTACATGCCTTACTACACCAAGGCGGCGGGCGGCGGCACCAACGTCGAGCCGATCGTGTTCGACCCGAAGCCGGGCGCCAACGACTGGTATGACATTCCCAAGCGCACCGGCAAGGTCTTCTTTACCGAGCCGTACGCTTATCCGGTGAATGGCAAGGACGTGCTGATGGCGTCGCTGGTGGCACCCATCATGATCGAGGGCCAGTTTCGCGGCACGGCCAGCGCCGACTTCATGCTGACGCGGCTTGGCGAAATTCTCAAGGGCCTGAAATCAATCGAGGGCGGGCGCCTGTCGCTGGTGTCGAATGGCGGCCTGTATGCGAGCAGCCCGAGCGAAGCCTTGATCGGCAAGCCTGCCACCGATATCCCGAAAGAGGGACTGGAGGCGATCCGCACCGGCAAGCCCTACGAATATACGGACAAGGACCAGATAGTGCACCTGCTGCAGCCACTGTCTCTGCATCCGGACATCGCACCGTGGGCGGTGAAAATGAGCTTCCCGCATGCGGTGGCCACGGCGCCGGCGCGCGAGCTGCTGAAATATACCTTGCTGGTATCGCTGGTGTGCGCGGTGGCCACGGGCTTGATCCTGGTCACCGTCCTGTTCCGCCTGATGCGCCCGGTGCGCGAGCTGGCCGATGCGATGACCGGCCTGGCCAGCGGCGATGCCGACCTGGGGGCGCGCCTGGAAGTGCGCGGCAAGGACGAACTGGCGGTGATCGGCAGCGGCTTCAACACCTTCGTGGCAAAGATCCATTCGGTGCTGGCGCGGGTGCGCGACTCTTCCGAAAACGTGGCCACGGCCAGCATGGAGATCCGGCAGGGCAATACCGACCTGTCTTCGCGCACCGAGGAACAGGCCAGCGCGCTCGAGGAGACCGCTGCCACCATGGAGCAGCTGACCAGCACCGTGCGGCAGAATGCGGACAATGCACGCCAGGCCAACCAGCTGGCGGCGCAAGCGTCGGAGGTGGCGGCGCGTGGCGGGCAGGTGGTGTCGCAGGTGGTCGACACCATGGCCTCGATCAACAATTCCTCGCGCAAAGTGGTGGACATTATTTCCGTCATCGACGGCATCGCCTTCCAGACCAATATCCTGGCCTTGAACGCCGCGGTGGAGGCGGCGCGCGCCGGCGAGCAGGGGCGCGGCTTTGCGGTGGTGGCGAGCGAGGTGCGCAACCTGGCGCAGCGTTCGGCGGCAGCGGCGAAAGAAATCAAGGAACTGATCGGCAGCTCGGTCGGGGAAGTGGAAGCGGGCAGTGCGCTGGTGGCGCAAGCCGGCACCACGATGGACGAGGTAGTGGCCAGCGTGCGCCGCGTAAGCGATATCGTCAACGAGATCAGCGCGGCCAGCGGCGAGCAGAGCAACGGCATCGGCCAAGTCAACCAGGCCATCAGCCAGATGGATGGCGTCACGCAGCAAAATGCGGCGCTGGTCGAGCAGGCCGCTGCGGCGGCGGAAAGCCTGCAGCAGCAGGCCGCCACGCTGGTGGCCCTGGTCGGCGAGTTCCGCATGGGGCAAGCTGTGCGCGCCCCAGGCAAGGTGAGTGCTAGTCTGGCCCTTTCCGAAAGGAGGCCGTCATGACCCAGCAACAATACCAAAGCTGCATTGAAGCGTGCAACGATTGCGCCGCCGCCTGCGACCATTGCGCCGCCAGCTGCCTGCAGGAGCAGGATGTCACGAGCCTGGCCCATTGCATCGCTACCGATATCGATTGCGCCCAGGTGTGCCGCGTCTGCGTGGGCCTGATGCAGCGCGGCAGCAAGCTGGCTTCAACCCTGTGCCAGGCTTGCGCCGATATCTGCGATGCCTGCGCCGATGAGTGCGAACAGCACACCCATGAGCATTGCAAAGATTGCGCCATCGCGTGCCGCCGCTGCGCCAGCGAGTGCCGCAGCATGGCCGGCATGGCGCAGTCGCAAGTGCGGCCGGCGGCAATCCCGCCGCGCCATTGATCAGAAGCGGCTCGAAGGCCAGCTCTTCTTCTCGCCCTTGTCCGCTTTGGCAGGCGTGGCGAACTCGCGCACCGACAACATGCGCTCGGCGCCGACCGTGTTGACCGCAAAGCCGTTGCGGCCGGCGGCCTTGACGCAGTAGAGCGCCTGGTCGGCGGCCAGCATCACCTTGTCGACATCGGCCGGCAGTTCGGTGGTGAGGGCGATGCCGATGCTGGCGGTGACATTCAGCGGCCGCCCATTCACTTCGAACGGCGCCTGCATCGCGGCCACGATTTTCTGGCCCAGCAGGTTCACGTCGTGGCCAGCCTCCAGGTGTTCGAACACGATCACGAATTCGTCGCCGGCGATGCGCGCCACCGTATCGGTGCTGCGCACGGCATTGCGCAGGCGGGTGGCGAACTGCACCAGCACGGCGTCCCCGGCCTGGTGGCCGAAGTTGTCATTAATCCCCTTGAAGTAATCGATGTCGAGCACGGCCAGCCCGATCTGCTGGCCGGCGCGGATGGCACGCTTCAGCGCCTGCGGGAAGAATTCGTCGAACATGCGGCGGTTGTGCGCGCCGGTCAGCGGGTCGGTGGTCGCCAGGCGCTGCAGGTTGCGTTCGGCCATCTGCTGCTGGCGCGCGACCTGGTAGAAGGCGCGGCTCAGGTGGCCGAATTCATCGGGCTGGCTGGAATTGAGCTGTTCGATATCGGTATTGCCCCGGCCGTAAGAACGCACCTGGCCGTACAGGGTGTACAGGGGCGCCAGCATGGCGCGCAGCAGCAGCCAGGCTGCCAGCCCGGCCACCAGGGCTGCGATTGACGCCGCAGCCAGCGCGCGCCAGCGCAGGCTGGACATGGAGGCGAAGGCGTCGCGGAGGGGGAAGGAGACGGCGATCGTCCAGTCGGCTTTCTGCAGGCGCTTATGCGCCAGCAGCACTGGCTCGCCGTCGTCGATGACATCGTCGCGCCAGCCGTCTTCGCTGGCAAGCACGGTCTGGCCCAAGGTGCCCGGACCGGCAGCCGGGGTCAGCACGCGATGCGGGTCGGGGTGGTACAAGGTGGTGCCGTCGGCGGTCAGGATGAACAGGTAGCCTTCCGCCCGGCCGCGCAGGGCGTTCAACTGGCCGGCAAAGGCCGGGCGCTGCAGGTCGATGGTACCGACCAGGATGTACTCGATGCCGCCGTCGCGGTGGTACACCGGCTGGGTGATCGCCAGCACGGGACGGCCGGACAGCACGCTGCGGAACGGGGCCGACACGATGCCTTCCTGGGCGGCAACCGTGGCGCGGAAGTATTGGCGGGTTTTGCTGTTGAGCTTGCCGATCATGCGGCGGTCTTGCAGGTTGGCCACCAGTTTGCCATCGGCATCGTAGGCGGTGACGTTGAAGAACTCGTCGCGCAGCGCTCCGCGCAGTTCGAGCTGGGCCTGGATGCGCGATGGCGCCACTGGATCGGCCTGCAGGCTTTCCGCCAGGCCGCGCAAAACTTGCTGTTTGGAAGTTATGTCGCGGTCGAGGTAGGCAGCGGCGCTCGACAGCATGGACATTTCCTGGGCGGCAATGACTTTGCGCATTTCCTGCTCGGCCACCAGCAGGGAAACGCCAGCAATCAGGGCCGTGGCGAACATGACCATCAGCACCAGCAGGGCTGTAATCTTGAATTTGAAGGTCTGGAGTTTGGGAATTTGGCGCACAACCATCTCCTGCAGGGGGAGAGTGCCAGGCGAGGGTTTGGCCAGTAGGAAACGTTGCGCGGGGGTAAGGCGCAGCTGAAGTATAAAGCAATGCGTCCTTCCAGGCTACCGCGGTGTGTCGCACGTTGTCGCTAGGCAACTCAGCAGTGGCACACATGCATATGTTAACATCGCGGCCTTGACAGAATGGCCGGAGATTCCTGTGCAGCATCCGATTCGCTTCTATACAAAACCCGCGGGCGGCCTTGGTTCGCTGCACGGCACCGCCAAGGCCTTGCGCAGCAATAGTCCGTTGCCTGCCTTGAAGGTGCTGCCGCAACTGAACCAGCCGGGCGGCGTGGATTGCCCGGGCTGCGCCTATCCCGATTCGCCCAAGGACAAGGCAGTCGATTTCTGCGAGCAGGGGGCGTGGGCCGTGGCGCATGAAGCAACGGCGCGCCGCGCTTCGCCGGAGTTCTTTGCGGCGAACCCGCTGGCCTCCCTGCGCAAACACGCCGAATGGGAACTGGAAGGCTTCGGCCGCCTGACGGCCCCGATGCTGTACGACCGCTCCAGCGACACCTACCGCGAGATCGCGTGGGAAGCAGCCTTCCAGCAGGCGGCCGGCGCGCTGCGTGCGCTCGACGCACCGGGCCGGGCGGTGTTCTACGCTTCCGGCCGCAGCAGCAATGAGGCGGCATTTCCTTACCAGCTGTTTGCGCGCGCTTTCGGCACCAACAACATGCCCGACTCGTCGAACTATTGCCACGAGTCGTCCGGCATGGCGCTCGGCACAACGCTGGGGGTAGGCAAGTCCACCGTCACGCGCGAAGACTTCGAACACGCGGAAGCCATCTTCGTGTTCGGCCAGAACCCGGCCACCAATCACCCGCGCATGCTGGGCGACTTGCGGGAGGCTGCGCTGCGCGGCTGCCGCATTGCCGCCTTCAACCCGATGCTGGAACCGGGCCTGCGCGGTTTCGCCGACCCGCAATCACCGGTCGAAACCCTGACCGGCCGCGGCACGCGCATCGCCAGCGAGTATTTCCAGGTGCGCGTAGGCGGCGACCTGGCGGCCATTACCGGCATGTGCAAGGCCGTGCTGGAAGCGGAGGACGCGGGCGGAAAAGTGCTGGACCGCGACTTCATCGCACGCCACACCAGCGGCTTCGAGGAGTTCGCCGCCACGGTGCGTGCGCAATCGTGGCAGCAGGTGGAGCACGATAGCGGCCTGTCGCGCGAACAGGTCGAAAAGGCGGCGGCGATGTATATCGCTTCCAAGGCCACCATCGCCACCTGGTGCATGGGCCTGACCCAGCACGAGTACGCGATCGAAACGATCCAGATGCTGGTCAACCTGATGCTGTTGCGCGGCAATGTCGGCAAGCCGGGCGCGGGCCTGATGCCGGTGCGCGGCCATTCGAACGTGCAGGGCGACCGCACCGTCGGCGTGACCAACCGTCCGAAGAAGGAGTGGCTGGAAGGGCTGGAGCGTGTGTTCGGCTTTACGCCGCCGGCGGCGCATGGACTGGACGCGGTGGCCGCGATCAAGGGCATCATGGACGGTTCGGTGCATGCCTTCCTTGGCCTGGGCGGCAATTTCGCCGTGGCCGGGCCGGATTCGCCGCGCGTGCTGCAAGCGATGGAAGGGCTGCAGTTGACGGTGCATATCGCAACCAAGCTGAATCGCACCCACCTGCACCCGGGCCAGGTCGGCCTGCTGCTGCCTTGCCTGAGCCGCACCGAGCGTGACGAGCAGCAGGGCGGCCGCCAGTTCGTCAGCGTGGAAGACACGGCCAGCATGGTGCACGCGTCCGCCGGCCGCAGCGACCCGGCCAGCGCCAAGCTGCGCTCGGAGCCGCATATCGTGACCGAGCTGGCGCGCCATACGCTGGCCGCCGGTGCGGCGCTGCCGGGCATCGACTGGCAAGCCATGGGCAGCGACTACAGCGTGACGCGTTCGCTGATCGAGCAGGTGGCCAGCACTGCCGTGGCGGGCTTTGAACAGTACAACGACCGCATTGCGCAGCCGCGCGGCTTCCACCTGCCGAACAGTGCGCGCAACCGCGACTGGAAGACTGCCAGCGGCAAGGCGCAATTCACCGCCATCGCGCTGCCGCAGGACACCATCATGGGCCGTGCCCGCGCGGCTTTTGGCGACGAGGTGCTGTGCCTGGCCACCGTGCGCGCGCACCGGCAGTACAACACCACCGTCTACCGCGACACCACGGGCGAGGTGGACCGCTACCGCGGTGTGCACCACACGCGCAAGGTGCTGTTCATTTCCGCCGGGACGATGGCGCGCCTCGGCTTGCGCGACGGCCAGCTGGTCGACATCCATGCCGCAGCGCCGGACGGCATCGCGCGCCAGTGCAGCGGCTACCAGCTGGTGCAGTATGACGTGCCCGATGGCGACGTGTTCGGCTATTTCCCGGAGCTGACGCCCCTGATTTCGCCGGCACTGGTGGCACGCGGCTCGGCCACGCCGGCCTTCAAGGAAGTGCCGGTGCTGCTCAAGCCCGCGGAATAATCGGTTCTTCGTGGTGCATCGGCGCATCCAGCGGGATGGTGATGCGGAAGGTGGTGCCCACGCCAGGCATGCTGTCGACGTGGATCTTGCCGCCCAAAATCGTGGTGACGATGTTGTGCACGATGTTCAGGCCCAGGCCTGAACTGCCGGCACTCATGCGGGTAGTGAAGAAGGGATCGAAGATGCGGTTGAGGTGGGCGGATGCAATGCCGGCGCCGTCGTCGCTGATGATGATCTCGGCGTGATCGCCGGACGGCACCGGCACCGTGATCGACAGGCGGCCATGGCCGCGCGTGTCGAAACCGTGCATGAGGGCGTTGCTCACCAGGGCGGCCAGCACCTGGCCCAGCGGGCCGGGGTAGCTGTCCATCGCCACCAGCGGCGCCACGTCGACAATGATTTCGTAGGGCGTCTTGCGCAGCACGGGCGACAGGGTGTTCATGTTTTCCTGGATGACGGCGCCCAGGTCGAACCTGCGGCGCTGCGAGCTGGTGCGGTCCACCGCGACCTGCTTGAAGCTCGATACCAGGTTGGCGGCGCGTTCGATATTGCGGGTCAGCAGCAGGCCGACGCCGTCGGCCTCGTCGAGGAACTGCTGCATGTCCGAACGCCGCAGGCCTTGCTCGAAACGCTGGCCCAGCGCATGGATCTTGTCGTTCAGCGTGCTGGCGGCAACCATGCAGTTGCCGATCGGCGTGTTGAGTTCATGTGCAATGCCGGCCACCATCGAGCCAAGCGCTGCCAGCCGTTCACTGCGCGCCAGTTCATCCTGCGCGTGCCGCGCGGCTTCCGTGCGTTCGGCTACGCGCCGTTCCAGCGTTTCGTTGAGGGCGGCCAGTTCTTCATACAGCACGGCCCTTTCCGACAGGCCGGCCAGGATGTTTTCCCGCATTTCGTTGATCTTGTTGGCCAGCAGGTCCAGTTCCGTATTGCCGCCATGCTTGAGTTCCAGCGGCTTGTTGCCCAGGTTGTCGATGTTCAGCTGTCCGACGTAATCGCTCAGTTGCTGCAGCGGCTTGCCCAGCCAGTGCCGTACCACCAGCACGAAAATGAACCACAGGGCCAGGGTCTTGATCACCGAATTCACCAGGATCAGGAGGAAACCGTATTCGACCTGGCTGAGGATGATGCGCCGGTTCGAATAAACGGTCCATTTGCCGATTTCCTGCGGCGTACCGTTTTCCAGCTGGTACGAAATCGGGAATTCGCGGCTGAAGATCTGGCCGAACAGGTCATCGTCGCGCGAGGGCGGCGCCAGGCGGCCATCGGGCTGGGCCTGCATATGCTTGCCATGTTCATCGAGCACGGTGCCGACGGCGCGTACCAGCTTGCCCTGGTCGTCGACGACCTTGATGCCGACCACGATCGGCAGCTCCTTCATGCCGGCCAGGATGCCGCGCATGATGTCGTCGTTAAAGCGCCACATGGCGTCGGCGATCCCCGGGCCGAAGGTTTTCTGCATGGCTTCGATCTCGCTCTCAACGCGCCCGCGCGTGTGCTCGTACTCCGCGCTCAGCTGAACAACGGTGACTACGACCGTGACGATGAAGTAGCAGCCGAAGATGATGCGCAGGAGGCGGGCGGCGATCGAGCGGGTCATTTGAACCACTGCTCCTCGATCTGCCTGTAGCGGGGGGACTTGAGCAGCTTGTCGTAGCCCTGGTTGAAGCGCGCCAGCATCTCATGGCTGTCCGGCGCGGTCTTGCTGAAGGCAATGAACAGGTCGGGGGTAGCGACGGTCCCCGCCAGCGTGAAATGGCCGGCGAACTCGCTGGCTTTGCTGCGGAACAGGGCGTTGGCAATGCGTTCTTCGGCAGCCATGTACTCGATGCGGCCTGCCATCAGCATGCGGAAACCATATTCGTTCTTGTCGACCACGCGCCGTTTGATGCGGGTGTTGACGTCGAATTCCTCGCCATATTCGTAATCGCGCTGCACCCCGACGGTGTGCCCCTCGAGGTCTTTCGTGCGCAAGCCGCGTTGGCGCGAGCCTGCCAATGCGTAAATATTCATCCGGGTGGAAAACAGTGGCATGCGCGGCCACAGGTAAAGCGGCCTGATCAGGCTGTTCGGGACCGCGTCGAAGCATGCCGTCAATTGGCCGCTGCGGGTTTCGGCCATGCAGCGGGAATAGGGCAAGGCTCTGAATTGGGCGCTCACGCCCGCCAGGGCAAAGGCTTCGCGTACCACGTCGACGGCAAAACCTTGGGGCTGCTGCTGCGGGGCCGACGAATAGGGCGCCCAGTCATCTTCCGCCCCGATCACCACCGTGGGGCCGGCGCATGCCTGCGATGCGGCAAGCAGTACCGCAAGAATGGGTGCTGGGAACACGCGGCACATGTTGAGTGACACCGTAACTAAGGCGGGCTGCATTGAGGCAAGTATAAACTTTGCGTTCGCTAGCGTTTAACTATTTGGTGTGCCTGTTGTTGCCTGACCATAGAACGCGGGGGCCAGCCAAGGAATTTCTAATTTTTCAGCTTCATTGCAAAAATGTAATACAGATAATGGAAAAATAATCGTACAATGTGAAATTTTTCAACGATAGAAAAGTTGTAAGTTTGCCGTGTCGACAGTTGTCTCCTACTTCCAGGCCCGCCTCGGGGCCGAGTTTTCCATCGCTGGTTCGCCCTTGTCCCTGGTCTTGACCGAGGTCCAGCCGACGGCCAATCCGCAAGCCTTTTCGGTGACTTTCCAGGGTCCGGCGACACCGGAACTGGAACAGCAAACCGTCATCCTGCAACGGGCCGGTGATGATGATCTGGCAATCTTCATCGTTCCGGCAGGCCGCCACGGCGCCGCCATGCAGTACCACGCCGTATTTAACAATTAACCCTCACCAGGAAATCATATGGAAGAGCCATTCTTGGCCGAGATCAAGCTCGTCTCGTTCAGTTTCCCGCCGAAAGGCTGGGCCTTTTGCAATGGGCAGTATCTGCCGATCAACCAGAACCAAGCCTTGTTTTCCTTGCTGGGGACCACGTACGGCGGCAATGGACAAACCACGTTTGCACTGCCGGACCTGCGCGGCCGCGTGCCGGCCCATATCGGCGGCGGCATCATCCAGGGCCAGGCCAGTGGGGCCTTCGCACACACCTTGTCGCAAGGTGAAATGCCTACGCATAACCATCGCCTGTGCGCCAGCACGGCCATCGCCAACACCAGCGACCCGAACGGCGCGTTGCTGGCGCGCAAGGGCCGGCTGACCGCCGACGCTTTCAATGGTTCATCAAGTGCCAGCCTGGTGCCGACACAGGTGTCGAGCACCGGTGGCTCGCAGCCGCATGAGAACACCCAACCTTACCTGGCGCTGAATTTCATCATTGCGCTGCAGGGCATTTTCCCTCGCCAAAATTGAACGGAGACAACTATGTCTGAACCTTATATTGGCGAAATCCGCATGTTTGGCGGAAATTTCGCGCCAGCCGGCTGGGCCTTTTGCGATGGGCAGTTGCTGCCTATCTCCGAATACGATACCTTGTTCACCCTGATCGGCACCACCTATGGCGGCGACGGCCAGTCGACCTTCGCACTGCCCGATATGCGCAGCCGCGTGCCGCTGCATTGCGGCAGCCTGCTGGGCCGCAGTTTCATCCTTGGCGAAATGGGCGGCGCCGAGAGCGTCACCTTGACTTCGCAGCAAATCCCGAGCCATACCCACCCGATCATCGGCAGCGCCGATCGCGGCAGCGCAGCCTTTACCAACCTGACTGGCTTCCCGGCAGCGACGGTGGCCGCGGGTACGGCGATGTACGGCACGTCCGACAACAATGTGCAGCCGATGGCAGCCGGTGCGATCACGCCAACGGGCGGCGCGCAACCGCACGACAATATGGCGCCTTACCTCGGCGTCAATTTCATCATTTCGCTGTTTGGCGTGTTCCCGCACGAGTCTTGAGGATCTTCCGATGAGTTCACCATTTGTTGCGGAAATCCGCATGTTTGCAAGCAACTTCGCACCGATCGGCTGGGCCACCTGCGACGGCCAACTGCTGCCGATCTCGCAGAACACGGCGCTGTTCTCCCTGCTGGGTACCACCTATGGCGGCGACGGCAAATCGACGTTTGCCTTGCCCGACCTGAACGGCCGCACGCCGCTGCATCCCGGGCAAGGAGCCGGCTTGTCGCTGCGCCAGCTGGGCGAGCAGGGCGGTAGCGCCACGGTCAGCCTGATCGAAGCGGAAATGCCGCCCCATGTCCACAACCTGCAAGCAACCACGGTCACGGCCAACCAGCTGGCACCGAGCACTTCCAGCGGCTTCGCCAAGTCCGGTTCGATGAACCAGATCTACAGCAAGACCACGGCCGGGATGCAGCCAATGCGCCCGGATGTGCTGGCACTGGCTGGCGGCGACCAGCCGCACAACAACCGCCAGCCTTACCTGGGGCTGCTGTTCTGCATCGCGCTGCAGGGCGTGTTCCCGCCGCGTTCCTGATGGCGGTGGCGCTGCGCAGCGAGGCTGCGGCGGACCGCGCTTTCCTGCGCCTGCTGTTCGGCGAAGTCCGCGCACGCGAACTGGGGCCGGCCGGCCTGGACCCGGTCTTGCTGCAGCGTTTGCTCGACATGCAGTTCGAGGCGCAGCGGCAGTCTTACCGGCAAGCGTATCCGGCGGCGCGCTTCGACATCATCGAAGTCGACGGGGTTCCCGCCGGGCGCCGTGTCGTGGCGCAAGCGGACGGCGCCCTGCACCTGCTCGACATCGCACTGATGCCGGCCTGGTGCGGCAAAGGCATCGGCAGCACGCAGCTGCGCGCCTTGCAGCAGGAAGCGGCCGGCGCAGGCTTGCCGCTGCGCTTACATGTAGCACTGAATAACCGGGCCGAGGCGCTGTATCGCCGCCTCGGCTTCAAAGAAACTGGGGTGTCCGGCATGCACCGGGCCATGGAATGGGAGAACGACAATGAATGATCGAGTAACTTCGCGGCGCACTTTGCTGAAAGCCGGCGGCGGTTCCTTGCTGGCGGCGGGCCTTGGCTTGCGCGCGCCGGCAGTCCGCGCCACTGAAAACGGCAGCAGCTTTGTCTGGAGCCGCGCCGCCGCCGAAGGCCTGGTAGGCCAGGTTTTCTGGCTGAACCATCCGGAGCATCGCGCTTTGCAAATCAAGCTGGAACGGGTCCAGGCATCCAGCGTCGCGCCAGCGGGCGCGGAAGCAAAACAATTCACGGTGCTGTTCTCAGCTGCCGCACAGCCAGCCATCCAGGCTGGCAGCTATGAAATCGAAAATCAAGCGACGGGTCGCCAGCTGGTGTTCCTGCAGCCGGGCGCGCGCGAAGGTGCGCTGGTCGTGCTGCGCGCGGACTTCAACCTGCACGTCTAAGGAAACACAATGCACAAACACGCCTCCGCCAATCGTTTTTATCGCCTCGTCTGGAGCACCGTGCACCGCTGCTGGGTGGCCGTTGCCGAAGGAACGCGCAGCCATGGCAAGGGCGGCGTGCGCCGCCGCGCCGCTGCCGTGCTGGCCGGCAGCCTGGCCATGGCGGGCGCGGCTTCGGCCGGCGCGCCGCCGGTCAACGCGCTGCCGACCGGCATGCAGCTGGCGGCAGGCCAGGCCGGCGTGAATGTGCAAGGCAGCAGCATGTCGGTGAACCAGGCTACGCAGCAAGCCATCCTGAACTGGCAGGCATTCAATATCGGCGCCAATGCCCAGGTGCGTTTCAACCAGCCGAATGCATCGGCGGTGGCGCTGAACCGGGTGGTGGGCGGCGAAGCGAGCGCCATTTTCGGCAAGCTGTCGTCCAACGGCAAGGTATTCCTGGTCAACCCGCAGGGCGTGCTGTTTGGCGCCAGCGCACAGGTGGATGTCGGCGGCCTGGTTGCTTCCAGCCTTGGCATTTCGGACCAGTCCTTCCTGTCCGGCAGCTACCGCTTCGGCGGCAGCGGCGCCGGCACGGTACGCAATGAAGGACACATCAATGCAGCCGGCGGTGTCGTGGCCCTGCTGGCGCCAACCGTATCGAACAGCGGCAGCATTGCGGCGCAAGGCGGCAGCGTGGCACTGGCGGCAGGCAATGCCGTCGCGCTGGACTTCCGCGGCGACGGCCTGATCTCGCTGCGCGTGGAGCAGGGCGCGCTCGACGCGCTGGCCGAGAACAAGGGCTTGCTGCAGGCCGATGATGGCCAGGTGCTGATGACTGCGAAAGCGGCCGAAGCGCTGGCGCGTTCCACCGTCAACAATGCCGGCGTCGTTCAGGCGCGCGGGCTGGTGGCCGATGGCGGCATGATCCGCCTGGTGGGCGACGGGCAAGTGCAGGCAGGGCAGCTCGATGCTTCCTCCGGCACCGGCCAGGGCGGCAGCGTCAGGATTGCGGGCGGATTCGTTGCGCTCGATGGCGCGGTGCGCGCTGACGGCGTGCGCGGCGGCAGCGTGGACGTGGCGGCCGCCGGCGACTTGTCCTCTGCGGCCGCATTGTCGGCTGCCGGCACGGCTGGCAACGGCGGCAGCATCAAACTGAGCGCCGGCGCCAGCCTGGCGGAAAACAGCTCCGCTTCCAGCAATGCGAGCGGCGCCACCGACGGCGGCGCAATATCGCTGCAGGCCGGCGGCAGCCTGCTGTCTTCGGGGCGGCACGATGCGCGCGGCGCGGCGGGAATGGGCGGCAGGGCCGACATCAGCGGCGCCGACGTGCGCCTGATGGGCGCGAACGTCGATGCCTCCGGAGCCACCCAGGGAGGCCTGGTGCGCGTGGGCGGCGCTTTCCAGGGCGGCGCACCGCGCGCCGATGCGCCGGATGCGGACCGCTTCACCGCGCGCTGGGGCGCTACCGCCAATATTGCCAACGCCGACGCCACCTTCATCAACGACAGCACCTTGCTGGACGTATCGGCGCGTGGCGCAGTAGGACAGGGCGGCACGGCGGTCGTGTGGTCGCAGCAGCAGACCACCATGCTGGGCGCCATCAAGGCCACCGGCGCGGCACGCGGCGGCGCGGTCGAAATCTCGTCGCAGGCTGAGTTGCGCCACGTGGGCCTGGAGCGGCTCGAGATCGGCGCCGGCGGCCGCCTGCTGCTGGACCCGAAAGATATCGTGATCGGCAGCTTCCCCAACCAGTGGACGTATGACGCGGTCATCGGCAAGGGCTTCAGCGGCGGCAAGAACCGCGATGTGGCAAGCCTGCAGGAAGGCGACTGGTTCGGCTACAGCGTGGCGCTGACGTCCGACGGCAAAGGCCTGGCGGTCGGCGCCCCGCTCGACGACGGTGCTGCCGGCGCCGCCGGTGCCAACTACGGCGCCGTGCGCCTGTTTAAGTTCAGCGATGGCCAGTTCAATGGCGGCACGCTGGTGGGCACTATCGGCCACGGCTACACGGGCGGCAATAACTACAATATGTCGGCCCAGTTGACGGGCGGCGATGCATTCGGCAGTTCGGTGGCGTTGAGCCGCACCGGCGACGTGCTGGCAGTCGGTGCGCTGGGCAGCGACTATGTGGGCAAGGTGTACACTTTCGGTTTTGGCGCCGGCTTCACTGCGCCGGTATTGACCCAGACGATTGCCAGCAGCGCCGGCGGCCCGAATGGCTTTGGCGTCGCGGTCGCCCTGAACGGCGATGGCGATAAGCTGGCGGTGGGCGCCTTGTTCGACAACAGTGTCGAACTGTTCACGAAATCAAGCGGCAGCTTCTCCAGCCTGTCCACGCTGAATGGAACTGCGGATACCCAGTTTGGCAGCGCCTTGGCGCTCAATGATGCGGGCACGCAATTGGCGGTCGGCGCGCCGGCCGAGAATAACGGCAAGGGCATGGTCTACCTGTATACCTTCCCGTTTACTTCCCTGGGTACGGTCGGCACGATCGGCCAGGGTGGAACCAAGCTGGACATCAGCCTGAACGACGGCGAATTGTTCGGCTCCTCGCTGGCGATCAACGACGCTGGAACGCGCCTGGCCATCGGGTCGCCAGGCAACGGGGGGCTGGGCAGTACGGGCACCGGCCCAGGCGCGGTGCGCATCATCGACTATGCCGGCAATTTCTCCGGGCCCAGCGTGACAGCGGTGATCGGGCGGGATTACACCCAGGGCGTGAACGCCAGCCTCGACAACAACGACTACGGCAACTTCGGCTTTGCGCTGGCCATGAACGGCGCCGGCGACAGCCTGGTGGTGGCCCAGCCCTTCACCGACTCGGCCGACGGCAGCGTGCTCCAGACCGGAGCGGTCAACCTGTTCCGCCTGCTGCCTGCCCCCACTGCCGCTTCCCTGTCGTTTGGCCAGGCCTATCCGCAGGCGAATGTGAACGCTTCAGTCGACGCGCAGAAGCTGGCCGCCGCCCTGGCAGCCGGCACCAGCATCACGCTGCAAGCCAATAATGACATCACATGGCAGGCCGGCAACGCCATCAACACGGCGGGTACCGGAGACCTCTCGCTGCAGGCAGGACGCAGCGTCGAGCTCAACTCGAACATCACCATGGGCGGCAAGCTGAATGTCATCGCCAACGCCGGTACCAATGCCGGCGTGGTGGATGCTTACCGCAGTGCGGGCAACGCGGTGATTACGGTCGCCAACGGCACCGCGATCAAAGCCGGCAACGTCAGCCTGACCATCGATACCGGTGCCGGCCAGACCCGGAACGCCAGCGGCGATATCACGATCGGCGGCGCGGTCAACGCCAAGACGATTACTGTCGTCAATAAGGGGCCATCGGCCGGAAGCGACGTCGTGCTCAACGCGGGCGGCAGCCTGGTTGCTACCGGCGGCGGTAATACGGCAACGGTGGTTGTCGCTGCAGCCGGTGCCGCCGGCGGCACCTTTACCAACAATGCGGGCAGCAACGCGCTGCAAGGCGGGACCAACGGCTATTACCACGTGTATGCCGATGCGCCGGCCAATACCCTTGAGGGAATGAGCGGGTACAGCAAGCATTACACCCAGTCGTATACGGGAGCGGTTCCCGACTATGCTGCCGAGGGCGGCAACTGGTTCTTTTACAAGCTGTCGCCGACCTTGACTGTGACCGCACAGAACGCCAGCAAAGTGTACGATGGCACAGGGGTGCTGCCGGCGATCAGTTATAACGTCACCGGCTACATCGATGGCGATTCGGGCGGCATCACCGGCTCGGTTGGCGCTACGGGCTTCAGCAAGAACGTCGGTACGTACAGCCTGCACCAGGGAAGCCTTCTCAGCCAATTGGGTTACAACATCAATTTCACCGCAGGCAAGACCCTGACGGTCACCCCCCGCGCGCTGACCGTCACGGCTACCGGCATCGACAAGGTGTACGACGGCCTGGCGAGCGCCGGCGTAACGCTGGGCGACAACCGGATCGGCGGCGACCAGCTGACCGTGAGCGCAACGTCGAGCACATTTGCCAACAAGAATGCCGGCAATGGCAAGGCGGTCAATGTGAGCGGCATTGCGCTGTCCGGCGCGGACAAGGCAAATTATTCGCTGGTATCGACAACGGCGGCGACCACCGCCAGCATCAGCCAGCGCACGCTGAACGTGAGCGCTACGGCCAGTAACAAGGTCTATGACGGCTCCGTCAACGCCAGCGTGACCTTGGGCGATGACCGTGTGGCGGGCGATACGCTGTCGGTCAGCCAGGCTGGCGCCACGTTTGCAGGCAAGGACGCGGGGCTAGCGAAGGCCGTGCAGGTGACGGGGCTTTCCCTGTCGGGGACCGACGCCGGCAACTATGTGCTCGGCGCCAGTACCGCCTCGGCTGCAGCCGATATCACGCAGCGCTTGCTGACGGTGGGCGTGAATGCCGCCGACAAGGTCTACGACGGCGCGCTGGCAGCGACGGTCGGCTATACCGATGATCGGCTGAGTGGCGACGTGCTGACGATTTCTGGCAGCGCCGCCTTCGCCGACAAGAACGTCGGTGTCGGCAAAGCCGTCACGGCCACCGGCCTGGCGCTGTCCGGCGCAGACGCGGGCAACTACGCTTTGGCGTCGCCTGCCGCCGGCACCACGGCGTCGATCACGCCGCGTACGCTGACGGTGACCGCGAGCGGCAATAACAAGGTATACGACCGCTCGCTGGCGGCGACCGTGAATTTGAGCGACGACCGCGTGGCGGGCGACGTGCTGTCGGTCGGCGGCAATGCCTCCTTCACCGACAAGAATGCCGGTACCGCCAAGGACGTCAACGTGACCGGCATTGCGATCTCCGGGACCGATTCGGGCAATTATGTGCTGTCGTCGACCCAAGCCGCCACCAAGGCGGATATTGCCAAGCGTACGCTGACGGTCACCATGACCGGCGGGAACAAGACCTATGACGGGACGACTGCTGCGACAGTCGGCCTGGCAAGCGACGTCCTGGGCGGCGACAGCCTTTCTCTCGGCGGTGCAAGCGCCAGCTTTGCCACCAAGGACGCGGGCACCGGCAAGACCGTGAACGTCAGCGGCATTTCCATTGTCGGCGGCGCCGATGCGGACAACTATGTGCTGGCATCGGGCGCCATCAGCGGAACGGCCGATATCGCGGCGCGGACGCTGGTAGTGAGCGCCACCGGCAGCAACCGGGTGTACGACGGCAGCCGGGCAGCCGGCGTGACCTTCAGCGATGACCGCGTCCATGGCGATGTGCTGGCTGTCAGCGGCAACGCAACCTTCGCCGACAAGAACGTGGGCGTTGCCAAGGACATCAGCGTAAGCGGTGTTTCGCTGTCCGGCGCCGACGCTGGCAATTATGTGCTGTCGGCCGGCCCGGTCGCTGCCAAGGCCGATATCGGCGCGCGCATCCTGAATGCCACTGCGACCGGCGCGAACAAGGTATACGACCAGGGCACCGCGGCATCCGTGACGCTGGGCGACGACCGTGTCGCGGGCGATGTGCTGTCGATGTCCTATGGCGCGGCAAGCTTTACCGACAAGAATGCCGGCAACGGCAAGACGATCAATGTCAGCGGTCTTTCCGTTGCAGGAGCGGATGCCGGCAATTATGTGCTGGCTTCGACTGCAGCGACTGCCAGCGGCAACATCACGCCGCGTACCCTGGCCGTCACTGCCCAGGCGTCGAACAAGGTGTATGACGGCGGCCTGTCCGCCAGTGCCAGCTATTCCGACGACCGCCTGGCCGGCGACCAGTTGTCCGTGAGCGGCAATGCCAGCTTTGCCGACAAGAACGTTGGTAACGGCAAGTCCGTGACAGCCAGCGGCCTGTCCTTGTCCGGAAGCGATGCCGGCAATTACGTGCTGGCCTCCGGCAGCGTCGTTACCACGGCCGATATCACGCCGCGCATGCTGAACGTCACTGTGCAAGGCAACAAGGTGTATGACGGCGGCACTGCGGTTGCGGCAAGCTTCGGCGACGACCGCGTGGCGGGCGATGTGCTGTCCGTGAGCGGCAGCGGCAACTTCAACGACAAGTATGCCGGCAACGGCAAGGTGCTGACGGCAACCGGACTCGCCCTGTCCGGCGGCGACGCGGGCAATTACCAGTTGTCGACCACGGCAGTGTCGGGCTCGGGCTCGATTGCGGCACGCACCCTGACGGCTACCGTCGCCGCTGCCGACAAGGTCTATGACGGCACGACCGGCACCTCGGTGGTGCTGCTTGGCGATGATCGTGTAGCGGGTGACCAGCTGGTCCTCACCGGTGGCACCGGCAGCTTCTTCGACAAGCATGCCGGCAACAACAAGGCAGTCTCCCTGTCCGGCCTCAATCTGGGCGGTGCGGATGCCGGCAACTACGCCATTTCCTTCGTTGCCAGTTCCACGGCAAGCATCACGCGGCGCGCATTGCAGGTCAGCGCAAGCGGCGTGGACAAGGTGTACGACGGTTCGCTGGCTGCCGCCGTGACTTACGGCGACAACCGCCTTGCCGGGGACCAGCTGCTGGTCAGCGGCAATGCCAGTTTCGCCGACAAGAATGCCGGCAATGGCAAGGCGGTTTCCGTTTCGGGCATTTCCCTGGCGGGTGCCGATGCTGGCAACTACGCAGTCAGCAACAACACGGCAAGCACCAGCGCATCCATCACGCCGAAGGCGCTGGCGGCGGTCGCGAACGGGGTTGTGGGCAAAGTGTACGACGGCAGCACGTCGGCGCACGTGTCAGGGGGGCAGGTTGGCCTGACCGGCTTTGTTGCGGGCGAAGGAGCATCCGTCGGCGCGCTGCAAGGCCAGTACGACAGCGCCAACGTGGTGGGCGCACGCACTGTCAAGGCGACGCTGGACATCGCGGCGGTGAACGCCAACCCGGGCACCATGCTGTCGAACTATGCGCTGCCGGCGGATGTTGCGCTGGCCGGCAGCATCGGCGCGCGCCAGTTGACGATCGACGGCGCAAGCGTGGCGAGCAAGACTTACGACGGCAGCACCAACGCGAGCCTGTCAAATATCGGCAGCTTGTCCGGCCTGGTCAATGGCGAAAGCCTGGTATTGCGAGGCCCAGCCAGCGTGCAGTTCGATAACCGCAATGCGGGCAGCGGCAAGCAAGTCGTCGCCAGCGGCTACAGCCTGGCGGACGGCAGCGGCCTGGCCTCGAATTATGCGCTGGCCGGCAACAGCATCAACGCCAGCGGTACCATCCACCAGGCGAAGCTTCTGGTAAAGGCCGACGACCAGGTGCGCGCATACGGCAGCAGTAACCCGGCCCTGACCTGGACTGCCAACGGTTTCGTCGGCGGCGATACTGCGGCGCTGCTGGGCGATGTGCACGCGACTACCACCGCGGCCCGCGACTCGGCCCCGGGCAGCTATGCCATCGTCCTCGAAGGCGGCAGCCTGGCCAACTATGCGGTCGATTACGTCA
>Ga0209564_1001544_pt1 | contig 22771 bp, 9 predicted proteins | sample AraplaCol_mMF_r2_FD_184272 | JGI IMG/M metagenome (GOLD analysis project Ga0209564, IMG submission 184272) | Arabidopsis root microbial communities from North Carolina, USA - plate scrape MF_Col_mMF_r2 (SPAdes) (version 3) | ecosystem: Host-associated > Plants > Roots > Endosphere | place: USA...
GTGTTCTTCGCGGCGCTCCAGATGACGCGCATGCCGATGATCCTGACCGACCCCCGGCAGGACGACAATCCGATCGTCTTCTCGAACAAGGCCTTTCTCGACCTGACCGGTTATGAAGAGGCCGAGGTCGTTGGCCGCAATTGCCGCTTCCTGCAGGGCACCGACACCGATCGCGAGACCGTCCGCGAGCTGCGCGATGCGATCGCCGCCGAGGAAGCGATATCGATCGAGATCCTCAACTATCGCCGCGACGGCTCGGCCTTCTGGAACGCGGTGTTCGTCGCTCCCGTCTACGATGCCGACGGCCAGCTGATATATTTCTTCGCCAGCCAGCTCGACGTGACGCGCCGTCGTTCCTCCGAGCAGGCCTTCCGCCAGGCGCAGAAGATGGAGGCCATCGGCCAGCTCACCGCCGGGCTCGCGCACGACTTCAATAACCTGCTCCAGGTCGTCGCCGGCAACCTCGACATGCTGCAGGGCGACGCGCTCACCGATCGGCAGCACCGGCTGGTCGCCAACGCGGCGCGCGCCGCCGATCGAGGCTCGCGCCTGACCCGCCAGCTGCTCGCCTTCGCCCGCAAGACCCGCCTCGAGCCCAGGCGGACCGACCTCAACACCCTGATCCACGAGTTCGGCGACCTCATCGACAACACCGTCGGCGCGCAGGTTCGCCTGGTCACTGCGCTCGAGCGCCGGCTGCCCGAGATCGACATCGATGCGACGCATCTCGAGATGGCCGTCCTCAATGTCCTGCTCAACGCGCGCGACGCCATGCCCCAGGGCGGCAAGGTGACGATCGCGACCGAACTGTGGAAGCTCAACGGCAATGCCGCCGCGCATCAGCTGCCCGAGGGCGACTATGTCGTGCTCGCGATCACCGACGAGGGCAGTGGCATGAGCGAGGAGGTGCGCCAGCGCGCCACCGAACCCTTCTTCACCACCAAGGGCAGCGAGCGGGGTACCGGGCTCGGCCTCGCGATGGTCCACGGATTCCTCCAGCAGTCGCGCGGGCGCCTCGAGATCGATTCCGAGCCGGGGCGCGGCACCACCGTGCGCATGCTGTTCCCGGTGGCCGGAACGCAGAGCGTCGCCGCGCCCGCGCCGCGTGTCGACAAGGCGAGCACCGGTGGCAGCGAGACGATCCTGCTTGTCGAGGACAGCGACGATGTCCGCGCACTTGCCCAGGAGCAGCTGGAGGCGCTCGGCTACACGGTGCTGGTCGTATCGAGCGGCGAAGAAGCTTTGGCGCTGCTGGGAGACCGTCCGGTCGACCTCCTGTTTACCGACATCGTGATGCCCGGCGGCATGAGCGGCCTGGAACTGGTCGAGCAATTCCATGCGCTGCGGCCCGAAACGCCCATCCTGATGACCACCGGCTATAACGAGGACCTGGTCGCGGACATTCCGCGGGGCAGCCGTCTCGACGTGATCGGCAAGCCCTATCGCCGCCAGGAACTGGCGGATCGCATCCGGGTGGCGCTTGATCGCCATTCACCCGGCGAACGTCCCGTCGAACAGGGCTTCGGCCACAAGGAAGGCTGAGGGTGTGGTATGCGCGCTGGACGCCAAGGCGGCGTTTCGGAGGATGCCTGCCGCCTGGTGGTCCGCATCCGGGCCGCCGCGCGCCCGCGCCCGGACTTGTCCCGGCGATGGGCCAGCGCGCCTCGCTGGCGCATGGACCGCGACGCTGTAACAAAGAGCGGATCGGCGGCAGGCGATCGCGCCGGCCAGGGGGGATAGCGAGATCGTGACATCTTCCGGCCTTGTTGGCGGCGGGGATACCGGCGAGCGCATTCGCTCGATGGACTGGCGCGCAACGCCGCTCGGTGCCATCGAGGACTGGCCGAGCGCGCTGCTCGCCCATGTCCAGATCGTGCTGGCGTCCCCCGTGCCCATGGCCCTGCTCTGGGGGCGGGACGGCGTCCTCCTCTACAATGACGGCTATGCGGAGATCTGCGGCCCGCGCCATCCCGCGGCGCTCGGCGGCAAGCTGCTCGATGTCTGGCCCGAGGCGCACGCGTTCAATGCGCGCGTGCTGGATGCCGCGATGCGGGGCGAATCCCTCAGCTTTCACGCCCAGGAGCTCGAGCTCTGGCGGCATGGTCGCCCCGAACAGGTCTGGATGGACCTGGAATATGTCCCCGTGCGCGATGCGACCGGCCGGGCGGTTGGCATGCTCGCGCTGGTCTTCGATATCACGCAGCGGATTCTCGCCGAGCGGCGGCTTGCGCGAAGCGAGGAACTCTATCGCTTCCTGGACGAGCTCGGCCAGGCGATCGCGCCCCTGCAGGACGCGCAGCAGGTCCTGTCGGTCACCGTGCGCATGGTCGCGTCACACCTGTCCGTCACCAACTGCGCCTATGCCGACATGGATCCCGATGCGGATGGCTTCACCATTCGCGGCAACTGGCATGCCGAAGGCTCGCCTTCGATCCTGGGCCATTACAGCCTGGCCGATTTCGGACGGCTGGCGGTCGGCGAGCTGGGCGCCGGCCGGCCGCTGGTCATCAACGACAACCTTGTCGAAATCGCGCCCGAGGAGGCCAGGACCTTCCAGGACATCGGTGTCGCCGCCACCCTTTGCATGCCGCTGGTGAAGAACGGCCGCCTGACCGCCCTGATGGCCATCCATGACAGAGTGCCGCGTCGCTGGAGCGAGTATGACCTGGCCGTGATGCGCGAAGTCACGAGTCGATCCTGGGCACATGTCGAGCGGGTAGCGGCCGAGGCCAATCTTCGCGCGAGCGAGGAGCAGCTCCGCCTGGCGCTGGATGCCGCGGAAATCGGGCAGTGGGACGTCGATACGGTCGCGGACACCCTGTTCTGGCCGGCGCGGGTCAAGGCGATGTTCGGCATCTCGCCCGATGTGCCTGTCTCGATGAAGGATTTCTACGCCGGGCTGCACCCTGAGGACTTTGAGGCGACCGTGGCGGCCTATGGCGCCGCCGCCGATCCGGCGCGGCGTGCCCTTTACGACGTCGAGTATCGCACGATCGGCAAGGAGGACGGTATCGTCCGCTGGGTCGCCGCAAAGGGCCGCGGCGTCTTCGAGGACGGAAGATGCGTCCGTATCATCGGTACGGCGATCGACATCACGACGCGCAAGCGGACCGAGCGCGCGCTGCTCGAGCTGAACCAGACGCTCGAGCAACGCGTCGCCGAGGGACTGGCCGAGCGCAAGCTGCTCGCCGACGTGGTCGAGAACACCACGGCGATCATCCTCGTCGCCGATCTCGACTATCGCTGGCTGGCGGTGAACCGCGCCGCCGCCAAGGCCTTCGAGGCCGTCTATGGCATCCGGCCCAGCGTCGGCACCTCGATGCTCGACGCGCTCGATCACCTGCCGGAGCATCGCGAGCAGGTGCGCCGGACCTGGGGACGCGCGCTGGCCGGTGAGGAATTCACCATGGTCGAGGAATTCGGAGACCCGGGGCGCGAGCGACGCTTCTTCGAGATCACCTTCAATGTGCTGCGCGACCGCTCGGGCCAGCGGATCGGCGCCTATCAGATCGTGCACGACGTCACCGAGCGGATGGCCGAGCAGCGACGGCTGTCCCAGGCGGAAGAGCAGCTGCGCCAGTCCCAGAAAGTCGAGGCACTCGGCCAGCTCACCGGCGGGGTGGCCCATGACTTCAACAATCTGCTGACGCCCATCATCGGCTCGCTGGACCTGCTCAGCCGCAGGCGGCTCGGCAACGAACGCGAGCAGCGGCTCGTTGCGGGCGCGCTCCAGTCGGCAGAGCGGGCGCGGACCCTCGTGCAGCGCCTTCTCGCCTTTGCGCGGCGCCAGCCGCTCCAGCCGACCGCCATCGACGTAGGTGCGCTGGTCGCCGGCATGGGCGACCTGATCGCGAGCACGACGGGCCCGCAGATTCAGGTGCGGGTCGAGGCGGCCAGCGATCTGCCCGCGGCGATGGCGGATTATAACCAGGTCGAGATGGCCCTGTTGAACCTGAGCGTGAACGCGCGCGACGCGATGCCCGAGGGCGGGACGCTTCGCATCGGCGCCACCGTGCGGGACGTGCGCGGCAAGGAGCAAGGCGAACTGCGGCCCGGCCGCTACGTGATGATCTCGGTGGCCGACAGCGGGATTGGTATGGACTCGGACACGCTGGCGCGCGCCATCGAGCCCTTCTTCTCCACCAAGGGGATTGGGAAAGGCACGGGTCTGGGGCTCTCAATGGTTCACGGACTGGCGCAGCAGCTGGGCGGCGGCCTTCGCATCCTCAGCACGCCGGGACTCGGCACGAACGTCGAGATCTGGCTTCCAGCCGCAGCGGAGGCCGCGATACCGTCGCCCGCCGGCTCCGACGAGGCCATCGCTCGCGCCGGACCGCGGGGTACGGCGTTGCTCGTCGATGACGAGGAAGCAGTTCGTGCGAGTACGGCGCACATGCTCGAGGAATGCGGGTTCGACGTGGTGGAGGCGGAATCGGCGCAGGCAGCACTCAACCTGCTCGAGGCGGGCGAGCATTTCGCCCTGCTCGTGACCGATCATCTCATGGCGGGCATGGACGGGACCCAGCTCGTCAGGGCAGTAGAGAGGATACGGCCTGGGCTCCCCTGCCTGATCGTGTCGGGCTATGCCGATGTCGAAGGGATTGCCCCCGACCTGCCACGGCTGACCAAGCCGTTTCGCGCGAGCGAACTGCAGGATGCGCTGGCCGGAATTGGCCTCTAATCTGGTGTCCCTCCGGCACGCCGCAAGACTCGGATCCCACGCAGCATGCAGGCCAGGTCGTGAACCGACAAACGACTGCATTCGGCATCCCCGGTCAATCGGCTGATTGGGTGGACTGCCGCCCGACCGTTCCCGGCGTATCCCCGAAAAGGCAGCCGTTCTTGCGCGCTACACGCGGCCAGCGCCAGAGCTTCTATTTCCAATGAGTCCCAAATTTCGCCTCCATCCGACGAAGTTCCTCGTCGAGCACGGCCACCTCAGAGTCATTCTGGTCCGCAACTGCGAAGCGGATACGGGTACTGAGCTCGGCCATGGCATGTTTGGCGTATGCCAGCGCGTTTGCCTCGCGCTCGATCACCTCGGTCGCCTGGCTTGCGAGGGATTTCAGGAGTTCGAGGCCGTTCGCGTCCATGGTCCTGGGTTTCTGGTCCAGAAGGCATAATGTACCCAGCGCAAAGCCATCGCTGGTAACCAGAGGTGCGGCGAAATAGGCACGCACGTTCATCTCGAGCACGGCGGGAGCGAACTTGAAGCGTGGCTCGTGCCAAGCATCGGGGACACACAAAGGCGCGTAATTGCGAACTCCAATCGCAGCGTCGCAGAAGCTGTCGGGCCTGGCGAACTCCCTGGGATCGAAGCCGTAGGCGACGGCCAGCCACAGAGTCGAGCGGTCTACGATAGACACTGCAGAAAAGGGAAAACCGGTCTCTGCCGCGACCCGCTCAACGATTTGGGAGAGCTCGGCGTCGCCGCTCATGCCAAACACGCCGCTCGTCAGCACGCGCGCCTGACGCCGCAGCTCTGCGAGTTCCGCTTGGTTACATGCGCGAGCCTGTTCGATCAATTCGAAATTCCTTAATCGATCCCGACGCCCCTGGGTTGAGTATTTTGCCTAATTCATAAGCTGGGGCGATGTCACGTAACAAAGCATTCCTGAGCAACTCAGTAATGTAACGGGTGCAATCTTACAGATTTGAAAAACATGGCGTGTGCATGAGACTAGCTCGCATCGGCTCATCTAAGCGGGGTTGCTGCTTGGGAACGGTGAAATGAAATGGGGCACTGGAGCATGCCATGAAGATCGATGCAGTGGATTATTATAGTGCCTTGGCGGATCGTCATTTTCAGGCCGCGGAAGAAATGGGCGGTCGATCCGAGGCACGCCATCACGCTTGGCTGGCGACCCTATGTCTGCTTCGTGCTGGAGAGGCCGCGCGCGATGCGCGAGATTGGCATGTCAGCCCGGTACCTCGGGAGTAATAGGCTTGGAGGCGGCAACCCTCGCGACTGCCAGTCACAAACATAGCGCCTGTTATTGGGGCGCTTACAGCCTGACCGCTTCTGGATCGGCCGCCTCTTCGCTCAACGGCCGACATTGGAGCGTTTGCCGAAAGGCCGCATTTATGAGTCTGCGGCCTAGTTCAAGCCGCCCGCTTCCGGTGCCGGGCTCGGCGATCGCAACCCCTCCTTCATCCCGCCGCCCGAACGCGGAGGGCCACGAAATAGAGATGCGATAAACCGTCGTCGCGATCAGGCGCGAAAATCGGTGCTTTGGCCAAGAGCGGCGCAGGGCTGAACGCGCTGCGCGGAGGCGCGCCGAGGTCGCGAAGTCCGGCGGGCCGTATTAGAAGCATGTTCCCCTGCTTCAACCCGGGTCAGGCAGGCGGGCTATCTCAGCCGGCCCTGGGGCCGCCGGTCAGCGGGCGGAACCGCAGCCGCGCCGCATCGTTGGGAAGGAGACGGCATCGCATATGGGGTCCGGTCACCACCGTCCCTGTATCCGGACAGGACGTGTAGTTTGCCCTCGCGTCCTGTCCGGCTTTCTCCCTGGCTTGAATTCTTCCTGCGATCCGCCCTTGTCGGGTTCCTGGATCAAGGGCTCACGCAATCCGCTGTCGCTGCTGATCTCGCGATCGGTGGTCCCGACCATGGGTGCCCGCCTTGGCTCCGGCGCCCATGTGGGCCGTGCGGCCGCTTTCCTTTCGACGACCCAAGGGATGGCCAGCCGATATTTCGCGGCCATATCGCCCCAGGGACGGTAAGATGTGCGTCCATTCAAAATGGGCCCGGCCAAGCGGCCGGGCCCAAGCGCTCAATACTCCATCGCGGGCATCGCTGCCGGCTTTTCCTCCTTCGGCAACTCGGCGACGAGCGCCTCGGTGGTGATCAGCAGCGAGGCCACGGAAGCGGCGTCCTGGAGCGCGGTGCGCACGACCTTGGCCGGGTCGATCACGCCCGACGCGAACAGGTCCTGATATTCGCCGGTCGCGGCATTGAAGCCCCAGTTATAGTCCTCGCTCTCGAGCAGCTTGCCGACGATCCACGCGCCGTCCTCGCCGGCATTGTCGGCGATCTGGCGCGCGGGCGCGCGCAGCGCCCTGCGGACGATGTCGATACCCGACTGCTGGTCGTCATTCGCCGCCTTGAGGCCGTCGAGCGCCTTCAGCGCGCGCAGCAGCGCGATGCCGCCACCCGGCAGGATGCCTTCCTCGACCGCGGCGCGGGTGGCGTGGAGCGCGTCGTCGACGCGGTCCTTCCTTTCCTTCACCTCGACCTCGGTCGCGCCGCCGACCCGGATCACCGCGACCCCGCCGGCGAGCTTGGCAAGCCGCTCCTGCAGCTTCTCGCGGTCATAGTCGCTGGTGGTCGCCTCGATCTGCTGGCGGATCTGGGCAACGCGGCTGTCGATGTCGGCCTTGGTGCCGACGCCGTCGATGATCGTGGTGTTGTCCTTGTCGATCACCACCTTCTTGGCGCGCCCGAGCATCGAGATGGTGACATTCTCGAGCTTGGTGCCGAGATCCTCGCTCACCACGTTGCCGCCGGTGAGCACGGCGATGTCCTCGAGCATCGCCTTACGGCGATCGCCGAAGCCCGGCGCCTTGACCGCGGCGACCTTGAGGCCGCCGCGCAGCTTGTTGACCACCAGCGTGGCGAGCGCCTCGCCCTCGACATCCTCCGCGATGATCAGCAGCGGGCGACCCGACTGGACCACCTTCTCGAGCAGCGGCACCAGCGCCTGGAGGTTGGCGAGCTTCTTCTCGTGGATCAGGATATAGGGGTCGTCGAGCTCTGCGCGCAGCTTCTCGGGGTTGGTGACGAAATAGGGCGAGAGATAGCCGCGGTCGAACTGCATGCCCTCGACCGTCTCGAGCTCGGTCTCGAGGCTCTTGGCCTCCTCGACGGTGATCACGCCCTCGTTGCCGACCTTCTCCATCGCCGCCGCCAGGATGCGGCCGACTTCCTCGTCGCCATTGGCCGAGATGGTCGCGACCTGGGCGATCTCGCTATTGGCGCTGACCTGCCTGGCATGCGCTTCGAGATCCTTGACGACCGCACCGACCGCCAGGTCGATGCCGCGCTTGACGTCCATCGGGTTCATGCCCGCGGCGACCGCCTTGGAGCCCTCGCGAACGATCGCCTGGGCGAGCACGGTCGCGGTGGTGGTACCGTCGCCCGCCTTGTCGTTCTGCTTGTTGGCGACCTCGCGCAGCATCTGCGCGCCCATATTCTCGAACTTGTCGGCGAGTTCGATCTCCTTGGCGACCGTCACGCCGTCCTTGGTGATGCGGGGCGCGCCGAAGCTCTTCTCGATCACGACGTTGCGGCCTTTCGGCCCCAGCGTGACCTTCACTGCATTCGCAAGCGTATCCACGCCGCGCAGCATGCGATCACGCGCGTCCGACGCAAATTTCACTTCCTTGGCAGCCATTTTGGCTAACTCCTTTCTTATGTCCTTCCTGAGATGTTGAGGGATCGGGCGATCACGCAGCCTGCTTGAGCTCGGCCTGCGCCTCGATCACGCCGAGGATGTCGCTCTCCTTCATGATGAGCAGGTCCTCGCCATCGATCTTGACCTCGGTGCCGGACCATTTGCCGAACAGGATCCGGTCGCCGGCTTGGACCGACAGGGCGACGAGCGTGCCATTGGCGTCACGCGCGCCCGGGCCGACGGCGACGACTTCGCCTTCCTGCGGCTTTTCCTTGGCGGTGTCGGGGATGATGATGCCGCCCGAGGTCTTCTCCTCGGCTTCGATGCGGCGGACGACCACACGGTCGTGCAAGGGGCGGAAATGCATGGCAAAACCTCCAGTTGCAAAAGCATGATGTCAATGTGCCCGACGCTCCCTAGCAGCGGCGGGCGGCGGCGAATTAGGAACCTCGATTTTTCCGTTCAAGACCCGGAGCGCCGATTTTTTTCACCCGGTGAGAACGCGGCATAAAACCCTCCGATCCTGGACACCTGGCGCAAGCCAAGCCCTTGACGACGGCGCGCAATCCACCAAAATTCCGCGCGGCCAGAAGGCCACGAGAAAGGAGCGACCAAGGAAAGGAGGACGATCATGTCGCAACCCGTCTCCCGCATTCTTCACCCGTTCGAATTCGCGCACCACCCGAGCCCGGAGCCCGAAGTGAAACGCGCGATCCTGGCGCGTTGGGCTTCCGACAGCTCTGCGCGCCCCTGCGTGCCGGCACCGCGGGTGCCACTAGGCGCAAAGAGGCGAATGAGAGCCGAAAAGGCGCTGCGGTCCTCGGGTGACCTCGGTCTCCCGCACATTCGTGCAGATGGCGTAGGGCGATGACCGACAACATCTTCATGGCACGGTCGGACGGCCATGGGCGCACTGCCGCCGAGGTCCGTTACTACCGCCCGGCGCGCCCTTCCGGCTTCAGTTGTTCGTCTGGCAGCAGAACGATCGGGCGCCGGACTTTCCGCCGCTGTTCGAGTTTCTCGATCATAGGCGCCAGGAAATCGGGGCGGCGCTCCATTCCCTCCGGGTGGCGCATAACCAGCGCATCCGCCCTGCCGAATGGCGCGCCTTGGACGGGGTGTTTGAAATCCAATGCGCCCGGATCCGAGTCGGCGCTGGCGAGGGCCTGGGGGCGGACAGACCGCCCGGTGCTGGTGGCATGAGAAGCGATCTACGGTGAGGGATGCGCGGACGCACCAGCCGTCCTCGGCATCGGATGGCGCGAACTTGGCCTTGGGCGGGTTCGCGGAAACATGACAGGGAGTGGCAATGAAACAAATTGGCGGTGAGGTAGCGACTCTCTTCGCACTGACATCGGCGGAGTGGGAGAAACTGGTGGAAGCGATCGAAAGCGATCGGCTGCAATCTCCCCTCTCCCTGCATCCGGAGGGACCAGCCGGTGGCCTCGTTCGATTCCGTTCGCTCGAGGATATCAAGCACGCACTGCTCGCGGTCGCCTGAAGCCGGCACCCGGCCAGCAGCTGGTGTAAAATAAAGCGGGCTGTCCTGCATGCGCCTCAACCGCAAGGTCGGCGCCAGACAAGACGCCGAAACCGCGAGCCAGCCTCGGGAAGGCCCGGGCCGGACGCCGAGGCGCGCGATCCGCCGGGGTCGGCGTCGGCGGGCCGCGCCATACCGCAGCTTAGAATCGCAGGCGCAGCGCCGCGCGGGCGCCGTGATCGGTCGTCCGCTCGCCAAGGTTGCCGGCATAGGAGATTTCGAGCGTGACACGCCGGGAGAGATCGAGCTCCAGCCCGCCATCGATCGCCGCGCTGTCGCGGTCCAATGCGTTGCCCGCGACGGCGAAGCCGGGACCGGCAGCGAAGCCGAAATCCACGCTCGGCAGCGTGTCGCCAAAGGCATGGCGTAGCGCCGTCGATCCCTTGAAGCGCAACACCGTGCGGCCAAGGTCGAGCGCCGTGCTCGCGCGCAGGCCGACCGTGCTATAGGTCATGCGCTCGTCCCGCGTGCCGCCGTGAAGCGCAGCACTACCCCCATGCTCGGCGATTTCCGCGCCCCCGAGGCGGACATGGGCCAAGCCGGCAAAGGGCTGGAGCGTAACACCGCGCAGATCGGCCCTGGCCGCGACTTCGCCGAACAGCTGCAGGGTATCAGCGCGGTAGCGGTCGCCCAGTCCCTGGGCGAGACCGCCGAACGCGATGCGGCGCTGCGAGCGGACATCGTTCCATGCATAGGCCGCGCCCAGCTGGATCGAGGCAATGCCGTAGCCGCCGGCAAGGTAGCCGCCGGCATGATAGCTGTCCGCCTTGTGCGTGGCGCTGCCGGTCCGCAGGTCGGTCGTGCTGTAGCCGGTGGCGAGGCCCGCGCGCCAATGGCCGCCAAGCGCGGCATCGAAGCCGGCGACCAGTCCCTTGAGGTCGCGGTCATAGCCCTGCGCGAGCGCCCCGCCCCGCATCGAACCCCAGCCGCCGAGCGCCGTGCCCCAGGCGGCGGGGCCTTCCTCGCCCGCGAGGTCGCCGCGCGCGAGCAGCGCGTCGCGCACGAAGCGGCTGTCCTCGATCAGGCGCCCGCGCAAGCTGGCATAGTCCGAGCCCGCGAGCTGGTCGAAGGCGCGTCGTGCTTCCGGCGCGGCGAGCGCGACGACGGCGTCATGGAGCGGGTTGCCGAGCCCGAGCGCCTCCACCGCCGGCGCCACGCCCTGCTGGTTTCGGGTCTGCGCTACCGCCGAGAAGTCGAGCGTGTTGCGCCTGAGGGTCAGCGTCACGGCGTTGGCGCTATAGGCCAGGCTCGGCGTGAGGAAGGCAAGGTTCGAAGTCACGTTCGAGAAAGTGCCGGAGAGCCCGCCCGCCGCGGTCAGGATGGTGTAGCTGGTGTTGATCGCATAATTGCCGTCCGCCGCCAGCACCCGGACCACCGCCCCGCTCTGGATCGAGGCGCTACCGGCTACGACGATCCGGTCGCTCTGTCCCGCGGCATTGGTCTCGACCTCATAGCTGCTGCCGGCAAGCAAGCTGAGGTTGCCGGCAACGTTCAGGGTACCGATCGAATTGCCCGGCGCGACGGTACCGGCGATCCGTCCCGACCCGATCGTGCCGGTGCCCTGGAGACGCCCCCCCGCGAGCAGGTCGAGCGTACCGCCGAGCATGCCATCGACCGAGACCAGGCCGCCGGCGGTCGTGATTCCCTGGAAGCCTGAGGAATTGCCGGTGAGCGATACCGCGCCGCCGCCGCGCAGGACCAGGCTTCCGGTGCCGGTGAGCGTCCCGGCATAGCGTCCCGCCGCCGATTGGTCGAAGGTGAGGCTCGTGCCGGCCGCCAGATCGACATCGCCGGTGAACAGGGCAGTCGTGGAGACCAGGCTGCCGCCGGTGACGCGCCAGTCGCCGGCATTGGCGCCGGCCAGGGTCAGCACGCCCTGCCCGGCCTTGGTCGTCACGCCGGTGCCGCTGACGCTGCCGCCATAGCTGCCGGCATTGGCCAGGTCGAACACAAGGCTCGCATTGTTGGTGACATTGCCCTGGATCGAGCGGGTGTCGCCGACCAGCGTGCCCGCCTCGATCACGGTGCCGCCGGTATAGCTGTTGGCGCCGGTCAGCACGAGCGTGCCCCGGTCCGTCTTGACCAGGGCGGCGCCGCCGGTGAGCGCCGAGCCGATGGTGGCGGTAAAGCCGGCGCCCGCCGCGCTGCCGTCGCCGACCCGGATCGTTGCCCGGTCGCCCGAGAGCGCGACGGTACCGCCGGTCACTGTGTAGCCGGTCGTGGCGAACTGCATGCCGGTCGCCGAGACGTGGCCGTCCACCGTCACCGTGCCGGCCATGCCGCCGAACACCGCGAAGCTCGGCACCGGCTGCATCGGTCCATTGAGCGTGCCGCCGGTATCGGTCCAGTTGCGGCCACCCGCGTCCCAGGTGCCGGAACCGCCATTGACCGCGCCATTGTCGTGGAGCGCGCTATCGCCGCCGTCCCAGAAGGCAAGAGTCGCACCGGCGCTGTTGAGCAGATTGACCTGTCCCGCCAGCGCGGTCTGGATCGTCAGGGCATCGGCCGAGGCGCCGGCTACGCTACCGAGCACTAGGCCCTTGTCGGTGAGCGTGCCGCCATAGTCGAACAGCCGGTAGATGCCGGCGCCGAACCCCGGTGCGGCCGTGACGTTGAGGGTGCCGTCGAGCGTGAGATTGCCGGCAACGCCGAACAGCGCGCTGTCCGAGGCATGGGACAGCGCCACATCGACGATCGAACCCGAACCCAACGCCAGCGCGCCGAGCGATAGCGTTCCACCCTGGCTGCCGGCGAGATGCGCGCCATCGGCAATGGTCACCGCGCCGCCGATCGTGCCGGTGCCCGCCAGCGTGCCGCTCGCGACCGCCACGGTCGAGCTGGCCGAACCGAGCGTGCCGGTCACGGTGAGGCCGCCGCTGGCGACGGTCACGGCACCCTCGAACGCCGCGCTGTCGCCGCTAAGAGTGAACAGCGCGCCCGTCTTGGTCAGCGTGCCGGCGCCGGAGAGGCTTCCGGCGAAGGTGCCGGCTGCCGCCTGGTCGAAGGTGAGGCCGGCCCCCGCCGCCAGCGCCACGTCGCCGGCGAGCGAGGCGCTGCTCGCCACCAGCCTGCCGCCGGAGACCGTCCAGTCGGTCGTGCTGGTGCCCGTGAGGGTCAGAATGCCCTGCCCGGCCTTGGTCGTCATGCCGGTGCCGGTGAGCGCACCGGCATAGCTGCCGTCCTGACCCATATCGAACACCAGCGCGGCATTGTTGGCGATGGCGCCCAGAAGCGACCGCGTGTCGCCGACCAGCGTGCCGGCCGATACCAGGGTTCCACCGGAATAGCTGTTGGCGCCCGCCAGCACGAGCGTACCGAGATCGTCTTTCACCAGCATCGAATTGCCAGTGAGCGCAGCCGCGATCGTGGCGGTAATGCCCGCCCCCGCCGCGCTTCCGTCGCCGACGCGGATCGTCGCGCTCGGTCCCGACAAGGCGATCGCGCCGCCGGCCAGCATATAGCCGCCGGAGGCGAACTGCATGCCGAGGACCGAGACCTGGCCAGCACCATTGTCGACCGTCACCGTGCCGCCAATGCCCTGAAACACGGCAAAGCTCGGTTGAGGCATCATCGCGCCGTTCACGCTGCCATTGGCGTCGGTCCAGTTGCGTCCGCCCAGGCTCCAGGTCCCGGCACCGCCCTCAACGATGCCATTGTCATGCTGCGCGGCGATGCCGCCGTCCCAGAAGGCGAGCGCGACGCCGGCATTATTGACCAGGTTGACCCAGCCGGCGGCGCCGGTCTGGATAGAGAGCCCATCGGCAGACGAACCGGCTACCACCCCGAGCGCCAGGCCATTGTCGGTGAGCGTGCCGCCATAGTCGAACAGCCGGTAGACGCCGGCCCCGAAGCCCGGCGCGGCGGTGACGTTGAGCGTGCCGTCGAGCGTCAGGTTGCCCGCCACGTCGAACAGCGCGCTCGTCGATGCCTGGGCCAGCGTCACGTCGACGATCGACCCCGCGCCCAGCGTCAGCGCACCGAGCGAGAGGGTGCTGCCCTGCGCGCCGACCAGATGCGCACCGTCCGCCAGCGCGACCGCGCCGCCGATGCGTCCGGTCCCCGACAGGCTGCCGCTATCGATGCGGAGGGTCGAGCCCGTACCGCCGAAGCTTCCGGTTACGGCCAACCCGCCCGAGACGGTCATCGTGCCGGTGAAGTCCCTGCTGTTCCCGCTCAGCGTCAGCAAACCGCCCGCCTGAGTGATCGCACCCGCACCGGACAGGCTACCGGCATAGGTCGCTGCGTCAGCGCGATTGAATGCCAGAATGCCGCCATCGACCGCGATGTCGCCCACCAGCGCGCCGGTCGTTCCGCCATCGCCGATGCGGAGCGTGCCGCCCTCGATCCGAGCCGAACCGGAGGCCTGGCCGAGCAGGGTCGATACACCCGAGTGCTGCACCACTTCCCCAGCGCCCAGATTGGCGAGGATCGTCGCGCCGTCGAACGTGTAGCTGCCCGCGGTCAGCGTGCCGCTACCGGCGAGCGTGCCGGCGATCCAGGCCGTGCCGACCGTCTCGTCGAACGCGTCTAGGTCCAGCGTCCCGCCCGACCGGATCAGCAGCGCCGCGGTGTCGGCGAGCCGCTCATGGGCCCCCAGCCGCAGCGTGCCGCCATTGACGCGCACGTCGAGCGCCCCCGCCGGGCCGGTCAGCAGGGTCGTGCCGCTGCGCTGGTCGAGCAGGCCACGGCCCAGCGCATGATCGATGATGCCGCCGTCGAGGACATATTCATTGGCGCGCAGCGTGCCGCCGCCGATCAGATTGCCCTGGATCACGAAGCGCGCAACGACCTCGTCATAGCCATTGAGGTCGAGCGTCGCCCCGTCGCGCACCTCGAGCAGCGAGTCGTCGGCGAGCACATTCACTCCGCCGATACGCAGCGTGCCCGCGCTGACCAGGGTGAGGCCAGTATAGAGATTGGCCCCAGACAGCGTCAGCGTGCCCGTGCCGGTCTTGGTGAGGCCGCCGGTGCCCGAGATCACCCCGGCGAAGGCGCTGTCGCCGCTCTCGCCGCCCAGCACCAGCGCATGGCTGCCGAGCAGCACCGAGCCGCTGCCGCCCAGCGCGATCGCCATGTCGCCGCCTGCGCCGCGCAGGTCCAGCGTGCCGCCCAGCAGCACGGGCGCACCGGTGATCGCCGCCGATCCGGTCAGCGCCAGCGTGGCGCCGCCCAGCACCGAGATCGTGTCGCTGCCCGAGAGCGTGCCGCCGAAGCTGCTCGTCCCGGTAAGCGTCAGCGCATGCGCGCCGAGCTGCACCGAGCCCGTGCCGCCCAGGCTGGCGAGCGTCAGCGCAGCGCCCGCGCCGGTAGCATCGAAGACGCCATTGGCGACGACCGTATCGCTGGCGATGGTGCCGCCGTTCAGGCGCAGGGTCGCGCCGGCATCGACGGTGGTGGCGCCGGTATAGAAGGTCGCACCGGTGAGCGCGACCACGCCCGCCTGTGCGCGCAGCCCGCCCAGCCCGTCGATCGTGCCGTCGAAGGTTCCGCCGCCGCTCAGCAGGTCATGCTCGCCAAGCCATACCGAGCCGGCACCGCTAAGCCCGGCAAAGCCGATATCGCCATCGATCAGGCCGAGGTCCAGTGCGCCACGCACCTCCAGTTGCGTGCCGTCCGCCGATGCGCCGCCGCCCAGATGGAGCGTCGTGCCCGAGGCGATGGCGAGCGTGCCGCCCGAGATCGTACCCGAATACTCGCTGTCGCCGCGAAGGGTCAGTTGGCCGTTGCCGAGCGCCAGCGTGCCGCTGCCGTACAGGCCCGCGACCGACACGGGCGCGGTCGCGGCGCTGATATCGAAGGTGCCGCTCATGTCGAGCGTGGCGTTCGCCATCGATCCGCTGCCGATCAGCGCGATCGTCGCGCCTCGCGCGATGCCCGCGCTGCCGCCGAAATAGTTGGTGCCGGACAGGTTCAGCCTGCCCGCGAGCAGCGTGATCCCCGAACTCTCGCTTTCGATCGCGCCGCCGAAGTCGCCGCCGCCAGTGAGGATAAGCTCGTTGTTGCCCAGCGAGACCGTGCCGTTGCCGTTCAGCCCGCCAAAGCTGCTCGAGAAATTATATTGCGAGATGTCGAGCGTGCCCTCGACCCGCACCGAACTCGCGAGTTGGGCGGCGGCGGTGTAGAGCGCCGCATCCGCATCGATCACCGTCTCGCCGGTATAGTCGTGTGCGCCGGTGAGCCCGAGCCAGCCCGAGACGAGGTGCAGCCCGCCGGTGCCGGTGATCGTGCCTTCATAGATGTCCCCGCCATCGTTGATCGTCAGCGTGGTCGCGCCGAGCGCGATGGTGCTGGGGCCGCCACTCAGCCCGCCGATCGCGAACTGCCCGCCGGCGACGCCCGACAGGTCGAGCGTCGAATCCCACATCGACACCCAGGCATTTTCGCCAAGTGTTCCTGCCCCGGCCATCTTGACCGTGCCGTTCTCGATATCGACTTCGCGCAGGTCGTTGGCGCCGCTCAGCGTCAGCGTGCCCGTGCCGTTCGCATAGACCCGGCCGACATAGGCCGGGCTGAAGGCGCCGGTAATCGTGCCGGCGAACTCGGTGTCGCGGTCATTGTCGAGGAGCAGCACGCCGCGCCAGCCGAGCGCGATCGTGCTGCCGGCAACGCCCGAGAGATTGTGCACCGTCGCGGCGGCACCGAAATCGTCGAGCACGGAGAGGTCGAGCACCGTGTTCGCGCCGGTAAGCGCAACCGACCGCGCCCGTGCGATCGCGCCGGGGTCGCTGAGCTCGAGCGTGCCGTTGGCCACGATCACGTCGCCGGTGAAGCCGCCCTCGCGCCACAAGCTGGTCCTGCCACTGCTCGCCTGGACGAAGCTGCCCGAGCCGTCGAGCTGTTCGACGGCGACGTCGCCGGCGCGGTCGACGGTGAAGGTGCCGCTGCCGATGGTGACCGGGCCAAGCGTTCCCGAAACCGCCCCGCTGCCGCCCAGCGTCAAATTGGCGCCGCCGAGCAGCGTGGTCGCGCCGGTATAGGAGAGATCGCCGGTAAGCAGCAGGCTCGCGCCGCTGACGCTGAGCGCGCCGCCGCCACCGATCGGCCCGGCCAGCGTGGCGCTGCCACTCGCCACATCCAAGGTCAGATGGCCGTCATAGCCCTGGCCGCTATCGCGTGCGAGATCGATGGCATTGGCGATCACCCGGCCGTTGCCGAGCCCGATCGTGCCGGTACCGACGACGTGGATCGTGCCGGTGCCGAAGGCGTCGTCTGTCCCGGCAAGGATCGTGCCGCTCTCGAGGACGGTGCCCTGGCTATAGCTGTTATGGCCCGCCAGCGTCAGCGTGCCGCCGCCGCGCTTGATCAGCACGCCGCCATAGCCGGTGCCGCGCTCGGCCACTGTCCCGGTCAGCGTCAGGTCGTGATCGCCGCCGATGGCAAGATTGCCGTAGGTGGAGTCGTTCCGCTCGATGAAGATGTTGTTGGCGAGCGTGACGCTCCTGTTCGATTCGAGCTGCGCCTCGAGGATCGCCGCGACGAGGTCGCCGGTGCCGAGCGCCGCGTCATTGCCGACGATCAGTCTCGAGCCATTGTTGATCTCGGTGCCGCCGCCATAGCTGTTGGCCGCGTCGAGCACGAGTGTGCCCCAGATCGAGCGAACCCAGACGTCGTCGCCGCTGATCTCGCCCGCCATGGTCAGGGTGCCGCTACCCTGTTTGGCGAAGAAGCCGGCCCCGCCGACCGTGCCGGCATAGCGGGTGTCGGCGTCCTGCTCGATCACGATGCCATAGCTTGCGCTGGTGAGCTGTATCGCGCCGGCAGTGCCGGTGAGTGGGCCAAGGATCGTGCCGAATTGATTGACGACCAACGTACCGCCGTTGAAGTCGATCGGCGTATATCCGCGCAGCGTGCCGGTGACCCCTAGAACGGTGGTGCCGGCGTCGAAATGCATGCCGCCGGTGAAGCTGTTCTGTACGTCCAGGTAGAGCGTGCCGTCGCCGGTCTTGGTCAGGCTGCCGCTTCCCGAGACGGCCTTGCTGATGTGCGCGGCGCCACTCGCGACATCGACGGCCAGGTTGCCGTTCAGGACCAGCGCGTTCTGTGCCACATTGATGCCGTCCGCGAGCACCAGCCGCGTGCCGTCCGAGGCGGTCACCGATCCGGTACCGAGCGCCTGGTTGGCCAGGACCGCGATGCCGCCCTGCTGGAGCAGCATGTTGGACGCCACGTAGTTGGTCCGCGAGAAGGCGAGCGTGCCGCCCCCCTGCTTGACGATCGGTCGGTTGCCGTTGATCTGGCCGGCAAGGCTCAGCGTCTCGCCGTCATCGACCGAGATGACCGTTTGGGTGCCGAGCGCGCCGCCGAGATAGAGGTCGTTCGACAGGGTCAGGCTGCCGACGGCCTCGATCCGGCCGAGGCTGCTGCTGGTGAACAGGTCGGCCCGGCCGAGCGCATTGTCTCCGGAAAGGCGCAGCGTCGCGGCGCGGAGATAGACTTCGCCGGTGAAGTCGTTGTCCCCACTCAGGGTCAGCGCGCCGCCATCGAGGTTGATCGTGCCCAGGCCTCCGGTCAGCACGCCCGAGAGCGTCAGCGCGCCGGTGCCGCGCTTGTTGAGCGTGCTGGCATAGTCGGCGCCGCTGAAGTCGATCGACCCGGCATAGATGCTGTCGCCGGCCTGGTTGACGTCCAGCACCCCGGCCTGCAACAGGAGGGTACCGCCGGCGCCAGAGAGCACCGACGCGGCCTGCGAGTAGCCACGTAGCTGCAGCGTGCCGCCGGTGAGCGTCAGGGCACCGGCACCAAGCGCCTGGCTGCCGCCCAGGATGAGGTTGCCGTTCTCCAAGGTGGTGCCGCCGGCATAGCCGTTGTTCGCCGCGAGCGTCAGCGCCCCGGTGCCGCGCTTCACGAGCGCCCCGCTGCCGGATATCGCCGAGAGATGCCCCCCATAGCCGCTCCAGTCGAAGACGAGCGTGCCGTTGTTGACAATTCCCGTGGTGCCGTCGGGCCCCAGCGTGCCGGGGGCGAGCGAGACGAGTGTCGTGCCTGCGTCGATCGTGGTCGTGCCGGTCCAGCTGTTGGCGGCATTGGTCAGCGTCAGCGTGCCGCCACCGCCGATCACCAGCGGCTGGCTGCCGGTCTCGCTGATCCGGCCGTTGAGATAGGCGCTGATTCCCGCATCGACGAGGATCCGCGAGGGATCGTTCACCGGGTCGATTGCCTCGAGCACGATGTCGTTGCCATAGCTGCCACTGGCGCTGAGCTGGATCGTCGGATCGACCAGATGGATCGTGCCGGTGCCGAACGCCTCCGCTGCCCCGGCGCGGATCGATCCGCCATTGACGCGTATGTCTGCGGTCAGGTTGCGGCCATCGAGGAAGTCCATGGTGCCGCTGCCCACCTCGATGCGCGTCAGGCTCGCCATCGCCCCCCCGATCGCGGCGATGCCCGAGCGCTGGTCGAGGATTTCGAATCCCGTGACGTCGATCTGCGCGGTGATGCCGTCGCCGACATCGATCGCCAGCGTGTCGGTACCCGTACCGCCATCGACCTGGCCGGTGAGATCGCCGCCGCGGTAGAGGAAGGTGTCGTCGCCCGTGCCCAGATTGGCGCCGGCAAGCGAACCGGTCGCCTCGAGCGTGACGAAATCCGCGGAGGTGCCGCTGGCGTCGAAGCGACCGTCGAGCCGGCCGGCAATGATCAGCGTGTTGGCGCCGCTTCCCGCCTCGACGATGTCGCCGATGGTCCTCGACCCGAGCTGGAGGTCGATATCGTGTGCGCCGCTGCCCTGGAGCGAGATCGCGCGGCTGCCGCTCTCGATCGCCGCACCGGCCCGGTTTATAATGGTGAGCGACCCGCTGGACGTCCCCATCTGGATCGCCGCGCCGTTGCCGGGGCTATCGTCGGCACCGTTGCGGATGATGCCGCTATTGTCGATCGATCCGCCGCGCGTCACGATGCTGCCCATGCCCGTATTGCCCAGATTGCCCCGGACAGTGACGCCCTCGCCTATGCTGATGTCGTAGGCTCCGATACCGCGCGATATGATAACGGCTGATCTGGTCGCGGTGAGGTCGCCTCCCAGGGCGATATTGCTGCCCATGGCAGCGCCGGAATTGCTCGAGATACCCGTCACGGCCGCAATGCTCGCCGCCGTTCTGATCGAGACCTTGCCGTTCGAGGTCGCGGCGCTGCCGGCGCTGATGCCGATCCCAAGGTTGAAGCTGGTGCTGCCGATGTTCGCGCCAATGTCCAGGTTTACGCCGCCGGACCCCGAATCCGAACGCGCCGAGATCCCGACATTGCCGGTGGTGCGGGCAGGCCCCAAGGCATCGATCGTGCCGCCCGCGCTGGTGGTCACGGTTATCGCGCCGGTATCCGAAGCGCCGGTTCCTTCATAATCGAGGTTCAGGCCGAAGCCGCCCATGTTGGTGTTGGTGATCAGGATCGCGCCCTGCAGGTCCACGGCGACGTTGGCGGATGGCCCCCGGACGCTGGCCATGATCCCCCTTTCGAGCGCGCGTATGGTACCACCCCGCGTCACCACCGAAACCGACCCATTGCCAACGGCGCTAGCTCGGATCCCGTAATTGCCCTGGATATCGACCTGGCCCAGCCGCAGGTCGACGCCGCGGCCGGCCGCATCTATCCCGTTAGGCGCCGTAATGCTGAGACTTCCGGTGTTGACCAGAGTAGCCGCGCCTACGGTGGAGCGCAGGCGGATCCCTTCGTCCGAGCCGGTGAAACTGTGGCTTCCGCTATCGAGCGTCAGCGTCGCGGCGCCTTTGTCCGCGCCATCGATGAAGATCGCGGCACCATCGCCACCGATGGTCTGGGTGCTCGAGATGCGGGTGCTGCCGCGCAGCGTCGCCGCGGCATCGCCCGTGGCCGAGAGCTGATAATAGCCATCCTGGGGACGGACATTGCCGCCCGGGTTGGAACCACTGGTGTTGCGGATTACGACATTGGTCAGCACCACCTCGCCGGTCGTTCCCAGCAGCCGGACGCCTCCATTGGCGGCGGTGCTATCGATCACCGTGCCGGGGTTCTCCCCCAGGATGTCGCCGCCATCGCGCGGTAGCGCGGCCAACTGCGCATGCGCCGGCAGGGCCAGCGCTGCGGCAACCAGCGCGCTCGAGCAGAGCAGGCCGTGGCGTACCCGCGCCGGCGTGAACGGGCGGCGGACGGTGCGGCGAAGCGTAGGCATGCGGACTCCTTCGGGCGCGCGGACCGGCGCTCCGGTATGGGTTTGCGAAAAGACAATCCGTCGGTCGGGTGGTCAGGCCGCGCCCAGCGGATGGCGGCCGCGTGCAGGCACGGCGCCAGCCTTGCTGTCGTGTCGCATGATCCCCCGTTTCGATCAGCCGTTCAGACGATCAGGGAAGTGGATCGACGCGGGTCCCCAAGTCAATCGAGGCGCAAGAAGTTGAGACGCAGGACCAAAGGACTGAGACGCGGCGCAAAAAATCCGCGCCGATTAGGACGTTATTCGGCGAGCCGGTTCATCCAGTCGCCCCACATCATCATCCGCTCGGGCGGCGACAAGGCCAGCTTCTCCGGGTCACCGGCCAGCCGGTCGACCTTCTGGAGCCCGCGCATCGCGCGCGCCTCGCTGGCGGTGTAGCCATATTCGCGGCGGAAGGCCCGGCTGAAGCTCGCTTCGTCGGGAAAGCCATAGGTCAGCGCGATCTCGCTGATCCGGCGATGCTCCTCCGCGCTCGACAGCAGGTCGTGGATGCGCTGGAGCCGGCGCTGCTGGATGAAGCGGGCGACGCCCCCGAGCGGGCGGAACAGCCGGTAGAGGCTGGCACGCGACATCGCCAGGCCCTCCGCCATGATCTCCGGGCCGAGGTCCGCCGAGGTCAGATGCGCATCGACGAAGCGCCGTGCGCGGCCCAGCTGGGTGGCGTCCAGCACGCTGCGCGTCTGGCTTTCGGTGCCCTCGCGCGGCTCGAGGCAGGAGCGCATCATCGCGATCATGCTGTCGGCCATGGCCGGGCCGTCCGCATTGTCCAGCCCGCTCGCCTGGCTCGCCAGCACCTTCATATAGTCGGCGAAAATCCGTCCCCGCGCGCCGGTGACGATCCGGCCGTGCAGCGCGGAGATGCCATGCATCGCGCCGTCGACCATGTCGCGCGGCACGAAGATGCACAGGCAGTGCATGGGAGCGAGCGGCAGCTCGATCGGCTGGCCCAGGTCGATGACGAAGAGCAGCCCTTCGGGGTTCTCCCGCGTGAAATCGAGCCGGATCAGATAATGGTCGATGCCATCGGTGCGGATCTTGGCGGCTGTGCGCGAATAGGCGAGCGCATCGACATCGGTACCGCCGAAAGCGATCCGTCCCATCAGATAGGTGAAGGCGGTGCCGCGGAACTCGGATGCATCCCCGTGCGCGGGAATCTCGAACATCGGTGCCATGGCGCGGTGCCAGGCTGCGAAACGCTCGCACGCGGGGAAGTCGTCCGTCGAGAAGCGTATCAGCGGAATGCGGGAAGCGCGTTGGGCCATGCCGCAGCTTGCCCCGCAAAGCGAGGCCGCTCAATCCCCCAGCTGTCCAACCCGTTGGTCCGGAAGCGGAAAGCCGGTTGACCTTTGGCTCTGGGCGCCTCGCGGGCGATGTCGAGGGCGCGCGGGAATAAGGGGCGTACACACGGGGGCTGGGTAGCCCCCGGGGTCCGCGCGTTGATGTACGCCCGCGCATGCACGCTTGCCTTGGACCGGGGGGCGCGGCGGCGGCTGACGCACAGCTCGCGCGCGCACGCCGCCCCGCCTGCGGTGTCGGCAAGGGTGCGTCTCCTCTTTTTTCTGACATCGCTTTGTTCCGCGACCGCGCTCTACGGCAAGCCGCCGGGCCGCGCTGCGCGCGTCCCCGTCCCTTCGGGTGACGATCGCTGGCGCGGGA